>Ga0126384_10002799_pt1 | contig 10577 bp, 7 predicted proteins | sample PanSoiMetPlot_36_FD_92543 | JGI IMG/M metagenome (GOLD analysis project Ga0126384, IMG submission 92543) | Tropical forest soil microbial communities from Panama - MetaG Plot_36 | ecosystem: Environmental > Terrestrial > Soil > Tropical forest > Bulk soil | place: Panama | collected 2016-02-17 | reverse complement strand
GATCGCGTCGAACAGCCATCCAGCGACGGTAGCGCTCGCCCACCTCGTCTCTCAACTCAGAGGTGCCTGCGAATGTATCCAGCAGCTCCAGATGCGTTGCCGCATCGAACAGCGTCTGCTGATCGCCCTGACCATGGATATCGACCAGGAACGGCTGAAGCTGGCGCAACAACGTCTGAGTTGCAAGCTGATGATTGATGAAGATCTTATTTCTGCCGTTAAGAGCAAGCTCGCGTCTGATGATGATCTCGGTGTCGGTTCCACTTTCGGATTCAATTCCGGCATCAACTAGCAGCTGATTTAGATCTTTGTTTGCGCCGACCGAAAAGAGTCCCTCAATGAACCCTCTGTCCCTGCCCGCCTTCAAAAGGTCCGAAGTAAACCTCCCTCCGATCAGCACGCCGAGAGCGTCGACGATGATCGATTTTCCGGAGCCGGTTTCTCCAGTGAGCAGATTGAGCCCGGGTTCGAACTCGACTCTCAGCTCATCGATCAGAGCAATGTTTGAAATGTTTAGGAGTGTCAGCATTAGAAGTACCGTAGACTGTCTAGTCTGCGGATCAAGGCACCGTAGACTGTTCGGTCCGCGTATATCAACAACACAAGGTTACCGGCCTAACGTCTCACTTCGAAAGCGGTTCGATCTCAAGCGGTTATCCAAATGACCTCCCACCATCATCCGCAGACTAGACAGTCTACGGTACCTTAGACGATCTCAATTATCCGCTTCACTGCCTCAAGAACGTTCTCGGCCACTATCTCCGGCATGCAAGGCCACCGCTCGGGATGAGCCAGCGTCTCGCTGCCATATCCTGTGAGCACCAGAGCGGCTCGCGCACCAGTACGCTCCGCAAGCTTTATGTCGCTCGCTTTGTCACCAATTACAAAAGACCCGCCAAGGTCAATGTCGTGGTCTGTCGCAGCCGCCCTCAATAATCCCGGCTGCGGTTTTCGACAATCGCACTCGAGTCGATAACGGTGGTTCCCTACGTCAGGATGATGAGGACAATAATACACCGCGTCTATCCGAGCTCCTTGCTCGGCCAGCTCCCGGATCATCATCGAGTGAATCTCGGCGAGCGTTTTTTCGGTGTACATTCCGCGCGCAATTCCAGATTGGTTCGTAATCACCACCGCCAAAAGCCCCGCTTCATTGATCAGTCTTACCGCTTCGGCAGACCAGGGATACATAACCAATTCTTCAGGTCTCGACACGTATCCAATGTCCTCGTTGAGCGTTCCGTCCCGATCAATGAATACGGCTTGGCGGGCTTGCGATTTGCCTGTGATTGATTCGAGACCATCCGGCATTCCGCACATCTTATGTCGGTGGTTTCGAATTCGCAATTAATAGATAGTTTCGGGCGATGCCCAGCAAAGAAGAGATGTTGTGTTGAACAAAGTCTATTCTGATTTTCATTGAAGACAGACTCTCGCGAAAACCACCCGTCGCTCGTGCGGAGTTAGCTAAAGATCCGCTGTTTGATGCAGTGAACTGTTGTTCTAATTGGAATCGCGCGCAAGCCTTGAGGCTCCTAGCAATTCTTATCGCCCTGGGATCTGCAATCGAGCGGGCCAACCGGTACGCTGCAACCAATCCTTCTGCCCTGGACGCAGCTGGCGTCGAACGAGGAGGGCCCGGCCCAAACCCGCCTGCATAGTCGGAGCGTTCATCCGTCTCGTCATATTGCTCTGCGATGATCGCCTCAGCCAGCGCGATGGCGTGCTCCGCAAACTTCTTCCGTGGGCTCTGGTTGTAGAAATCATCAATGGTTTGCATAAGCCAGGCGTCCGCAGCTAACCGGTTCATTTTTTGCTGCGACTCTAGCATAAACTCGATTCCTCGGTTGGCTGCATCCAGCAGTTTGCGATCCCCCTTCACTTTGAAGAGACGGATCAACCCGAGAAGAGCTTCGCCCGGATAATACCTGGACTCAAAACCGTCGGCGTCGGACTCCTGAAGCCGGTAACGCATTTCAAACGATCCGTTCTTGCGCTGCATCGCCAGAATCATGTTAGCCAGCCTCGCGGCACTTTTAGAGTCGCCGAATTTGCTATCAAAGCGAAGTTGCTCAGCAAGCGCCGCAAGCGAAAGCCCAATCGCTCCCAGCTTCGCTTTACCGTCGAAGTCCAGCACATAATCGGCGTTACCGGAACGCGCCGCACGAAACCGGGTCTTCAGGAACACTATCGCTCGACGAGCACACTCAAGATACCTGATGTCACGGGTCTTTTCGTAAAGATCAAACATAGCGAGAATCGTGGCCGCGTGTCTTACAATGTTGTAGCTTATAGGCTCTACGAGGTCTCGAGCAGGATCGTAAAGATAGTGAAAGCTCCCGTCAGCTTTTTGCATGCGGATGAGGTAATCGCCTCCAGCCTTTGCAGCAGCGATAAGATTTACACGCGTAATCTCTTTTTTTTGAGTTGATGTAGTTACAAACGAGGTGTCTGAGTAGACAGAATTCGAAACGAGGAAAATTGTGATTAAGATCGCTTTGAATCGACTTGCTTGCACTCGTACCAGATTTAGCACAACAACGCTTGGCGACAAAAGGGACGGCGGCTGCAGGAGTGATTTAAATCGGTGGGCCGCCGCTCAGCACCAGTCGGCCCTGCGAATCGCTTATTCTGACTTGCTGTATGTTGGTCACTGGCCGCACCTGTGATGGTAGCGATCCGTCCTCAGTGCTGAGTGAGATTTTGAATGAGCCGTTGCCTTCCGTGACTATCGTTGCCAGCAGGAAGCCATCCACCACTACTGAGTAGCTCGAATTCTCCTCGAGCTTGCTGGCTTCAATCTCGAGTTCTTCGCGAGAACTCGAAAAGTCTATCTTCATCTTTCCCGTGGCGTCTGGATCTATACCGGTCGGATTCAGTGTTGCTTCTCGTTGCACAGCTCCGCCGCCGCCTCCGCCGTTAGACAAAACCTCAATTCGTGTTGCGTTTGTTGAACCGTCAGATTGTGTTGAACCTCTGACTTCAACCTGCGCCCCTATGACCGCGGCCCCATTGTCTTGACGGATCTCGGTGGCAGCCGTGACATGCACTGTCCGGCCGGCGACACGCCAGTCGCCGATGAAGCCGCCGGCAGGGAGACTCTCGATAGAACCCTGAAAGCTAGTCTCACCGCCTCCGTGACCACTTCCACCACCAAAGTCATCGCCGCCCGCCTGGAATGTACCCCGAACCACTGTCTGACCGCTTGAATTTCTCAGCTCGATAGTTTGAATCCGTGTGACCGGTCGCAACGATGGCGGCAGAACCATTCCGCTCGATCCATCACTTGTGAATTCGACTCTCAAATACCCGGACTGAGCGACAGCCGAAGCGATACTCACGCCGTCGGCGAAAATCACATAGGACGCACCAGATTCGAGGTGATCGGCTTCAACTCGCAACTTCTCCCGTTCGGACTCGACCTCTGCGCGTGCTTTTCCGTTCGCTTGCGGGATAACTCCTGTCGGATTCAGCGTTGCTTCCTTCTCAACTTTTTGGCCGCCCGCTTGCCCCGGTGTCGCAACAAAGGTATTGCTTAGCACGACGCGATTCTGCGCATCGCGCACCTCGACCAGCTTGATGTTAGTCACGGGAATCAGCGAGGCTGGAAGCGGGAGGTGACTTCCGGAAGCCGGGCTTCTAAATTCGATCTCTAACGCCCCGAAGTTAGTCGTGATCGCTCTCGCCCGCTTTGGATCAGTTGCGCTGGTTCCATCGATAATCACGTTCCCATCGACAACGATTTTGTAAGCAGCGCGAGGCTGCAGTTGCCCGATCTCGATTTCGAATTTCTGTTCGCCGCCAGTAATCGACACCTCGGCTTCGCCCTGAGACTGCGGCTCGATCGCTGTTGGAAGCAACGTGATTTCACTGCGATTTGTGGTGACAGAATCGAGGCTCTGCAGGGCACGCAGCGCGTCAATACGTCCTCGTCCGAGTTTGCCGGCAAATATAGGATTGGTGCTGTCAATGTTTATCGCGGTGTTCTCGATGATATCGCGCGCGCTCCGTTGAGGATTGTCTTCAAGCAACAGGGCAGCTTCAGCCGTTGCAAGCGGTGTCGCAAACGACGTCCCGCTCCAAACTGCATAGTCAGGCGTGTTGTTCGCCTCAGGAAAGAGACTGACCAGGTTCAGCCCCGGAGCGCTGACTGAAACATTGCTGCCGAAATTCGAAAAGCTCGTCTTACGGTTATTGCCATCGATTGCCGCGACGCCCATCACCTCATTACTCCAGTTGGCGGGAAACTGCGGCGCAGAGTCGTTTGGTTTATCTTCGTTTCCAACAGCCGCTACGAGGAAGACGCCTCGTTGATTGGCGTAGATTATTGCGTCGTGCAAAACCGGAGAATCTTCTGTCGAGCCAAAGCTCAGATTAATCACCTGCGCTCCGTGATCAACAGCATATTTAATCCCCTGTGCAACCGAGAATGCATCGCCAATCCCATCCGGCGAGAATGCGCGAATCGGCATTATTTTGGCGTTCGGCGCGATCAATGCAATGAGCCCAGCGATGAATGTGCCGTGCCCTGCGATACTCGTTTGGGAACTCGAGCGTAATTCCAAAGTGTCTTTGTTGCTATCCAGGAAGTTCCAACCGAACACGTCATCCACAAGCCCATCGTTATCGTTATCAAGATTGTCATTAGGAATCTCGCCCGGATCATTCCAGAGGTGATCTTTGATATCGGGATGACTGCGATCAATTCCGGTGTCGATTACCGCAACAATCACTCCAGCGCCTTTGGAACGAAGTTGGATAGATACAAGGTCTCCAACAAGCTGCTGCTCCAGGTAACTCGCTCTCGCTTGCCCGGTAGTCGGATGATCCCCCGGGAAACCAATAACGGCACGGCCAAAGACGTTGATAGGAGTGGCAATAACCGGATTGAGCGAGGCGCTGATGACATCCGGATCGTTAGCAAGCCGCTTGCGAAATTTGGCTTCTTTGTTTCGCTTCGGCGTCACCAGACGGTAAACATTCGTGCCGTAGATCCTCTGAATGGTGGAAGTCCCGTACCTCTCATTGATCGCGTCAATGGAAGCTCCCGGCCGAATTTCGACCAGTACTTCGCCCGGACGGAAATCCACGACCCCGCTTTGTGCCTTAGTGTTGGTTTCCAATGCAACGGTTACAAAGAACAGGATCAGGATCAACGAAGCGGCTTTTAAAAAACGGGCAAACATATGATTCCCCTTCATAATTACATTTCGTCATCGGGGTTGGGGATTGGGGGTTGGGGATTCGGGTTATAATATCTATTCGTCCTGACCCCCAACTCGTAACCCACAACTCCTACCACCAACTCCCCCCCAACTCCTACCACCAGCTCCCAACCCCCAACTCCTAACCCCAACTCCCATCAATCAGGATTCCCCATCAGGATGAACGGCGCCCAATAATACGGATGACCGTAAGCTTCTTTCGTTGCTAGCTGCGCGCGCCGTAGTGCAACCCTCTTCGATTCACCTTTTCGCAATTGCGAATACATAACCCGCATGAACTCGGCAGTAGATTGATCGTTGACCGCCCACAGGCTTGCCACTACTGATGGGGCACCGGCATACAAAAATCCACGCACAAGACCGTGCAGCTCATCGCCTGGGAAAACTTTGTTCACACCGGTGTGACACGCCGACAACGTCACCATCTCCGCCTTTAACTCGAGATCAACCAGATTGTAGAAATGCAGGTTAGAGTCGGTGAGCTTCAAAAAAGAAAACATTGGATTGTCACGTCGAAAGTAGCCGTGCGACGCAAGGTGCAGATACCGCGCGGACGGCGCAGCTTTAAATAAGTTCGCGCGAGTCGCTTTTGCTCCGCTCAGCGTTACCGCGTCAGGGAAGAGTCCAGACAAAATCCTGATCTCATCGTCGATATTGGGAGTGGCCGATTCGGACAAACCCAGCGCAACAAGAGTTCCGCAATCAATTGACTCATTCCGATGCTTCCCAAGCATCCGGCAGAGCTTGAGCACCGAGGCGCTGGGCGCATAAGAAATCTCAAACCGCTCGATCAGGTGAACGTAGCCGTCATAAAGCGCGTGAAAAGGTAGATAGTGAAGGGGACCGTGCGGCACGACGATAACTCGTTTGGTATTCACTGAGCCTTCGAGGGGTAAGTACACGGCCTTGTAGAGCGTAGACAGGATTTCATTTGCCGCACGGCGAAGCTGTCCGAAGTAAGCTTCAACGTACTCAGATCCGTAGTTGAACTTCTCGATTTGAAACCGCAAGGCGTCTAGCAAGCGCTCTATTTCAGACCTTCGAACTATTTTGCGCGCGACCTGGATCTCATTATGCGCAGCTACAAATGCCGACAGGTACTCTCCCGTGGAGAAGTACTCGATCAACGTTTCATCAGGACTCAGGCAATCACGCAAGTCACTGATCGACGCGCTTTCCATTCGCTGAATCTCAACAAAAGCGGGAACCTCGCTTTCGAGTCGTCGGAAAAGTTGTGCAATCTGCCGCTCGCATTTTGCTATGGCAGAACGATAGCGATCGGCTGTTTCCGCGCTTCGCTGGTCGCCCTTGTCCTCCGCTAATCCCGCTTGGGAGCCATACCAGTTCAAATCTTCGATTAACTTGTCGAGCTTAGCGCGGATGTCCAAGATGAAGGTGCTTTCCTCGCCGGTTTCAGCTGTTCCGCGCAAGTAGCGAGCCATCAAGTCCGCGAGCGCCCGCGATTTGGAGGATTCAACCAGACTGAAAGCTTCCGCAATCAATTCTTCGCTGTCCTGTTCCAGACATGCAGAAATTGCATCTTCATAGGCTTCGCTTTTATCCTGCAAAAAAGTCGCTTTAAACTCGTCGGCTGCAATACCACCGCGCAGCCGCTCGATAGCCTTCACCGCGCCACGAAAGCGGTCCAGAGCTCGATCATTGCGGTTTCGATCCCGCTCGATTCGTCCCAACAAGTGCTGCGACTGGTACTCGACAGCAGGCGCAAACAGGTCTTGGATCGAGTCGAATGCAGTCTTTGCCATTCGCGCGGCTTTTGTAAGGTTTCGATCAGAGTAAGCTGCTCGTGCGGAAAGCAGCCGCGCATAGGCCGCTCGAGTCGAGAGCTTCTTGCGGGCAAACACACGCAGGGCTGCAGAAGCGCGGCTTGACGCCTCGAGCGGGTCGTTTCTGCGCAATGCCAGCTCGGCAAGATAAGAATCGATCAATGCGGCAAGCGTGGTATTGTTATTACCCGCAAACACTGCTCTTGCACTGATCAGATCGTCGCGCGCCTGCTCGTATTCGCGCTGGCCCATCGCTGCCAAGGCGTGGATTACAGCCGACTGCGCAGACTCATATGGCAAATTCAATTCTGCGAAACTTTTTCGAGCGAGCCTCGCACTCTCGCCTGCATCATCAAAAGCATTTAATGCGAGAAGAATCTCGGCGATCTCATGATTGCACCATGCGACGAGCTCGGTGCTGCCAAGCCGCGTCAGGTCCTCTCGAGCCTGATAATGAGTTGTAAGAGCTACATTGTAATTGCCACGAAGAAACTGCAAGTAACCTATATGGAAAAGGGTCTGAGCGGCCCAGAGTTTTTGCCCCGAACGCTCCATCTCATTCGCCGCGCTCTCCAGCAACCTTAGCGCGTCACCGTGCCGGTCGGTTTCCATGAATGCGTGCGCCAGATTTGTATTCACAACAGCCCGGATGGTCTCACTCCCGGACGACCCGAGAAGTTGACGAGCGCGCTCGTAGTGTTCGATTGCTTTTGAGTAGCGGTCGAGCCGGTAATAGAGAATTCCTACGTTGGTCTCGAGTTGTGCGAGATGTAGAGGTGAGTGCCTTGAAAGCACTCTGCGCGACATCCGCGCTGTCCGGAGAGCTTCATCGTATCGCCCCATTTGCGTAAGAGCGAAAACGCGATGCATCTGTATGACCGCTGTATCAATTGTTAACTTTGCAGCGCGAGTTGCGCGAATCGCATTTTCATACAGCGAATCGGCCTCCACGTAATCACCATTGTGATGAAGAACACGCGCGCGACTCGCTTCCGCAAATCCCTTCGATACCGGGTCACCAATCGCCGCCGCCAGTTGATCAACGCGATCGGAGAGGTTCTTCGCAGCATTGAGGTCGGCGCCGATTAATCGATCAACTTCCTGTTTGAGAGCGGAGACGGTCTTCCAATCAACCCCAGTCCGCTGTTCGCGCAGGAATGCTTCGGCGCTATCCGCGTTGATCAATTGTTCTGCAAGTTGGCTGCCGACGTTTTCCATCGATACCTTACCGAAAACGTTACGTTATCCAGCGTGATTGTTTGTTCGAGTTGTGGGATGCGGGCCGGAAACGATCAGAAAATTGGGACCTGGTTAAGGTTCACCCACGGGAATATTCGGAACGGTTATGCTTCCTTCAGATAGCGCCACTCGTAGTTCGTATACGCCTTGTTCTATCCCGGTCAATTTGAACTCCCCTATATCATTGGTTACTACCGAGACTATCACATCATCGTGTCGCGCGAGCTCCAGCTTAAGCCCACAAACCGATTCGAATCCTTCTCCCCGTTCCTTCAGAATCTGGCCCATCACATCCGCGTTGGAGTGCTCCAAACCGGATATCTGAAGATCAATGCTGTAATCATCGGCTCGATATAATAATTGTCGATTTGCTGTTTCCGTTGATCGCACACCGACAAGAGCTGGTCGGGCGAAGCTATCGAATACCAGAGAGGCTATCGCATGACCTATCCTTTCCGTTAGGCCAGGACTCCTTCGTTTCGGCGCGTCGAAGATCCTGACCGCTCGTTTAAACACCCAGGACGGTGGAGCTACCGAGTGATCAGATTCAACTGTGTGACGAACTCGCTCGTACCAACTGGTTGTTTCCCCGCAAACGCCGCACCCTGAAGCAAGGTGAGCCTCAACGCGGGCTGCTTCGCGTTCCTCCAGCCGACTGTCAACGAAATCGACTAAGCGTTCAAAACTGGGGCAATTCATTTGTTTCTTCTCCTGGATCTTAGGCATCCACTCTTATAGAGGTCCTCTCCAGCAAAAAAATACACTTTGTGTTAATCAAAGCTTGCCTGCCAGGAGTTTTCTCAATTTTTCCAGACAGCGGGCCCTCGTCGGACCAATAGAAGGGACCGGCATTTTCATACGCCCCGCAATATCGACATAACTCAACTCATTCTCGTGGTAGAAGAGCATCGAAATGAGTTCACGGCAGCGATCCGGCAGCGCTTCGACGGCGTGACGGAGTTGATGCTGCCTTTCAAGAACCTCGCGCTCTTCGTCGGCCAGCAAACCTGTTGCCGGAATTTCAATGAAGTTGCTGCCGTTTTCATCATCGGAACCCGAGGGAATCGCTTCGCGACGGTTGCGTGCGGAGATCCGCCAACACTCCCTTGAGGTAGTGGTGATCAGCCAGGAGCTAACCCTCTCGCCGTCACGAATCGTGTTAAGCTTTTCATAGAGCTTAAGACAAACTGACTGAAAAATATCCGCCGCGTCCTCCTGAGAAAGGCGAGCCTTGATCGGAATGGAATAAATCAAGCGTTGATAGCGCCTGATCAATGCTTCCCACGCGGCATGATCTCCCTCGAGACACGCGACTACCAGGGCGCGATCGTCCCTCTCGTTGAGATTCTCAGACGCTTTGGTAGCTCCGATGTGCTTCATTCCGAGGACACGTCTCCCAAGGATCTTAAGTAGGTAAAGTCCAGCGTGGTGAGGAAACGTAGTGATTCTAACAAAGCGAAGGCCAGTCGGGAAGGTGCAGTTGAGAGTGGTGATCGGACTTATAGGCCTAGGTCCTATTTAGTGATTGTGGCTGAAGGCTATTTCGCTACGCTCCGGACGCGCGTTGCAGAAGCAGAAGGCTTTTCCGCTACGCTCCGGACGCGCGTTGCAGAAGCAGACGTCTCAGTTTCAATCTGGCCTTGTGAAGCTGTGACTTCGACGTGCCCGCACTGCATCCGAGCAACTTCGCAATCTCTTCGTGCTCGTAACCCTCAACATCGTGCAGTACGAACACCGTGCGATAACCGTTGGGCAGTTGCCCGATCGCGTTTTCGAGCCCTATGCGATCCACAATCGGCATTGCTTCCGGATTGACTGTCTCCGGGTCGATCGAATCGGGCATCTCCCCGTCATCTGTTGTCAATTCGGACCGAACGGACCGCTTCCGAAAATGCATTAAGACCTGATTCACTGTAAGCCGGTGCAGCCAGGTGGTAAACGCAGCCTCACCGCGAAATGATCCAATCTTTCTATGAAGTTGTATGAAGACTTCCTGCGTCAGGTCTTCCGCCTCAGCAATGTTCCCCGTCATTCTGAGGCATATTGAATAAACTCTTCGATAGTGTTTGCGATAAAGGTGTTCAAACCCGCTCATCGCGTCGCCAGACAATGCAGCATTTAGCCCGGCTTCAGATTGAATAGATATCGCGTTGGTAGCCATCAGTCGTTCCTCCGAGTGTCCGCTCAACATCCTTTTCTAAAACAAGTCAGTCGGTCACTAGAAAGGCGACTGCCGTGCCAATATACTGGCAACGGCTGGGCTCCGGAATAACTCCTGGAGACTCAGCGGGTTACAACTATTACTAGGTCCTTTCGTATTTTTCTGGCG
>Ga0126384_10002798_pt1 | contig 10582 bp, 10 predicted proteins | sample PanSoiMetPlot_36_FD_92543 | JGI IMG/M metagenome (GOLD analysis project Ga0126384, IMG submission 92543) | Tropical forest soil microbial communities from Panama - MetaG Plot_36 | ecosystem: Environmental > Terrestrial > Soil > Tropical forest > Bulk soil | place: Panama | collected 2016-02-17 | reverse complement strand
TCGGCTGGCGAGCGGATGATTTTTGGCAACCACCAGGACAAAACGGTCACTACGAAAAGGAAACGTATTCAGACCGCTGTAATCGACGGTGCCAGCGACAATTCCAATGTCGGCATTGCCTTCAGCTACCAGACCAACGATCTCATCACTCAATCGCTCCTCGAGATCCACACTAATGTCGGGATAGGCCATCAAGAACGAGCTCAGTGTCTCGGGCAGAAACTCCGTCAGCGCATTGGTGTTGGAAAGCACTCGTACTTGGCCGGCAAGGCCGCGCGCATAAGGTGTGAGATCTTCCTGGAGGCGCTCGGTCTGCGCCAGAATTCCCCGGGCATGCTGCAGCAGAGTGCGTCCGGCGGGGGTCGGTGTGACCCCTGCCCGTCCGCGCACAAGGAGCGTGGTTCCAAACGCCAGTTCCATCTTCCGAATGCGGGTCGATGCGGCAGCCAAAGCCAGATTGGATCGTGCCGCGCCGTGGGTGATGCTTCCAGCCTCCACGATGTGCCGAAAAAGGTTGAGATCCGTAAAATCGAACCGCATTGGGCCACCTTCTTATTCTGCGAAGGCAGACTACGCAAAAGGCATATTGCAACGCTAAATTTTCAGGTTCAAGCTTCGTAAATCATGAAGTAACGGGTTATGGACCCAGGTCAAGCAGAATGTTCCTGACCCAACATTTGCGGCCCTGAAACCCCGCAGTGCCTTCTCACTTGACGGGCGCTGGGATGGTCATTGGAAGATAACGATGGCCGAGTTTGAGACGGGCATGACAACAAGAGCGGCACGGTCGCGGCCAATTTCTCCGCACCTGCAAATCTACAAGCCGACGCTGACGATGATGATGTCGATCGTTCATCGCATCACCGGCATCGCGCTCTATTTCGGAATGTTGCTGTTCGCCTGGTGGCTCCTTGCGGCCGCATCGGGCGCGAATGCCTATGCCAATGTCGAGTGGTTTATGGGTAGCTTCATCGGACGACTGGTGTTGTTCGGCTACACTTGGGCACTCCTCCACCACATGCTCGGTGGCATCCGCCATCTGATCTGGGACACGATCCATGGTTTTGAGCCGGTCGAGCGCGAACTGCTGACGCTTGCAACGCTTATCGGCTCAGTCACACTCACGTTAATTTTCTGGGTGGTCGGGTATCTCGTGATGGGAGGTCCTCGATGAACGAGGCTCAGCCCATGCGGACACTGATGCGCCACGTCCGCGGCCTGGGGCCAGCTCGTTCCGGCACCTACCATTTCTGGTATCAACGCGTAACGTCTGTCGCCGGCATTCCACTGACGATCGGCCTCCTGTTGATCATCATCGCTCTGCTTGGCCGCACTCATGCGGCGGTCGTGCAGATCCTTGGATCGCCGATCGTTGCAATCATCATGCTGCTGTTCATCATCAACATCGCCTATCACATGTGGATCGGCATGCAGGAAATCATACTCGACTATGTGCACGATGATAAATGGAAGCTGCTAAGCCTGATGGCGAACACGTTCTTTGTTTTCGGAGTTGCCCTAGCCTCGGTCTATGCCCTTCTTAAGCTCTCGTTCGGGGTCTGATGCATGGCAACGAATGGAAAATCGAACGGCGCGCCTGCGGTGAACGGTCGCGCCTATCCGATTGAGGATCATAGCCACGACGTCGTCGTGGTTGGTGCTGGCGGTTCTGGTCTTCGCGCGGTTGTCGGGTGCAGTGAAGCCGGCCTCCGTACCGCATGCATTACTAAAGTGTTTCCTACCCGTTCACACACGGTTGCCGCACAAGGCGGCATTGCGGCCGCACTCGGCAATATGGGCGAGGACGACTGGCGCTGGCACATGTATGACACCGTCAAGGGCGCCGACTGGCTCGGAGATCAAGACGCTATCGAATATCTCTGCCGCAACGCGCCGGCGGCTGTTTATGAATTGGAGCATTGGGGGTTGCCGTTCTCGCGCCGCGAAGAGGACGGAAAAATCTATCAGCGTCCATTCGGCGGCATGACCACGCATTACGGCAAGGGCACCGCACAACGCACTTGTGCTGCAGCCGATCGCACCGGCCACGCCATGCTGCACACGATGTATGGACAAGCCCTGCGCCACGCAGCCGAATTCTTCGTCGAATATTTTGCGATCGACCTGATCATGGACGACGAGGGCCGTTGCCGCGGCGTGATCGCACTCAACATGGATGACGGCTCGATCCATCGTTTTTCCGCGAATATGACCATTCTCGCGACCGGCGGCTATGGGCGTACTTATTTCTCCTGTACTTCGGCGCACATCTGCACTGGCGACGGCAATGCCATGGTGCTGCGTGCAGGGCTGCCCCTGCAGGATATGGAGTTCGTGCAATTCCATCCCACCGGCATCTACCCCGCCGGCTGCCTAATCACCGAAGGCTCACGTGGGGAAGGCGGCTATCTCGTCAACTCCGAAGGGGAGCGTTTCATGGAGCGCTATGCGCCATCGGCTAAGGACCTCGCGTCGCGCGACGTGGTCTCGCGCGCGATGACCGTAGAAATTCGTGCGGGGCGCGGCGTCGGTAAGAAAAAGGACCATTTGTTCCTGCATCTCGATCATCTCGATCCCACGGTGCTGCATGAGAGGTTGCCTGGCATCAGTGAAACGGCACGTATTTTCGCGAATGTCGACGTAACGCGCGAGCCGATCCCGGTGCTGCCGACTGTGCATTACAATATGGGCGGTATCGCCACGAATTATCATGGCGAGGCCCTGACCAAGAAACATGGAAACGACGACACGGTTATTCCAGGCCTAATGGCGCTTGGAGAGGCCGCTTGCGTCTCAGTGCACGGCGCTAACCGGCTCGGCTCGAATTCGCTGATTGACTTGGTCGTTTTTGGTCGGGCCGCAGCTCAGCGGTGCGCGGAATTGCTGACTGCCGGAGACGCACAACCTGAGCTGCCGAAAAATTCGGCCGACATGTCGCTGTCGCGGTTGGACAAATTCCGCCACGCTTCGGGTGGGACGCCAACCGCGAAGTTACGGCTCAACATGCAGAGAGTCATGCAAGAGGATTGCGCCGTTTTCCGCAGCGGAGAGGTACTGGATCAGGGTCATAAGCGAATCCATGAAGTGTATGAGGGTATGGCTGACGTTCATGTCAGTGACCGGTCGCTGATCTGGAATTCCGATCTGATCGAGACTCTCGAGCTAGATAATTTGATCGCTCAGGCTGTCGTTACCATGGACTCGGCAAGAAACCGCACAGAGAGTCGTGGCGCACATGCGCGCGAGGATTACCCCGAGCGTGACGACAAGAACTGGATGAAGCACACGCTGTCGTGGATGGACGAAAAGGGCTCTGTGAAACTCGACTACCGCCCGGTGCACGCGTACACGCTCACCAACGACGTTGCTTATATTGAGCCTAAAGCTCGGGTTTACTGACGGAATTTTGCCATGGTCGAATTCGCGCTGCCGAAGAATTCTAAGATCACCGAAGGCAAGAGGTGGCCGCGCACGCCACATGCGACACATGTAAGCGAATTCCGCATTTATCGCTGCAATCCGGAGGATGGCCAAAATCCAAGTATCGACACTTATTATGTTGACCGCGATGATTGCGGGCCGATGGTTCTCGATGCACTGATCTGGATTAAGGATACCATTGATCCAACGCTCACCTTCCGCCGCTCCTGCCGTGAGGGCGTCTGCGGCTCCTGCGCGATGAACATCGATGGCACCAACACACTGGCTTGTACCAAAGCAATCGACGATGCGCGGGCCCCTGTGAGGATCTATCCATTGCCGCATCAACCTGTGGTTAAAGATCTCGTGCCCGATTTGAAGAACTTTTACGCGCAATACGCATCGATCGAGCCCTGGTTACAGACGGCGAGCCCGATACCCGAAAAAGAATGGAGGCAAAGCCACCACGATCGCGCCAAGCTCGACGGCATGTACGAGTGCATTCTCTGCGCCTGTTGCTCGACTTCGTGTCCGAGCTATTGGTGGAATTCTGAGCGCTACCTCGGACCCGCTGCACTGCTTCAGGCCAATCGCTGGGTGCAGGACAGCCGCGATGAAGCCACGGGTGCACGCCTCGATAATCTCGAAGACCCGTTCCGGCTTTACCGTTGCCACACGATCCTGAATTGCTCAAAGGCCTGTCCAAAGGGCCTTAACCCAGCCAAGGAAATCGCTCAGTTAAAAAAAGCGCTGGTTGACCGGCAACTTTGACAGGTTTTCGTGTTGCTTTCGAACGTGCGGACTATGTAGGCGCGCCACTACGATGTCGCCGGGGCAGAAGAACTCTGACGGCTTTCTCAATGGAAAATCCTGACAGCATTCGCATCACCATGGTGCACCCCGTGACCAACGTGCATTTCGTGCAGATACAGAAAGCCGTTCCGGATCGCGGACGAGCAGTGCCGCAAGCACCGTTGATTCCTGAGCTCAAAGTTATCGACGCTTAAGCTGAGGATGATTCCGGCCGAGAATGTACGCTGACTTTCAGCTTAGGACATTAAACACATTTCTTGGCCTGGCACAGTTTCTCGAGCTCGGGAAACGGCTTATAAGCGGCGTTGCCGCACTGTTCCTTTGTCGCCTCAATCAGTTGATTGAGATGGCCACCGTAGAAAAAAGCAATGCGATCTTTGATGCCGGTATATTGCTTGTTGATGTTGCGAGAGTCCGACCGCACGCAGACTACATAGCGCTCTTCCCTACCGGCCGCCCGAAGCACGGGATCGCTGATATACGCACTGCGCACGTTGGTTGGATCATCCAGCGTGTTCGTCATTGTGGTTAGAATCTCGTTCTTGTAGTCGGACGGGAAGATATTTGGAATTTCCTCAGGTTGCTTATTGCCCGACGAGCAGGCAAAAAGCGACACAGCGAAGGCTGACAGTAAGCACAGCTTTGCGACGCATCGGACCATTGGCAATCTTCCTTGTTGCGAAGGTCAAAAGCGTTCAATCGAGCTTGAGCTTGCGCCGCCGCCGGCCGAGCGTGCGTAAGCGAAGCGCATTCAGTTTGATAAATCCCTCGGCGTCGCGGTGATCGTAGGCACTCGCGCCTTCCTCGAACGTTGCCAATTCCTGGTCGTAGAGAGAATATCTGCTCTCACGTCCGACCACAGCGACGTTGCCTTTGTAAAGCTTGAGCTTCACCCGCCCGGTAACCAATTCCTGGCTTTTGTCGATCGCTGCTTGTAGCATTTCCCGTTCGGGCGCGAACCAGAAGCCATAATAGACAAGCTCGGCATACTTCGGCATCAGCTCATCTTTGAGATGCGCAGCGCCGCGATCGAGGGTGATTGATTCGATGCCCCGACGGGCGGCGAGCAATATCGTGCCACCCGGAGTCTCGTACATGCCACGTGATTTCATTCCGACAAAGCGATTTTCGACGAGATCGAGCCGGCCGATTCCGTTGGCCCGGCCGAGATCGTTAAGCTGCTTGAGCAACGAGGCCGGCGACATTCTTTTGCCGTCGATGGCAACAGGATCGCCTCGTTCAAAATCAAGCGTCGTCAGGGTCGATTTGTCCGGCGCCTTCTCCGGATCGACCGTACGGGAGAAGACGTAATCGGGCACGTCGTGGGAGGGATCTTCCAGCACTTTGCCTTCCGAAGAGGTGTGCAAAAGGTTGGCGTCGACCGAAAATGGCGCTTCTCCGCGCTTGTCCTTAGCGATCGGAATCTGGTGCTTTTCGGCGAACTCGATTAGCTTGCTCCGCGAGGTCAAATCCCACTCTCGCCAAGGCGCAATCACGGTGACATCGGGCTTGAGCGCATAATAAGTGAGCTCAAAACGTACTTGATCGTTGCCCTTCCCTGTCGCCCCATGCGCAACGGCGTCAGCATTAACCCTCTCGGCAATCTCTATTTGCTTTTTAGCGATCAACGGCCGCGCGATCGAGGTGCCGAGCAGATATTGCCCTTCATATAATGCGTTCGCTCGAAACATCGGGAAGACGTAGTCGTGCACGAATTCTTCACGCAGATCCTCCACGAAGATATTTTCTTTTTTAATGCCAAGTAGGAGTGCTTTCTGCCGCGCTGGTTCGAGTTCTTCGCCCTGGCCGAGGTCGGCGGTAAAAGTCACAACCTCGCATCCATAAGTGCTCTGCAACCACTTCAGAATGATCGAGGTGTCGAGCCCGCCAGAATAGGCAAGCACAACCTTCTTCACTGTTTTCTTTGTCCTGACGCTGGGCATCGGCAACCACTGCGTTGAAAATTAGCGGCGGACTATAGGGCTAAAGGTTTGCTAATCAAAGTGCACTGGCCGGAGTCATGCAGTTCTCCGCTGCACGCTATTTTGGCTTTCGATTTTGGCCAAACAATCCGACAAAGAAATCATAGACTGGCAAGGCCACGCGGCTGAGCGCACGGTCGACATCATCGTCCGACAGGCGCGTGCGCGGCCAGCAATAGATTAGGGCGTATACGATCCAAATGATGAGAAACGTGAATACACCGGCAAAGATGACATCGGACGGAAAATGGCCGCCGGCCATCACGCGGATCGCTGCCATAGCCGTGCCGAGCGCAAGGGCCGCGCCAAAGGCGAAGGTACGCAATTGCGGCGGAGCCAATGCTGCCGGCGCGATAGTCCAGAAAGCGCCGGCCACGTCGCCGGACACAAACGCACAATTCGTCCGGCAATCACCGCGCGGGTCCCACCAAGCCACAAAATGTTCGTTGCCCCCAAACTGCGTGATGTCGATCGGCCGCGGGCGGCCCCAGTGATCCTTGAGTATCACATTGGCCATGAGGCCTGGCGCCAAAATCATAGTTACAATCAGGAAAACCACGGCACGCCCCGGTATCAGCAACTTGCGGCGCGGCAATATTAGCTTGATCACAACCGCGCCTACCGCCGTTGCTACCAGCGCTGTTCCGATCCACAGACCGACATTGCGTGCCGTCATCAACGGGGGATAAATACGGAAAGCAAATGCGTTGTGGTTGGCATCCTCGACAGCATAAAAGTGCTCTGCGATGCGCAAATCCAGTTCGGGATAAAGACCAAACACCAGGCCGGCGACGACGCCTATCGTGAGCGCGCAGATGAGGCCGGTACGATTCATTCGCGCCTCGTCTAGCCGAGGCATTTGAAAATAGAAAGGCGGCATGACGCGTAGGCCGCTATATTGCGGCTATGACAATACCAACAATCGACTTCTGGTTTGAATTTGCGTCAACTTATTTCCTATCCGGCGGCAATGCGCATTGCGTCATTGGCGAAGACTGCCGGCGTGGCCGTCCGCTGGCGGCCATTTATGCTAGGACCAATTTTTAAGGCCCAGGGCTGGGAGACTTCGCCATTCAATCTGTACCCAGCTAAAGGCCGCAATATGTGGCGCGATCTGGAGCGTATTTGCCTTGCACGCTGGGGCAACGATCGGCTGGAAGCGGCGTTGAATTGGGCCGTCCACTAGATGGCTTTCAGCTCGCGCCAGCGGCCAGCGTTACGGCCGGCAATCAGCCAGTAGACAAGCCCACCAATGATCCCAGCTGCGGCCGCGAGCTGCAGGGCATTCGTGACAGGCGTAACATCGGTGGTGTTTTCGAGCCGCACGGAAATATCGGAGCCGTAATATGATGCCAACGCGACCAGAGCGCCCCCGACGCCATAGTAGAGAAAACTGCGCCAGCGCGCGGCCTCCGAGACAGCGATCAGCACTGCCGCCGGCAGGATTGCGACGGCTCCAACGAAGCTGGTGGCAAAGAACGAAACGATGAAGAAGCTGAGGCGTTCGAAGGGATCTGCATCGACCCCCGCCCAGTCCGGCGCAATGATGCCGATTGCGAGAGTAACGCCCGCAGCCATAATGGCCACTATAAGCCCGAATACAATGACGATGATGCGGCCGAGGAAGAACATAATTTCATCCTTGATTAAATCGAGGCCATCAGTCCACCATAGCCATGGCGCGCAGCGCCATGCGTTCTCGCGCGGATAATTTTTGAGTCCCGCTCTTGAGCTGACCGCAGGCTGCCAAAATGTCGCGCCCGCGCGGCGTACGAACTGGCGACGCATAGCCGGCATCGAAAACGACCTGCGAGAACTTCTCGATCTGTTCCCAATCCGAGCATTCGTATTTGGTACCAGGCCAGGGATTGAATGGAATGAGGTTGATCTTTGCGGGTATGCCTTTCAGGAGTCGCACCAACGCTTTGGCGTCGTCGATAGAATCGTTCACGTCCTTAAGCATGACATATTCGAAGGTGATACGCTTTGAATTCGAAACGCCAGGATAATTGCGGCAGGCTTCCAGAAGGTCGGCGATCGGATATTTGCGATTGAGAGGCACCAGCTCATTGCGGAGGTCGTCGCGCACGGCATGCAGCGATACCGCCAGCATGCAGCCAATTTCCGCTCCGGTGCGCGCGATATTTGGCAAAACGCCTGAGGTGGAAAGTGTGATACGGCGCTTGGAAATGGCGATACCCTCACCATCTGCCACGATGAGAAGCGCATCGCGCACCGCGTCGAAATTATAGAGCGGCTCACCCATGCCCATCATCACGATATTGGTGATGCAACGCTCGCCATTTGGCACCACGCCATCTGTCGGCCGCGTACCTCCCGGCCAATCACCCAGACGATCACGAGCCGCCATTACCTGGCCCACGATCTCTCCCGCCGTTAGATTTCTGACCAGCCGCTGAGTGCCGGTATGGCAGAAGGTGCAATTAAGCGTGCAGCCAACCTGGCTGGATACACACAAGGTGCCGCGTTCAGTATCAGGAATGTAAACACACTCGACCTCGTGTGGGCGCTCACCCTGTACTTCGCTGGGCAGCCGCAAAAGCCATTTGCGTGTGCCATCGACCGAAACCTGCTCTGCGACGAGCTCTGGACGAGCCAATGTGTAACGCTCGGCCAGCGCCACACGCAGTTCTTTCGACACGCTGGTCATTTCGTCGAACGTAGTGAATCCGCGAAAATACAACCAATGCCACAGCTGCTGCACACGCATCTTGCGCTGCGCCTCCGGCACGCCAAGCGAGCTCAGCGCATCACCGAGCTGCCTTCGCGTAAAACCGATCAGCGACGGTCTTTCGGGCGCTACATAACGCTCGAGCGGCATCTTTTCGATGAAATCGCTCGAAGCCATGGCATGTCTGCCTGCTTTACCTTCGGATGAAGCACCAGCGCCGTTCGACGCTGAAGGCAATATAGGGTCCAAACGCCCTACTTGCACTCTTCCGCGACCTTGTCGAGCGCCTGGGCGATGCCTTTTAGGGAATAGGTATCAGTGGTTTTCGTGCCGCGCGCCGACTCGCTTTTGACCACAAGGTCGGAGCCTTTGCGCATGGTTTCCACCATTTGCGTCTCTTCGGCTGCGTTCTTGATCCAGGCACCGTCATTCTGTGTGTACATCGCATACGTCGCCGAGCCGATAGCAGCGGTCGCGTTATAGCCGGCTTTCTGCGGATAGCCAACGATCAACGATACCTCGTTCTTCACCTTTTCAGCCGGCCGAGTGGAGACGAAGGCGTACGAGGCGTCGCGAGCGCGACCTACTGGTTCACTGACAACCGATGTCGGCTTGGATAGTGCAAAGCAAATCTTTTTGCCGCCGGGCATTGCCCTGTAGGCTCCCCATTCGCCAAATTGGCCAAGCAAAACGGCTTGATCGGTTGGATTGGCTGTTTTCTTCTGCTGCGCTGGGGTGTCGCTTGGATTGGCCGGCTTCTTCTGCTGCGCTGGGGTGTCGCTTGGATTTGCTGGCTTCTTCTGCTGCGCTGGGGCGTCGGTTGGCGACTTTTTCTGCTGCGCCGACGCGGAGGCGCTGAGTGTACAGACCGTCAAGATGGCAAAGAAAATGCGCAACAAATATTTGGTGTTCATCGGAGCCTACCGGTGACGACATCAGGAATCGGTGGATATTAACGCATTATGGGCGAATGTCGGCAATGTGAAGGCGGCAATCTAATCTGCCTTGCACGACCTCGAAAGCTGACGGCGTTGACAAAGGCGACGCCTTGCCCGGCCCGCGAGGCCTTGCTATTCGCGCTGCACAATTTTCAAACTCCGGCCCCATGAGAGCCCTGCTCTGCACTCGCTACGGCACGCCCGATGATCTGGAGTTCGCCGATATCGCTGAACCCACGGCGGGCCCCGGAGAGGTAGTGGTCAGAATCCACGCTGCGGCGCTGAATTTTTTCGACACGTTGATCATTGCCGGCAAATACCAGTTCAAACCAGCGCCGCCTTTTTCGCCCGCCGCCGAATTCGCCGGCACTGTCGAGAGCCTTGGTACCGGTGTCACCTCGTTCAAGACAGGCGACCGGGTGCTCGGCTACATGACCTACGGTGCGGCACGCGAAAGGGTCGCGATCGCTGTCGACAAGTTGACCAGAGTTCCCGATGCGCTCGATTTCGACCGCGCTGCGGGCATTTGCATCACCTATGGCACCACCTTTCATGCGCTCAAGGATCGCGCCGCACTCAGGGCTGGCGAATCGCTGGTGGTGCTCGGTGCGGCCGGAGGCGTAGGTCTCGCTGCCATCGAGCTCGGGAAGATCATGGGTGCGCGTGTGATCGCCTGCGCATCATCGGATGAGAAGCTCGCCTTTGCGCGCAAACATGGCGCCGATGAAGGCATCAAT
>Ga0126384_10002796_pt1 | contig 10595 bp, 11 predicted proteins | sample PanSoiMetPlot_36_FD_92543 | JGI IMG/M metagenome (GOLD analysis project Ga0126384, IMG submission 92543) | Tropical forest soil microbial communities from Panama - MetaG Plot_36 | ecosystem: Environmental > Terrestrial > Soil > Tropical forest > Bulk soil | place: Panama | collected 2016-02-17 | reverse complement strand
GGTGTCGTGGCCGCGGCATTGCGCGAGCTCGGCGCCGTCGGCGAACCGTTCGAAGACGCCGCGACATTGGGCCCCTTTGCGATGGTGCTGACCTACGGCGTGATCGCGCGAGCCGAGCGTACCGCGCGCCGCGCCCGTCACGCGCCGCAGTCGGGGCGCGCGCTCGGCCGGACCAGCACGCAGCAGTCAGTACCTCTCATCCTCGTGCAATGCGAATCCTTCTTCGATGCCCGTCGGCTGTCACCGCTCATTCCGAAGGCGGTGCTCTCGGGGTTCGATGCCTGTTGCGCGACTGGCGGGCCGTTCGGCCGGCTCGAAGTCCCGGGTTGGGGCGCCAACACGATGCGTGCCGAGTTCGCAGTGCTGACTGGGATTCCGGAAAGCGAACTCGGTTACGACCGATTCAATCCGTACCACGCTTTTGCGCGTGCGCCGATTGCCTCGCTCGTCTGGCATTTACGCAGCGAGGGTTATCGTACCGTCTGCCTACATCCGTTCGACCGCAGCTTTTTCCGGCGCGACCTGACCCTCCCTGCACTGGGCTTCGAGACCTTCCTGGGGATCGAGACCCTAGGCGGCTCTCGGCGGCCTCCCTATTACTCCGACCCCGAGCTCGCAGAGCATGTGCTCAGGGTGCTTGATGCCGAAGGCCCTCGCGTTTTCATCTTTGCGATCACGATGGGGAACCATGGCCCGTGGCGCGAAGCGGGACTGCCGATAAATCCCGAGCTGCGCCGCAATTTCGACGCGATCGGGCTGCCGCAGGGGGGCGAGTTGTTGCGCTACCTCGATGGCCTGCGTCAATCGGATGATATGCTGCAAATCCTGCTGACCGGGCTACAACGCCGCCGGAGCGAAGGCGTCCTTGGGTTTTACGGAGACCACCTGCCGAGCCTGCCTGAAGCATTCCGTCACTTCGGCTTCGATCAAGTGGGCAGCGACTATGTCTTGTGGCGGGGCGGCGCGACCGACACCCGCCAGCTCGATTTGCCGGCACACCGATTGCCGCGCGTCATTGTGGATGCGCTGCGCGCGGCCGGAGCGATCGATCCGAGAGGCGCGCCAGCACTCGTCCCAGCCCACTGATTGCAACGCAGCGCGGGCGAGGGGGAAGGGGGAGCACATCGCCATGGAGATGCAGGGCCGAGCCGTCATCGTTACTGGTGGCGCCTCCGGGATTGGTAAAGCCACCGCCCTTCTGCTGGCGCACGAGGGCGCGAGGGTGTTCGTTGGTGACGTGGATGAGACGGGCGGTCAGGCAGTCGCGGCGGAAGCTGCGGCGGAGCGGCTGGCGATCGAATATTTGCCGCTCGAGCTCACCGATCCCTCGTCGATCACCGGCTTCTCGGCTGCCGTCCATCAGCGGGTCGAGCGCGTCGATGGCTTGGTCAACGGCGCCGGTTGGGACCAGATCCAACCGTTTCTCGAAAACCCGCCGGAGATGTGGGATCGCGTCGTCGCGATCAATTTGATGGGCGCGGTTCGTCTGACGCGGGGTGTATTGCCGTCGATGGTTGCGGCGCATGCCGGCAAAATCGTCAATATCTCGAGCGATGCGGGGCGGGTCGGCAGCACGGGCGAAACGGTCTACGCCGCTGCAAAGGGCGGGCTGATAGCTTTCACGAAGTCGCTCGCGCGCGAACTCGCCCGCTACCAGATCAACGTCAACTGCGTTTGTCCCGGGCCGACCGACACGCCACTGTTCCAGCGGCAACCAGACCGCATGAAGGAGGCGTTGACCCGCGCTATCCCGTTCCGTCGGATCGCCCAACCGATAGAAATCGCGCAAGCCGTCCTCTTCTTTTTGAGCCGACGATCCGATTACATCACCGGTCAAGTACTGAGCGTCAGCGGTGGATTGACCATGGCGGATTGAGCAAATCTCCGTCTGACGCCATGATGCGGATCGCAACCGAGTACGGAAGGAGTGCATGATGCCCTGGCTATTCTCGGCGGGCCTCGCTGGCGCGCTGGTGCTTGCTTTTTGCGGCCGTGTTTCGGCGCAGCAGACACCGCCCGACCCTGGCGCCGCGGCAAATATTCGTCAAAGCCAGCAATACGAGCAAATGCTGCGCGGCAACCCCGCGTTCCGCGCCAAACGCATGCAGCTGGAATGCGGCACGATCACCGACACAGAACTGCGTGCAAGTTGCGAAGCCTCTTTTCAGGCTTACGGCCCGACGCCGACCACCACAAAAAGCCGGCACTGACTAGTCGCGAGAGGAAAAAAGAGATGCCGAACCCCGCCCCAGGCTTTGTGAATCGCCCCGATTACCGAGTCGACCTTTTGCCGGAAAACCGGCGCGTCAGGGTCGCGTTCGGGGGGATGACCATCGCCGACAGCAGCGCTGCCCTCCGCGTCGAAGAGACCGGCCATGGCCCGGCCTACTATCTGCCGCAAAAAGACGTGCGGCTCGACCTGATGCGTCCAACGGAACACCACACCCGCTGCCCGTATAAGGGCGAGGCCTCGTACTGGACGATCGAGGTACCGGGAGAGGCCGGCTCGGTCCAGAGGTCAGAGAATGCCGTGTGGGCCTATGCCTCGCCTTACGATGAGGTATCGGGGCTCGCCGGCTACTATGCCTTCTATCCCAACCGGGTGGATTCGATCACCGTCAACTGAAGGGCGGACCAGAAATGCACCTGACGCAGAACTGGGAAATCCATAAGCCCTCGGTGTCATCACTTACCGGCGTCGTTGCGTCGCAAAGCGGAGTCGCGGCTCGGGCCGGGGCCGAGGTGCTGAAGGCGGGCGGCAGCGCGGTCGACGCCGTAGTTGCTACGGCTTTCGCGCTTGCCGCCGTCGAGCCGTGGAACAGCGGCCTCGGCGGGATCGGCTTCATGGTCGTGCACCAGGCAGGCGCCGATCGCGCCGAAGTCGTCGATTTCGGGCCAGTAGCACCGCACGGCCTCGACCCTGCCGCGTTCCAGTTGACCGGAGGAACGCGAACCGAACTGTTCACCTGGCCGCAGGTCGTCGACGACCGCAACATGCATGGACCGCTCTCCTTTGCGATCCCGAGTGCGGTCCGCGGCTATGCTCTGGCGGTCGAACGCTTCGGACGCCTGCCGTGGCGCGAGCTGGTCAAGTCCGCGATCTCATTGGCGCGCGGCGGATTGCCGGTCGACTGGTTTACGACGATAAAGGTCGCGAGCGCCGCCTCGGATCTGCGTCGCTATGACGAGAGCCGGCGGGTGTGGCTGCCGGACGGTCTGCCTCCGGTGTGCCCGCCGGAGAGCGACACGATGAGCCTGCCTCTGGGGCGACTTGCGGAAACCCTGGACCGGCTCGCCGAAGCCGGGCCTGACGATTTTTACGCGGGCGAGATCGCGGACTCAATTACTGCCGATGCGCGAGCTGGAGGCGGCTTCCTTTCTCTGGAAGATCTGGCGGGTTGCCGCGCGCGCATCGTGCCGGCGCTGGAAATCTCCTATCACGGCGCGAATGTACAGACGACACCCGGGATGACGGCAGGACCGACGCTTGCGGACGTTCTTCGCAGTCTTACGGCACGGAAATTCTCGGACACTCCCGACGGGGACTATTTCGAGGCGCTCCTGCACGCGCTACGCCGAGCCTACGCCAACCGCCTGGAGACGCTGGGGGACGTCGAAGCCGGTTCACGGAGCTCGACAACTCACATCACCGCCGCCGACCGCGAAGGCGGCATCGCGGCATTGACGACGACGCTGCTGTCCTCGTTCGGCAGCCGCTATGTGCTGCCCGGCACCGGCATCCTCATGAACAACGGGATTATGTGGTTCGACCCGCGCCCGGGCCGGCCCAATTCGATCGCGCCCGGCAAACGCGCCCTGACCAATATGTGTCCGGTCGTTGTGGCGCGCGATGGCGGCCCATGGTTCGGCGCCGGCGCATCCGGAGGACGACGCATTCTCGGGGCGGTCCTCCAAATCGCGAGCTTTGTCGTCGATTTCGGGATGGACCCAGAAGCTGCCGCCCATCACCCACGAATCGACGTCAACGGCGGCGATCGCTTTGGTATCGACCGCCGGCTTTCTCCGCAGGTCATCGGGCAATTGTCGAGATTGCCGGGGGCGACGGTCCTAGAGCACACGGCATTTCCAAGCCGTTTTGCCTGCCCCAACCTCGTCCTGCGCACCGCCGATGGTCGCAACCGCGGCATCTCCGACGTAATGTCACCTTGGTCGGCGGCGGTCGCCGAAGAAAGCGATGCGTGACCGCCCCCGGCCATCGGGAGCGTGTCGAGCTGTGGGAAAGCAGGTTGCCGTACCGGCGTTGTTGCTGACGGTTTTCCTGGTCTTTGGTGCCGCGACGGCCCTCGCGCGAAGCGTCGAAACACCGGCGCTCTCCGGCAAGTGGACAACAACCGACCCGCCCATCAATCTGAGCCACATCGAGTTGGGAGAGATAAACCACCGGGTAAGGCGGTCGGTTATCATCACCGGCCGAATGGGTTGGATCCACCCGGCGCTCGAATGGTGCGGATCGTCCAGCCTCCGGATGCCAGCGGCGTCTATCGGGCAAAGGTGGCGTTATGCGATCCGGCGACTGGCGCGTGGATCGAAAAGAAGGCGCCCTCCACTTTTTATCCGGATGCGATGGCCCCCGACGACGTCGTCGAGGCGGTTCTTACGGCGTTTCGTTGTGCTGAAGCCGGCAGCAATGGCCATTTCGTAGGCTCCTCAGGTCGCGGCTTTGCGATTGAGGGGTGGTATCAGAACGGGCGGATAAACGCGGCATACCCGCTTCGGAGCCCGTGATGGCGGCGTCCGGATTGGTCAGCGCCAGCCGGCACCCGGCGGGATTCCTCGAGGCGAGTGCGCGTCCACGGACCGGCCGCCGCGGCGAAGTGCTGGCTGGTTTTCTGCAGAGCGATGTGCAGGCGGATCTGGAGACCGCGCGGGCGTATCTCGACGAGATCGCAGCGGCAGCGCGGGGCGAGACGCCGCGACCCGGCGGAACCGGCAACGCGTTTTGGGTCGCCATCCGGCCGACGGGTGCGGTGATCCGCAACATCATCCTCGAAGGTGCGGCGCCGGAAAGGTACAGCCTCGCCGAATTGCGGGCTGCGCTCGAAATCTGGATCGAGGAAATCGAGCGCGCCCGTCCTGGACCGAATACGCCCATCACGGACGGACCATCAGATAAACCGGGATCGCCGCGGGATAGGCGACGTTGAGCGGCCGCTCCGAGCAACGACCACCACGTCGGATTCCTGTTATCACCCACCGAAAAATTGACGTACGGAGTGGCGTCAGGCCCACGCAAGTGGTTCGGAGCCGGTTTTGGGAGCTCGCGATGACCCTTTGGATCGAGACCGTTCGCAGCGTCGTCTCACCTTGGGAGTGCGACGTGACCGAGCATTTCACGATCGCCTTTTACTTCGATCGGTTAATGGATGCAGCGTCGACGATCGTGGGAGCGCTTGGTTTGCCTGATGCAGTCGGCTCGAGCCGCCGGTTTGACGTCCGATTTGTCCGGGAGCTTCGCACCGGCGCCAGCTTTCACATCCTGAGCGCTCCCATTGCCCTCGACGAGGCTTCCGTTCGCTTCGGCCACCAGATCGTCGACTCCGCCGACGGCGAGGTTGCGGCCTGGGTTCAGGAAACGCTGGACGACCCGACCCCACCATTGACGCCGGACCTTAGCGCCGAAATCGGCCGATCCCTGTTGCCCTGGCCAGGACCTGCCGTCGAGCACCGGCCCGACCCGGCTACCAATGAGGGCTTGGTCGCAACCGCTCGCGACCGCATCAAGGCGGCCGAGCTGGATGCGACCGGGAAACTCTCGCTTTCGGGATTTGTCCACCGTTTCACGGCCGGCTGTATCCAGGGGCTCGCCGCGATCGGGGCGACATCCTCCTATATGGAGGCCGAGCGCCGCGGCTATTCGACGTTCGAACTCGCCCTGCGCATAACCGGCTGGCCGCAGATCGGCGATCCGGTACTCGTCGAAACCGGCATCGTCCATCTCGGCAACACGTCGATCCGCTTCGTCCACCGGATGTGCGATCCCGCAAGCGGAATCGAATACGCCCGCCTCGGACAGTTCGGGGTCCAGCTCGACCTCGATGCCCGGAGGCCCGCCGCATTGCCGGAGCGCATCCGGACGGCCGCGACGCGATTGCTGGTTCCGCTGGCGTCGCAAGGAGGTTGATAATGCCGGAAATCGGATGGCCCGATATCGGTCTGTTCGAGGCTATCTATTCGGCGCGATCGATCCGCCGTCTCAAACCCGATCCGGTGCCGGAGGAGCTGATCTCGAGGATCCTCGACGCGGCGATCCGCGCGCCGTCCGGCGGCAACGCTCAGAGCTGGGGCTTTGTCGTCGTGCGCGACCGGGAACTGAGGCGCGGCCTGGGCCTCATCTACCGCAAGGCTTCCGATATTGCAGAGGCGGTTTATGCGGCGCGCGGCCGTCCATCCCATCTTACCGAACGGCAATACGCTCGGTTTATGGCCGCCGGGCGACATCTCTGGGACCATATGGGTGATGCGCCTGTGCTCCTGCTCCCCTGCTCGCACTCCCCCGTCTTGCCGCCGCGCGAAGCTCTGCCGCCCGGCATCGCCGCGGGCTGGGAAAGGGAGGTCGCCTATGCCGAGCGTATCCGCGGCGCCAGTATCTACCCCGCTGTGCAGAACATCATCCTCGCCTGCCGCGGCCTCGGGCTCGGCACGGTCATTACGACCAACCACATCCGCTGCGAGGACGAGATCAAGGAACTGCTCGGGATTCCCGAGGATGTCTCGACCTGGGCATTGATGCCGATCGGCTGGCCCGTTGACAAATTCGGTCAGCTGACCCGCCGGCCGCTGACCGAAGTTGTCCACGCCGATCGCTGGGGAGGGCCCTGGCCCGGCCATTGAGGGCCTTGGACGGGGGACAGATCGTGCACAGATTTGCCACAACCGCGCGATAGTCTGATGCATCACGGTGAGGCAAGCGAGGATGCGAGCAGTGGCCGAAAAGCAGTTGGTGCCCTTTCAGTTGACGATTTGCGGGATCGACGAACTGGAGTGCCATTGCGCAGGGGGCGTTACCCATGTGCTCTCGATTCTCGACCCGGGCTGGCCTGAGCCGCGACCGTTGAGCGGATTCGAAATCACTCGACGCCTCCGGTTGCGCTTTCATGACGTGATCGAATTGCAGCCCGGCTGGATCGCACCAGAGCGCTGGGATGTTGAGCTGCTGCTCGCCTTTTCTCGCGACCTCGCCGCATCCGAGAAGGCGCACCTTCTCATTCATTGTCATGCCGGCGTCTCCCGCTCGACGGCTGCGGCGGCTTTGGTCATGGCGCAGACGCGCCCCGACCGGCCAGCCGAGGAATTGCTCCGGGAAGTCGTACGCCTGCGACCTCGCGCCTGGCCGAATTTGCGCATCCTCGAGCTCGGAGACGACATCCTGGGGCGCGGCGGCGAAATCGTCAAAGCCGCTCGGGCGCATTACCGCCGCGCGCTCGAGCGCGAACCCTGGTTGGCCGAAGCGATGATCGACGGCGGACGCGGCCGTGAAGTCGCGGCCGCCAGTCTGGCTTAAAGACCGTCCGAAGCTATTCAGCGCGGGTATTCGACCCGCAACACCACGAAATACGGGTGGTCGGGATCGATGACGATCCCATCGGGGCCAGCGAGATGGCCGTCGGCGGTTGCCGGGATGTGTCTCATTGCGACGGCATTTTCGACATTGCCGCCGATCACGTCGAGGTCGCCCGGCCGGATCGCGACGACGACGTCGCAATGCCCGGGAAAGCGGCCGGTCGGCAGCTCGTCGTAGGAGACCGGTTGCCGACCTCGCCAGTAGCAGATCAGGTCACCGCGTTGCGGGGCGTAGACCTCGATCCGCTCGGCGGAGAGGGCGGTTCCGGGTTCGAGCCCGAGGCTGTGACGCCGCGCCGCGTTGATATAGTCGGAATGGGTTTCCGAATAAGGGAAGCGGCCGCCGGCCCCGGCGATCCGCATCACGTAGGAGATAAAGGCAGCAGACCAGGCGTAATTGCCGTCTTCTGAAGCCGGAAATACGACGCCGTTCTCGTCGTGAATTCCAGTCCAACCTTGCTGTCGCCAACGCGGGTCGAGACCCAGCCACCAATATTCGCCGACCCGCTGCCACAGGCCTTCCTCGCGTTCTTCATCCTCGGGCAGCTCAACATGCGGAAAGACGACTGGCTGGCCGAACGCCCGCCACTCGCGCAACGCAATCTGCACCGCCGCCTCGCGTGAAAACCCCTGATACGGCCAGCGCGCGAAGGGCGGGATGTGCGCATCGAGGGCCGCCGTCGGCGGTTGCAGGACTGGCGACGGCGCGGACGGCGGCACAACGCAGCCAGCAACAATCAGCGCTATGAGCAGCGCAATGCATCGGATCACCGCAGTACCCCGGATTGGACGAGTTAGAGAGGAGGCGCCGGTTGGTTAATGGCTTGTCTTATGCCGCTGCGATGAGCCGTTAATCAAGGTACGCATTTGGAGGGATTTAGCGCTCGGGATAATCTTGACGGTGAATTGTTCGCCGGAAGGAAAACGAAGCAATGCAGTTCGGTCTGTTCGGCAGCGCGGCGGCGCGGCGTGGCGGCCCCGAGTTCGACAGCAGCGAGGGATTTCGTGATTTTATCGAGTACAATATCGAGGCCGAAGCGCTCGACTTTCACAGCACTTTCGTCGTCGAGCATCACTTCACCGGCTACGGGCAGGTCTCCGCGACGCTCAACCTGCTGACCTGGCTCGGCGCCCGCACCCGATGGCTGCGGCTCGGAACGGCCGTGATCGTATTGCCCTGGCATAATCCGGTATTGTTGGCCGAACAGGCAGCGACTCTCGATCTCCTCTCCGGAGGCCGGCTCGATTTCGGCATCGGCAAGGGCTACCGATACAATGAATTCGCTGGGTTCTGTGTGCCGATGGAAGAGGCCGACGCGCGCTTCGACGAGGTCCTCGGCGTCATCCTCAAGGCATGGACGGCCGACGAGCCGTTTTCCCACCGCGGCAGGTATTGGCAGTTCGACAACGTCGTCGTCGAGCCGCCGACCGCGCAGAGGCCGCATCCGCCGATCTGGATGGGCGCCGGCAGCGAACGCTCGATCCGCCGGGTCGCGCAGCAGGGTTACAATCTGCTGCTCGGTCAATACGCCTCGCCCGAAGATGTCGGCCGGTCGATCGCGACATACAAGGACGCGGTCGAAGCAAGCGGACGCCGCTTCGATCCGATGCAAGTGGGGGTCACCCGGGCGTTGTTCGTCACGGATAGCCAGGTCGAAAAGGAAGCTGCGATGGACCGGCGGCTGCAGAACCGCGTGCGCCAGCTGAAACTGGCGACGCGGCCGGACGGCACGGTTCATGGTGGACCGGATCGGGCCACCGGTGATCCGCGGGTCGTCAACGAAGTCAGCGCGATGTACGGAACACCCGACGAGATCGCGCAACGGCTGGAGACGCTGCGCGAATCGGGGGTCGGCTACGTTCTGGTCAACGGCGGCGGCTCGGGCGGCGGCGCGCGGGGTCGCGAAAGCCTGCGCCGCTTCGCGCGCGAGGTCATGCCATTCTTTGCCGAGGCGCCACCGAAGCGCCTTGCGGTCTGAGCCTAGGGGCTGACTGACCTATATTGGGTCCCTCCCCTCAGGCTGGGGCCGCCACGGACAGGCGTCCGGCGACGCCGTGGCGTTCGATCAGCCGCGCCACCAATCCGGATTGCTTCGCCTCCTCGACAAAATTGCGCAGAAACTCGGCGCCCGCGGTGTTTCTTCGCGCCGTGCCGACGGCCTGCTGCACGGCGGTGAACTGACCGTCGAGAATGCGCGAGCCGGGCAGCTTCGCGGCGTCTTCCAACAGACGCGGGCGCAGCCCGGCCAGCGCGTCGAGCTTGTCGTCGACGAATTGCTTGAAAGTGGCGTCGCCGCCATCCGACCTCACCAGCTGCGCATTCTTGATATTGCGCTCCAGCCAGAGATCATAGGCGCTGCGCGCTGTCACGGCGATGCGAACTCCGGCGCGGTCGACTTCGGCAATGGTCGTCAATGGCGAACCCGCCGGGACGAGGTACGTCGCCTCGATCTCGACATAGGCAGGGGTGAAGGCGATCTTTTCGGCACGCTGTGGCTCGGCGCCGATCAAGCCGATGTCCCAGACGCCCGTCCCCGCTGCATCCGCAAGCTCCCCGGGTCTGGCGTAAGGGACATACCGCACCGGCACGCCGAGGCTCGAGGCGATCTCCCGCGCCATGTCGGGCGCCACACCCTCGGGGTCGCCCGACGGGGAGCGCCAGGTCACCAGCAGGAAATTGCCCATATTGATCGCCGCGCGCAGAACGCCGGTCGGGGCAAGCTCGGAGACGATTTCTTGAGGCATCGGTACCATCCCGGATTGGTGGCGTCGGGTCAGTTTGAATTATGGGCAGCGGGCAGGCACGCGAAAAATCGCCTGTGGATAACTCTGTTGAAAACTCTGGGCAAACCGAGCAAAGGGCGCAGCAAAGCCTTTGCCTCTCGAAAACTCCCGTAACCCGGAGTTTCATCATAAGACATTGATATTAATGTATTTTTGTTAGAGTAGAAGGCCCCTGCCGTGGTCCTGACAGAAGTCTCACAATCGTCACATTTGTTGTGAACAAGTCAGCT
>Ga0126384_10002795_pt1 | contig 10597 bp, 8 predicted proteins | sample PanSoiMetPlot_36_FD_92543 | JGI IMG/M metagenome (GOLD analysis project Ga0126384, IMG submission 92543) | Tropical forest soil microbial communities from Panama - MetaG Plot_36 | ecosystem: Environmental > Terrestrial > Soil > Tropical forest > Bulk soil | place: Panama | collected 2016-02-17 | reverse complement strand
TGGGCCTCGTTGGTTCTGATTCGCAGATGACTCGAGCCATTTCGTCAGGACGCCGGCTCGGAAAAGCGTAGGGTCGGTGGCCGGTTAAGAGTTCGTACAGAACGACGCCGAGACTGTAAACATCGGTGGCAGTAGTGATGCTTGCGTCACCGCGCACCTGCTCGGGGCTGGCATATTCCGGCGTCAGCATCTGTAATGCAGTCACGGTTCCAGCACCTTCAGCGTCAGTCGACAACAGCTTTCCAATACCAAAGTCCAGCAGCTTCGGTGTTCCTTCGACAGTAACGAGAATGTTCGTAGGTTTGATATCGCGATGTATCGCCAGGTGTTGGTGAGCGTAGCTGACAGCCGCACAAACCTGCCGAAACAGCTTCAGCGTCTCGTTCGAGCTCAACTCGTGTTCGGCGCAATACTCATCAATGGAAGTGCCGGCCACGTATTCCATGACAAAGTAAGGCAGGCCGTCAGTTGTGCTACCACCGTCCAACAAACGGGCAATATTCGGATGGTCGAAGTGCGCGAGGATCTGTCGTTCATTCCGAAAGCGACGGAGCATATCCTCCGTATCCATTCCACGCTTGATGATCTTGATGGCGACGCTTTGTTTGAATTCATCGGTGCGTTCCGCAAGGTACACGGCACCCATACCACCTCGTCCGATCTCTTCAAGGATGCAATATGGTCCAATTTGTTGGCCGCAACGCGAATCTGAAATGGCGATGTTATTGAGGTCTACTGGCGAGGATTCGAGGAAGTCTGGGTTACGGTAATCCGCCGCAAGCATGCGCTTGACTTCAGCACGTAGAGGATCATCGTTACCGCACGCCTGCGCAAGGAACTCCTCGCGTCGCGACGGCTCAGTGTCGATCGCACTCTGGAAGATTGCCTTAACTTGTTGCCAACGGTCAGGGGACAGCACCATATTCAAGTCCGGTAAGCTTTAAGATTGTCGATTTATGTCGCTACAGTCAATTCGAGCGGATTCACTTAGCTGAATGATCAGAAAGTCGTCAACAACTGAAGGTTTGCCGGACAGCTACGTAATCTGATCCTGCAGCCACGCCTTGGCAGTGCGCCACTCGCGCTCAACGGTCGCAGTGGATATTCCCATCACCACAGCAACCTCTTTCACTGTGAGCCCACCAAAGAAGCGAAGCTCAACTATTCTCGCCTGATCGGAATCCATAGCTGCCAGCTGTTTCAGCGCATCGTCCAGCAAAACCAGATCGACTTCTGAAGCGCCCGCGATGCCTGCTACTTCATCGATTGACATCCGTGTAGCCTCGCCGCCACGTTTAGCGGCCTTGTGACCGTGCGCGTAGTTCACCAGGATCCGGCGCATTGTTTCGGCCGCAATGCTGAAAAAATGCGCGCGATTGTGCCAATCGACTTCTTTCTGATCAATTAATCGCAGGTAGGCTTCGTGGACAAGAGCGGTCGGCTGCAATGTGTGTCCGGCGCGCTCGCTCCGCATGAAGGACTCAGCCAAACGGCGCAGCTCGTCGTAAACAGCCGGCATCAACTGATCCAGCGAGCGGCGATTGCCATTGCTGACCTCAATCAGCGCTTTCGTGACCTCGATGTTTGGCGCAACCGGATGCAAAACGAGTCCTGTTACACGCTGGGCTGGTGGAACGATTACGGAGATTTTACTCGCTGTAAAGGCAAATAGAAACATTTTTAACAAAACCCCTGTCTCTCGTGATGGGTTTTCCTGGCGAATCCTGCGATTAATATCGGAAGGCGCTGCGCAGTCTTCAAAGGCTTGTAGAGGTGGTTCGGTGTGCCCGCCGTCGTCCGACACACGACGACTGCTGGTTTCCCCGGGGAGGTGAGCATGATCCGGCGGGTAGGCCGGCTCATGTTCAAAGACCAGCGGCGGACACACCGCTCCGCCTCTACATGAGAACTAAAAATGTGACACGGCCAATGATGAATCGAACTGGAAGTCAATACACGCGACCACTAATCCAAAAAACTCCTCACGGGGTAGTGTCCTAATTTATTAGGACACTACCGTCCTCACCAGATCCCTTGTTAGCAGCCACCTTCGTCATGTAGCATGGCGCGCGAAGTCGCATCGTTTGCGGCCGTGAGTGGCTTCATTTTTCCAACCAATCATCCTGATTTCATAGGAGAACGCCTGACCAAAAGTCCGGCGTGCGCGAATCTATGTGCACTGATAGAAGAGACTTCCTTCGTTTGTCGGCCGGAGTAGCCGGTTTGGCTATGTTCGGCGGCGAAACCCTTCATGCTTCCGCCGAACCCGCATTGCAGCAACGTGAGATTCCGGCGCCAATTCGTAAGCTGCAGCGCATGACAGAAGACGTAGTCCCTATTTCTCTCGACGAGCGTAAAGCTCGCATTGAAAAAGCGCAGCGTCTGATGAACGAACAAAAGATTGGCGCTATCTATCTCGAGCCAGGTTCAAGTATGTCTTACTTCACGGGAATGCGTTGGGGCACCAGCGAGCGTATGTTTGCGCTCGTGATTCCAGCCCGTGGTGAACTGGCGTGGGTCTGCCCGAAGTTTGAAGAGGAGCGGGCGCGCGAATTAATTAAACTTGGCAACGATGTTCGCACCTGGGAGGAAGACGAAAGCCCTTACCGTCGCGTGGTTGAAATTTTCAGGGATCGTAGCATACGCACCGGGCGCATCGGTATCGAAGAACGCGCGCGATTCTTTCTTTACGACGGCATACGCAAGGAAGGTCCCGGCTATGAATTTGTTATCGCCACTCCAATAACTGCCGGTTGTCGCATGTTCAAATCGCCTGCCGAACTTGCGTTGATGCAAAAGGCGAATGACCTTACGATCATTGCCTACAAAGCTACGCGTGACAGCATGCGCGAGGGTATGACACAGGACGAGTTTGCAGGTAATTGCTCTTCAGCATTCCGTGCTCTTGGCGTGCAAGGCGGAATTTTTGTGAGTTTCGGGAAATACACAGCGTTTCCACATGGCAGCAGCACTCCGCAAAGGTTACAGGAGGGTGATGTTGTATTGATGGATGGCGGCTGCAGTGTCGACGGGTATCAGTCGGACATCACCCGCACGTTCGTGTTTGGCAAGCCGACGCAGCGCCAGAGAGACATCTGGAACCTCGAAAGGCGTTCACAGGATGCAGCTTTTGCGGCGGCGAAAGTGGGAGCTCCTTGTGAGCTAGTGGACGCGGCTGCGCGCAAGGTGATAGTTGACGCGGGCTTTGGTCCCGACTATCGCGTGCCAGGATTGCCTCATCGCACCGGCCACGGAATTGGTCTTGATGGACATGAGTGGACCAACTTCGTCCGTGGCAACAAGACACCGATTCAACCAGGAATGTGTTTCAGTGATGAGCCCACGGTGGTGATTTATGGCGAGTTCGGGATTCGTTTGGAGGATTGCCTTTACATTACTGAAAATGGCCCCAAATTCTTTTCCGAGCAAAGCAAATCAATTGACGAACCGTTTTGAAGAATTGCGGATTGCGGATTGCGGAATTGCGGATTGAACCGATTGCGGATTGCGGATTGCTGATTTGGTCTTTAATCCAAGAGAGTTGGTTGTCACATAACAGAGTTTCAAACGAAACAGGTCAAGCAGCATCAGCGGCAAATCCGCAATCCGCAATCCGCAATCACAGTGACCAGTTACAGACCAGCCAGACGAGCAGGAATGCCAGCAGTGCCGCCAGCGCGCTCAGAACATACGCCAATGAAGTCTCTAGTACCTCCGGAACCTTCTTCGTCTCAGACATGACTTTGCACCTCGCGAACCTCGTAGCTGCGGCTAACGAAGACTTCCACGTTTGAACCACCGCCGTGGATGGGGAAGAAACGCGTTGCGTCGACTTACCTGATTATTGCCAATCAAGGATCAAACGAATCAAACACAAGATCCTCGCACTTGTTCTCGCCCTTACAACCGTGCTTAATTAAAACCGCCACGAGACCAGCCAGGGCAACTGCCCAAACAGCGAGGAAGATCTTCTCTTTCCTGGAGAAACTGGGTTTTGGCTGTTGTTGTTGCTGCTGATTTTGACTGGCCATCCTGTCGAAGTCGGCTGCCTTCAGCTTTGCCTCCCTGACTAAGGTCAGCTGTTTAGCGAAGGATGCCTTCAAATCAGGTTTGCGGGCAGGCACATCACGCAGATAGGTCTCGCTAGCTGTATTCAGCGGCGCCTGCGCAAAGACACGCCCAGTCGGCAACGTCATTAGCGCGACCGCAAATATCAGCAGGGAAGAGATCGGGGTTTTTGGCATTTTTCTTTTTGCGGATCTGGTCAGACCACAGATCAACGCACCTCGATAGCAGGACCTCACTGAAAACTGTCTTCGTTGCCGCCGATTTGCGGCTTGGATTACAATGAGCCCGCTTCGGACTTTTAGAATTCAATAGAACACTGGCGAAATTGCGCCGCAGTGTAGTTGCAGGCCAAGGGGGAAGTCCTCAGAAAGCGCTCAAGGATTCCTCAAAGATTTTTCTCAAAGCCGTTTATGGGCGAGCAGGAAAGCAATTTTTACGAATTTGGGCGGTTTCGTCTGGATGCTGAAGAGCGCGTGCTGCTGCGTGATCAGGACTTGGTACCTTTGACGCCCAAAGTCTTTGACATCCTGCTGGTCCTGGTTGAACGTGGCGGGCACCTAGTTGAAAAGGATGACTTGATGAAACGTGTCTGGCCTGACACGTTCGTCGAGGAAGGCAATCTCACTCAAAACGTCTCGCTCCTTCGTAAGGCCCTCGGCGAGAATCCAGGGAGCCCTCAATTCATAGAAACCGTGGCGCGGCGCGGCTACCGGTTTGTAGCGGAAGTTAAGACCGGTATCGAGGAGTCGAAACCGACGCAGGCTGCCCTGGAGCCAATCGCAGCAGCTCCAATCGCAGCAGAGGTTGTAGATGGTCCCTTATCGATACCACTCAATGATGAGCTCGACCCGTCCCGGGCAGACAGGTTCAGCGCGATCACTCTTGTTCCGGCGGTGGCCAGGACTAGAAAGCCCGTTTTGCTTTTTGGATTCGGTGCGGCTCTGATTGCGTTAGTCGGCATCGTATATTTTGCGGGTTTAGGCAAAGCCGGCTCCGGCGCCGGCAGCCCAATCGATTCGATCGCAGTGCTGCCTTTTGTCGACGACGCAGGAACCACCGATGCTCAATACCTGAATGACAAGATCGCTGATAGCCTGATCAATAGCCTGTCCAAACTGCCAAAGCTGCGAGTCGTCCCCCGCAGTGTCGTTGCCAACTACAAAGGCAAAGAGATCGATCCGCGCCAGGTTGGCAAGGACCTGAACGTTCGCGCGGTAGTTACCGGCCGGGTGCACCGCTACGGCGACACGATGAGCATTCAAGCGGACCTGATCGATCTGCAAAGCGTGTCACAAATCTGGGGACAGCTTTACGAACGCAAGCTCGCCGACATGCTGCTGGTGCAGGACGACATTTCAAGAGACATCTTCGAAAACCTGCGACTCAAGTTGAACGTCGAGGAGCAAAAGCATCTCGAGGCTTACCGATCTTACTTAAAAGGTCGCAACGCTTGGAACAAACGTACCGCTGACGGCTTGCAACAGGGGATCGATTTCTTCCAACAGGCAATCAACACTGATCCAAATTACGCTGAAGCATATGCGGGACTGGCTGACTGCTACAACATGCTGGTTGTCTATGGCGCCAGTCAGCCAAAGGATGGCTTTCCGAAAGCAAAGGAAGCTGCCATCAAAGCGTTGGACATGGATGAAAGTTTGGCTGAAGCGCATACCTCGCTCGCTTTTATCAAGTTTCGTTGGGACCGCGATCGAGTTGAGGCCGAAAGAGAATTCCAACAGGCTATTAAACTGCAGCCAAACTATGCTCCGGCCCACCAGTGGTACAGCTCGTTTCTAATTGCGCTGGAACGATTCGACGAAGCGATCGCTGAGGCCAAACGCACGGAAGAGCTTGAGCCGCTCTCCTCCACCGCCAGTTCTCACCTCGGCTGGATCTATTACCTTGCCGGCCGCAGCGATCAGGCAATTGATCAGTGCACTAAGATTCTCGCGCTGGATCCCAGCTCGTTTCCGGCGCATCGGTACCGCGGTCTGGCTTACGAGCAAAAGGGCATGTACCGCGAAGCCATTGATGAGTTTCAAAAGGGTTTGAAGGTTTCGGGTAGTCCACTGATGCTCGCGCTGCTGGGCCATGCTTACGCCGCCTCAGGGCAGAAGGCTGAAGCTCAGGGTGTGCTCAATGAGCTCGCCGACTTGCAAGGAAAGCGATACGTTTCGTCATACACAGTTGCTGCGATTCACGCCGGGCTCGGCGACAAGGACCAGACGTTCAAGTGGCTCGAGAAAGCTTACGACGAACGCGATGTCTGGTTGATGAATCTCAAAGTGGATCCGGTATTCGCGAGGATTCGATCGGACAAGCGGTTCACGGATTTGTTAACCCGCGCCGGCCTCAGTCCGTGAAACTGAAGGCAGTACCAGCGCGCTGAACAGGTCAGTACCGCCACGCGGTAGCGGGTGGGTCATCGTTGCGCCAAACTCGATCGTGATGAAAGGAAGACCCACCCGCTACCGCGTGGCGGTACTGACCTGTTCAGCGCGCTGGTAGTCGATTTCGTTGCTTGAATCCAGCTCTCCTTAAATCTAACACCATAGGAATACTATGAAACCACTGCCTCGAAAGTTCGTGCTTTGTGTGCTTATTGCCTGCACCGGGTTGGCTGCGTTTGGACAACAACCACGGGGCATCACACCTGAAGACTATTATTCATTCGAGTTCATAAGCGACCCGAATATTTCTCCTGACGGGAAACTGGTAGCTTACGTCGTTACCAAAGTCGATCGGGCGCAGAATCGACGCAATAGTTCAATCTGGCTCGTGCCTTTGGATGGAAGTCGCGCTCCCTGGCAATTCACCACTAGTCCGCAGTCGGCCAATTCACCGCGCTGGAGTCCCGACGGAAGGTTGCTTAGCTTTCTCTCCTCGAGGCCCTCATCTGAACCCGCTGGCTCGCCTGCTGCAGGCGCGGCAGCAGCACAGGCTGAACAGCCTCGCAATCAGGTATACCTGCTTTCAATGAGCGGCGGAGAAGCCCGACGACTTACGAATCTCAAGAATGGCGTGGGCACTTATCGTTGGGCTCCGGATGGTTCCAAGCTGGTCGTCGTCAGCCGCATTGGCCCAAGTGACAGCCGGCCTCCATCCGAGAATCGCGAGCGCAGCGATGTGCGCCACTACAGAAATACTTCCTACAAGTTCAACGATAGTGGCTGGTTCGATGACCGACGCACCCACTTCTGGATGGTGGATGTGGCTTCGGGAAACGCGAAGCAAATCACCGAGGGCAACGATTGGAACGACTCTGATCCGCAATGGTCGCCGGATGGAACTCACATCGCGTTTGTTTCGAATCGCACCGGCAAAGAGTACGACGAAAACCGCAACACCGATGTCTGGGTAATTGCAGCTGATGGCAGCGGCCTGACGAAAATCTCAGATCACGATGAAGCGGACAATAATCCGCGTTGGTCCCCGGACAGCAAGACTTTGGCATTTACCGGAGAAGTGAAGGACAGAGATCATCCCAAGATCTGGTTGGCGCCGTCGATTGGCGGTTCGCGCTCGGTGCTCGCGGTCAATGATCTGGATCTGATTCCCGGAAATCTCGAGTGGGCCGCTGACGGTAACTCAATCTACTTCGAAAGTGGTGTGAAAGGCGAGTTGCAGCTGTTTCGCGCAGACCTACAGCGCAAGACTACCGAACAAGTAACGAAGGGTGCGCGAGCGGTGCGTAACGCGGACTTCAATTGGACCGCTCGCCGCATGGTTTATACAGCGAACGACTTCAAACATCTCGACGACCTCTACGCAGCCGATCTCAGCGGGGCCAACGAAATCAAACTCACCAGATCGAATGAAAGTCTTTGGAAGCAACTGCAACTCGCAGACGTTGAGCGCTTCAGTTACAAGAGCGCCGACAATTGGGACGTCGATGGGTTTCTGGTCAAGCCGATCGGCTGGCAAGAGGGCAAGAAATACCCATTGATTTTAAGCGTACACGGCGGCCCGGCGGGGCAATATGGCGTCGATTGGTACCACGAGTTTCAGGTGTACGCAGCTAAAGGATATGCGGTCGTGTTTACCAACCCGCGTGGTTCAACCGGGTATGGTCAGAAATTTGAGCGCGGCATCGCGGGCGAATGGGGAGGCAAGGACTATCTTGATGTCATGAATGGGGTTGATGCTGCCTTGAAGCGGTATCCCTGGCTGGATGCGGACAAGATGGGAGTCACCGGCGGCAGTTATGGCGGCTTTATGACGAACTGGATCGTTGGCCATACCGATCGGTTCAAGGCTGCTGTAACTTTGCGTAGCGTGGTTAACTTCATTTCCGACGACGGAACGCGTGATGGCGCTTACGGACACTCACCAGACTTTGGCGGAGACGTGTTTGAAAAGTTCGACTTGTATTGGGATCGCTCGCCATTGAAGTACGCGAAGAATGTAAAGACTCCGACGCTTATTCTTCACTCGGATAATGATTTTCGAGTACCACTCGAGCAGGGCGAACAGTGGTTCCGAGCTCTCAAGCATTTCGGCGTGACGACTGAGATTGTGATGTTTCCGCGTGAGAACCATAATCTGACTCGCTCTGGCGAGCCGAGGCATCTGGTTGAGAGTTTGAACTGGCAGCTTTATTGGTTTGACAGGTTCTTAAATGGGAACGCCAACGCCGTCCCCCCAGATCAGAAATAAAGTCCGACGAACTTCAGTTTGTCGTTGAGGTGCAGCGGAATTAAGCCACAGATGAACACGGATGACACGGATAACAAATAACGTCTGATCTCTTTTATCCGCGTTCATCTGTGCCCAATTTTTTCCAAGGCACGTCATCGACAAGCTAAAGTTTATCGGACTTTCGAAGGAGAAAATGATGTCGGAACGATCTGTTACTTTCTTTCGCTGGGAAGATATGCCGAAGGAAAAAGTTAATGAGACCCTCGATCGCAGGCTCGTTACAGGCGACCGCATGATGCTGGCCCACGTCTACATAAAAAAGGGAGGCATCGTGCCGCAGCATTGTCACGAGAACGAACAGCTCACCTACATCCTTGAGGGCGGCTTGCGCTTTTGGATCGGCAAAGACGAATCACAGGTGATTGATGTGATGGCCGGAGAGGTGCTGCATATTCCTTCGATGGTGCTCCACAAAGCCCAAGCTCTCGAAGACACTGTGGACGTGGACGTTTTTAGCCCGCCGCGGCAGGATTGGCTCGATCAAACTGACGATTATCTGCGCCGGAAGTGACATGGACTTGGGACTGAAAGGAAAAGTTGCGCTGGTCGCTGCGGCAAGCCGTGGTCTCGGTCGAGCCGTAGCAGAAGAGCTTGGAGCCGAAGGCGCTTCACTTGTGCTTTGTGCGCGTGGCGCTGAAGCTCTGCAAGCCACACGCGATCAGATTGCCACCACCACCGGTGCAGCCGTGCTTGCGCTTCCCGCCGACGTCACGCAACCGGAAGACGTCGCCCGCCTGATTACCGCCGGACAAACGCAGTTCGGTCGCATCGATATTCTTGTAACTAACGCAGGTGGACCACCAGCCGGCCGAATTGAAACACTCAATAGTGATCAGTGGGAAGCGGCGGCTCGACTGACTCTGTTCAGCGTGATCGAACTGACCCGGCACGTACTGCCGGGCATGAAAGAGCGTCGCTGGGGACGAATCCTGAACATCGCCTCAATTTCCGTCAAGCAACCCGTTGAGAATCTGGTCCTCTCAAATAGCCTGCGCGCCGGTGTGGTTGGCTTTGCACGCACACTTGCGAATGAAGTTGCGGCGGATGGCATCACAGTCAACAATATCCTTCCTGGGTACACTCGCACGGAGCGTGTTCAGCAACTTGCCGAGATGATGGCCCAAAAGGAGGGCATCACTCCGGCAGAGTTCACAGCGAGATGGGAACAAGAGATTCCGATGAAACGGCTTGGCGAGCCGCGCGAGTTTGGGGCGCTGGCAGCCTTCCTTGTTTCAGAACGAGCGAGCTACATCACCGGAACATCGATCCAGGTCGATGGGGGCTGGATTCGTTCATTGTTTTGATCTTTGCGCCTTTGCTTCTTTGCGGCTTTGCGTGAGATTCGCTCCTGCGCATAAAGACTTTCACGCAAAGCCGCAAACGAGCAAAGGCTCAAAGAGTTATTTATTTCAGCTCATCGAGTCTTTCTTTTCCCTGGGCCACCATGTGACGCAGCTTCACCAGTTCATCAAGAGAGAGCGCAAGCCTGACACGTTCGCATAAGCCACCCGACACCGTAGCGGCCACCGCGCCTCCTGGTGTCTGGCGAAAAACCGAGATCTCAAAATCCCCCTTGGTCCGGTATCTTGACTCAAAGTTGTTTAGTTTGGTGATGGTGTCGTCGGTGCGGGCTACGCGATCCCAGGCTGCAATCACCCGATCGATCTCATCGTAATCGATGTAGGAACGGCCGTCTTCTGAGTTCTCACGCGTGGTGTCCCTGAGCGTGATTACAATCCCTCTCGCAATATCGGCGTTCCCCTCATCTCGTAGCTCAATCGCGTCGACTCGCGCATAGCCGCTGCGTGCAGTCAGCGTCATGACGTGGGTC
>Ga0126384_10002794_pt1 | contig 10599 bp, 10 predicted proteins | sample PanSoiMetPlot_36_FD_92543 | JGI IMG/M metagenome (GOLD analysis project Ga0126384, IMG submission 92543) | Tropical forest soil microbial communities from Panama - MetaG Plot_36 | ecosystem: Environmental > Terrestrial > Soil > Tropical forest > Bulk soil | place: Panama | collected 2016-02-17 | reverse complement strand
TTACCATTTCGGCGCCGGTCATTTCGCGGGTCATATCCATTCCCTTTCGTCGTCTGTCCGTCCACGGCAACAAAAAAGGCCCGAAACGGGCCATGTTCGGACGCTCGCCTGCGGATTTCAGGGCCGCGCTAGCGTCCGAGCCACTACTAAAGTAATAATATTGCGTAACATTGGTATCGCCTGAACTTTAATTGCGCGCGTTATAGGGGCTGCCCCGTAACCGGTCAAGCACAAATCCGCGTCACGTGAGGGCGGAAAGCTGGATTTGCAACGCCGAAATGGCACTTTCTGAAGTCACCCACGGCCAGCCCTTCATTTGATTGCGAAACCAGGTGAGCTGACGTTTCGCATAGCGGCGCGTATCCGTGACCGCGCCCGTCGTCGCCTGCTCCAATGAAATCTCACCGTCCAGATGCCGGATCAGCCAAGGCACGCCATGGGCTTTCATAGCGGGCAGCGACGAATCGAGCCTGCGCGCAGCAAGCGTCTCCACCTCCTCAAGTGCACCGGCCTTCAGCATCATCGCAAACCGGGACTCAATTCGACGCAGTAGCTCCTTGCGCTCACACGTAACAAACATTTTTGCGGCGCGGGCAGGATCGATAATCGGTGGCTGGCCTTCGAGATGCCAGTCAGAAAGTGGGCGACCGGTCGCCAGCACGACTTCGAGCGCGCGCGAAATGCGCGAACGGTCGTTGACAGTTACCCGGTGCGCAGTCACGGGATCGAGCCGCAAAAGCTCTGAATGCAGCGCTGGCGCGCCTTCGCGTTGCAACCGGTCTCGTACCTCGGTTCGAATAGCTGTTGGAATGGGGGGTATATCCGCAAGCCCCATCGTCAGCGCCTTGAAATAGAGTCCGGTGCCGCCGACGAAAATCGGGACGCGGCCTTGATCGATAACGTAACCGAGCGCCTCTTCGGCGTCGCGGCACCAGTGTCCGACGGAATAATTCTCCGCTGCATCTACAAAGCCAAAAAGCCGGTGCGGGATTCGCACCACCTCCGCTGACGTGGGACGCGCCGTTATGATGCGTAGGTCGCGATACACTTGCATCGAATCGGCATTGATAATGACGCCGTTGATCCGCTTCGCAAGTTCAAACGCTAAGGCCGACTTGCCGCTGGCGGTCGTCCCTGCAATAAACACCGCTCGATTGGCAGCATGCATCGCATGACTCATGTTGCGACTCTGATCAGAAATTCAGGCATGCTTGACTCTTCGTTAGTTGAGCAGGCGCGTAGCTTTTTGGCGGGTGCGGGCGTGCCGCATCAGCTCGGGCCGAACGCCACCGATATTCCCTTTAGCCGGGAAAAAGCCGGAGACCAACGCGCACTTAGCAAAAGTTTGCGCGAACTCGCCAACGATATTGACGTGGTGCTGCAACCTGCCGCCGATCGCCGCAAAAAGCTTTTTCTCGCAGATATGGATTCCACCATGATCGGCCAGGAATGTATCGACGAGCTTGCCGACTATGTCGGCCTTAAAGAGCATGTAGCCGCAATCACCGAACGCGCCATGCGTGGTGACATCGCCTTTGAACCGGCCTTACGGGAGCGCGTGGCGTTGTTCAAAGGCCTGCCGATCAAGGTTATTGACGAAGTCATAGATCAGCATATCAGGCTCAGGCCCGGTGGCCGTATGTTGGTTGCCACCATGCGCGCGAGTGGCGCCTTTACCTGCATGGTATCCGGCGGCTTTACGCTGTTCACAAGCCGTATCGCTGCCATGATCGGCTTCGATGAGACCCACGCAAACGAGCTCGCGCTTGACGGTGACAAGTTGGCTGGAACCGTTGTCGAGCCGGTCTTCGGCCGTGATGCCAAACGGGCAACCTTGGTTTCTCTGCGCACTCGGCTAAAGCTCCGCAACCACGAAACTCTTGTCACCGGCGACGGCGCCAACGATCTCGACATGATCCTGGAAGCCGGTCTTGGCATCGCCTACCACGCCAAGCCGAAGGTTGCCGCCGCGGCGCCCGCGCGCATCGACCACGGCGATCTAACAGCCCTGCTCTATGTGCAGGGCTACCATCAAAAAGAGTTTGTAAGTGCGTAAGTCGGTGACCCCGCAGCCGACAATGGTTACTGTAAGCTCAGCGCCACAAAGCTCGGATCTCCGTCAGGCGAAACCACGAGTAGTACCGCCGCCTTCTTGCCATCCTTTTTAAGCTTCTCGATGCGCTGCTGAAGCTCTGTTGCGTTCGCCACCGGCTGCTGTTGGACTTCGGCGATAACCATTCCAGGTGCGAGACGTTTTTCCGCAGCCGGGGAGTTCGGATCGACCCCGGTGATCAACACACCTGTCACCTTGTCCTTGATATTGTGTTTCTTACGCAGCTCATCAGTGAGATTAGCAAGATCTAGGCCGAGTGCTTTCTTTACGACAGACTTTTCCTCCGGCGTCGCACTCTTCTTGTCGCTAACCGCAGCCTGCTTTTTTTCGTCCTGTAGCCGGCCAAGCTTGACAGACTTGGTTTCTTCCTTGCCCTTGCGGATGACCACCACCTCGACGTCTTTGCCGACCGGCGTATCAGCGACGATCTTGGGCAGGTCTCGCATTTCCTTGACGTCTTTGCCGTCAAACTTGACGATGACGTCGCCCGGCTCGATGCCGGCGGGCTTGGCGGGTCCCTTGTCGTCGATGCCGGCAACCAGAGCGCCACGCGCTGGTTTTACGCTGAGGCTCTCGGCAATTTCATCGCTCACCTGCTGAATGCGCACACCAAGCCAGCCGCGTCGCACTTCCTTGAATTCACGCAACTGATCGATCACCGGCAGCGCCGACTTCGACGGTACGGCGAAGCCGATGCCGATGGAGCCTCCGGATGGTGAGATGATCGCGGTGTTCACGCCAATCACTTCACCGCTGAGATTGAACAACGGTCCGCCTGAATTGCCGCGATTGATGGCGGCGTCGGTCTGGATGTAATTGTCATAGGGCCCGGACTGGATGTCGCGATTGCGCGCCGAAACGATTCCGGCCGTGACTGTCCCGCCAAGGCTAAACGGATTGCCGATGGCGATGACCCATTCGCCGAGCCTCAACTTGTCGCTGTCCCCGAATTTCACCGCCTTGAGTGGCTTGGTTGGCTTGACTTTAAGCAGGGCGAGATCGGTCCTTTGATCGCGACCGATGACCTCAGCTCTTAGCGCGGTTCCATCATTGAGAATGACATTGACCTCGTCAGCATCGGCAATGACGTGGTTATTGGTAACCACCAGACCGTCGGCATCGACGATAAAGCCTGAGCCGAGCGAGTTGACTCGCCGCGGTACAGGCGACTGATTGTTCTGCCCGTTTTGTCCGTTTTGCCCGCGCCTGTTCTTGAAGAATTCTTCAAAAAACTCCTCGAATGGGGAACCCGGCGGCAATTGGGGCATCGCGCCATTTCGTAAATCGACGGATTGCTTGGTCGAAACATTGACTACGGCGTCTATGACCTGTTCCGCCACGTCCGCTATCCCTTCAGGTCCGCGCGGGGCGGCAGAACTGGTCAAGGTTGGCCAAGCCACGGCGGCAGCGGTTAAAATTGCCAAGCCAGCGCGGCCGACGGGAGTTCTGAAGCGGAAGAAGTGTGCGCCCATGGGCGTCGAATCTCCTCGGAGTACCTTTTAGTGAGAGTGGCCCCGACTTCGAGGCGATTCAAGGGCATCTAAGTCGATACCATGAGATCTCGATTTCCCCGTCATCCTCGGGCCAGCCAGACAATAATCAATCCGACGAGAGCCGAACCAATGCCGATCAGGCGCACAGAAATATCAGGTGTTTCCAGCACACTGGCCATAGCTCGTTTGGCTGCATCTGGAAAAGCGGCGAAGATTACGCCTTCGATGACAAAAACCAGTCCGAGCGCGGCCAGAAAGTCTGACATGCCACTCGCGAGCTTACTACCGGTTGGGTGCCTGGGCGGTCGGCGGCGCCGCTTTTTCCCGCAGCTTGCCGGAGGGATCGGCGAAATAACGGAAAAAGCTTGAGTCTGGCTTAAGCAGCATCCGGGTGTCGTTGCTCCTCAGGCCATGCTCATAAGCCTGCATGGAACGGTAAAAAGCGAAGAAATCCTGATCCAGGTTGAAGGCATCCGCAAAGATTTGGTTGCGGGTTGCATCGCCTTCGCCGCGAATCTGCTCCGATTTGGATGTCGCGTCCGCTACCAGAACGGTAACTTCCCGATCAGCACGTGAGCGGATCTCCTGCGCGCGCTGCGCGCCCTGGGCGCGGAACTCCGCCGCTTCGCGCTGGCGCTCGGTCTGCATGCGCTGATAGACGGCTTGACTGTTTTGCTCCGGTAGATCGGCGCGCCTGATGCGAACGTCGACGACCTGCACACCATAGGCCGTAGCCTCGCGGTCGACTAATTCCCGAATGCGACTCATCAGGTCGGCGCGCTGATCGCGCACGACATGCGTGAATGTGACTTCGCCCAGCACGCGGCGCAGCGCCGAATTGAGCAGGATTGACAATTGGGAATTAGCGCCGGAGATCGAGCCAAGCGTCTGGTAGAAGCGTAGCGGATCTTGGATGCGGTAGCGCGCGAACGCGTCGACCACCAACCGCTTTTGGTCGGAGGCAATTACTTCCTGTGGCGGCGCCTCCAAATCAAGGATCCGCTTATCAATGTAGACAACAGAGTCGATGAATGGCGCCTTAAAATTGAGACCCGGCTCGTTGACTACGCGAACCGGCTGACCCAGACGGACCACCAGTGCTTGCTGCGTCTGATAAACGGTAAACAAAGACGAGTAGCCGACGATCAGTGCAGCCACTATAAGAACGACGAGGAGGCCGCCGAGAAAATTCAGTCTCATTGCCGTCCCCCCGTCTGTGGTTGACCACGGGTTTGCGGTGGTGGCCGAGAGAGCTCGCTGAGCGGCAAATAAGGGACCACGCCGCTGCCGCCGGCACTCGAATCCAAAATGATCTTCTCCGTGCCGCCGAGCACACGTTCCATGGTCTCCAAATACATGCGCTCGCGGGTGACGTCTGGCGCCTTTTTGTATTGCTCGTAGATTTTCAGGAACCGCGACGTCTGGCCAGTTGCCTCGGCGACAGTCTGCTGACGATAAGCCTCTGCAGCCTGCGTGATCTGCGCCACCCGGCCGCGCGCCTCCGGCACAACGCGGTTAGCATAAGTCTGCGCCTCGTTAACGGCACGCTCGAGATCGGCGCGCGCGGCCTGCACATCGCGGAAAGCATCGATCACTTGCGCCGGTGGATCGACTTTCTGTAGCTGCACCTGCTGTACAATGACTCCGGCGCCATAATGATCGAGGGTCTTCTGCATCAGGTCCTGAACGGCTGTCTCAATGGTCTGCCGCGCGCCGGTGAGAATTGGCTGAATCTCGGAGCGGCCAATCACCTCGCGCATGGCGCTTTCGGCCACCGCCTTCACTGTGCCTTCCGGATTCTGAATGTTGAACAGGAATTCGCCGACCCCTGTCGGCTTCACTTTCCACAAAACCGAGAAGTCGACATCGACGATATTCTCGTCGCCGGTGAGCATCAGGCTCTCTTCCGGTACGTCGCGCACGGTTGTGCCGCCGCGCCGGATATCGTCCACTACTCGCATGCCAATATCGATCTTGTTCACGCGCAGCGCTTTAGGCGTGAGCACCGTTTCAATTGGATATGGCAAATGGTAGTTCAGACCGGGTTGGACCTCGCGCACTTCCCTGCCGAAGCGGAGGACAACGCCCAACTCATCCGGCTCGACCCGGAAAAACCCGGAAAATCCCCATAGGGCGATCACGCCAAGCGCGATAAGAGCAAAACCGCGTCCGCCGAGATTGCCGCCGGGCAGCACGTGCCGCAGTTTATCCTGGCCGCGGCGGAGGATTTCTTCCAGATCGGGCGGCGTCGGCCCCGACGATTGCGGTCCGGAACCCCAGGGGCCCTTGCCACCGCTGCCCCACGGGCCGCCCCCGCCCTGATTGGTCCAAGGCATAGAATCAAGTCTCCCGCGCCAGCTGTCCGCCCGGCGTACCTTAGTTGGGAGGGGTTATAGGGGACGCCAAGCCCCGTTACAACGCGCTCTGATGCCGCGATTAACCGGCGGCTCAACGTCTTACATATGTCGCCAGCGTGAAACTGGCGGTATCATCCGGGCCGGCATAGTAGTCCTTTCGCGATATTTCCTGCCAGACCTTAGGATCGATTGGTGGAAACAGCGCATCGCCCTCTGGCGATGCGTGCACATGAGTAATTTCGAGGCGATCGGCCATCGCCATAGTTGCAGTGAAAATATCGCCACCACCAATCACCATGATTTCATCGACCCCGCGTTTAACTGCATCGGCGCGGCCATAGTCGAGCGCCGCGTCGAGGCTTGTGGCCGACACCGCCCCCGGCGCGACCCGACTCAAATCGCGCGTCAGTACAATGTTGGTTCGGCCTGGGAGTAACCTTCCGATGGATTCATGAGTCCTGCGGCCCATGATGACCGGACGGTTCATTGTCACTTTGCGGAAATGTTGAAGATCAGATTTCAGACGCCAAGGCAGCTGCCCGTCCCGCCCTATGACCGAATTGTCGCCAATCGCAGCAACGAGCACGATCTTCATAACGCTGCTTCTTCATTCCAGGAAAATTTCGAGACCAACGCGCTACGATGAAAGAGCCCCGGTACCTCAACCGAGAAATTATAGTGCGAATACGAAAAACGGTGCGACATAGTCCGACGATCTCACGATCACTGCATAGAAACGCAATTCACTAACGGGCGGACAGCCCGCCATAAAAAATTCATTCCGGAAATCCTGCCGATGAAAGTTCCGCGCAAAATCATCTTAGCTTGATGCATACAAAAAGAGACAACCGGGGTACCGGTCTTTGATTAATAGGTTACACGGCGACCTCGGCCTTTATGTGCGGATGTGGATCGTAATTCTCAATCGCGAAATCCTCATAGCGAAATGCAAATATGTCCTTTATCGCCGGATTGAGCCGAACCTTTGGCAAGGCTCGGGGCGCACGCGACAATTGTAGTCGTGCCTGCTCAAGATGATTGAGATATAGATGTGCATCACCGAACGTATGTATGAAGTCGCCAGGCTTGTAGCCGGTGACTTGCGCCACCATCAGCGTGAGCAGTGCGTAAGAAGCAATGTTGAATGGGACCCCGAGAAAAACGTCAGCGGAGCGCTGGTAAAGCTGGCAAGAGAGCTTTTCTTCGGCGACATAGAACTGGAACAGGCAATGGCACGGCGGCAACGCCATCTTGTCGACATCAGCTGGATTCCATGCCGTGACGATCAGGCGGCGTGAATCCGGATTGCTTTTGATCATCCTGGTTACGTTGCCGATCTGATCGATAGTATTGCCGTCCTGCGCCGGCCATGAGCGCCATTGGTGACCATAGACCGGTCCCAAGTCGCCGCGTTCGTCGGCCCATTCATCCCATATTCGGACGCCGTGCTCCCGCAGATATTTGACGTTGGTATCGCCAGCCAGAAACCAAAGTAGTTCGTAAATGATCGATTTCAAATGCAATTTCTTGGTCGTAAGGAGGGGAAATCCATCGTCAAGCGCGAAGCGCATTTGATGGCCAAAGAGCGACAGGGTACCGGTGCCGGTGCGGTCCCGTTTTTCCGCACCACGGCTAAGAATGAGTTCCATCAGATCGAGATATTGGCGCATGAGTACTCAGTATCTCTTGCGACTCGAAAGATGGGAAAGTTTAACCCGGGCGGCAACCGGCGGCATGCCGTTATCAACGGCGACTTTTTGCGACCCACCGGCGCCCGATCCCTGATACCATCCCTCCGTCGCATTGGAGGACACGTCATGAGCGTCGATCACATCCTCATCGCCCGCATCCTCTTTACGCTCATGACCGCTGGCTATGCCGTTCTTACGGTGATCGCCGACTTCAATAGAACGCACGCAACTAATCCGGAATGGACGCCGCACGCCCGCTTCCATGTGGTTTGGCAGATTTCGAGCTACGTGGGTTTCGGGTTGCTTGCCTTGGCGCTGATTTGGTGGCCCGGCCCGCTCGCCGTCGAACGCCTCTATCTGGTAGCGCTAATGGGTGCGATCGTTTATGCCGCCTTTTTCGCGGCCCTCATAGCGATGCCAATCTATGGGGGGTGCGGCCTACGACAAAAACGGCTACCAGCCGTTCAAGGCGCCGATCCCGATCATCGCCAAAAGATGGGACGCCAACATCACGGCCTTCTCGATTCAGCTGGTAATCCTCGCGGCCGGCCTATTGGCGGTCGGTGGAGTGTCTGCTGGCTAACCGACGAACCGGGCGCTGAGGGAAACCCATGCATCCGGATTCTTTTTAGGTTATTCGACGAACACTTCTTCGCGACGTTTCCGGATCATCGGAAGCGCGGCAATTATCAGCAGCCCGACTGCAATCGCAATCAGCCCCGCCGAAATCGGACGGGTGAGAAACACGGTGGCGTCGCCGCGTGCGATCAGCATCGCGCGGCGCAGATTCTCCTCCATCAGCGGGCCAAGGACAAAGGCGAGCACAAGCGGTGCCGGCTCGAAATCGTGCTTGTTCAGCCAATAACCGACCAAGCCAAAGACAGCGGCGATCACTACGTCAGTCGGCGAGTTATTGATCGAGTAGATGCCGATGCAGCAGAACACGATGATCGACGGATAAAGCAGTCGGTACGGCACCCGCAGCAGGCTTACCCAAATCCCGACCAGCGGCAAATTGATGACGATCAGCATCAGGTTGCCGAGCCACATCGAGGTGACCATGCCCCAGAACAGTTCCGGCTGCTTGGTCATCACCTGCGGACCCGGCACAATGCCATGAATCGTCATGGCTCCAACCATAAGTGCCATTACAGCGTTGGGCGGAATGCCAAGCGTGAGCAGCGGAATGAATGAGGTCTGCGCTGCGGCGTTGTTGGCGCTTTCAGGAGCCGCCACGCCTTCGATAGCACCTCGTCCGAAACGTTCCGGATTCTTGGAGATGCGTTTCTCGAAAGTATAGGCTGCGAATGAGGCTACCACCGCGCCGCCGCCGGGGAGGATGCCGAGTAGCGAGCCGAGGATGGTGCCGCGCGCGATCGCACCGGAGGAATCGATCAGGTCCTGGCGGGTCGGCATCAGGCCTTTGATCTTGCCTTTCACGAGATCGCGGCTTTCCTGCGACATTTCCAGGTTGCGAACGATTTCGGCAAAGCCGAAGAGGCCCATGGCGACGTTGGTGAAGCCGATGCCGTCTGACAATTCCGCGATGTCGAACGTCATGCGGCCAGCGCCAGTTTCGAGGTCGGAGCCGACCATCGACAACAACAGGCCACTGAGAATCATGGCGATCGCGTTGAGTACCGAGCCTTTCGCCAGTACCACGGCGAAGATCAGTCCGAGCACCATCAGCGAGAAATATTCCGCTGGACCAAACAGCAAGGCAAGCGAAGTGAGCGGCGTGCCAAGCGCCGCGACCAGTACCGTCGAGACACAGCCAGCAAAGAACGAACCGATGGCGGCAATCGACAGGGCGGGACCGGCGCGACCCTGCCGCGCCATCTGATGGCCGTCGAGACAGGTCACCACCGAGGTAGCCTCGCCCGGAATGTTCACCAGCACCGAGGTGGTGGAACCGCCATATTGCGCGCCGTAGTAGATTCCGGCGAGCATGATAAGCGCGCCGACAGGCGGCAGCCCAAACGTGATCGGCAGCAGCATGGCGACCGTCGCCACAGTGCCGATACCGGGAAGCACGCCGACCAAAGTTCCGACCAGCGCGCCAAGCAGGCAGAAACCAAGGTTGTAGGGATGCGCCGCGACGGAGAAGCCGAGAGCGAGATTGGCGAGGAGTTCAGACATGGCAGTGCTTTGTGCTCAAACCCAGGGCCAGAGCTGGAACGGCAGCTGTAGCAGATAGACGAACAACCCGACGCAGAAAGCGGTCATCGCCGCCGCGGCAATCAGGCTCTCCAGCCAGCGCATTTCTGACGAGCCGTAGATAGAGATCATGAAGGCGGCGAAGGTGGAAGGTACCAGGCCAAGCGGCGGGATGCCGATGGGACCGAGGGTGAAGCCACGGATCATAACCGCGAAGGCAAGAATACCCAGGATCACCCAGGCGGGGCCGCGAATCGCGTAGCTCGCGAGAGGCGGACCGTCGAAGAGCAGACCGGAAAGCGCCACCAGAGCGCCAATAACGGCGAGCAGGCCGGCGAACAAACGCGGTGCAGTACCCGGCCCAAACGCAAAGCCATGCATGCCGGGAAGATCGCCCGAGGCCCAGATGGCAAGGATGGCGAGCGCGATTAACACGAGGCCGCCGTAGAAATCGCGCGGACCCCGTACCTTAAATCGAAACCCACCCCCGTTCGCGGAGGTCTTGGCCCCCTCGGACATCCTGTTCCTCCCTGCTCTTTATTTTTGGTTCTTGGTATTGGGCCGGCCCCCGCCGCTTGATCCGTAGCACACGAGGGCCCCCCGCCGGAAGCATGGATATTCGAAGGTGGCCTGCTACAGCCAGCCGGACAGCCCCAGCAGGCCGCCCGTCGCAAAAATCCACAGGGGATTAATGCGGGTCCCAAATCCGACGATTGCGGTTATGGCAGTAATGCCAGCGGCATAAATGTTGTGGTCCGCGCTGCGTGCGAGCACGAATGCGCTGGCCG
>Ga0126384_10002792_pt1 | contig 10603 bp, 5 predicted proteins | sample PanSoiMetPlot_36_FD_92543 | JGI IMG/M metagenome (GOLD analysis project Ga0126384, IMG submission 92543) | Tropical forest soil microbial communities from Panama - MetaG Plot_36 | ecosystem: Environmental > Terrestrial > Soil > Tropical forest > Bulk soil | place: Panama | collected 2016-02-17 | reverse complement strand
GTCTTTCACATCAACGCCGATCAGATGCCCGTGGTGGAGCTTCATCTGCCGGCCCACCTCTTCGAGCACTTCAACATCGGCTTCTGGCACTGGGAGCTTCCCGAACTGCTCGATGAACATCTGGCGGGCTTTCGCAGGCTGAACGAGGTCTGGGTGCCTTCGGCCTTTGTCCAGGACGCTGTTTCCAGGAAGTCTCCGGTTCCGGTGGTGCGGATGCCCCACGCCATTCGTTTTGCTACGTCACCCGACGCCAACCGGCGGCGCTTCAACCTTCCGGACGATCGCTTCCTGTTCTTGATGATGTACGACTTCTCGTCGCTGCAGGAGCGCAAGAACCCAGCGGCGGCGCTCGAGGCGTTCGACCGTGCTTTCAGCACCGGGATCCCAAAGGCAATGCTGGTGGTCAAGACACAGAACTCGCACCATCATCCCGAGGACCTCGCCAAACTCCAGGAACGGCTCTCCGGCCGCCGCGACGTGGTGTGGATCAACGAGACGCTCTCCCGGCAGGACGTTTACGATCTGTATGCCCTTTCCGACGCGTTCGTATCGCTTCACCGCTCCGAAGGATGGGGCTTGGGTCCGATCGAAGCCATGTATCTCGGGAAACCCGTCGTCGCGACCAATTGGTCCGGCAACGTGGATTTCATGCGACCGGACAACTCACTGCCGGTTAACTACCGTCTGGTGAAAATAGAACAGGATGTGGGTCCGTATCGAGCCGGTCAGACCTGGGCTGACCCCGACATCGAACACGCGGCCTGGCTAATGCGCCGCGTCATCGAGGACGGCGAACTGCGTACGAGCATCTCTCGCGAGGCGATGCGGACGGTCCGCGAAGACTACAGCCCGGAGGTCATCGGGCGGAGGATTCGCGCGCGTCTCGACTACGTGCAGAGCATTCTGGACAGCCGCTGATGCCTTAGTGGAGCGTGCGTGAGAATCGCAATCATCATCCACCGGTACGGACCGGAACTCGTCGGAGGCTCCGAGCATCACTGCCGTCTCGTCGCCGAACATCTCGCCGCCCAGCACAGCGTGGACGTGCTGACGACCAGCGCGCGTGACGCCGACACCTGGAGGAACGAGTACGCCGAAGGTGTCGACAGGATTCGTGGCGTCACGGTACGCCGGTTCCGGAACGCCGAGATGCGCAATCAGGAGGCGTTCGAGAAGTACTCGGACTGGATCTTCAACAACGACCACAATCGCACGCAGGAGCTCGACTGGCTCAGGCAGCACGGACCGTGGTGTCCCGGACTCGTCGAGTTTCTGCGCAAGCACCAGCAGCAGTACGAAGTTTTCGTCTTCTTCGGATACCGGTACGCCACGACGGTGCTCGGCCTCGAGGTCTGTTCGAAGCGAGGCATTTTGGTGCCGTCGAGCTCCGCCGGCACCGGAGGCGACGACGAGCCTGCGATGCACCTCGACATCTATCGGGATGTCTTCAGCCGGCCGGCGGCCATCCTGTACAACACAGAAAGCGAACGGCGATTTATTCAGGGCGACTTTGCTGAACGCCCGTCGATTGAAGAAGTCGTGGGGGTCGGCGTCGACATTCCGCAGCACAACCCGTACCCGAGAATGCCGACACCGGTCGACGACGATCAGCAAGCAGGTGACGAGGCGCCGGCCGCGTCCACTCAGGCGGACGAGGAACCGCCGGCGCGCACCTTCCCGTCGCACCTGCTCGCTCGCGGCGCAGTGTTCCGGCGTCGACATCGCCTGCATGGGCCGGTGCTGCTCTACGGCGACCGCGTCGAACCGGGGCAAGGCAGCGAGGAGCTTCTCGAATACTTCAGCAGCTACATCGACCAGGGCGGCGACGCCACCCTGGCGCTCGTCGGCGTGAAACTGATGTCGATCCCGGAGGATGCTCACATCAGGTTCGCGGGACTCCTGATGTCCGATCGGGAGCGGGTGCAGGCCCTCGAGGCGGCGACCGTCGTCGCATGTCCGTCCTCGCGCGACGGTCTGGGGCTCCTCGCTCTCGAATCGCTCAGCGTCGGCACGCCCATTCTCGCCAACGCACGCAATCCGGTACTGGTCGAACACTGCATCGCGAGCAATGGCGGCCTGTATTATGCCGATCGAGACGAGTTCGTCTCGTGCCTCAAACTGCTGCTCACCGACGGCGGCGTGCGCGCCTCGCTGGGACGCAGCGGGCGCGAGTACGTGCGGCGGAATTACCGCTGGGAAACCGTGCTTGGCAAGTACGAGCGCGTTTTGGCGAAGGTGCGCACCTCGAAGTAGATCGTTCTCACTTGTCGTCGAAAGTCCCGGTCGGCGTCAGCGGACCTTCGACGGGTTCAGACGAGTCCTCATCGCCCGACGTCGATCCGCCCGTGTCCGATCCTCCACCGCTGCCGCTCCGCTTTCTCCGTGGACGGATGTCGTGACGCTTGATCATCTCGTTCAGCGTGGTGGGCTTGATGTGCAGCAGCTCGGCCGCGCGCTTCTGGACACCGCCGGCCGCCTCGAGCGTTGACGCGATGAGCCGCTTCTCGAAGTCGGTGATGACGTCCTTGAACGAAATACCCTCCGGCGGTACGACGAACTGCGGCGGCATCTGAGTACCGGGCGATTTCCTCACGTGATCGGGAATCAGCCCGACGTCGATCCGGGGTCCGGCCGTCAGGACGACAGCCCGCTCGATCACGTTTTCGAGCTCGCGTACGTTGCCGGGCCAGTCGTACTCGCTGAGCAAGTCGAGGGCGCCAGGTGTGAGCTCGAGCCCCGGCTTGTGGTTCTCCTCGCCGTACTTATTGAGAAAGTGCTGCGTGAGCAGCGGAATGTCATCCTTGCGATCGCGAAGCGGCGGGAGCTGAATCGAGATGACGTGGAGACGGTAGAACAAATCCTCGCGAAACCGCCCTTCCTCCATCATCTTCCGGAGATCCACGTTCGTCGCGGCGATGATGCGGACGTCGACCTTGATCGTCTCCATGCCGCCGAGGCGCATGAAGTCGCGCTCCTGAATCACACGGAGGAGCTTCGCCTGCGTTTCGAGCGGAACGTTTCCGATTTCATCGAAGAAGATGCTGCCCTTGTCGGCCAGATCGAACAGACCCTTCTTCGGATAGACGGCGCCCGTGAAGGCGCCCTTCACATGGCCGAAAAGCGTCGACTCGAGAAGGTCTGGCGGCAGGTTGCCCGAATTCACCGTGACGAAGGACCGATCGGCGCGGGAGGAATTGGCGTGGATCGCCCGCGCCACGAGCTCCTTGCCGGTGCCGCTCTCGCCCTGGATCAGGATCGTCGAGCGGCTCGGCGCCGCCTGGATGATCAGATCGAACACCTGACGCATCTTCGGACTGCGTCCGATGATGTTCGCGAACTTGTGGTAGCGCTCCTGGATGTTCTGGCGCAGCGCCCGGTTCTCGTGAACGAGACGGCGACGCTCCATGGCGTTCCGGACCACGACCAGCACTTCGTCGTTCTTGAACGGCTTGGTGATGTAGTCGAACGCGCCGCTCTTCATCGCAGAGATGGCGCTCTCGACGGACGCGTAAGCCGTGATGATGATGACCGCGAGATCCTCGTCGATGCGTTTCAGCTCGTCGAGCGTAGCGATCCCGTCGATGCCGGGCATCATGATGTCGACGATCGCCGCGTCGAACGGAAGGGCCCTGGCCAGCTCGAGACCTTCCGTGCCGGACGACGCCAGCCGCACGTCATACCCTTCCCGAGTGAGGAGCGTCTCGAGAATCTCGCGCATGATCTCTTCGTCGTCGACGACGAGAATCGTGCCCTTTTGGGAAACAGCCATGTCTAGTTCGATGCGCTCCGTGCGCGTGCCTGTTCAAGCGGCAGCGTCAGCGTAAATCGGGTGCCTTGTCCGATAGCGCTGTCGCACCGAATCATGCCCTGATGCTCGCGCACGATCCCGTATGTGATGGAGAGGCCGAGACCGGTGCCGCGCCCCATGACCTTCGTCGTAAAAAACGGATCGTAAATCCGGGCGAGGTGTTCGGACGGAATGCCGGAACCCGTATCGGACACCTCCGCGACGACCGAGTCGCCGTCAGTGCGGGTGACGACCGAGAGCCACCCTCCGCGCGGCATCGCATCCCGGGCATTCAGAAACAGGTTCAGGAACACTTGCTGGAGCTGATGCTCGCTGCCCGGAACCACCACAGGGTCGGGAGACAGCTCGCGGCGCACTTTGATCTTGCCGACGCTGAACTGATGCTCCAGCAAGGAGAACACATCGGTGATCACCGCGTTGAGGTCCACCGGCGCGCGTTCGTTGTCGCCCGCTCCGGGCCGGGAAAGATTCAGCAGACCGTTCACGATCTTGGCGGCGCGGAAGGTCTGCTTCTCAATTTTTTCGAGCAGCACCGTTTTCGGATCGCGCGGATCGGCGCCGTCGAGCAGCATCTGCGTGAAGCTCGAGATTCCCGTGAGCGGCGTGTTCACTTCGTGAGCGACGCCGGCCGCCAGCAGTCCGATCGAAGCCATCTTCTCCGAGATCTGCAGTTGTTCTTCGAGGTGCACGTGATCCGTGATGTCTTCGATCAGGAGAATGGTGCCGGCCACATGCTGCCCGGCGGTTCCGGCCGAGCCCTGAAGGGGCACGGCCGTGGCGTTGACGAGCAGCTTCAACGACTGGGCATCATCGTCTCGCGTCGCCGCCGAGTGCCGGGTGATCGGCACTCGATAGAGCGTCGCGCCGTACGGATTTTCCCGGCGGGCGGCGCGAAGGGCGTCCACGAATGCCCTGTCGAAGACGTCGGAGAGCTGACGGCCGATAGCCGCCACCCTGGGCAAACCGTAGAAGCCCTCGAGCGCGCGGTTCCATCGCACGATCCGCTCGTCTGCATCAAATACCACGAGACCATCGTCGAGGGATTCGAGGATGTTCTCGTTGAATTCGCGCATCCGCCCGAGCTCCTCCGCCTTCAGATGAAGCTGACGGTAGAGGCGGCCGTTTTCAATTGCCGTTGCGACCTGTCCGGCCACAGACGTCAGCAACGCCAGATCCTCGCTGTTGAACGGTTCGTCCGTGTCCTTGCGCCCAAGCGCCAGCATGGCAATCGCGCCGCCCTCGAAGATGCAGGGGACGAAGTAGTCGATTCCCGCATCACGCCAAAACTCGACCTCTTCGGCGACGAACAGCGCCGCGACAATCGGGTCGTCGAGGGCCACCGTGTGGCCGGCGTCGAGACGCTTGACGAGTGAGGAATCGCGTGCGAGCGGCGATACAGCCCGGGGGAACCCGAAGGCGCCGATCGACTCGAAGTCCCCCGATCGTTCGTCGGCCAGCATCAGTGCCATGCGGTCGACCCCCAGCGTCTCGACAATGCGGCTGACGAGACGCTGGCTCAAACGCATGACGTCGAGGTCGCTGTTCAGATCGCGGGCAAAGCCGAGCAGCGCGCGACGGTAGTCGTAGCGATCACGATAGAAGACGCGGTCGAGCGCGTTCTGCACGGAGTCTTTGACCGGCTGCGCCAGCAGCACGATGACGAACGTCGCAAGCAGCGCGACAATCCAGTTGTGCTCGTCGGAGTCGTTCGCAAAGAAGAATCCCGTTGTCCGCAAGAGCGCGAAGTACAGCACGGCAGCTGCAGACAGGAAGGCGGTATAGGCGAGGCCGCGTTTGATAATGACCTCGACGTCGCGCAACCGGTACCGCACGATAGCCGACGCGAACGTCAACGGGACAACGCAGAGCGGAATCGCCGTCAGCTGAAGCGCCAGGGGCGGATTCATGCCGACAGCCCACGGGAGCGCATAAAGCACGGCAAACGGCCCGACGCCGAGCGCCGTGCCCCACGCGATCCAGCGAAGCTGGCGCTGTCCGGTCTCGGATTTGATCTGGCCAAACGCGTGAATCAGGACGCCGACGGACGCCGCGGTGCAGATGACAAGGTAAACATGCTCGGCGCGCTCCACGACGTCGATCGACCTGGAAAACGCCTGGCCGTCGGCCGCTCCTCTCATTACCAGAACCACCTTGGCGACGATGAGAGCGACGGCGGGAACGTACGCGATGGGCAGGAGATCAGTCCAATTGGGTCTGCTGCGAGTCGGCCGCTCCGGGAACTCGAGAGTGAAATGCAGCAGGAGCGGTGGCACGAGCGCCATCGCCACGGCGTCACCCCAGAAGAATACCCAGTCGAGTCGATCGAGCGGTCCGTTGAACGAAAACGTGAACGCTCCGAAGAAGGCGACGCACAGCCAGAAGAAATGAAGCGTCGCCTGATCGCCGGGTCGACGCAACCGCACGGCACCGCCGACGAGCAGGGTCACCAACCCCACGGCCGCCAGCACGAAGTACATCGAGCTGCTGTGCGGCACGAGAGCGAGCGAGATGGAAACCGCCTGACGCGTGCCAAGTCGGGCCAGTGTGTACGAAAGACGTGTCCCCTCTGCGCCATCTCGCTGATACGCCTCGACCTCGTCACGTCGCTCGATTGGCGCGCCGTTGATGGCGAGAATCACGTCGCCGTTCTTGATGCCGGCGGTGGCCGCTGGTGATCCGGCAGCGACTTCAACCGCCATCACACCTTCCGAGCGGTCTGCCCAGAGCACGCCGTCTTCGACCTGGTGGAGCTGGGCGCGCAGCGCAATGTTCGCGATGCCGAGCGCGAGCAGCAGACCGACGACGATCAGCGCGAACACAGATCGCCCCCAGGTAATCCACCGCGTTGGCGTCAAGGCATCAGACATTGGACTCGGACCGCGACATTTGTGTGCTAACTAACTGAAGACAATACCGTTTGTACGTCGCCGCACGAGACAAACAATGGGCATAATTTCACGGCGAAGACACCGGTATTCAATATTGTGGATCGCGCCCGAAAACCGAAGTGGACAGGGCGGTTAGAAGCGCAGTGTCAAACCACCGACCACCCGCTTCGGCGGGTGGACGACCAGCAGTTCGTCGTACAACGACTGGTCGCTGGTCGCGTCGCGAAAGAAGTTGCGGACGGTGACCAGCATTTCCCACTTGGCGCTGCTGAAATCCAGGAATGGCAGAGATTGCCGGACCTGCACGTCGAAGCGGCCATCGACACCGGATGAGTCGGCAAAGGTTCGTCCCGCAAACGCGTTGCTGATGCGATACAGAACCATCACGCGTGTCGACGTCTCGGGGACGTCGGCCTCCAGAGAAGTGGCGATGTCGTGGATCGGCTCGTCCGAGATTCGGGCTGTCGAAGGAGCAACCACCAACAAGTACTTCAGGCTGTCGCCGGGCGTCCAGTTGCCCCGCGCATATGTGTACTCAACCGACCCGTGTACGCGCGAAGCAATGACGGCCTTGATGCCAGCGCTGTAGCCCGTGGCATCCACCCCACCGCTGTTGGCTACGAAGTAGTGGCCCAGAAAGGCATTCGGCTGACCAGGCTGGTCGATGCCGAAAAGCGTCACGAGCTGATCGTCGACGTGCTCACGGAACGCACGCACGGAGAGCGTCGCGACACCCAAGTCCCGTTCCACGCCGGCATCGACGTGTGTTGTCCGTTCGGCCATGAGCGGGCTCTGGCTATCGAGCGCAGAGAACGTTCGCTGTGGCGGCAACCAGAGGCCCGTATCGGGAGGAACGAATTCCTCGGCACCCGGTGCGGTCGCGCGACGCGACACCCGCGCGTTGACTCGAAAATGTTCGACGGGCGTGATCGTGGCGGCGACGCGGGGACTCAACAGCCCGCTGTCACTGAGGTAGTCGTAGCGCGCGTAGTCGGCGCCGTACGTGACGATGAGAGCACGCGACACGGTGAAGGTGTCGAAGCCATGCATCGTCCCGACGTTCCGGCTGCCATCCGTCAGATTGCGCAGAGCCGCGATATTGCCGCCGTCGTAGCGCTGCGTGCTGTAGGACAGACCGAGGTCGTAACGGTGACGGGCGGCGACCGATCGGGTCACGTAATCACCCGATACCACCCAGGACGAGAGATCACCCTGCGTCAGGGCACCGCGCACCGTCCAGTCAGCGTTCGCGCCGGCGGGCGCGCCTATGGTGAAGTTGGTGACGCTATGCCCGGCAAACGCACGCGACGCAAACATGTCCTGCACAGCGTCGAACGAGCCGGTCGTCAACAGGTTGACCTGGCCCGAGAACGGGGTGGCCGCAAAGAAGTTCGTCGCGGCGCGTGCAGACGATTCCATGGCATGTCCAAACACGCTCGACGGACCAGGGCCGGACGAAGCTGTCGTTTCAACGAGAACCTGCTGGGCGTCGTTCAGGATGCTCCGGCGAGCATGGCGAAGGCGCCAGGCCACGTCGTCGCCATCCGTCGCGCTTTCGTGCCCGTCGGTGCCGCGAGGTGGATCATCGGCCTGCGCCGGTGCCTCCGGCGGCGTTGGGATGGTTCCGATACCTGCCGGTACAACCGGCGGGGTGACGACCGACGTGCTGCTGACGTGTCGCAGGGCTATCGAATACAGCGCGTTGCCGCTCGGCAGCACCTGCACCACCTGTCCGCGCGGAGCGATGAAGCCTGAGAGTCGTGCCCTGACAAGGTAAGGACCTGGCGGAAGGGAGCGCAGTTCGAATCGACCGGTTCGATCCGTGACGTCGACAGCGGAGGCCGAACCCAGCGCCGAGACGAGTACACCGGCGAGCGGCGCCCCAGCCTCGTCCTGCACCTGCCCCCGAATCGCGCCGGAGGCAAGCGCGGCGACACGAACACTTGACGCCACGAGCTGAGCTCGAGCGGGCGCCGAAGCACAGAAAACCCCTAGAACGCCGACTGCCGCTGCGATCCAACGGGATGTTTCTTTCATGCTCCCCTCGGCTGCCGCCGAGCGCAATGCGCTATCCGGCGGTGACGGTGAAGTTGACGTCCCGGGTCAGAGACTTCGTCGACAGCTTATCGGTAACCTTGATTTCGAGCCGGTAGTCGCCGGCCGGAAACGACGCCAACGGCACGGCCTGACCGGTCTGCAGCTGGTGGCCGAGCGACATGTCGAACTGCGGCGGCAGCGTCGTCGCGTTCAACGGCTGCGGGCTGGTCTTGTTGAAGAACTTCTCCGCCGCGCCGGCCGGCTTCTGATAGAAGTTGTACTCGACCGTCACGTCCGGCTTGTTCATCGCATCGACTTTCGGGTTGTAGATGAGCATGAAGACCGACAGCTCGCCTTTCGTGCTGAACTTCATGTCGGTGGTCGGCACGATCTCCATCATGCCGAGCGCGTACGGACGCTCAATCTGCTCGTTGGGCGAGAGCGGTGCCTGCAGCGGCTCGATGCGGGACGCGATGATGACGGAGCTCGTTGTGAGTTCCTGCGACCAGAAATCGGGCACCGTGACCGTCTGCTTGATGAGCGAAACCTTCGGCGCCGGTGCATTCTTCTGTGTGGAAGCCGGCTCCTTCATGACGACGTAGACGTCGTAGGTGCCAGCGGCTACGGTAAATGCGCGGCTCAACCGCGCGTTCGCGCCCTGTGCGGTGTTCACGGGGACGAAGTTCACGTCCTCGTACGCGTACTTTGCAGGGGCTTTCTTATCGTCCTTCTTGTCCTTGTCGTCCTTCTTTGCCGGGAGGTTCAACGTTGCCGCGGGAGCGGCCGCGTCCTTCGCCACCACGCGCCAGTACAACGCCACGTTCGGGCTGGTCACCTTCGAGGCGTCGAACGTCACCGTGAACGGGATGTACTCCTTGTTGGCGGTGGCCTTCAGATAGTCTTCGTGAGCCCAGGCGAGGCCGAAGTCGTTGGTGGCGGACGGTCCTCCACCCGCCCCGTCTACGATTTTCACGATGTCGAGAATCTCTTTCTTCTGGGCATCGGTCTGCTTCTTCTCGTCCTTCTTCTGAGCGACGAGAACCACGGAGCAGGCCAGCACGACCGCGGCCGCGATCGTCGAGGTCACTGAAAGGGCGATTTCACGCCGTTTGACAACCATAACCACGCTTCTCCAGGTAGAGGCTTTGCGGCCTCGGAACGGTCCATCATAGGCTCCGGTCTGGGCCAAGTCAAACCCTTCTATCAGCGGCACTTCAGTCTCTGACGCCCGTGCTATGATGGCCGATCGGAAGGGCTCGTATCTGCCACTCGACGACAGCATCGCGATCGTGCTCGCCGGTGGTGTCGGCGAACGCCTCCACCCGCTCACCAAGGAGCGCGCGAAACCAGCCGTCTACTTTGGCGGCCCCTACCGCATCATCGACTTCGCGCTCAGTAACTGCATCAACTCGGGGCTGCGGCGTATCTTCATCGCAACCCAGTACAAGTCGCTTTCACTGAACCGCCACATCCGGATGGGCTGGAACATCGTCTCCGAAGAACTCGGGGAGTTCATCGAGATTCTGCCGCCACAGAAGCGGGTCGGCGAGCATTGGTACCAGGGCACGGCCGACGCCGTGTACCAGAACCTGTATTCCATCATTCGCGAGGGGCCGCGCCGGCTCATCGTGCTCGCGGGCGATCACGTGTACAAGATGGACTACTCGCGCATGCTGCGTGTCCATATCGAGCGCGGGGCCGCCGTCACGCTCGCAGCCATCGAAGTGCCCATGGCGGAGGCTTATCGCTTCGGGATCGTGGCCGTCGACGACCAGGAGCGGGTGACGGGCTTTGAAGAAAAACCCCGGCGGGCCAGCTGTATCCCCGGATCCCCGGATCTGTGTCTTGCTTCGATGGGGGTCTACGTCTT
>Ga0126384_10002791_pt1 | contig 10604 bp, 8 predicted proteins | sample PanSoiMetPlot_36_FD_92543 | JGI IMG/M metagenome (GOLD analysis project Ga0126384, IMG submission 92543) | Tropical forest soil microbial communities from Panama - MetaG Plot_36 | ecosystem: Environmental > Terrestrial > Soil > Tropical forest > Bulk soil | place: Panama | collected 2016-02-17 | reverse complement strand
TGCGGACATTGGCGCGGCGCCTCGTGGAAGTGGCCCGGCAAATCGCGTGAGAGCGAAATGAAGCTGAACCCGCGCGAACGCCTGATCGTCGCCCTCGACCTGCCCTCGGTCGAGCAGGCCGAGAAGCTCGTCGACAGGCTCGGCGATGCGGTCGCCTTCTACCAGATCGGCTATCAGCTCGGTTTCGCGGGCGGGCTCCTGTTCGCCGAACGGCTTGCCGTCGCCGGCAAGCAGGTGTTCGTCGACATGAAGCTGCACGACATCGGCAGCACGGTCACGCAGGGGGTCAGGAGCATCGCCAAGCTCGGCGCGAGCTTCCTCACCGTGCACGCCTATCCGCAGACCATGCACGCGGCCGTGGACGCCACCGCCGACACCAACCTGCGCATCCTCGCCGTCACCGTGCTCACCTCCTACGACGACGCCGACCTCGCCGCCGCCGGCTACGATTTCACCGTGCCCGAGCTCGTCGCCGAGCGCGCCGCGCAGGCGCGCGATATCGGCGTCGACGGCCTCGTCGCCTCGGCCGAGGAAGCCGCGATGCTGCGGCCGATCATCGGCTCCGGCATGGTGCTGGTGACGCCCGGCATCCGCCCCGCCGGCGCCGACCCCGGCGACCAGAAACGCGTGATGACGCCGTCGGACGCTATCGCCGCCGGCGCCGACTATCTCGTGGTCGGCCGCCCGATCGTCGCGGCCGCCGACCCCAAGGCCGCCGCCGAAGCGATCGTTGCCGAAATCGCCGCGGCGAGCGGAGCATGATGCATCTGCGGCCGGGATCGAAGAGAATGCGCGTATGTATGAGGAGACACTCATGCCCAAAGGCTATTGGATGGTCAGCGTCGATATATCCGACGCCGAAGGATACAAAGCCTACGTCGCTGCCAATGCCGAAGCTTTCCGCAAGTACGGCGCGCGCTTTCTCGTCCGCGGCGGCCGGTTCGAGCCCGTGGAAGGCAAGAGCCGCGCGCGCAACGTCGTTATCGAGTTCAAGGACTACGACACGGCGCTCGCCTGCTACCGCTCGTCCGAGTATCAGAAGGCGCGCGCGCTACGCGAGCCGCATTCAGTCGCCGACATCATCGTGATCGAGGGTTACGACGGCGCGCAGCCGTAGCGGAGGCCGGGATCAGCGACAAGCGAGTAAGCCATGGCGGCCGATCTGTTCTATCCGCTCTACAAGCCTCGCACTGGTCCCGACATCGGCTTTGCGCGGCTCTTCATCGCCTCGATCATCGTCGGGGTGACGGCGTACTGGGCCGCACTCGTCGTGGCGGCCGGCGTGGTCGCGGGCGACAGCATCGACCAAATACTCACGGGCACTGCCGTGCTCATTGCGATCATGGGCGTCTATCTCTGCCCAACACTTGTGGCCTGCGGTCGGCGCCATCGCCGGGCGGTCACAATCTTCGTATTCGACCTGATGTGGGCTTGGACGTTGGTCGGCTGGGTCGCCGCGTTGGTCTGGGCGTGCAGCAGCGATACCGAGTGACCCTGCTCCTGGCGCGAGTCAGGCGCGGACGACCTGGACAATCAGCTACACCAGTCCATTTGCGGCCGTTGCTCATGGCCGCCGGCACCCGCGACGACCCCACTACGACGGCCGAGACCATGGCGATGTTCGCCCGCGCGCCGCCGCTGAAATTGCTCTGGACGGTCGACGGCGCCGGCCATGTCGATCTCGAAGGCTTTTACCTCCGAGGCCTATCGCGCGGCATGTGCTGGGATTCCTGGGCCCTCATCAAGGACAGGCACGTTGACCTTGGCCTGAACCCGTTTGCAGTTTCGCGAGTTCGGCAAGCTGATCGCCGAAGGATGGACACCAGTGCCGCCGCTGCCCAAGCCCGCTGAGTGCGTCTGCTGGCGGCATTTCATCGCGTCAATGACAAGCAGGATTTCACGCTTTTGTCGGCCTTCAAATTAGGGTTTGAACATTGAATTGGATGGTCCACCATGCGAACCGATGATTGCGTGAATGAATATTGTCTAAGCGACCTAAGTAGATAACTAACTATGAAACCTCGCAGAATCATCAAGAGTGTTTTACATAACTTCCTTGGCACGTATACCAGCCGGTATTCCGACTACAATGGGTACTGGCTATTCGGCATGTGGGTTCGCGATGTCGGGGAGTTGAGAATTGACTTGCTATGTCCGAGTGTTGAGACGACCACGCCGCCGGCGGTGGTGGCCGCTATCGAGCTCGCCGCACACAAGTTTCAAGAGCAGATGGAGAAAGCGGGTCTAAGCGTTTTGTGTGCGCGGGAAGCGTGGCTCGACGTTACGCGCTCGCGTGATTTGCGACTTGGCCTCGTCAACGGTCGTATGAGTGCCGGCCACACTGTTCGATTTGTCGCAAGAGTCGTTTCGGATTGCGGCAAAACGTATGAACACGAGGTATCAGTGTTTGTCGCGCCACACAATGCTGAGGTCGAGAGGCGTAGCCTCGCGGCACCTAAACGTATTTCGTGACCAGAGGCAAACTAGCAGACGAGGTCCGTGAGGACCGCAGCGTGCCTCGATCTGCGTGAGCTTGCAAATCCGGCGCGGACTCGGCCGGAGCGCCTTGCCGCGGCTACGGATGCGGTGCACCAGTGGCCCACTGAGATACCCCCATCTATAGGCGAGGCACTTATCGATATCTTGGCAGCACCCTGCGGCTTCGATTTTTTGAATAGGCACACTTCCGCAATTGGCACTTAGCATCGGTTCGGGAATGTCTGATTCTCCGCCGCTCATGGGGCAAAGCGGAAGTGGTCGCCACAAACGGCGCTTTTGACCCCAAGTCAGGCAGGGGCACCCGTGCCAAGGCGAGTGCCCCGCATTGCATGGAGCGCGCGATCTACCAGATACTGGAAATCCACGCGGCCCATTCATACGAGAGGTAAAATGTCTCATCAAGGTGTGCGAGTCTTATCCATTCCCGTTATCTTACTGACACTCGTTTGCCTCGGTATCTTTGTGAGTCCGCTGTTGGTGTATCTTTCTAACCCCAGCCACCCTGATAGCGCTGCCTTTATCGGTGCGGCTGCCGTCTGGCTCTTTGTAGCGGCAATGCTCATGGCATTGACTTCGGTCCTTGCTCGATCACTCAAACCGACATTCTCAATTATGTGTACGGTGGTAATACTAGCGACTTTGCTGACAGTACCATTGTCGCTTCTGGATGCAGCTCATTTGGCGTCGACGGGAATACAGCAATTTATTGCGCTCATCGGCGTGTCGCTTCTGCCGCCAACTATGCTCGGTTGGTTGATTGGAAATCGTTTCCGGTTGCGGCGAGGACAGTACACCACCTTGCCAAGCTCGTGACTGAAATCAAGCGCTTGGACACCATGATCCATCACCTTGCGCTCACCGAGTCCACCGGCAACTTCAGGCTCAACATAACAATATTTCATCCGTCACCTAGCGACCAAATGCTGCTTTGCCGACAAATAAATCTACTCGCTTCTACAGCCCCAACCGTCATCATCGCGCCGCGGTCGCCGGGCAAGCCTGTCGCATGGTCTCGTTGCTCCCGGCCGCGCCGGCCATCCGCGGACGGCACCTCGCTCTTTGGTTCTGGCGCATCGTCGGCGCAGTCCTGCTCGCCGCCGTCCTCCTCGTCGCCTCCGTCATCGGCGCGGGCTTCTACCTGTCGGCGCCTTCGCCGGCCGTCGTAGGCCCGCCGCCGCCCGATCTCGGCGCCGAGGCCGTCACCATCGTGTCGCCGTCGGGCTCCGGGCTCAGGGGCTGGTACATCGCCGGCCGGCCCGGCGGCGGCGCGGTTGTGCTGCTGCACGGCGTGCACGCCAACCGGCTCGCCATGCTGCGGCGGGCGCGGCTCCTAAAGGCCGAAGGATTCGCGGTGCTGCTGTTCGACCTCCAGGCGCACGGCGAGAGCGCCGGCACCCGCATCACCTTCGGCCGGCGCGAAGGCCTCGACGCCGCCGCCGCGGTTGCGTTCGTGCGCGAACGGCTGCCGGGCGAGCGCATCGGCGCGGTCGGCTCCTCGCTCGGCGGCGCCGCGGCGGTGCTCGGCCCCAAGCCGCTCGCGGTCGACGCGCTGGTGCTCGAGAGCGTCTATTCCGAGATCGGCACCGCCATCGCGAATCGCATCCGGGTGGTGCTCGGCCCGCTCCTCGGCGGCCTCGTTGCGCGACCGATGGCGTGCCTGTTCGAAGTGGTGCTGCCGCCGTTCCTCGGCCTGCAGCGCGCTGAGCTGCGTCCGATCGATCACATGGCCACGATCGCGGCGCCGTTGCTCATGGCCGCCGGCACCCGCGACGACCGCACCACGATGGCCGAGACCATGGCGATGTTCGCCCGCGCGCCGCAGCCGAAATTGCTCTGGACGGTCGACGGCGCCGGCCATGTCGATCTCGAAGGCTTTGCCCCCGAGGCCTATCGCGCGCACGTGCTGGCGTTCCTGGCCGGCTGGCTGCAGCGGAAATAGCGGTGCCATCGATGCAACCTCGATGGCTATGGTCACATCGCCGGAGGGTTGATTGACTTTAGGTGACATTCACCATAGGTTATACGCGTTCCGTCCGGGTGCGTTTCCTTCTTGTGCGTCTGTTCTGGCGCGCCACATCGCGGCTCCATCAACTCATCGAGCAAGGCTGCCTTCGCGGCCCGTAACGGGTCATTCCGACTCGGCGCTTGATGCGGCGAGAACGGTAATACCGATCATACGAATCCGAAAAGAATCATAATTCAGACATACAATCATGCGATGTGTTATCAGAGTGTTACAAGCGCGTGGTTCAACTATACCGCGTATTTCAAGCTTTGATCTGCGTTTTTCGACTGCAATCGGACGGGCAAGGAGATCGATCTCAAGACGAGTAAGCAAATAGCGTAGCGTGCAGGTGGAGTCATGAGTGCGCCGGTTCGAAAGCCCGATGACGCGGGCCCAGCAAATTTGGATGACAGCCCATCAAATGGACGACCGTCAAATAGTGATGGATGGTTGAAGGACGGGCCAGCGAATGATGGGCCATTAAAATATGCGCCGAAACGGGCACCACAGGCGAAGCAGGATCAGAATCTCAGTAGCGGATCGCCAAGCGTTGACGCTGACCTGCCGGAACCGCCGTGGAGGGGGAGCAGGAAGCGCGGTGTGTTCGCCGGCGATGTTGCCATCGCGGATTTGCGTCATCAGCTTGGCTCGGTGCCCGACCGGGTTCCGGATCCGCTGGCGTCCGAGCCCGTCCGTATATTTGGCGCCAAGGGGCGGCTCATAGGGGCCGTTGCGGTCGCAGCGGCAGGCGCCGTTGGATACGTGTGGGGCTACGTGCCGAGCACCAGCCCGCCGGCTTCTGTTCGAGCGGATCTGGCGCCGTCGGCGTCCGCACAGTCGGCATCGGTAGGCGCAGCACAACGCCCGACGCCCACGCCGGATCAACAAACCGCAGCTTTGACGCCGGCCGCTAGCGCGCCGCCGTCACCGGCGCACGGCGCATCGGCGCCACCAGCGTCCGCCCCAAGGCCATTCGTGGCGCGGTCCGGGCAAAGTTCGCGCAATGCCGCATCGGCGCCGACAGCGCTGCCGCAGCTGACAGTAAAGGCGGTGCACGCGTGGCAGCTCGACGAGCCGGCGCGGTTGCCCATCTCGGCCGCGGACGCCGGTTCAAACCTCCACGTAGTGATCGACGGCCTCGCGCCCGGATCAACGCTATCGGCCGGCACGCCGGCGGGTCCGAATCGATGGCGACTGTCGGCCAAGGATTTGAACAACACGATGGTCACGCCGCCTCGCGGCTTCGCCGGCGTCATGGATTTGACCCTGGAGTTGCGGCTTGCCGACGATAGCTTCGTCGATCGCAAGAGCTTCCAGCTGGAATGGTCGGGCAAGAGCGCACCTGTGGCAGCCGAGTCCTCACAGCGACAGCTCAGTGAGGCCGAGATCGCCGTAATGATGAAGAGGGGCGTCGAGTACATGGCGAACGGAAATATTGGTGCGGCGCGCTTGATGTTCCGACCCGTCGCAGAGGCAGGCGAGGCGACGGCCGCCTTTGCCTTGGCGGAAACCTATGATCCCTTGGTGCTCGAGAAATTGGGCACGACAGGAGGGATCAGGTCGGACGTCGCGCTGGCTCAGAGATGGTACGAGAAGGCAAAGGAACTTGGCTCGGCCGCGGCCCCGGAGCGCTTGCTGAAGCTGACGCGGCGATCCGAATAAACCCGCTGGGAGTAAACCGCCTTGGAGGCAATCGTTTCCCAGACGGCACTGCCGCAAAGTCAATGAAGGTGCACCATGCTCATGTCCCGATATGTGTTGGCTCGGCTGCTCGCCGCAGTGTTTCCGGTCGTCCTTGTCGGAATGACACCATCCGAGGCCCAGACCTCGCGGTCCGCAACGAACGCGGCCGCTGCCGGTGAGCAAGCGAAAGTTGCCGAGGTGAATAACTGGACTGTGGGTGTCGCGGGCGGCTTTTTCGAAGGCACCTTCATCCGTTTTGCCGTCGAATTGGGGAAGGCCCTGGATGATGGAGACAAACTGCGGGTTTTGCCACTCGTGAGTTACGGCGGCAACGAGAATATCAATGACCTTTTGTATCTTAAGGGGACCGATATCGCCATCACCTATACCGACACGTTCGAACTCTACAAGAAATCCGGTCGAGTCAGAGACATTGAGCAGCGGATCAACTACATCTCCGAACTGCTGATGGGCGAACTCTACATTTACGCTCGGCCGGAAATAAAGACGCTCAAAGACCTGGAAGGCAAGAAGGTCAGCTTGGGCATAAAGGGTGGGAGCGCAACGACCACCGGACCGATTGTGTTTGAACGCTTGGGCATCCGTCCCGAGCTGGTTTACGTCAATAACCCCCTTGCGCTCGAGAAGATGAAGACGGGCGAGTTCGCGGCCATCGTCTCCACCGGCGGCAAACCCAACGATCTGTTCGTGAAGCTCAAACCGGAACCCGGGTATCACTTCGTTTCCATCGAATACAGCCAAAAGTTGGCCGACTATTACGTCCCTTGCCCGCTATCACACGACGACTACCCGCACCTGATCCCTGAAGGAGAAACGGTCCAGAACCTGTGCATGTCGGCCGTCCTCGCGGTCTACAACTTTCCCAAGGGCAATGATCGGGCAAGACGATTGGCGCGCTTCATCGATTACTATTTCGAGCGCTTCGATAAACTCAAACAGCCCTCGTTTCATCCCAAGTGGAAAGACGTCAACCTGGCGGCAAAGGTGCCCGGCTGGAACCGGTACTGGCTGGCCGCGGAGAAGCTTGCTTCGATGCAAAGCGCATCAACCGCGCTGAGCGGGGCCGCAGCAAATCGCAATCCGGCCGAGCGGGAGAAGGTGTTTCAGGAATTTATCATGTGGCAGAACCAGCATGGAAAAAAGCGGTAGAGGTCGGCGCGCCAGCGTGGTTTCAGCACGACCTTTCCCTGGTCGCAGGCGAAGGAACGGTTGAGTCATTCGGCAATGTGAGGAAAGGGAGTCATCCTCGCTCAATATCTCAAGGAGGGTTTCATAGGTTTTCATGTTCATTCCGAGACGCGAGATCGCCCTCCGCGAAATCCGGTGATTGGTGCGCTGCGGGGGACGGTTGCCGCTGCGCCGAATTTCGTAGATTTCGAGGACCATTGACAGCCGTTCCTCGGTGCCGAGGTCCGGTCGTCGGCTATTTCGCCGAGTTCACATCAACGATGCGGTTCGCGACGGACCGCGATCCGAAAAGATCATGCGCCACGAACAAACTAGAGCGAGACGCCGATTCGAAGGAAAAGGCATCTCGCTCTGACTGCGGCGCAGCGATCAGCAACTTAGAAAACACCAAACGGAGGAGACGGCAATCATGACAACATCAGGCACCTTGGAAATCCGTCTTGCTGCGTCCAGCGGAGCGCGTTGGTGGCAGCTGCTATTCGGGATCATCTGTATGGTGATGGTGGCCAATCTCCAGCTCGGTTGGACGCCCTTCGTCGATCCCATCGATCAGAAATATCACTGGGGCCGCTATGCGATCCAATGGGCGTTCACGATTTTCGTTCTCACCCAAACCTGGCTGCTACCGCTGCACGGATATCTGATCGATCGGTTCGGCCCACGCGTGATGATCAGTATCGCAGGCATTCTCGTCGGCACGGCCTGGATCCTCAATTCCTATGCCGACTCGCTGCTCCTGCTTTACGTTGCGGCTGTGATCGGCGGCCTCGGCGTGGGCGCCGTTTACGGGGGAGCGGTCGGCAACGCGCTGAAATGGTTTCCTGACCGACGCGGCCTCGCGGCAGGCTTGACGGCTTCAGGTTACGGGGCAGGCTCGGCGCTGACCGTCCTGCCGATCCAAGGCATGATCCAGACGCAGGGATATGAGGCGGCATTCTTTTGGTTTGGGCTTGGCCAAGGCCTGGTCGTGTTGCTGTTCGCCCAGCTGCTGCGGGCTCCCGGACCGGGCGAAGTGTCGACTCCGATCGTGGCAGCCGTGGCGCAGAGCCGGCGAGACTATGGGTTGTCCGAAGTGATCAAGTCGCCGCCGTTCTGGGTCATGTACGCGATGTTCGTGCTCGTCGGCGCTGGCGGCCTGATGGCGCAAGCGCAGCTCGGACCGATGGCCAAAGATTTCGGAATCGACAACGTTCCCGTCACGATCCTCTGGTTGACGCTGCCAACGCTCACATTCGCGCTTGCGCTCGAGCGTGCGTTGAACGGACTGACGCGACCGTTCTTCGGCTGGGTCTCCGACCATATCGGTCGCGAGAACACAATGTTCGTCGCGTTCCTGTTGGAAGCGCTCGCCATCTACGGATGGCTCTCCTTCGCGCATGATCCGTTGCTGTTCGTGCTCCTGTCGGGCTTGGTGTTTTTCGCCTGGGGCGAGATCTTTGCGTTGTTTCCGGCGATGTGCGCAGATCTCTACGGCAGAAAATTCGCGACCGCCAACTACGGACTGCTCTACACCGCCAAAGGCATGGCCGCGCTAGTCATTCCGCTCGCGAACTTGCTGCCGGCTGGGCAGGCAAGCTGGATGCTCGTTTTCATGGTCGCCGCCGTGCTCGACGTCATAGTGGCGCTCCTGGCGCTCCTGGCGCTGAAGCCCCTGCGAAAGCGACTGATGGCGTCAGATAAATAGCTTCGCTCGCGCCTGCGCCGGAGGCAGGCGCGGTCTGTCAGTGGCGAGCGGTCTTTTGGCAAGCCGCTCGCGATCCAAATCCACGCACCTTCATTAATGAGCGTTGGTCAAAGATGCAGGTACCTCTCCTGATGCGTGGTGCGCATGGACTGGCATCCAGGCCGTCAGGCCGGCCTTGATGGCAACCGCGCGCGGTACTGTGTTGACCGAAAGGAAAGTCTATGACCGATTTCGGAAAAATTCCGCAATATGCATCCTACATTGCGCAAGACCCGTTTCGGCACGGATTACAATTCCCAGCGGTCGTGAACGAGCTAGGCTGTCTAAAGAAGCGTATTTTGGACGTCGGCACCGGAGACGGTCTGTTTCCGAGACTGATGGCCCGTGAAGGCGCCCTTGTCGTTGGTTATGACAAATCCCCCGAAAAAATCGCAGAAGCGACGGCGCACAACGACGCATTGAATGTGAATTATGTTGTGGCCACTCCACAGACATTCACGGCCAACGGCACGTTTGATGCCGCAACGTCAGTTATGGTGTTGCCGTATGCTTCTGATTGTGACGATCTGAGGATGTTCTTTCGCAACACCAGCAGGCATCTGGGTGCCGGCGGGAACTTCGTATCTATTGTCCTCAATCCTCTTTTTTCGGCTTTTGAAAGAAATCTGTTCGTGCGGCGCGTCAAAAAGCTAGATGGAAATCTGGTGCAGATGGAATTCTTGAATGAAGTTTCCGGTGCAGTTGAGATGAATCCAATTATGCATCAATACACCAAGGAGGAATATGAGAGCGCTATCGCGCAAGAAAGAATGGGGTTTGAGTGGAAAAAATTATTCGCTACACCTGAAGCCGTCACCCAAAGAGGTGAAGAGTTTTGGCGGCCGTGCCACGAAACTCAACCCTACGCTCTCTTAGTTGCGCAAAATAAATAGCGATATGCCGCCCTGACGCCACGCAGTTGCCAGGGCAGCAGCTAGACGAAGCGGACATCGCTCTCTGCCGCTTCGTGCCAACAGGAGACGTCCTCCCCCTTTGCAGAGCGATTGAGATAACCTGACAACAAAGTTGCGATAGGGGGTGCCGAAGTCCCTTTAATGCAAGGAGATGATGCCATGAAACTTCGTCGCCGAACTTTTCTGCATCTGGCAGCAGCAACTGCTGCTCTGCCAATCGCATCGCCTGTTGCCGTACGTGGACAGGGCAACACCACCCCGGCAGGCGCCATTAGGATAGTGGAACGCACACATTACTACGCCAAGCCCGGCTTGGCTGCCGACGTCCTCGATCAAAGACGTAAGGCTTCCGCCGTACGCCTCTCGATCGGGCTTCCGGCCGGTGAAATATTCGTCAAACATCCTGGCGGTGACGGCAGCGAACCGGATGTCGCTTGGCAATGCACCTTCGCCGACGCAGCCGCACGCGAGGCGGACCTTGCGGCGCGCGCCGCAAGCGCCGAATTTGAAAGCGTTCGTGTGGGGATGAGAAAACTGTATGCGCGTTTCGAGCGGCAGGTCTTTGCGATCG
>Ga0126384_10002790_pt1 | contig 10606 bp, 13 predicted proteins | sample PanSoiMetPlot_36_FD_92543 | JGI IMG/M metagenome (GOLD analysis project Ga0126384, IMG submission 92543) | Tropical forest soil microbial communities from Panama - MetaG Plot_36 | ecosystem: Environmental > Terrestrial > Soil > Tropical forest > Bulk soil | place: Panama | collected 2016-02-17 | reverse complement strand
GGACATCCAGGTCTATTCGGGCCTGCAAAATCAGACCATGACGGACCGCACCAAGAAGCTGTGCCCATCGCATGAGGGCGGCAACAACTATTGGTCGGCGTCATTCAGCCAAAGGACGCGGCTCCTCTATATTCCGTCGCGACCGACGTGCAACGAAATGACCATGACCCCCGACCAGCTCAGGAACCCGACCACCGGCTCCATGCTGGGCGGCGGGATCAGGCTGCTCGAGCGGACCGAATCCGAGATCGTGGTCGCCGACCCGTTCACGGGCGAGGTCAAGAGCAGGGTGCGTGCCTCTTATCCGAACTTCAGCGCCGCACTGACAACCGCCGGCAGCCTGCTGTTCACGGGCTTGGGCGACGGCACAGTCATGGCCTACGACGATACGAGCCTGGAGCCGCTGTGGAAGATCAACGTCGGGGCGGGCATCAATGCTCCGCCTATGACCTTCGAGTCCGGCGGCAAGCAATACGTGACGGTCATGACCGGGTTGAGCCGGGTGTCCAAGGGACGGATCACACTGACCCCCGAGCTTCGCGACATGCGAGACCAGACCATGCTTTTTGTGTTTGGGCTGTGACGGGCCATTAAGCGCGGCATTAGCGGCTGGCGTGCGCGTCCTGGCAGTCAGTACGCGTTTGATGCGGTGCAAGCATTAGCAATTGGCCCGCTTTCACCGTATGGGCCAATCGGCAGCTATCGAGGGCAGGCCGTTCGATCCGCTCGAAGGGGCCGAGTCGTTCCCTCGCGCAGTCACGTATCGCAACTTGACCGGTGTTCTCGTTACACAAAGCTCGAAATCGACATCACAGTTACGCAGGTGCGGCGCAGTTATGCCGCTCCCTCCCATTGCCGCTTAACTGCTACACCGACACGGTGCAATGTTGTCAATTCGATATCGCGCCACCGCTTCGTCAGCCCAAAAATCGACTTCAACCTTCACCGAAGGCGGCAACCATGTGAACCGCTTTCGGAACTCGACCTCAGGTCCGACTTCCTTGAGCCGCGAAAAAACGATCTCGAACTGTCCTTTGGAATTCGGCACGCAGCGGGCTGTATCGACGGATACCACCGCGGTCCATTTTCGTTCCAACGTCGCCGGTTGCATCTCTGACAAGTGGACCTCCTTGAATGCCAAGGTAGGCCCGCATTCTTGCCGGCCAACAGCGGGCGTCATGCTGACAACTCCAATAACGCCTCCCAGAAACCCCGCTAAGCATGATCGATACATCGTTGGTTCTCCTTCCTGTTTGATCTTGAACTCACCTCATTTGCGGGCTGCGGGTTCCTTCACCCTGAATATCGCGGCACATGTCAGTGCCGCGTATATGCAAAATCCACTGGCGATTGAGGCACAGAGTCCGATTGCGCCGAGATCGAGCCAATAGATGGCGACCAGTGCGCATCCTGCACTCGTGAGCAGGCGTAGAGCGTTGGCAGTCACGGTCCAGATCACGCTTCCTAATCCCTGGGTGGCGAAATAGAGCGCCATCCCAAGTCCGTAGAGGCCGTAAATCGGTCCGACGATGTGGAGATACAAAGCGCCAATCCGGACGACGCCGGCATCGCTGGTGAAAAGACCCATCCACAAACCGGGAAAGAGTGCGACGATCAATCCGATCGACGCGCACGCAGTCGCGACGGTTGCCCCTCCCGTCCATGCGATTCGGTACGCGCGCTGATACTGTTTGGCGCCCCAGTTAGTGCCGACCATCGCGACGATTGCAGTGCCGAAGCCGAATGCCAGCGGGATAAGGATATATTCAAGGCGTGCCCCCATTGCGTAGCCGACCGCTACCTCTCTCCCGAGGCGGCCGGCAATCCCGGTTAACAACACGACGGACAGGTTGGTGATGGTCACATTGATCAATCCCGGCACGCCAACCTTGAGAATTTCGGCAAAGAGTCGCCACTGCAGGGGCGTCCCGCGAAACACCAAAGTGACAAGCGAACGGGATGAGCGCAGGTAAGCGAGCAGCACGAGACTGCCAGCACCGAACGGCATTATCAGGCCCCAGCCGGCGCCGGCCGGACCAAAAGCTGGCACTGGCCCCCAGCCGAAAATCAGCAGGGGGGAGATAAGAATGTGGGCGATCACGCTGCCGACGATCACGCCTGCCGGCAGACTCATATTGCCTGTCCCACGGACAGCGCTGCCGAGCAAATTCAGCATGCAGATGGACACTGCGCCACTGAACGCCACGTTGGCGTAGCTGAGTGCGGCCGATAGCATTTCGCCGTGCCCGCCCATCCATCGAAAGACCAGCGGTCCGCCGAGCAGCAGCACTGTTGAGAATGCAGCCGCAAGACCGAGGGCGAGAACAAAAGCATGAAGGGCGAGCGCGTTGGCGACACCGCGCTTGCCGGCACCGAGCGCCCGCGCGATCGCGGACGAGACGCCGCCACCCATACCGCTCGCTGCCGTGTGTTGGATCAGCATCACGAACGGGAAGGCAAGCGATACGCCTGCGAGCGCATCCGGACCTAGGCGGCCGACAAACAGCCCGTCGAACGTAATCATGCCGGCGATCGCCAGCAGATTCAGAACGTTCGGTGCTGAGAGCCGCAGCAGTGTGGTCAAGACCGGCCCTTCAAGCAGCAATCTGGTTCGCGCGCCCGCGGGGCGGACGGCACCTGCACTCGTCGTGACGGTCGACGAAAATGCCAGACTGGAAATTGCAACGCCTCGATCGCTCATGGGCGCTCCTCCCCGTGCGGGGCTGGAGCAGCGCTTGAGACGCAAACGTCCTGAACGACCGGGCGGCTGCGTTAAGAGCCCGATTTGCGCTTCATTTTGGGAAGCGCGGGCCTAATATCGTGTCGTCGCCCCCGACTGCAAAGCATCATTTCTAAGAGCTAATTTAGAAAATCTCATAAACTATGGAGCCGCGCGATACGTTGTGCCGGAACCGACCTGCCGATTGTCACGGTTGGCGGAAATTGCTTGCTCGCCAAGTATGCCTTCTCTATCGTTCATTAGTTTTTCTTATGAAAGTTGCGTATGCCGCGTCGTCTGCCATCGCTGAACGCCCTCAAGGCCTTCGAGGCTGCGGCGCGGAGCGAGAGCATTACGCGAGCAGCCCAAGAGCTGAGTGTCACACAGGGGGCCGTAAGCCAGCAGGTCAAGGCGTTGGAGGCCACGCTCGGCATCAAGCTTTTCAATCGCCAACGCCGACGGCTGGTGATGACCGAGGCCGGCCGCGAATATCTTGCGGTTGTCCGCGATGCGTTGGATCGGATCGCGGTGGGCACTGAACGCCTCGCGCAGCGCCAGAGTTCCGGCGTCCTAACAGTCAGTACATCACCGGATTTCGCCGCCAAATGGCTCGTACACCGACTCGGCCGGTTTGCGGAGAGCCATCCGGAGATTCATCTTCGGATTTCCGCAACGGCCCCTCACGTCGACTTTGTGCGCGAGGACGTTGATCTTGCGGTCCGTCATGGCGATGGCAAATGGCCCGGCCTTGACATCGTGCGCCTATGTTCCGAGCAGCTTTTCCCGGTTTGCAGCCCCAAGCTTGTCGCGGGCCGCAGCTGCATAACCAGTGCCTCGGATTTGTCAAAATTTACGCTATTGCGTCTCGATGACGGGAAGACCTGGGCGAGATGGTTTGAAGCCGCCGGCGTCACCGATCCCGTTATTCACGGTCCGATTCTGAGCCACGCAAGCATGTTGATAGATGCCGCGGTCGACGGCCAGGGGGTTGCGTTGGCTCGCACGACGCTTGCAGCGTGGGACATCATTAGCGGTCGTCTCATGAGGCCAGTCGATGTTTCTTTAAGAATGTTGAACACGTACTGGATCGTCTGCCCAAAGGCGACCTCGAGCGTACCGAAGGTTGCGACGTTCCGGAAATGGCTGTTGGCTGAGGCGGCCGACGACGCGCGCCGCCTGGAGCGGATTCCGGTCAGCCTGAAGTAGCCGGCCTCTCCCGCAGGTCGTGGCCGGGCTTGTCGGCCACCCCGATTATTATTGCTCTAGTGCCTGCCTATTCGGGGTCGCCGGCACAAGCCCAGCGACGACGCCGGCTCGTGATTCAAGGCAATCGAAACTCGCCCTAAAACTCTCCTTTGCAGGTGATGCAAAGGTTTAATGGTGTATGACTCATCGCTCGTCCGTAATAGCTTGAGCGTTGACGCACCGTGCGCCTATCGAGCCAGCGTCTTGAGCAGGCGTGCGTCTTCAGCCGCCTCGGCCAAGAGCCAAGCGCGGAACGTAGTGATTTTGGGAAGCCCGGATGTCGCCTTGGGGCACACGATCCAATAATTCTTGGACAGTCGCAAAGCGAGATCGAACGGCCGGACCAGCCGTCTATTGATCAGGTCCCAGGCAGCAAGAGTTGTGCGGGCTAGTGCTACCCCTTGGCCATCCACTGCCGCATCTATCACCATGCTCGCACGATTTAGCACTGGACCATGCGTAGGCTCCGCTCCCGCCGCACCGGCAGCCTCAAGCCATTTCGACCAATCCTTTCGATCGTCGAGATGCAGCAGCGGGAACTTCAGCACATCTGATGGCTTGCTCAGGCGGTGGCGCGCCGAAAGGAGTTTGGGACTGCAGACCGCAAACAACTGCTCCGAGCACATTCGCACAACGTCGAGCCCCACCCAATTGCCGTCGCCATGCCGAACCGCAAGATCGACTTCCTCTCTGGCGAAGTCGACGTGATGCATGGTCGCCGAGATCCGAAGATCGATGTCGGGATGGGTGTCGGCGAACCGGCCAAGACGGTGCACCAGCCATTTCGCTGCGAAATCCGGCGACGTGCTGACGGTAAGAACGCCCGAACTCTGACGTTGCACGAGACGCTCAGTGCCGACCGCGATCCGATCGAGCGCATCGCGCACGACGCCGAGATATTCGCGCCCCGCCCCCGTGATCAGCAACCGCTGGCGCTCTCGATTGAAGAGCTTGAGGCCGAGTTCCGCTTCCAGCGCCTTGACCTGATGACTCACAGCACCTTGCGTGACACAGAGCTCTTCGGCGGCTCGCGTGAAACTCTCATGGCGTGCCGCGGCCTCAAAAGCCTTAAGGGCGTTCAAGGGTGGCAGACGGCGAAGCATCCGACGACCTTTATGAGAAAAACTAAGGCAAGGTAGAAAAACGATGCTTTGCACACAATACCGCTCGCCCATATTTCTGGGCTTCGCCGGCGGCACTGAGCCGCGGTTGGAAGGTCGGAGCATCAAGAAATGTCAGCCAGTTCCACCCGACGTAGCCGCCTGGCACCGGTCTCGGGACAAGCGAGGCTTATCCCTTTCCTTCTCACACAGCTGTCGACGACTATCCAAGTCTGGATCGAACGCAGCCGCCAGCGACGTCAACTCGGCGAATTGGCTGATCGAAAAGACCATCTCCTTGCCGACATCGGCCTGTCGGTCGAGGAAGCACGCCGCGAAGCTGCCAAGCCCTTCTGGGCCTTGTCGGAGAGAAGGCGCGGTGCATCTGCGGCACGCACGGCCGCGCGGACGCTTGGCCGCAAGTCATGAACGCACCAGTTCGCATTCCTCGAGAAGGATTTTCCCAGCAAAGCTGCAGAAGCCCGTCGACACGCCCTACGGCCCTAGCGGACGATTTTCCGCTTGCGGAGCACAAATATGGCTCGTTCGATCCCATCCGCGCCGAGGCGCGGGACCTCGCGGCAGCGCGCAAGTAGGCTAGAGCGAGTTTCGATTGCCTTGAGTCAGGAACCGGCGTCGTCGCCGGGCTTGTCCCGGCGACCCCGAATAGGAAGGCACAGAGCAAGAATAATCGGGGTGGCCGGGACAAGCCCGGCCACGACCTGCGGGAGAGGCCCGCTACTTCAGGCTGAGCCGAATTCCATTCGCGGCCGGCGGGCACGCCTCGAACGGGCCCAGCACGTCGTCGCAAATGCTACCGGAGAAACCACTGCTGGAGCAGCTGGTAGCCGAGGACAACGAGGCCGCCAACAGGAACGAGCAGCAGCCAACTCGTCCACATGCGTTCCGGCCATCGCGAGGGGACATAATAGGTGATGACTGCTGCGCCTACGAGCGCCGGACCTGCCGGCACCCAAACCGAGTTCAGGAAGTCGGCGTCAAAGGTTGCCCAATCAACAATGTAAATTCTCAGCGCAGCAAGGGCGGCCGGCCAGAGCACGGCCAGGACGCAAAAGAAGACGGCCGCGCGGCGGAGCCAGTGCCCGGGAACGATTGTAGCAATACCGCCGATCACGAACGCGTTGATGGCCGAGGTTACGATCCAGCCGTACCAGTACATGGGCGGGCCTTCTCCGCTCAAGGACCGATGCAGCCAAAAATACGTCCTGCCGACCGCGGGCATATAGGTGAAGAGCGGCCAATTGAGCAGTTGGAAGACCGTGTACCCGAGCGTGAATGCAATACCGAATGTGACCGCGAAGGTACCGAACTTTGCCCCCATCTGCGTCGTCGATGTCGGCGCTCCTGTTGCGCGCGTGCTGTCGAACTGGGAGAATCCCTCGCCCGCATCGAAGGTCTGAGTCATGATCCGACCCCGCGAAAGTAGTTCGCAACATGGCCAATGATGAGGCCGTACCACACGCCTAGGGCGAGGAAAACGGTCAGCCACTTGCGCACGCCCGCATGTTCCGTGGATGCGGGCTGTTGCCAAAAATACCAATACGCAGGAAGGAGGCCAACGCCCATTGCGATGGTGTGCTCTTTGAAATCGAAGCCTCCGACGGTCCACCAGTGGCGGAGTTCCTCCATCGGAATTCTGACATAGGTGCGATATTTGATGTAAATCCACGCCCCAAAGAGCGCTTGGACCAGGTAGACGACGACGATCAGTGTGGCATAGGAAGCTGCCGGGATCGGACCGCGATCGACGAACCCGCCCGCCACTTGTCGCGCCGGCATCAAAGCGGTCACCACCTGAAGCGTAAGCGCCGCCAGCAGGACCAGGGCCAGCACGAAGTGAATGGAGAGCAGGATTCTCCAGAACGTATCTTCCCTTATGACGCTGAATATTATGGCCATGGCGTCTCCCCGGCTTCTTCTGGTCCTGGTGATGAGACCAAGCTGATGGGGTAATTATCGTACGAGTTGAACCCGATGACAACCTTGAAGGCATTGAAGCGCCGGTCAACAGGCGGTAACGTGCGCGAGGCGAAAATAAAAAGCAAGCAAAGAACAACAGGGAGATGAACTTGCAATCCATCACCGCGCTCTTGGAGTCGCTGCAGTCCTGGTCATGGGCCGTATTCATTCACAAGACGCCGTGGGCCTTCACGACGGTCCAGGTGGCTCATTTCTTCGCGGTGTCGCTGGTGCTTGGCACGATCTCGATCGTCGACTTGCGCCTGCTCGGGTTCGCCGCGACCAAACGTCCCTTTGCCGAACTCTCACGGCAGCTTCTGCCGTTCACCTGGGCCGCCTTCGTGTTTGCGGTGATCACAGGTCTGCTCATGTTCAGCAGTCAGGCCGCGGACTATTTCGTGAACCCGGTGTTCTGGATCAAGATGTCGGTCATTGTCCTTGCCGGGATCAACATGATGGTTTTCGAGTTCAATACGGTTCGCGACGTAGAAAAATGGAACCTTGATGCGACGCCGCCGCCGCGGGCGAGGCTCGCCGGAGGGATATCGATCGCCTGTTGGGCCCTTGTCATCGTTCTCGGTCGCGTCATCAGCTTCACCCTGCCGACGGAGTGATGCGGTCCGATTGAAGGGACGGCACGCGTGGCGCGCAGGCGCGTCATTACCGGCGAAGTTGGCGGTAAGAGACATTCGGCCACTCGACTGCCGGCGCGGCAAAGGGCCGCGCGCCGCTTTGAACTTCAATCATCGACGTAGATTTGAGCTTCAATCATCGACATAGAAAAGTATGACCTCCGAGCCGCCTTGAGGCAGCATATTGGGCCAGGACATGAACAGGCTGTCCTGGGTGCGGGTCTTGAGATGAAAGCTCGTGCTGCCAGCCCCGGCACCGACCTGGACGCGGGCCAGTGTCGCGTAGTGGTCCGGATCAACTTGCTGGAATACGTCGATGGCGCCGGCGCCGGGCGCATAAATCCGCTTTCGAGTCGGATCGAACCAGAGGTCGTCGACGCCGAGGATGCAAGCAAGCGTCGCAACGACCTTGCCCGATTGCGTATCCACCACGGTCAATCGTCCGGGCTGGAGCGATGCCGCGAACAGGCGATGGCTGGCTTCGTCCAATGCCAGTGCGTGAGCGTTACTGTGGCCAGGAATTTTCCATTTCGTCACCGTCCCGGTCTTTTGCTCGATGACCCCGATGGATTCCTGATCGGGCAGGTTCACGAAAATCCTTGGACCATGCCGCTCCAACTGAAACGATTCCGGATGGCTTCCGACCTTGAATTCTTCGAGCCGTTCGCCTGTAGCCGGATCGACGACCGCCAGTGCCCCGTGTGAGCCTTCACCGTAGCCTACATAAATGTGCCGCGAAACCGGATCGTACCGCATGTTGTCGGTATCGGCGTTGGCGCCGAAATCCAGGGTTTTGACGAGCTCAAAGGACTCCGCATCATAGAAACGTAGCTTGCCCGATTGGCTCGATACCGCAATCCGGTCGATGCCCGGCACGTAAACGGCGGCCTGCGGGTGTTCAAGACCCGTGATGGTGCGCACGCGCTTCCACGAGTTCACGATCTCCACGGTATCGTTACCGAGGGCCGAGACGATGAGGTTGGCGCGTTTGCTGTCCCAGCCATAATGGTCCATGCGTCCATAGACACCGGGCAGCGGGATGCGGGTTCGCAGCGCCAGCAGCGGAGGCTTGTCGAATTCCTTCGCCTGAGGCGCCTTCTGCTGCGCGCCAGCCTGGCCGAGGGCGAGCGCCGCAAGCCCGGCAGCCATGATCACGCGTCTCATTCTGCCTCCTCCGATGCGCCGAAGGTTGCGGGCGCCCTCGGCAAGTTCAACCGTCCTTCGTGTTGGGCGGCACGGCGGCAATCGGCCTATCACGCCCTGCGGGAGCTGCGCCGACGAGGGCGACCGAGCTGACCGGGAGGCGATCGAGGCCGTTGGCGTTTCCGGCGCCTCGTAGCGACGAAGCCTGCGGAGATCGGCTAGCGAGATCCAAGATTATTCGAGAGGTACTCAAGAATCTTGGCTCGGTCGTCCGCGTCGACTCTCATCCCGTAGCTGATCATCTCCTCGATGGTTGCGTCCCAGCCCTCACGCGTCAATCCGGTCGCAGCGAGGACCATGCTCAGGTCGTGACAGGCCTGGCACGCACGGGACACGAGGTCCCGATTGGGCCCGGCTGGTAAATCCCGCGGCTGGGCCGCAGCTGGGCCAAGCATTGCTACGCTGATACTGAGAGCACCAAATAACAGTCTCCCTCCACTCATAGACAGGTCTCCTTGTTCGAGTCTGCTTTCAGCGCCAAACCTGCCTTCGCGTTATCGCTGTTTTGCGCAAGCGTGATCGTCGAGTACGCGAGAGCCGTGACGGCCAGGGTCAGAACGGCGGCACTTGCGCCCCATAGGCATTTGAAATTAGCGATAGCCACGGGATTCACTCTGGCTGCCATTTCGGTATCCGATCAGTGCCACAACAGGTAACCTCACGGGAGTAAGCCCATGCACAACTAGTTATAGTCATCGCACCAATCGGGTTTCTCGGTATAATAAAGCAGACATTCCTGTTTGGTGATCTTGCCCTTACCGATTATGCGCGCTTGAAGGTAAGCCACCACATCGTCGATCTGCTCGGCGGTGAGCTTGGTCGGGGCCGGGTAGAGGTCGCCGCCGCCGTCGGGGCACCCGCTTGCACCGTCCTCGAAGGATGGCATTCCAGTGCCCGGGCGCCCGCAACGGATTGTCAGCTTGATCTCCTCCGCACTGAGCCTCGCTCGCCGCAAATCAGCTCCGGTTGGCGATTCGTCGCGCTCCTTTTCGCCGTTCGCAAAAGCGCCATGACAATCCGCACATCCGCTATTCCGCCACGCGGCAAGGCCCGCTTTCACTTTGCCCTCATTCTGCGCAAACGCGGCGGTCGAGCAGGTCAAAGCAACAGCGGTAATCGTTAAAACGGCGACTCGCGTACCCCAACGCGGCTCCTGACGGATAGCCGAGCGCACTTTCAAACTCGATAGCATTCCTGCCTCCTCCGTTGGTTTTCGGAATTTCGGGTCCTCTGGTAGAACTTTGACCCTTGGGTTACTGATTTAATCCCGCGCAAGTCCCGATAGCTACACCATTCAGGGACTTTTTATTTCGCACAAGTCGTTTCACGTGCAGTTCCCCCGTCTGGTGATTGGGCTGCTTTAGGTTCCTTGTCGCTACCGATCGTCATCGTCGTCCTGCCGTTCGGTTGCAAAATGGCCTGCCAATCCGATTAAGGCCGCCAAGCCGAGAAGGACGGAGCCGAAGATCGCCGCAAACATCATCTGTCGTCGGTTCATATGTGTCTCCTACTTGACCATCACCCAATCGGGTTGCAGCAGCGGGAAGGCGATCAGGCCGACGACCGCGGTTGCCGCAATGAGGAGCGGATTGCTGACTTTCCAGCGAAACAAGACAGCGAGCGAGGCGACACCGATGAGGACGGTTAGCCAATCGCCGATCGCGATGCGGCCAAGGAGGAAGCAGGCGCCGAGAATCGTGCCGATCGCCGCCGCATAGGCGCCTTTG
>Ga0126384_10002789_pt1 | contig 10607 bp, 10 predicted proteins | sample PanSoiMetPlot_36_FD_92543 | JGI IMG/M metagenome (GOLD analysis project Ga0126384, IMG submission 92543) | Tropical forest soil microbial communities from Panama - MetaG Plot_36 | ecosystem: Environmental > Terrestrial > Soil > Tropical forest > Bulk soil | place: Panama | collected 2016-02-17 | reverse complement strand
GAGCGGCCCCAAATGAATTGCGGCTGTCTACTTCAGGAGAGTTGCCGCCGAGGGCATCCGAGTAACTCTAACTGTTTTGTGGTCCCGTTTCCGGCCACACTAGAGCGCAGATCCAAAAAGTTGTGCAAAGACAAATGCCTGAGGACGGGTGCGCTGCCACGCTTTGAAGGAACAGATTCTCGTTCCGGGACCATCCGGGGGCCGCTGGCACCCGAATTTTATAAGTCTCGGGCAAAAAGAGGACAGACCGGGGCACCGCGCACCCAGCAATGAAATTATGACGGTTCGAAGGCAAGTTCCGCTAATCGAACTTCCCTCTTGGCAGTCTCGTATACATGAGCATGCGCAAGCGTCTTCTACGCCGAATTGTGATTGCAAGCTGCATTGCGTATCTGGTCTTTTCCATAGCCGGAGGGATCACGCTCGCCGAACTCCAGCTTCACCCTTGGAGGCGGGTACTGACGCACGGCCAAGAAGCAGTCAGCTTCGTTCAGGCCCGTTATGGAACCGAGCTTGAGAACGTGCAGATCTCCGCCCGAGATGGAGTCCTACTGAAGGGCTGGTACGTGCGTCCGCAGAAAGCGAACGGACGCGACATCCTGATGCTGCATGGAGTAGCCGACAACCGGGAAGGTGTCGCGGGCTTCGCCGCACCATTCCTTGACCACGGATACGGCGTGCTGCTCCCCGACTCGCGGGCGCACGGCGAGAGCGAAGGCACACTCGCAACCTACGGACTGCGCGAGAGCGACGACATCCATCGCTGGGTCGATTGGCTGTACACGAGCAGAGAATCAAAATGCGTCTACGGATTCGGCGAGTCCATGGGCGCTGCACTGGTTCTCAATAGCCTGACGACTGAAGATCGCTTCTGCGCCGTCGTCGCCGAGTCGCCATTCTCAAGCTTCCGCTCAGTCGCCTACGAACGCGCCGCCTGGTACGTGAGAGCCCCGACGTGGGTAGGACGCACGCTGCTGCGGCTCCCAGTCGAAGTCGGAATCGACTATGCGAAGTTTCGCTACGACCTCGACTTCGACGCCGATAGCCCCGCCGATGCAGTCAGACACTCCGAAACTCCAATTCTCCTAATCCACGGGACAAGCGACATCAATATCCTTCCCCGCCACTCGGAACTGATCGCCACGCAATGCCCAACCCACGTGAAGTTATGGGAGGTCCCAGGCGCTGTCCACTGCGGAGCATCCTCAACCGAACCCGAGATGTTCTGGACCAAAGTTCTCGCCTGGTTCGAGAGTCATTCGCAAAAACCGCCGGGCCAACCAGCAGGGGCTTGAAGGTTCACGACAAGGCGAAGCAATTGTGCTCCTCGTCCATCAGCACAAGTCACAACAAAAAGAATCCTACTCGTCCACTAGCGCGTCTCTCTGTCCGAATATAAAAATTGAGGACCTTCCGTGCTCGATGCAAGGTTATTCGGCCTCTTTCTCATTGCCGCTCTGGCGTTATTGATCACTCCTGGACCGGCGGTTCTTTACGTTGTGACGCGCAGCATCGACCAGGGACGTAGCGCGGGAATCGTTTCTGCCTTCGGCGTCTTTGTTGGAACTCTGTGTCATGTGGCTGCGGCAGCTCTGGGACTGTCGGCTCTTCTGATGTCTTCGGCGCTGGCCTTTCAGTCGGTGAAGTATCTGGGAGCTGCATACCTTATCTATTTGGGAATTCGAAAACTGATTTCCCGAGCCGATGCCGAAGGGAGCTCCGCGACCATGCCCAGGCAGAGCCTGTGGGCTATCTTCCGCCAGGGGGTGATCGTAAACGTCTTCAATCCTAAAACGGCACTGTTCTTTCTTGCATTCCTGCCGCAGTTTGTAAACATCCAGAAGGGATCGGTAGCGTTGCAGATCCTTATTCTGGGCACGATCTTCGCCTGCCTGGGTTTCACCACCGACAGCTCATGGGCGCTCCTCGCGGGAACGGTAGCAACGAAAGTAAAGAAGAATGTCAGCTTCTCGCGGCTACAGAATTACTTCTCAGGCAGCGTTTACCTGAGCCTTGGACTGGCTACTGCGCTTACGGGATCCCAGCGAAGCAAGTAGGCATGCGCGCAAGAAGTCAACGTGCCAACAACGAAAGCCTGATAATGTGAGTCGAGCAATAGGTGTGCGAAGCCTTTGTATAGGAGCACGATTCGTTGGCGCCAACTCTCAGCAAGCAGGCTGAACTCATCTTTCTCAGCGCGCTGACTCTCCTTGGTCTGTACCTGTCTTACTTGCTGCTGCGGCCTTACGCGGCGCCAATTCTCTTTGCTGTAATTCTCGCAATTATTTTTGTACCGCTCTATGAGAAGTTGCGCAGGGTTGTGCGAAATCCGTCGGCGAGCGCGTTTCTGGCGACGCTCATTACTTTGATTGCAACTGTGCTTCCGTTGGTTCTCGTGGCCATTGCGATCACGCGCGAATCGACAGATTTGTATCAGGCGCTCAGTGTGAGGAGCGCGGCCGAGGGGGGCATGGCGCAGCTTTTGCTGCACTATGTGCAGGTGGCAACCGAATGGGTTCGTCAGCGCTTTGGACTTCCGCCGATCGATATTCGCGGAGTCACTTTGCGATATCTCGGCCAGGCAAGCGCTGCACTTGTGCAATTCGGGGCGGGAGCCATCGCGAACTTCTTCAAGTTGCTGGTCGACGCGGGAATTACCTTTTTGCTGCTCTTCTTTCTTTTCCGCGATGGCAAGGCCGGGCTTGCGCGAGTCAATTCCGCGTTGCCTATGAGTGAAGAGCGCGCTTCGGAGTTGTTCCGTCGAATCGGCTCGACTGTGACTGCAACTTTCTACGGCGGGCTCGCGGTGGCCGCAGTACAAGGGACTCTCGGCGGACTCGCGTACTACTTCCTCGGGCTGCAGTCGGCGGTTTTGTGGGGCTTTATCACTGCTCTAGCATCTCTCTTGCCTGTGGTTGGCTCAGCGACAGTGTGGGTGCCGATGTCGATCGTCCTGCTCGCGAGCGGGCATTGGCTCAAGGCGGTTCTACTGTTGGCCTGGGGCTTCGGCGTCGTGGGAATGGTGGACAACTTAATACGGCCGTTGATCGTGCGGGCAGGCACGCAACTTCATATGGTGTTTATCTTCCTCTCCCTCCTCGGCGGACTGGCAGTCTTCGGAGTGCTGGGACTCTTCTTGGGTCCTGTGATTCTCTCCGTCACATTCGCGCTGGTCGGCATGTTGCACGACGAGATCGCGCGCAGGAATCCGCAGGAACAACTAGCCGGTTCGCGCAATTAGGAAATACTTACCGTCACAATCCTGTGACTCTGCGCATGGTTCCCACCAGCACTATTTCCGGATCGCTAACTGTCATCGTTTTGACTCCTGCCTGCTCGCTGAAGCGAATGCGAACCGCCGGTGCGCCGGCCGGGTAAAACGCTTGCTCGCCCAAATGGAACAAGCCTCGACCCATAGTGCCCTTGCGCGTCCAGGTGAGCTTGCCTTTGTCCACGGTCACATCGACTTGCTGTGTAGGAGCTGGGCCGAAGATATACGTTCCCAGAATCGCAGCGAGTTCCTGGTCTGAGAGCGGAGCTTCGGGAGAGCCTCCGGCATCTCCCAGAGACTGCAAGTATTGGAATACCGGACGCGCGGTATCACCTCCGGCTTTGGCGTGCGCAAGCAGGCTGATGCTATGAGGACCGAGCGTCCGCTGAATGCCTGGTTGGGCTGCGACGAATGACTTTACGACATCCATTTGCCCGAGCATGGTCGCAGAGAAGATTGTAGGGTGTGCTCCGTTCGCCAGCAGGTACTCTGCAATCGCACGGTTCCCCGTATGGGACGCGGCGCCTAGCGCGCTCTCCCAGTCGCCGAATCCCCAATCCCAGGTGGCCTTTGCCAGTGATGGATGCGCAGTTACCAACTCCTTCACGCGTGCTAAGTTGAAGTGGGAGACCAGCACTGTCTCTCGCGCCAGCTCCGGCGGCTCTGTTGGGTAGATGTCTCCCGGCGCGCCTGCACTAGACGGAATCTTCGCCGTGCTTGCCGAATCTGGTTTGGACGCAGCCAGCTGCGAATGCAAATCGACAGTTAACAGCGGCATCGCTAGTCCGGTTAATGCCATGAAGCGTCTTCGCGACGTGTTCTCAGACATAGAATCCTCCACATTCGTCTTGCGCAGACTCCACCCGAGTGCTGAAGATTGCAAGCAAGTTGGGCGTTGGAAGGACCCAGAAAAATGTGAGGCGGTAAGATGCGCAGTTTCAGAGACCTGCGCTGCGATGTGAGGTGAACGGCACGAACGTAGTGCGTATTTTTGGAGAGAATTGGTCGGCGACAGTCTGTGCCACGCGTGTTTCGAGAGTCAGAGGGTTGTCCAGATTCTGCTCGATGCGCGTAACCCAGACATGTGTCTGTTCAGGCAAATGAATGAGATGAGCAAGGATTCGAGTCTGATTCCCGTTTCGTTGCACCTGTCCCAGGACGACGTATGAGGCTCCAAGGGAGGAAGTTACGGCTTTGAGATCCCTTTGGTCGCGTGGTACTCGTAATTCGCGAGCATTGCCGATCACGCGATAATTGCCATCTCCCTTTGCCGTCAGCTCGGCGACCAGCATGTCCGTGATGGCATCGCTCAGGCGAGTCATGTCAGGGTCGCCGGTCTCGTTGTCGAACCGTAGCACGGCGACGATCGGTGTCCTGTCCACCAAGGACCGCCTTTTAGCCCAGTAACCGGCAACAAACATTGCTACGAGTAGCAGGCCACAGGCAAGGATAGTGGCGACGCTTCGGAGCCGGGCGCCCGTTGGGACAGGAATCACATGCGGCGCCTCTCCGTCCGGCACTGTGGTGACTGGAGCAATGAATTGATATCCGCGTTTGGGAATTGTTCGAATGTAACGCGGCTCAGTGGCGCTGTCGTTTAGTGCGGTGCGGATTTGTGCGATACAGAAATTCAGCCCGCGCTCGAAATCGACGAATGTGTGATCCTCCCATACCGCCTGGCGCAGTTCTTCTCTTGAGATAACCTGTCCGGCACGTTGGAGTAGACAGCCAAGCACCTGAGCAGGCTGAGACTGCAGGCGAACTAACGCTCCGTCTCGGCGCAGCTCACGCGAGCCTGGATCGAATTCGAAGATGCCAAAACGAAATTGATTGGCTTTCATAATCTAGTCGCGATTTCCCAAGCAATAAGGAGAGCCGGCCGCCTTGCCCGTGTTTTGTCTTGGACGGCAAGAAAGTCAAATTCTCTCACCAACAATTCTGGATTTTGCGAATATCTTCGTGACGGAGCAAAAAACCTGATCGCGGCGGCAAGTTCTTCTTTGTGTAGGCAAACTCACTAATGCTGATACTATTCGTTCCCAACAAGCATCAAAACGGCGGGAGCAAAGTGCGGTTGAGGTTTTTGACTCAGAAATAGGAAGCTCTTGATGGAGTTTGGACCTGACAAAGTGCTTGTAGTCGAGGGCGAAGCCAGTTCCCGCGAGCACGTCGCAAAGATTCTCACCGACGCGGGATATCAGGTTTCGTCGCAGATCGCTGCCACGCTGAAGATGGTGCTGGCCTCAGCGCCGGATGTGATCATCATGGGGGCGAGTCCTCCCGATCTGGATTGCTGCGATCTGCTCTCCGATGTAAAGCGATCGGAACAGGCGCGTCATATTCGCGTGATCATGCTGGCCGAGGGAGGGACAGGGGAGAGAATCCGCGGGCTCGATCTCGGCGCCGACGATGTGCTCTCTGTGCCATTCGATGATCGCGAATTGTTGGCCCGAGTGCGCGCTCAGCTTCGCGAGAAGCGTCCGGAAGACGAATTGCGCGCGAGTGTGCGAGATGGTAAGAATTCGCGGCGAGAAGCTCGTCGAGTTCTGCGCGCGCTGAATCGGGGACGACGCACGCTTCGTTTTGGAGTCGCGCTGCTGATCGTTGTGGCAGTCCTCGTCACCGGCGGACTTGGCTTTCTGTATTGGCGTTCACAACGACAGAACGTTCGTGTTTACACCGCACTTGCAAAGTTGCAGACCGGAATCGCCGGCGAGCGCGAATTGATCGAGTTGGCACGAAAGGCACGAGCTCAGGCGGAGCAGAACGCAACGAACTCTACGGAAACGCAACGCGAAGATCTGAAGCGCCAGAATAAGGAGCTGCGAGACAAGATCGCCGGAGCCGATCCCTCACAGGTGGCAGAACTTGAGCGTCAACTTCGAACGTCCAATGACCGCCTGCAAAAGCTTGAGGCCGAACGTACGGTAGCTCAGGACGTTATCCGCTCGTACTCGTCTAGCGTTTGCCTGTTGCACGTTGTCTTCGGTTTTCGTGACAAGGGCTCCGGCCTGGTTCTTCGTTACACCACAATGACTCCCAACGGCTCACCGCTAGGAGATGCGAACGGCCAGACTCAGGTACAGCTCGGCGGCATCGGTCCTGAAGTGCGCATGGACGCTTTTGGAACCGGATTTCTCGTTTCCGCCGATGGCCGCATCGTCACGAACCATCACGTTGTTGAGCCGTGGTGGAAGAATGACGATATCGCCGAACTTCTGAAGCAAGCCGAGGCACTTGAGCCGAGGATTGTCGAGATGACCGCGTACTTCCCCGGCATCTCTCACGGCATTGCCGTATCACAGCAGAAGATTTCTTCTGATGCCGATCTGGCAGTGGTCGCGGGCAACATCTCCGGACTGAAACTGAAGCTGTTGTCGATGGATGACAGCCCCAAGGCCGCCGTTAGCGGACAGCCGGTCGTGCTCATTGGCTATCCCACCGGCGTGGATGCGATCCTCGCGAAAACCAGCGAAGATGCAGTACGCTCGATCGCTGCGACAACCAACGACGTAACTGGCCTCGTGACCGAGTTGGCACACCGAAACCTGATCCGGCCAACGAATACCCAAGGACACATCGGCGACGTCCTCTCGGACAAAATCATCTACGACGCACAAACTACGTCCGGTGGATCGGGTGGTCCGCTATTCAACGCAGAAGGCAAAGTGATCGCGGTGAACGTTGCCATGCTTCGCGACTTCGGCGGCTCGAACTTCGCAATTCCGGTGCGGTACGCGAAGCCTTTGCTGCCGCGCTAATCTCCGCGCAATGGATTAGCCGGAAGCTGCCAAACGGTTGTATTCAACATCAGCTTGCGGTGACATGAGAACCCACAGCGTGTAGACACCGAGCGCTGTGCCAAATGGGACATTGAGCAAGGCGATGAACGCCATAATCAGAGCAAGAGGACGACCCCAGCCTTGTCGTTCGAGTAGTCCGAAGCCCGTAATCAGACTTACGCCTGCCTTTGCGAGGACAAAGACAGCAATACCGTTCAGAAGTGGACGAATGAATGCCGGATGATCTCCACCGCCGTATCGCCCGAAGATCGTGTGGGAGACAATCAGGAGCACAAAGCCGCCAATCGCGTGGAGGAGTGCATAGGCGATCCAAAGGATCCCTACTAGTCTGAGGTGTTGCTCAACGCGGCTAAGAAAAGTCTTGCCTACAATGGCATGGCCGCATTTGCCGCATACCGTCTGATTAGCAACAAGTGCCGTGCCGCAGAAATTGCAGTACATGAGCCAGGTCTTCTTTCTGGATGCAACGGGTTAGTACGGCTTCCAATCGGTAAAGAATACGCGATTCGTCCCAAAGAAGTTCCAGATCGACCAATACCAGGCTCGACACACAATCGACTGTGCTGTTTATCAGGCAGCTTCCTCAAGACGCTGTGAAGCTTGCAGTCGATGAGTCTCCTGTTCCCGAGCGCCACTTAGCTGTGCCAGGGCAAACGGGCCAAGTGCCATGTTAACGTCGCGCACAGCGATGTCGTAGTCGTCGTTCAGCACCAAATTTCCTGCGATCGCCAGGAGCCAGGCGGCCGCAGCATAACTTGCGATCCGTGCAGCCGGGCTTAGTTGTCCTCCTAATCCCTTTGCACCTTGCCTAGTCATGGAACATTCATTCTTTCCTCAACTTGTATTGACAATCAGCAGCTAGGGTTTCCGACCGGAGGAATTCGAATGCTTTTTGACAAAAAAAAGAAGATGAAGATCGAAAATCCGAGGAGGTTAGCCACGCTCGCGTCGTGGTGCCTATTGAGTCTAGGTTCGTTCGCATTTGCGGCGGATCCCACTTCAGTGCCTTCTGCCAACCCAAAGAAGGCTGGTGTTTGGAACGCAGACATTCTTTCCCCTGAGCTTAGAGAAGCTGCTGTTGCCCAAGGCGCAATGCCGGTCGAGAATCCATCCACGTTGGTTGGCTTCTACGGCTACAACAACGATGGTCCGTTGCTCCCTCCTCCGGGAGCCGACGCGACACAGGGTAAAATAGAAGCTTCCCATACTGAACCGGATAAGAACACTTACCTCATCCTGCGTAACCAGAAGGGCCCCGATCCAAACTACAACTACGGTACTCACTTCCTGTTTCAAGGACATGAGACCGGACAGACCGGTTACATCACGCGCATCAACCTCGATGCCGACGGACCGCATCGCGTCACGCTGATGGCCGAGCAGGACGTCACTGGCAAGCAATTGCCTACGATCGATGGATCCACCTGGTATCCCTTTTCGGAACACCTGTTGTTCACTGCGGAGGGTGGTCCTGGAGGAGGCGTTTACCAGGCTACGTTGGGCGACGATTCCACAGGCAAGTTCAAGTCCGCGGTTGAAGACATGTCCGGAATCATGGGGCGAGGCGGGTACGAAGGAATTCAGGCGGATCGCTGGGGCAATCTGATCATCGTTGAGGATTCCGGCGGGCCTACTGGCACCGTGAACACGCATGCTCGACAGCCCAACAGTTTCATCTTTCGCTTCATCCCAAATAATCCCTCCGATTTGAAGATGGGTGGCAAGCTGCAGGCCCTTCAGGTAATCGGACGTTCGGGAGCGCCAATCGTCTTTCACGCCGGTCAGGCGGATGCCGACATCCTGAGTCAGGACGTGAAAGACCTGCACACGTACGGACTTGTGTTCCGGACAAACTGGATCACCATCCACGACACGGCGAATGGAACCGACCCCTTCAATGCGAATGCCGCTGCGAAAACTGCTGGTGCCACTCCATTTAAACGGCCGGAAAATGGCCAGTTCCGTCCTGGGACTGACTTCACCGAGTTCTTCTTTGATGAGACTGGCGATACCAACGCACAAACAGAAGCGGGCAGCGCGTTCGGCGGCTTCGGCTCGATCATGAAGCTCCGGACATCTCCCAGATCGAACACTGGCTCTCTGCAGCTCTTCTATCTAAGCGACATTGACCACTGCAGTTTCGACAACACCGCCTTCTGGACGAAGGACAAGATCGTCTTCGTAGAAGACCGCGGCGACGGGCTGCATACTCAACACAACGCCTTCGACTCGGCATTCTTGTTCGACGTGCGCGTAAACTTTGGAGCTCCCGGAGCGCCGCAACCGATTCGTTTGCTGGCTCAAGGGCGAGATCCATCGTCGACGCTCGATTCCGGGTTCCTCGCCTTGCAGGGCACTAAGCTCCAGAACGACGGCGATAACGAGATCACCGGCTGGCATCTCTCGAACGGCGATCCGGGTGTTGACGGTCTGCTTGGCGCAAGGAATCCGCATCCCTTCAAGGACGGATGGCGGCTCTTCTACACCGCCCAGCACGGCAATAACGTAACGTACGAAATCCTGCCTTCAGCGCTCGGGCAGCATGACCGAGATGACTTCAACAACGGCCACGATGATGATGATGACTAGTTATCGATTTGCTCAGAGAGAAAGGGCGGCTCTTGCCGCCCTTTTTTCCATCGTGAGGAAAGCAAAATTTCGTCAGCTCTACGCTACAAACAGGCCCTTTTCAAACGCACAGCTCTCATGAAGACCACCCTGCTTGCAGCAAACTCATCTTCATATTTCATATGTCAGAGGAGTATGTATGGCTTTGTTTTCGATGGACCTCGACAGTCTGAAGGACCTTTTTATTGATGAGCTGCGTGACCTCTACGACGCGGAGAGCCAGATCACGGATGCGTTGCCGAAGCTGATCGAGAAAGCACAATACCCACAACTAAAAAGCACCCTTCAAGAACACCTCGAAGTTACCCGCGGACAAATTCGTAGACTCGACAGTATCTTCCAGCGGCTGGGTGAGAAATCCACGGGCGAGAGCTGCAAGGGGATGAAACGACTGATAAAGGAAGGCGACGACATGGCGAGTCGCAACGGATCGCCAAGCGTTATTGACGCTGCAATCATTAGTGCCGCCCAGCGAGTAGAGCACTACGAAATGGCAGGCTATGGCACAGTTCGCACTTACGCCGATCTGCTCGGCGAAAAGGAATTCGCAAGCCTGCTGCAACAAACACTAGATGAAGAGAAGGAAGCCGACAAAACTCTCACGGAAATCGCGAAGACCATAAACGTTCAGGCTCGGGCTGCGTAGGCCCGCCTCCTCTAAATCACCCCACGAGTGATCGTGGGGTCTTCTTTTTCACCCTGCATAACTTCGAACATCATTGTTCCACACACGTGGATTGCGAAGTACACACCTGATCGTTTCTTGGCATCGTTTGTGCCAGGTATGCGCGGATTGATGGCCAACCAAGAGCCTAAAACCAGCATCTCACGATGCGCTGTAGGATCGTCCGTACGGCAGAATCCGCTCAAAGGCAAGAATGGAGGAGCAACCGGCTGAGATTGTT
>Ga0126384_10002786_pt1 | contig 10612 bp, 8 predicted proteins | sample PanSoiMetPlot_36_FD_92543 | JGI IMG/M metagenome (GOLD analysis project Ga0126384, IMG submission 92543) | Tropical forest soil microbial communities from Panama - MetaG Plot_36 | ecosystem: Environmental > Terrestrial > Soil > Tropical forest > Bulk soil | place: Panama | collected 2016-02-17 | reverse complement strand
CAAATACTCACCCTACGACAACATTGCGGCGAAGAACTACCCTTCGATGCTGGTCAAGGTCAGCGTCAACGACAGTCAAGTGCCGTACTGGGAAGGAACAAAGTTTGTGGCGAAATTACGCGCGATGAAAACCGACAACAATCCGTTGCTGCTCAAGGTGAATTTCGGAGCAGGCCACGGTGGCTCGTCGGGGAGGTACGACGCTCTGAAGGAAGTTGCATTCGATTACGCGTTCATGCTTTGGCAGATGGGCATCTCCGAGTAATGAAAAGTAAAGATCGGCGACAGGCGGCTCAAACGAGCCGCCTTTTTGCGTGAATCTGTACGGCTGCCAGTCGGGAGTCGTGAGTCTGGAGTCCGGAAATCTGGAGTCGTCCGTCAGTTGCTTGACTCCAGACTCCAGACTTCAGATTCCAGAGTATTACAGTTGCCGCCTGCGTAGGATTAGGAGTTAAATAGCAGTCCCAAACCACAATGATCGGCACGATGCTGGGGAATTATCGGATTCTCGAAAAGCTCGGAGAGGGCGGACAGGGTACCGTATACAAAGCAGTCGATACGAAGTTAGGCCGAACTGTGGTGATCAAAGTACTGCCTGCGGATCTCACAGAAAGGGAAGCCAACCTCAAAAGGTTTGAACGAGAGGCGCGACTGGCCTCAGCGCTCGACCATCCCAACATCTGCACAATATTTGATCTGAACGAGATCAATGGAATCCATTTCATTGCCATGCAGTTCATTGCGGGTAAGAACGTGCGCCAGTTGGTAAATGGCCGTCCCTTGCGACTTGAAAGTGCTCTTTCAATAGCTGTGCAAGTTGCTGATGCGCTCGCGGCAGCACACTCCCGCGGAATCATCCATCGAGATATCAAGGCTGGCAATGTGATGGTGAATGATAAGGGCCAGGTGAAAGTACTCGATTTTGGTCTTGCAAAGCTTATCGATGAAGATGCTGCTCGAACCTCAGGAATTCACCATACCGAGCTAACTGAAGTCGGAATACCCTATGGGACTGCAACGTATGCGGCACCCGAGCAAGCGCGTGGCGACCGCGTTGATTCTCGTGCGGATACTTTTTCGACGGGTGTTTTGTTGTACGAAATGCTTACCGGCACGTGGCCTTTTCGTGGTCGCACTGCTGTTGATGTACGACACGCCGTGCTGCACGACCAGCCCATGCCGTTAAGCGAAGCGCGACCTGGACCGCTCCCGGCTCGGCTTCAGGAGATTCTTAACAAAGCGTTGACGAAAGATCCGCGTGATCGCTATCAACGTGTGGCTGAGTTCCGCGATGATCTCAGGTCTGTGCTTCGTGACGTGTCGAGTGGAAACGTCGATGCCGTAGACGATACGATCTCTCCAGTGGCGCCAAAGCACATGCGACCTGACAGTCCGATTTCTCGTGCGTTTCGCTGGTTAAAAAATGTCGGCAGTGTGGAAGGTCCTCCAGGCTCAAAGAGATCGAAGAGCAGCAGCACCGAGTCTCGAGATGAAACACCCACCAGTTTTGCTGAGAAGCATCGGACGAGCGTGGCGATCTTACCTTTTAAGAATCTTGGCAGCGACGGCGAGTCAGCGTTTTATGAATTCTCACTTGCCGATGCAGTTATCACCGAGCTTGCCCGCGTGCGTTCTTTAGTTGTACGCCCCTCGTCGGTAATCGTGAGGTATCAGAATCGTCAAATCGATCCGGGTGAAGCCGGGCGTGAATTAAGTGTTGATGCGATCCTAACCGCGAGCTTCCTTCGCGCAGGCGAACGACTGCGTGTCACGGCACAGTTACTAGATGTCCAGACCAGTGAGATCTTATGGAGTGATCGAATCGATGCCGATGCCGGTGACGTGATCGGCGTGCAGGACAAGATCGTGCAACACATAGTCGATGGCCTCCGCCTCGAGCTTAGTCCTGACGAAAAGATAGATCTGGCCAAGGGTGCGATGGTCGACGGCGTCGCTTCAGAGGAATACCTGCGTGGTCGAGACAGCCTGGGCCGGTTCATCTACCACACAATTTCGCGAGACGATATCGAGTCCGCGATGAGGCATTTTCAGCGAGCGATAGAACTTGCTCCCAATTTCGCATTGGCCCACTCAGGGTTGGGCAGTTGTTACGTCAACCGGACCCTGAAGGGTTTGGGTGAGCGTGGAGATCATGACAAAGCAGCAAAGGAATTTCAGAGTGCGCTGGCTCTTGATCCGAAACTGCTCGAAGCGCGCATGCACATGATCTTTATCTACCTGGCACGAGGTGAAAAGCCAAAGGCGCGAGCTGAAGTCCAGCTGCTAAGGGACGAGTACCCAAACGATGTTGGTGTTCATTTCGTTCGCGGAGTTCTAGCCAGGCTGGACGGAGAATACGAGCGCGCGTTGCGTACCTATGATCGGATGGTGAGGCTTAATCCGGCTGAGCGGGTTGTAGCGAGTTACAATCGAGCGCGCGTATTCATGTATCAGAAACAATATGAAGAGGCTCTGCATGAGCTGGATCAAGGCGCGGAGCTCGAGCCGGACCATCCATTAATTAAAACCTTTCGTGCACGAGTGCTGTATTATCGTGGTGAAGTCGACGTCGCGACTCGTATTCTCCAACAGGTGCTGAGTCGCCATCCCGAGATCGACGGCATTCGTCCGATTCTGGCAATTTGTTTAAGCGCGCAAGGGCAATATGCGGCGGCTACCGAGCAGCTCACCGACAAAGTCAAGGCCGTTGCCGCTGCGGATCACGATATCGCTTATTGGCTGGCGTCTGCTTATGTTTTGCAGGGCAAGCAAGTCCAAGCACTCAAATGGCTTGAAACCGCCATTGATCGGGGCAATGAAAACTATCCGTGGTTTGAGGCGGACCCAAACTGGTCTGATCTTCACAAAGATCCTCGGTTTATAGAACTCATGGACCAGATAAAAGCCAGAAACACAAAGGCAGAGAGTAGACCTGCATGAAAACTTTCGTCGTTGGCGACATCCACGGCCGCTGCGCGCAGTTGCTAAACCTTTTGGAAATGTTACCGCGCAATGAATCCGCCGACACGCTGGTATTTCTTGGCGATCTGATTGATCGCGGACCTGACGCGCCCGGCACGGTTGAGAGTGTGCTGCAAGTGCAGGAAAAAACACCAAGCCACGTGACCTGTTTGCGTGGAAATCACGAGCAGATGTTACTGGACTTCATCGACGGCAACAGCAACATCTGGATCACTCCTGTTACCGGAGGTGAGCGGACGTTCGAGCAGTACACTGGCCGTCTAGCCATCGCGCACACCGAAGCGGAACTGGGGGACCTCCGGCGTACCGTCGAACAAAGCATTCCGCCCAAACATCTCGAGTTCATGCGAGCGATGCCATTCTTTTACGAGGACGACTATGCGATTTATGTCCATGCAGGACTCGAAAAAGGTAAGCACCCGCGCGATTCGCCGCCACAATCTTTGCTATGGATGCGCGATATGGAGTTCTACAAGAACTATTCCGGTAAGTTATGTGTGTTCGGCCACACGCCAACTCCCTTCCTGCCCTTACGCGGTCGACTAGGTCGGCATGGTATTTACATGTCAAAGAGCGCGATTGGCCTCGATACCGGATACAACCATACGTCGCCACTTAGTTGTCTTTCCTTGCCTGACTTCACGCTATATCAGGCGTTTGCGGACGGACGGGACGAAACGCATCAAATAACGTCGTTTATGCCTGCCGGGATTAAGGAAATGCAGAAGAAGGTGGGCTGGACGGCGGAGGAATAGTCTTGCAATTTCGAATTTCGGATTGCGAATGGCGAATTTTGAAATAGGCCCTATAGGTCGAATAGGTTCTATATGCAATCGCGCAAAAACAGATCCCAAATCCAATTCGCAATTCGAAATTCGCAATTCGAAATTCAGTTCATGTTGACCGATTCAAGATGAAATCAGCGATTGCGATCAACCGATGTGTAAGTTGATTGATTTCTTTCAAAGCCAAACATGCCTCAGCGTGCACCTCAACGGCTCGCTCACGCGCGGATTTGATGCCATAAACGCCAGGATAAGTCGCCTTTTCTGAACGAGCATCCTTGCCGGGGGTCTTGCCGATTGCTTCTGCCGTCGCCGTCACATCGAGCAAATCGTCTGTTATCTGAAATAAAAGGCCCAGGCTGTCTGCGTACTTTGTGATGCACGCAAGTTCGGACTCTTGGGCTCCCGCAATGATTGCACCGCATCGCGCGGCGGCCATTATTAAAGCGCCGGTCTTTAGGCGATGAATCGATTCCAGTTCACCAGTCGTAACTTCTCTCGATTCGGCGTCAAGATCTTCCGCCTGTCCTGCCACCATACCCGCAGGCGTACCGGCAGCTTGCGACAACTCACTGATCAGTCTAATCCGAATGTCGGGCGCAAGCCCGGCATGATCTGCGATTGTTTTGAATGCGAGTGTTTGTAAGGCGTCTCCTGCGAGAATTGCCGTTGCTTCATCGAAACGAACGTGACACGTCGGCCTCCCGCGTCGCAAATTGTCATCATCCATTGCCGGAAGATCATCATGGATTAGAGAGTAAGTATGGATCATTTCGAGGGAGCACGCTGTTGGCAGTAAGGAATGATAATCAGCGCCAAAAGCTTCGCCGCTGGCAAACAACAAAGCCGGTCGAAACCGTTTGCCCCCGGCGAAAACGCTCCAACGAATCGCCTGGTGTATTTTCTGCGGCGTTTCTTCTTCTGCGGGGAGTAGCCGATCAAGTTCGCTATCTACGAGTGAACGACAATCAGCCAGGTACTGATTTAGCAGTGTGTCCGTGTCAGTTGCCATTCCGAAAAATGTTTACAGCATGAACGAACGAACCCAAAGCCGCGCTAGCGCGTATCTCACGTCTTTGACTCCAGTTGAGTGGCAGCATCCGCTCGCTAACGCTCGCGGTTCTAAGGTCAGGTGAGTTCGTGTGGTTTCGTGTGTTTTAGTGGATCTCCTCCTCCCTCGCGCAATACGGTCCTCGAAAGTAAGCGATAACGCGAAATGCTATTTTGGTTTCTCCTGTTCGCCACCGTCACTTCGACCTTCTTCGAAGGGGACAACAACAGGGCGTCCCTGGTTGTCACGCATTAGCAGTTCGATGCGACGCTCAGCCTGACTCAAACGTTCCTGGCACTCCCGTGAAAGTTTGATGCCTCGTTCAAACAACTCGAGACTTCGCTCAAGAGATAAGTCGCCTTTTTCAAGCTCGTCCACGATTTGTTCCAGAGCATCAAGTGACGCTTCAAATGTTTTCGCCTGTGCTTCGCCGTCCTGCATATAACCTCTCAGCTTATAGGGACCTATAGGACTTATAGGACCTACTTTATCTCCGCCGTCTCTTCTGGCTTTTCCCAGGTTCGATCGCCGTCACCTTAGGACGAGGAATGTTGTTGAGCAGTTCACTTACCAACTTCGTCACGAACGTGTCGTCTTTGATGCCCACTACCTTCCACACTCCAGCGTCTTTTTCCATCGTCAACTCAACGGGCTGGCCTCTGACCGTCGCAGTCATTCGCGCCGTGTTGTCTGTGCTTGTCACCTTAACAAAGCTCGGCAGCGTTAGCGCAAGAACAATGAAAGGCTTTGGCGCGGACTGAGCGGAAAAATCTTTGATCTCGGTATTGATCCGGTCCCTGACAGTTTGTTTAAGGGTTTGAAGGACTGATGGAGGCAATGTATAAGCCTGAAGCAGCACCCCTGATCCAGGCACAAATCCCAACTGACTAGACACTTTGGTCACCATCTGTGCTGCGAGGTCGGATGCGATCTTGTCGGCATTCGTCAAACGGTCCACCGTCGGTCCATCATTACTTTGTGCCGCGTCAATAATTACAGCCAGGGCATATACCGGTGTCGTTTTGAAGTGTCGCCACCAGAAATATCCGCCCGCCGCAGCCACTAATGCGACCGCGAAAATTACGAGCGCCAGTATCCCCATGACCTTCGGCCAACGCCTTCGCGGGCGCGGCTGCGGTTGTGCGAGTGGCTGGTATTGTCTGCGCTTGCGTGGGGAACCTGACGGCTCGTCGAGATTGATTACAATCCGTTGTCGTGGGGGAATGCTCATAAACGCCAACAGGCGCCTTCTTTATTTTCGGGCTGGCGCCAACCTCATTGTCGGAATTAATTGTCTTCGGTGCTATCCACAGTTGTGTGGAGGCGTCCTTTTGCAAGCCGCACCTGAACTTTGTCGCCGCTGGAAACTGACTGTGAGTCTCGCAGAAGGTGGCCACTCGTGTCGAGCGCAATGGCGTAGCCGCGCTGTAGAACTGCCAACGGCGACAGAGCATCGAGGGAGGCTGCCGCCAATCCCAAACGTTCGCGGGACTCTCGAAGCAGCGTTTCAATCGCCGTTCGCTGATTAACTGTGGCGGATTCAAGACGTGCACGCGCAGTCTGCAAACGAGCCTGGGGATCTAGTGGCGAAAGTCTGTGAGCAACGGCGTCAGTTCGCACACGCGCTCGCTTCACTGCGTTCCGTATGTGGTTCTGGAGCTCGTATGTCGCTGTGTTAGTTGAGAGGCGAGCGTTGCGAAGTCGAGCCTGCACTTCATTAAACGCCTGCGACAACGCATGTTCCTGAACACGCGCGCGCGCATCGACGATCGTGAAGTTCATCAACCGCGTCAATTGCTTTTTTGCCTGGTCGAGGGCAGAGCAAATCATGTCTTCTTGCGCAGCAACCATTTCCGCAGCGGCCGACGGTGTAGGCGCGCGTAAGTCAGCAACAAAGTCGGCGATCGTAAAGTCAGTTTCGTGCCCGACAGCGGAGATTATAGGTATTGCTGAGCCTCGGATTGCTCGAGCAACTTCCTCTTCATTAAACGCCCACAAATCTTCCGACGATCCCCCACCACGTCCAACGATAACCACGTCGACCAAATCATTCTTCCGGTTTTCGCGCAACGCACGTTCATTATGGTGATTGAGCAATCGGATCGCCCTCGCAATATCCCAACCCGCGCCTTCTCCCTGTACTCGAGCTGGAGAGAACAGTACGTGAACAGTTCGTGTGCGTCGCGAAATGACGTTAATGATGTCGCGAATAGCGGCGCCTGTCGGTGACGTAATCACGCCAACGCGATGCGGGAAGATCGGCAACGGCCGCTTCAATTCTTTTGCAAACAGCCCCTCCGCTTTAAGTCGGTCACGAAGCTGTTCAAAAGCTATTCGCAGCGCGCCTGCGCCGACAGGATCCAAACTTTCAACGACCAGTTCGTATTCGCCACGTGGTGGGTAGACACTTAGTTTCCCACGAGCGCGCACATGAAGACCGTCAGCTGGTCGAAACCGAATCCTCGAATTGGTCGAACGAAAGCACTTGGCCCGAAGTTGGGCGGATTCATCCTTAATTGTGAAGTACCAGTGACCTGAAGAATGCGACTTGAAGTTGGAAATCTCTCCTTCGACCCACACAGACTGGAACCGCGATTCGAGTGTTCCACGGATTGCATTCGTCAGCTCGGAAACACTGAGCGGTCGTCGCTCCGTTTCATCGAAAAGGGCGTGAAAGAGTGGCTGAGACATTACAGGTTCTCAGTGGCGTTAAGGAGTCGCCACCCCAACTACTGGACTAAGCCTTACTGAAGCTCCATCGCGGTTCGTTCGAACCCGCACGCGCCGGTGGCCTGAGGGCGTGGAATTTGAGGCATAAGTTATTGTGTAGGCCGTGCGCAGTTGTACTACAACATCATCATAAGCGCGTTGTAGATCCTCGATGCGTTTGATCGAGTAGTAAACGCCACCCGAGACAGCGGCTAATTTACGTCCTTCCTCATCAGCTCGTGTGGTAAGAGTCAAATACCGCGTTCGTAATGGATCGATTGTGATATCAGGTCGCGGCACGCTCGACTCGGGAATCAATCCCGATGGCACGTACAAGGGATAAATAAGCGCGCCGGACTCAATTGTAGCCTCAAGTAACGCCGGAAATGGGACGAACGATTTGTTATCGTCTCCGTCCGACAGAATCACTATGGCTGTACGTTCTCCGCGTAACGGTCTTAGGCTATCCTCCAGCACGTAAGCCACGGCATCGTAAAGTGAGGTGGCTCCGCCGGCATCGATCTGATCAAGCTTCGCGGACAGCAGTTGGCGGTCCGTGCTGAAGTCAGAGATCACTTGAATATCGTCACGAAAACTGATGATGGCAATGCGATCCTGCGGGCTCGCCGTCCGCAGAAAATCACGAGCAGCCTTGCGTATGAAATCCATTCTTTCCTCAACGCTTCCCGATACGTCGAGTAACAGCACAAGATTAAAGGGCTCGCTCGTCGGTACGACCTCCGTTACTTTTCTTTCGATCCCATCCTCGTAAACGCTGAAATCGGCCCGCTTCATGTCACCGATCGCTCGTCCATTGCGGTCTGTGACACTTGCGTTGAATCGGAGCAATTGAGGCGCGACAGAGGTCACGACCTGACCGGGAGGAGTCGCTTTGACAAGAGAAGGTTCTCGCTCAAGTGGCGGCAGTGTTTTTGCATAATCACCAAACATCTTTGGCGACACTTTTCGTATTGCGTCCACTAGCTGGCTATCCCCACTACGCACGATCGCCCTGGCTGCTTCCGTCAGCGGCCGCTCGCGTAAGTCGGCAGGCGCCATCGCCGGATCCACGTTCAACAGAACCACGCCGCGTCGAGTTTGAAATGCAAGCTCGACCCTATCTTCTTTTTTCGCTTTCTCATCACCCAACTTCCCCGAGATTGTGAATACGCCGCCGCGCCTCTCTTTTATGCCAGGCAGCGGAACATCGCTTAAGTAGCGAGGATGACTGGCGACCCATTCAAAATTGAATTTCACTGCGTCGAGTGGTATGTCGGCGTGGATCGTGCCTGTGTTCGTTTTCACTTCGGCGCTTTCTACGTTGCCTACTACATCCACTGCGCCGCCTTCACTTTCGATTGCGACTTTAGATCGCGAAGGGATACGTACAACCAAATCGATTCGATCCTGTTCACGACGATCCTGGACGTCGATATTGATTGTTGCTCCCTTGGTTACGGTCGCGACATTGGCCGAATCTATTGGGAGGCCACTTGAGGTCGCTTCGATAGTGATTTTCTTCTGTTGATCATCTGAAGCAACGACGCTTACACGACCATTCCGGCTTTTCACAGAGAGTGACACTCGGTCGCCAGTTTCAACCTCGGTTTTATAGCTTTGACCAAAGGAGGTGACGGCAGCCGCTCCAATGCAGGTCGCGAGCACCATCAGTCTTGCTGAACGTTTTAGGGAAAAATAGGGGCGTCGGAAGAGAGACGCGCGAACCAATTTACAAAACATCGCGGTCGATCTTGCCTAGCAAAAGCTCTGTGGTCAAGCGCAGCCACAACTGACCTTAGCCGACTCAATATCGGCCCCCCAGCCTTGCTAATCACTTGCAATGGGCTATCATAACCAAACCCTTGCAGGTCAATATAGCTGCGAACAAGGAGCGACGGTTGTGTTTCAAAGACAGATGGCCCGTCGTGACGAACGACTGGTTATTTACAATCTGGTTACCCGGGATCCTCAAAGCGGTTTTGCCGAAGAAGTCCGCCACGGTCTCACCTCGACTCCAAAAAGCCTTTCTCCCAAATATTTTTACGATGAGCTTGGCTCGCAGTTGTTTGAAGCGATCTGCCTGTTGCCCGAATACTATCTCACTCGAGCGGAAAACGAGATTCTCCAGCGTCATGCGGATGAGATTGTCAGTCAAGTCTGTGGTTGTTCGACGCTCATGGAAATGGGAAGCGGCAGCGCTTCAAAAACACGGCTTATTATTGAAGCGCTTTTGCGGAGGCGCAACGAACTGGTTTTCATGCCGGTGGATATTTCCGCATCCGCGCTCGAAAGCAGTTCACTGATCCTGTTGCAATCGTATCCACGGCTGAGAATTGAAGCCTACGCCGCGGACTATTTCGTCGCACTCGAACAGTTGAAGAAGAACCGGCGCGGGCCGACCCTGGCACTGTTTCTTGGATCAAACATCAGCAACTTCGGGATTACAGAAGCACCAGTATTCCTACGTGCCTTGCGAGCGGTGCTGAAAAGGGGAGACGCTTTACTTCTGGGTGCTGATTTGAAAAAGGATCGTGCCATCCTGGAACCAGCCTACGACGACGCCTTAGGTGTCACCGCAGCTTTCAATCTCAATTTGCTGGCACGCGTCAATCGTGAACTCGGCGGAAACTTTCAGCTGCGAAACTTCAAACATCACGCTTTTTACAACGAAGAGATTGGACGCGTCGAGATTCACATTGAAAGTCTCGAGCCTCAAAAGGTGCACATCGCAAGACTGAACATGGACGTTGAATTCAAAGCTGGGGAACGCATTCATACTGAGAATTCCTATAAATATGATCTACAAGGCATAGCCAGGCTCGCCTCTCGAACCGGGTACAGATGTGCGCAAACATGGCTCGACTCCCAAAAACGATTCAGTAGCAACCTCCTGTTTGCTGAGTAAATCTTCCCAATAACTCAGGATGAGCGAAACCGATTCCAGCGCGCTCGTAGAGTTCCACCAAGTCAGCTACTCAATCCCATCTCTTCCCTCGCCGATCATCGATGGACTTAGCCTCCGTATTGAAGAGGGCGAAACTCTTGTTCTCCTTGGGGAATCCGGCTGTGGCAAGACGACCACGCT
>Ga0126384_10002785_pt1 | contig 10613 bp, 12 predicted proteins | sample PanSoiMetPlot_36_FD_92543 | JGI IMG/M metagenome (GOLD analysis project Ga0126384, IMG submission 92543) | Tropical forest soil microbial communities from Panama - MetaG Plot_36 | ecosystem: Environmental > Terrestrial > Soil > Tropical forest > Bulk soil | place: Panama | collected 2016-02-17 | reverse complement strand
GTTGCCAGCAGGAGAAACATTGAAAACGCATCCTGCCCAGGCTCGTTGAAATAAAAGATGGTCACGATCGCGGCCGCCGCCAGATACCCTGCAGCTATGTCTGGCTTCAAGCCGCGCCGTTTTGCGAGCTTCCAAAACTCAAGGAGTCCAAGTGTGAGCCCCGCTGCGACCAACAGCACGAAAAGCGGTTGGAGCCGGGAAATCAAAATGGATGAAATCAGGAAAGGCAGCGCGATGGCAGCGGTTAAGATGCGTTGCATTAAAATTGCAAAGGGCTTAGAGCAGAGGGCTAAGAGCCTTTCCGTCCTTTCCGTCCTTTTCGTTTTTATGAACTTGAAACCAGTTTCAGGCCACCGAAGCGACGATCGCGCCGTTGGTAATCGACTACAGCTTCAAGCAAGTGGACGCGGCGAAAATCTGGCCAAAGTGTTTCGGTAACGTAAATCTCACTGTAGGCTGCCTGCCACAATAGAAAGTTGGAAATGCGCATTTCGCCACTAGTGCGGACCAACAGATCGAGGTCCGGAAGATTTCGGGTGTAGAGCTCGTTTGCTATGCGATCTTCGGTCAACTCGTCGGGCGGATTACCTTCATCAATCAAACGGCGTACGGCGGCGCGAGCTGCATCTACGATTTCAGCGCGGCCTCCGTAATTCAATGCCACCGTAAGAACCATTCCGGTGTTGCCGGCGGTGCGCTCCATTGCTCGGGCGATTTCGCGACGCACGCTGTCAGACAGCGCCCCAGTTCGCCCAATCGTCTGAAACTTGATGTTTTGACGATCAATCTCGTCCAATTCAAGACGCAGGTAACGGCGCAACATGCGCATCAACGCGTCAACCTCGTAACGCGGTCGCTTCCAATTCTCGGTCGAGAACGCGTAGAGAGTCAGGCCACCCAAACCAAGTCTCGCGCCGGTGTCGACCGCCGCGCGCACCGCTTCGACTCCGGCGCGATGACCGGCAATGCGCGGCTGGCCTCTGCGCGCTGCCCAACGACCATTACCATCCATGATGATGGCTACATGGCGCGGCAAACGATCCCAATCGACCGCTGCGAGCAACGTCGCGTCGCGGGTTCCCTTCTTTACTGTCTCTGAGAAGTCGGAAAGCATACAAGTTAAAAGACCGGTAAGATTGTGGCAAAAGCAAAGGGCGAAGAGCAAAGGGCAAAGCGCAGAGAGGTAAGGGCAAAGGGGTAAGAGCAGAGGGTAAGAGAGAATTGATCCATTCGTTTCTTGTTTGTTGTTTTTAACATTCCGACGGTCCTTGTGCTTACCTCTTTGCCCTTACCTCTTTGCGCTTGGCCCTTTGCCCTTACCCCTTTGCCCTTTGCTCGTATTCCACCGAGACGAGCGTGAGCCCGTTTGCCGGGGCTGTTGCTGCTGCCAATGAGCGATCACCGTTGTCAATTACCTGTTTCACTTCAGCGTCGTTAACTTCACCACGGCCGGCTGCCATCAGCGTTCCGGCGATCGACCTGACCATGTAACGCAAAAAACCATTGGCGCTGATGGAGATTTCAATCATTCGGGCTCTCGCGCGATCGTCATAGCGTTCGCACACTTCACAGTTGGTTATATTGCGAATGCGACTCTCAGCGTCTGACTGCGCCGATGAAAAGCCCGTCCAATCATGCTCCCCAGGGAACAAAGCTGCGCACCGCTGCATTGCTTCGATATCCAGGGGTCGGGCTTCCTGATGCGCAAAACGGCGCCACAGCGGCGACAAGACTGGACCGTTTAGGATTCGGTAGATATAGGTTTTCCCGAGCGCTGAAAAACGCGCATGAAAATCAGCGGGCACGTTAGCCGCCTCGATTACACGTAAATCGTCCCCAACGTTCGCGTTGATAGCTGAGCGCAGTTTCTCTGTAGCAATTTCCCGCAGAATCTCGACGCTTGCGACCTGGCCTTCGGCATGAACACCTGCATCAGTCCGTCCGGATCCATGGACAACAACCGCGCGACCGTCGATTAGCGAGAGCGCATTCGTTAGCTCACCCTGCACGGTACGCAACTCACCCTGCATTTGCCAACCATGGAAATCGGTGCCGTCGTACTGCAGCGTTAACTTAAAATTCGTCATAACTACAGCACTGATCTTTGTACTTTGGGCGTTTGGTCCTTTTGGTCCCTTTAGTCGTTTTGGTCCCTTTGGTCGACAAAGATCAAAGTTCAAGATCTGCTTCCCGGCTTGATCGCTTTATAGCCACGCGCGCAAGCTTCACAAACAGATGATTCGACGGCAGCGACTTCCAGTTGCGCCAGAGCCACTCGCGGCACGCCGACATCGGCGCTCCCACCAGATCGATCGATGATTGAAGCGGCCGCTACCACATCTGCGCCGGCGGCTTTCAAAGTTTCGATAGTCTCGCGAGTCGAGCCTCCGGTTGTAACGACATCCTCGACCACCAGTGTCTTTTCGCCCGGAGAGATCGTGAAACCGCGGCGCAACGTCATGCGACCGTTCTCTCGCTCGGTCCAGAGGAATTTAGCCCCGAGCGCACGCGCAACTTCATGGCCGATGATTAACCCACCAATAGCAGGCGAAGCAACCAGCTGAATCCCCTGATTGCGAAAACCGTCAGCAATCTCGCGGCCGAAAGCCTCAGCGCGCGCCAGATCCTGAAGCACCAGCGCACACTGTAGATACTTACTGCTGTGCAAGCCACTGGACAAAAGGAAGTGACCTTCGAGCAGCGCGCCCGCCTTGCGGAAGATCTCAAGTACTTCTTCAGCTTTCAAAAACACAATCTCCCAAATATCGTCGTAACCCGTGCTACAATCGCGTTACCCATGCCACCGTTTCGTAATCTGGTTTCAGACTCAACGCTCGTCCAGGAAACCATCGACCTTCTGCGTGACTGCGGTGGACGTGCGGCTGCCACCGAAATTGCTGATAGTGTATTCAAAATTTCGCATCTGGATGCCGAGCTGGCCAGCCTGCTCGTTGCCGATCTTGTTCGCGACGACCATCGCTTCAAAGTCTTTGACGGACAAACCGTCGAACTGCTGACAACGAATATTGAAACACAGCCTTTGGAGGAACTTGATTTTGTCGTTGTTGACGTCGAAGCCACCGGTGCGAAGACTCCACCCAACCGATTGATCGAGCTGGGCGCCTACCGTGTTCGCCAGGGAGGCATAGTTGACGAATTCGTTACGCTCGTCAATCCCGAGATCCCAATTCCTCGATTCGTGGCCTCGTTAACTCGCATCACGAATGAAATGGTGAAGGACGCGCCGGTATTTGCCGACGTGGCGCCGCGCTGGCTCGAGTTTGTCAGCGACGCTGTCCTCGTAGCTCACAACGCGCCTTTCGATACCAGTTTCATCAACCACGAAATCTCGCGAGTCTACCCGGGACATCGAATGGTGAACTCGCATATCTGCACGGTGAAGCTTTCGCGCCGGACCCTCCCGGGTCTGGCAAATTACCGCCTGGACACAATCGCCAGTCATTTCTCGATCGACATCCTGAACCGTCATCGCGCCGGTAGTGACGCGCTTGCCACTGCCCAAATCTTTATTCGGCTGCTTTCCAGGTTGAATGAACACGGGGTGCGCGATCTCGCTACAGCCCGCACCTTTCGCGTGATTGAAGAGACTCAGGAGTCCTTACCGCTGGTACCCACCTTTTAGACCTCAGCCGTGGCCGGTCTTCTCTTAAGCAGAGTCTTGGTTATAAAGAAAAGCACAATCAGGAGAGCCAGCCCCAGACCGATCCAGGGGTAGTACCTGCCCAGGATTTCTTTGGCATGTTCGCCGTATCGCGCGGCAAGATATCCCAGCAACAGGTAACGGAATGATCGCCCGGCAGCAATTGCCAGCGTGAACCGAATAACGTTGAGCCGCATCACTCCCGTCGTGACCACGAAAAGCTTCAGCGGAAACGGAGGCGGCAGCAGGCAGGCGACCAGCACCGACAATACATCATACTTTTCGACCCATTCTTTAACCCGCTTTTGCTTGGCTTCCGAAAACCGCGACAGGGCACGCGCACCAGCGCGTCGGGACACTAAATAGAGAATCAGGCATCCCACCGTTGAGCCGGCCACAGCCATAAACACGTAGAGCGGCATCCAGGGCGGATTAGTTGTCGCCAGCAAGATAAGCAAGGCATCCGCACTGCTGGGCAGCGGCACGAAGGTGGAATCGAGCACACAAAGGATGAAGAGTCCCGGCCCGCCAAACGCTGCCACATAAGCCCCGAATTTTCCGAGCTTCCGCGACATTTTGGCGAGAAAGCTCCCCAAACTAAAAAGAAATAGTGTCATCGACTGGATAATAACCTTTCACAAGATGGTGACAAACTAATAAACAACAAACCGGTTATTGAGCTTCTATGTCGGCGGAACCCGACTTCAGCTGTTCCTTGGCTTCTTTGCCGGCGGTCACTGCAGCTCTTCCTCTTCCGGAAATTAGATAGACCAGAAGGATTATGAGACCGAGCGCAAAGATAATGCTGATGATGGCAACTCCATTTTTTTCAATAAACGTCAGTACTCGCCTTCCATAGAAAACCGCGAGGATGCCTTCGACGTAGTACCGCAATGCGCGCGCAATCATCACGGTCATTAGAAACTTCCATCGCGGAAACTCGAGCGTGCCAGCTGTCGCTACAAAGATCTTAAAAGGCAACGGCGGCGGTAAGACCGCAGGCACGGCCAGTGCCAGTACCCCGAAGCGCGCGTAAGCCTGTTCCGCTCGCAGAATGTGCTCGGGCTTGAAGCGGCGACGCAGCAGCGCCTGACCGCCGCGGCGCATGATTGTGTAAAGCAGTAAACAACCGAGCACCGATCCCGTAGCGGCAAACAGGGGAAAGTAGAAGACAGCTGAATGATATTTATAGCAGCGACCGACGACGAGGTAGTCATTGATCTCCGGCAGCGAAAGCAGCGACGAATCCAGCGCGCCAATAACGATCATAGCCGGAGCGGCTACGAATAAGGGCGCGCCAATCACGAAACGTTCCAGCCAATGGCTGAGCTGCCTTAACCAATCAAACATAGACCGCAAAAGTGGCACAGGCGTCCTCGCCCGTGCGGGACCCACCGATTGAAAGCGAGAAGAGCATAACCCAACAGACGTCTCCAACGCTCAAATACCGGTGCCACGCAAAAGGGCATAGCTTACCCTCGCCAGCGTTCGTTGTCACCTGTGGCCAAAGCTTTGCGCCTTTGCTCCCCGAGCTGGAATGGTCTTTGTTAGTTGGATTCGAGCACAAGAATGCCGGGCTAGGCCAATGCGTAAAACACCAGGATAAAGAAGTCTATTTTGCAGGTGCGAAGATTGAAGGTGAGTCGTAAGTAAAGCCTACGGTGACACCAGACTTCGGGCTAAATTTTCCGATGCCCTTGATTCCAGCGAAGTCAAACCGCAGGCCCGAGGCCCGAATCTGCATCCCGAGCCGTGCTTCCGATTGAGACTCTGTCCCTAGCGGAGCAGTCCCGGAACGAGTATTGGCGCGCCCGTTAACCTCGCCCGCCAGGCTAAATTGCTTATTGATACGGAAGATCCCGGCGGCTCCGTAGGTCACCATGTCGTTTTGAGTAAACAGCTGCGTCGGAGCAGTGATAATGGCGAGTCCCAGATTGCCGAAGCTGTTGAAGCGTCCATCAGTTCCGAACTTCTTCCCCACCAGAATCGACCCGTAAGCATTTATGTTATTCAAACCTATGCCGCGAGCCTGATTCGAGTTTGGCAATTGCACACCGACACGAAACCCCAGCGACGGACCTCGTCGTGTTTCCGCGCGGAGCTTGATCTTAGTCCAAAGGGTGAAATCACCAATGTCATTGGTCGAGTTCACACCGGGGCTCAGCGTCAACGGAATTGCTCCCGGCGTGCGCGAGTTGATGCTAAGAAAATTCTGGGCTACACCCTGAATCTGAAACTCCACGTTGGGAGACAAACCAATGTTTACTCCGATTACCCCAACGCGAGTGAGGTCACCATTCAAACCGGATGCCGGATAAGGCACGTTCTGCATGAAATCCAATCCCGCCTGGATACGAAGCGTACCAGGCGGAATGATATCCACATCCTCAGTTATTAGGGGCCGCTGTTGGGCGTGGGATGTCAGAACGAGGCCCAGCAAGATGGCAAAGGCCAGTGTCAGCTTACTCAGACTCTGCGAAAGAGTGTTCATAGCGAATTGCTGGGATTTTAATGTTGGGCCTATCGCTCGTCAACAAATTCTTCGTGACTCTGAAGGAATCTGCAAACCGGTCACACTTCCCAACCATCGCAGGTCCGGCGTCGGCTTTGGGAAAGATGCACTGCACAAAAAATACACGGTGGTTAGTGTCGTAGATTCGCGTTCGAGCAATGAATTCAGTTTCCTTGGGCTTTACAAGGAGCGTTAGTCCACGACCGGGCGCTCCGTCAAAGCCGATTCTCTCGTCAGTAAGTAAAGTGGCGTGCAGCGACTTAACGACTGAGTCACGGGCCTTCTCGAGTGAAAAGGTAATCGGTTCGGTATAGTCAAAATAGCCGATCATGAAAACGGTCGCGCCGTCATTCGATGTGGCTAGAAACTCCTTCATCCTCAGGCCGTTATTGTTGGTTGTATCACGCGTGGAAAGTTTTGGTTCTTGTGGAAACGAAACGCTATAAGATCCTTCGAGTGACTGATAAGTGATCCAATCGCTTTGGGCCGCAACTGCCAGTGCGGCAGTTAAAGCCAGACTGAGAACGCCTAAGAGCTTCATAAACAGTCTCCTAATTGTAGATTTTTGAAAGGGTGCCCTTAGGCACTAAGCGAGCGGGTTTAGGTGAGAAGGGGGAAAAGGTTTTCTATCGATCTGTTACCTTGAACGAATCAGCAAACTTCTCGCACTTGGCAACAATTGCAGGTCCTTCTTCGTCTTTGGGGAAAATGCACTGCAGCACGAATACACGGCGGTTCACGTCGTAGAATTGGGCTCGGTCGATGAATACAACGCCGTCACTGGACTTCGCGATGACTTTAAGGCCGCGACCAGGCGCGCCACCCAGACTGATCAATTCATCTGTCACCACGGTAGCGTTCATGGACTGAACCATTCCGTCACGGGCTTGCTCGAGAGAAAAGGTCATGTCGGTCTTGTAATCAAAGTAGCCGACCATAAAGACACCATTACCATCAATTGTTGAAGCCAGATACTGCGGTAATTTTTCGCCGGTTTTTGCGGTAGTGTCCTGAGTGGAGAGCTTTGGTTCTTTTGGGACTGAAACGGTGAAACGTCCCTCGGGCGACTGATATTTGATCCAATCGCCCTGGGCGGCGACGCCAAATACGATGGCCAGAGCCAAAGTGAGAACGCCCAATACTTTCGTCATTAGTGATCTCCTGATGTGATCGTGAAAAGAGCTAATCTCTTCTTAACATAATTTCCGATTTGAATAAATGAATAATTTAAAGGAACTACTGGCCGGTCAGTTTGAACGACTCGGTGAACCGATTGCATTTGGCAATTACTGCGGGTCCGTCTTCGTCTTTCGGGAAGATGCACTGCAGGAGGTAGACTCTTTTCTTAATGTCGGTGAATCGGGCTTGATCGATGATCTCAGTCCCACCCTGAGTTTTGGCGAGGATTCTAATTTCACTAGCGGGAACGCCATCGAGCCTGACCAGTTCTTCGCTCAATAATCTACCGTTCAATCGGTTCACCATCTCATCACGGGCCGTCTCGAATGAGAAAGTCATGCTCGCTGGGTAATCGTAATAACCGATTATGAAAGCTCTTGTGCCATCTAGTACTGAGGCGAGATACTGCTGCAGCTTTTTGCCGTTTGGGGTGGTTCTTTCCTGTGAGGTGAGCTTTGGTTCTCCGGGAACTGAGACACTATAACGCCCCTCGCGCGAATGGTATTCAATCCAATCGCGCTGGCCCGCAACCACGAGTACGGTAGCCAACATGAAGCTGAGAAGAGCGAACGGAGACCTCATCAAGATTTTCCTAGGAGAAAGTCTCAGTCTTCTTATCACACTTGCCTTCGTTTGAATATCAGCTAACCGTGATTATCGTCCACAGATTTGATCGTATGCCCGCCTCGAGTGGGTCACGCCTATTCGCTAAGTATTGATGCCTAACTTTCCCTGCCGACGAAGCGGCGGGCCAGATCATGGTAGTATCTAATACTTGTTGGGTTGCTTTATGAATGTGCTGACAGACTACGAAAAAACAGCTGTTCGTTTGCTCGTAAGCGGCGTGCTCTCCCCACAGCAGGTTGAAGCCATGATTCAAGAGGGCGAGTTCATTGCCTGTAATTACACTGGCTGCGGCTACTTTCTTACGCTGAAGCAATCCGCTGCTCCCGACGGCGAGAGTCGTGTGCGACACGCCAAACTTGAGCGGCAGTGTTGACGGTATAATCTCCGGCTTCGTGATATTCATCGAGAACAGCCAACTCACGATCGAGTGTCATTCCTGGGAGACGTCGACGTTCCCGAATGGTTCAGGTTTCGGAATGTTGAAATCGCCCCAATTTAACAACAGCGCCGGCACGAGACCAGCTCTTTGCTCTTTGCCCTTTGCTCTTAGCCCTTTGCCCTTTGCCGCCATGAGGAAACTAACCACCATTGTCGCCATCATCGCTTTTCTCTGCTCAGTATTGTCTCCGTCGTTACGGGCCCATGCACAAGCGGGCGCCACCCAGCCCGCGGCGCCAAAGACGCTCAAAGTCCCTGGCCTGCGAGATACAGTCACCGTCCGTCGCGACCAGCGAGGCATTCCCTACATCGAAGCGAAAAACGACGACGACCTCTATTTCGCCCAAGGTTTTGTGACTGCGAGCGATCGTCTGTGGCAAATGGACCTCTTCAGACGCAACGCTCGTGGTGAACTGTCCGAGATTTTCGGAAACCAAATGCTCGAAGACGACAAACGTCATCGCACCTTCGGATTTGCTCAAGTTGCTGAAAGCGAAGCGGCCCAGGCATCACCGGCGGTGAAAGCGCTGCTGACTTCATATGCAAATGGCGTCAATGCCTATATCGCTTCACTCGACGCAAAAGCGTTCCCGCCAGAGTTTCAGTTGCTTGGATATAAACCACGCCCATGGACGCCGGCGGATTCACTGATCATTGTGAAGAACTTTTTTGAGGCGCTCAGCTCGACGTGGCGCCTCGACGTGATGCGGGAGATGCTCGCGGATCTGCCGGCCGAAAAGCGCGCGCGCATGCTGCCTGAGACTTCGGGGTTAGACGTGCTCGTTGTGGGCAAAGACACAGCGGGTGCGACTAAGCCTACCCCCTCAACGCGCGCTCAGATCGATCGCAAGACTTCGCTCGAGTTGGAGCGCGCGCTGGCAAACGATGCGGAACTTGAAGCGCGATCGCTGGCTCGCATTGGACTGTTTGCTGAAAGTCTTGCAGCCAGCAACAACTGGGTCGTAGACGGAAAACATACCGCTTCCGGCAAGCCGTTATTGGCGAATGATCCGCACCTGGCTCCTTCGGCGCCGCCAATATGGTACATGGTGCATTTGAGTGGACCAGCTTTTCGAGTTGCCGGTGTGACCGCGGCTGGATTACCCGGGGTGATCATTGGTCACAACGACCACATCGCCTGGGGATTCACGAATGTCGGGCCAGATGTGCAGGACGTGTATCTGGAAAAGTTTGATCCGCAGAACCCCAAGCGCTACCAGACGCCTTCGGGATGGCAAGATGCCGACGTTCGCCACGAGGAGATCAAGGTGCGCAAAGGCTACACAGACAATTCGACTGACACAGTCGCGCTTGATGTCACCGCGACTCGCCACGGACCGATCGTTCTTGAAAAAGATGGCCGGCGCTACGCCCTGCACTGGTCGGCGCTTGATCCGCAGTTGAACGCGGCAAACATCAATCATGGTTTGAATGGGGCGCGAAACTGGAAAGAGTTTGTCGAGGCTTTGCGAGCCTACAACGGTCCGATGCAGAACATGATCTATGCCGATGACGCTGGTCACATTGGGTACTACGCGGCTGGGAAAGTCCCAATCAGAAAATCCGGAGACGGCAGTGTTCCCTACGATGGTTCGACCGATGATGGAGAATGGACCAGCTACATTCCGTTCGAAAAGCTGCCCCAGTTGTTTGATCCACCGGATGGAATCATCGTCACGGCAAACCAACGCGTCGTCGGTCGAGATTATCCTTATTTCCTGACGCATTCGTGGGCCCAACCGTATCGGGCGAACCGTATCCTCGAAATGCTCAAGCAGAAGCCCAAACTTACCGCTGACGACTTTCGGAGTATCCAAGGCGATGTTTATACGCGCGCCGGTGAAACCTTCACGCGTGCGGCTGTAAAAATACTGAGCGGCCAGCTTACTTCACCAGCAGATGACCAGTTGAAGGAGACGCTGGCTGCGTTTGAGAAGTGGGACGCGCGCCTCAACGCTGAGTCGCCAGTGGGCCCTATTGCAGCCCAGATGCGCATAGCCTTCCGAACGCGAATTATTAATGCGGCAATCGGCGAAGAGCGCGCTCGGACGTTTGGCTGGGCAAACTTTGACACGACGCTCGATTGGATTATCACGGAACAGCCGGCCGACTGGTTGCCGAAGGGGTTCAAGAGTTATGCGGACCTCTTACGCGCTTGCTATGCCGACGCGCGAGCTGCACTCACGCGAACACTCG
>Ga0126384_10002783_pt1 | contig 10618 bp, 9 predicted proteins | sample PanSoiMetPlot_36_FD_92543 | JGI IMG/M metagenome (GOLD analysis project Ga0126384, IMG submission 92543) | Tropical forest soil microbial communities from Panama - MetaG Plot_36 | ecosystem: Environmental > Terrestrial > Soil > Tropical forest > Bulk soil | place: Panama | collected 2016-02-17 | reverse complement strand
GCCGGGTTTCGATAGAACCCTCGAGGACATTGAAAATCAGAAAGCGAATGTCAGCCAAGGGCGGGTTCATGCATTTTCGCATCCTCGCGCAGGGGTATTTAGTGGCCTCATGCCGGGTCAATGTCCGCTTTGGGTCAGAAGCGGACATACCGGCGATTACGAGCGTTCAGGTTGCGATGCAGCCGCGCGCGGTAAAGTTAGCCTGATTTCGGTGAATTCACCCGGCTGTGTGTCGACCTCGACTGAGCCACCGTGTTGTTTCACGATGATGTCGTGGCTGATCGAGAGACCTAACCCTGTGCCCTCACCTGGGGGCTTGGTCGTGAAGAACGGGTCGAACATTTTCTCCTTCACTTCGTGCGGAATCCCTGTGCCGTTGTCCCGTATTCGTATTTCAACGCGGTCCCCGAGGTTTTTGGTCGCGGCCGAAAGCCGAGGCTCGTAATCGCCACCATTGGCTTTCGCTTTACGCTGCGTGCAAGCGTAAAATCCGTTCGAGATCAGGTTCAGCAAAACTCGCGTAATCTCCTGTGGGAAAAGATCGACTACGCCGGCAGTCGGATCGAAGGATCTCTCAATGCCAATGTTGAACGTCTGCTTTTCGGCTTTTGCTCCGTGACACGCGAGATTCAGGCTCTCATCGACCAGTGCATTAATTTCAACTGGCCGATGTTCGCCTGAACCGGAGCGCGAGTGCAGCAACATGTTCTTCACTATCGAGTCGGCTCGGGCGCCGTGCTGCACAACTTTATCAAGATTGCTCCGCAGCATATTGGCGATTTCGTTGATTTCGGCGCGAAGCTTGTCACTCAGGTCGGCGACGGAAAGGGCCTGCCGCAGTTCGTCAATGAGCTCCACCGATACGGTGGAAAAATTGTTGACGAAATTGAGGGGATTTTTGATTTCATGTGCAATTCCAGCTGTCACCTGTCCGAGCGAAGCAAGCTTTTCGGTCTGCACGAGGCGATCCTGGGCAATACGTAGATCCTGCAGAGAGCGTGCAAGTTCACGCGTGCGCTCCTCCACACTTTTGAATAGCCGCGCATTTTCGATTGCCAAGACAGACTGCGCAGCGAACGTCTGGAGTAACTCGACTGTACTATTGGCAAATTCGCCCGGTTGTTTACGACGCACGACGAGAGCGCCAATGATTGAGCTGGTGCCCAGCAGCGGGACATAAAGCAAAGCGCGGAAGCCAGCGCGGACGATGATATCAAGCGTGATTGATGGATCGTATTGAACGTCCGGAATTTGAATTGGCACGCGGCGTTCAACAGCCTCGCTTATCCCGGTTTGGCCTAGGCGGATATGACTGTCTTTGAGCGCGCCGACAATAGAGTCTTCGAGCCCATAGGTTGCCCGTAACCGGAATTCCTGCGTTGGTTCATCGAACACATAGATCGCACCCGCATCGGCGTTGGACAGCTGAGTTGCCTTGGCAACGATTGTCGCCAGAACCGTTTCAAGATCGATTGTCGAATTCACCGCCTGGATAACCTCGCCGAGCGCGTGCAATTGCTGCAGTGAATCACGCAGGCCTTTCTCGCGCTGCGCAATGGAATTGACAAAAAACTCGGCCGCCTTGGCCATATCGGCGATCTCGTCATTTCCGGTTACTGGCATTGACGTTGTATGGCCGTCGACAGAGCTGCGCATACTGTCGCTTAACTTCCGGAGCCGCTGGATGACCGAACGGTTGACATAGAAAAATACGGCGCCCGCGCCTACCAGGCATAACAACGACAAGAGCGCAAACAGCCGCCAGTAATTGTAAATCAGGCTTTTGAAGAAGGCGTTTTGAGCACGAGCATCCTTCTGTACGTCGGCAAATATGCGTTCGGCGGACGCGACAAACTGGGCAGACGCATCCTTGGTATCAAGCAATGCTCCGCGAACAGCGGATGCAGACGTTAGCTGCGCTTTGCGGACGTCGAAGACGTTGGGCGTACCGTTGCCATACTGGGTCATCGGCAGCTCCAACGAAGCGATACCTGATATCAATTCGGGGGAAAGTTGCTCGCGTGCTGCGTTTGCGCGGTCCGCCGCCGCGGCAAATTCCGAGTGAAGTCGATTCAATCTAATTGTGGTGTCGGCGCTTGCCGTGGACAAAAGGATCACGATCCTCTCATCTGCAGCGGCCCTCCACGCGCCAAGCGCGTCGAGCTGAGCACCATTGTTTTGATCCCTGGCAAGCTGCGAACCAACTTCCAAAATCTGAACGGAGAGAGTGCGAAGGCGTAGCATCAAATTCGCTGCCACGCGGTCGGCTTCGAGCTTGTCTGCAACCAATCCGTCAAGCTTCCGCAGGGTGCCCTTCAGCAACGTCTCATTGCGTGCCAAGTCATCGATCCCTGCTGTCTCGGGCGCCAGCTCCTTCAATTGTCTTCCAGCCGCTGCAATTTCATCCAATTGATTTGCTAGGGATTCACTGATCGCCCGGCGGGCAAAATGCCCGTCCGAAACAGCTAAGTTCGGTGCGTTCGCGGCTAACGCCTGACTCCGTTGGGCGAGATTGCTTGCTGTGACGAGGGCCGGTAGATTCGATGAAGCGATCCGGTCAAAACCATCGCCGAATTTGTTGAAAGTGTAGAGCGCAATGGCACTTGTGGCAGCTGCGAAAGCGGTGAGAGCGGCGAAAGCAATCAAAAGACGGAAGGCGACTCCAAAGCGCAGCGCCCGAGCGCCTGCAGAGATGCGCCCCGGACGTTTCCGCCCAGTCGAGACAATCGCCGAAGAAAGGGCATCTGTCTCGGCCATTCGTCAGCGACCTATGCTGGGACGATAGGACACTTGCCGTCCGCCAAGGGTCTAAAAGCGTTGGCACCTGAGATAATCGATAAAACTTTGTAGTAATCCCAAGGATAGCGGGATTCCTCGGGCGGCTTCACCTCCACGAGGTACATGTCATGGAGGAGTCTTCCATCGGGCCGAACCAAACCTTTCGGAGCGAAGAAGTCATCGACCGGAAGCTCACGCATGGTTTTGGCGATTGTTTTTGCCTCGTCAGTTCCGCTGGAACGGACCGCACGAAGATAATGGGCCACCGCCGAGTAGACCCCGGCGTGCGCCATGGTCGGCATGGCGCGACGACGCGCATAAAACCGTTTCGACCATCGTCGCGTCTCGTTGTTCAAGTCCCAGTAGAAGCCGTCGACGAAGGTCATTCCTTTTGCGACATCGAGGCCGAGACTGTCGACGTCCGAGATAAAAACCAACAGCGGCACCAACGTCTGCGAGCGCGGTGAAATACCAATCTCGGCTGCTTGTTTGACGGCATTGATGGTGTCACCACCGGCATTGGCGAGAGCAATCACCTTTGCGCCCGAGTCCTGAGCGGCGGTGAGATACGGCGTGAAATTGTTCGTATTGAATGGGTGGCGCGATCGACCAATGACCCGCCCACCGGCTTTTTCGACGGCGGCGCTGGCGTCCTTTTCCAGCGACCACCCAAAAGCGTAATCCGCTGTGATGAAATACCAGGTATCCAGCCCGAAGCCGACCATCGCCGGCGCCATCCCGGCAGTGTTCGAATACGTATCGTATGCCCAATGAAATCCGGTATGAGTACAGTCCTTACCAGTCAGATCGCCGCTGCCGCCGGACACAGTCACAGAGATCCTATCGCGCGTGGCAGCGAATTTTTGCACGGCCAAAGCGATCACGGAATTCGGCATATCGACAACCATGCCGACACGCTCGTCATTGAACCAACGTGTCGTGATGGCTGACGCAACCTCGGGTTTGTGTTTATGATCGCTCGCAAGAACGCGAATTTTTCTGTCGAGGACTTCTCCGCCAAAGTCTTCGACGGCCATGTGCGCAGCCACAACCGAACCCTCGCCGGCAAGGGTTGCGAAAATACCGGTCATGTCGGTCAGTACGCCGATATTGATATTCGCCTCACGTGACGGTTGCGCGCGCACCGCCAACGGCCACGCCGCCGTTCCGCCAAGAAATGCGATGAATTCGCGCCGCCTCATTGTCGCCCCCGAGGCTCAAACACGTAACGGTAGCAATCTGCACCGCTACTCGGGAAGGGGTCGGTCTTAGGAATGTCCGCTTTGGGTCGAAAGCGGGGCATGTGCAGCGCATTCGCCTCACGAACGGCCGGGGAGTAACGCAGCGAGGCGCGGCAAAATCACCCTAAGGCGAACCGTGCGCTTCGCGATCTTCATTCCTTCCGATGCGGATTGCGACGATCGCCGCGCCGATTGGACTTTCGAACATAAGATATAAAAGCCTCAGGGTGATTATGTTTGACTTTGAGCGCAGCAATTAAGGCATCCTCAGCCTCGATCGTCAGAACTTCGGATCGTTTCCCGAGTCTAAGGCCGACAATGTACTCGGTCATGAGTCCCTCCCATCAGCAGGGATTCTCCAGATAGCAGCTGAAATAACAATTTCTGTCGAGAACCGAACCGTCCTCGCGGACAAAGCTACACCTAATACCGCCTACTAGAGCCACATGGGCACTTCAAACGGTGCGCACTGCGCCGTTTATTTGTGATAGTGTCCCCGTCCGAGAAACGGCGAAATGCGCCGACGGTAGAAATCAGCAAAACAACTCTGATGGGCTACCACTGGCATAGAGAGGATGACATTTGACTTATATCGTCAATGAATCCTGCATCAAGTGCAAGCTGATGGATTGCGTGGAAGTTTGCCCCGTCGATTGCTTCTACGAGGGCGAAAACATGCTCGTCATCCATCCCGACGAATGCATCGATTGTGGGGTATGTGAGCCGGAATGTCCGGTCGAAGCAATCAAGCCTGACACCGAGGACGGGGCCGAGAAGTGGCTCAAGCTCAACGCTGACTACGCAAAGATATGGCCCAATATAACGATCAAACGCGACCCTCCTGAAGATTCAAAAGAATGGGAAGGTAAGCCGGATAAGCTCCAATATTTCTCGCCAAATCCGGGCCAAGGCGACTAGCCCGACAGATCTTCATGTCGGTTAAAGTAACGAGATCGAGTTAGCAGCGTTTGCAATTGAAATGGGTTCATCACATCCGCTTTGGGTCAAAAGCAGACATGTGCAGTGCAAAAAGGCATGTCGGCTTTACCCCCGAAAGCGGAGAGCGCTCATAGGACTGAATCAGTTAAGGGCCCGACAAGAATACACCGCAGTGCAGTAATAAAGCGTGATCTTGTCTCCTATCTCGCCCCCTGCCGCAATTTCCAGTGTCTCGCCGGGAAACCCGTAACAGAGATTCTCAATCTCGGTCTGGTCGATTGCACAGTTTTTTCCATGGGCCCCCTTTTTGGCCGTCCCATTTTCCTGAAGAAAGTTCGCCGTTGTGTGAGCTATTTCACATTGGGACGCAGCGAGGCCACCCCATTATTTGCATACGGATTGTGCATGAGTATAGGGAGCTACAAATGTCATACGAATTCGATCGCACCTACCTTGAGGAAGCTGTCATGCTTAGCGCGTTGGCTTTGTTTCTCGTACTAGCCTTCGTAATGCCAGCCTGAGCAGCGCATCAAGAGACATTCCTCCGGCCTCCATGCCGCCGAACAAGCCCCTTTGATCTTAGCGCTTCGCGGGTGTCAGATCCGCCTTCCGCGCCTGGGGGGATGTCAATTATCCGATCACCTCGTCGGCACGCAATAAGAACGATTCTGGGATCGAAAGCCCCAGCGCTTTAGCAGTCTTCAGGTTAATCACCCACTCGAATTTTGTTGGTTACTCGACAGTAAGATCCGCAGGTCGCGTGCCCTGCAGAATCTTATGCACGTATAACGATGCGCGCCGAAATAGGTCGGGTTGGCTCGCGCCATACGATATGAGACCTCCCGCCAGCACGTTCTCCCTAGTTCGGAACATGCCCGGTTGAGGTCTCGGCGCCGTGAGAATGCAGCGGTTTAGGCTTTTCGATTTCTACGTAGAATGTATTGAAAGACCAACCCGATAACTATGGCAGCTGAGCAGACTGATAACGTAATAACCCAGGTTGCTACATCTCGCGCCCCACCTTGAGAGGCTGCGTAAACTAAGAGAGACAAGCAAAGCGCCGCGAACGCGTAACTGGCCCAAAGCACTACATTGCCGAGTAGCGTTAACATGTGCGCGATAATCCACCGGCCTCTTCCGAACATTTAGACTGTCGGTATTTTAAAAGGTTGGATGTGATGCGCATCACACCCCATTGGTGCGGCGCGAAGAATCTAGTACTCCGATCCAAAAGGTAAAGGTTTGGGAGACAAATCAATCCGCAGTAAGGGCATATCGGCAAACACGCCCAACCAGCCACGCGCTGACTCCCAGAGTCCCAAACACGATGGCCGTTCCAACTTGCGCATCTGCAACCAAAATCCATGCCGCCAATCCAATTAATCCCACAGCCACAATGCATCCGAGCCAATAAAGAATTTCGCCCAATCTCGCGAGCCAGTCCATCTACGGCCTCTAGCCCTTCGATTTCGCCTGAGTGACTTCACTCGAAAATAACGTGGCGTGATGGGGGTCGCCATGCGTTTCTTTCAAGTTCAGGTTGCTGGCCTTCTCGCATCCACATGCGGAGCAGGTGAGAGGCCAAAACAACCATTTCCTGAGCGTCCTTTATGCGGAGACTACAATAGTAAAACTCGCGCAGAAAACTCTCCTCAGACAAAAGGCAATTCGCACATGTGCGGTGTCAAGACCGAATGTCCGCTAAGGGCCAATAGCGGACCGCGGCAATAAATTAGCTGGGGCCCCACTCATCACCCTGCCGCGCTTGCCAGTACTTTCGATTGCTCGATAATTGCAGTGAAACTGGCCTAATTTTAGGGAGCGTGCCGTGTCAACTATGCGCATGGAAATTACGGAGTCCCCGAGCGAGCAGATGCAAACAATGCTCGCTGGGCATTTCGTTTCCCAATGTCTGCATGTAGCCGCCGTACTTGGTCTGCCCGATCTAATCGCGCAAGGAAACGAGACAGCCGAAGAGATAGCACAAGCCGTGAGCTGTCATCAGCCGTCGCTTAATCGACTTTTGACAACACTAGCCAGCTTGGGTGTCTTTACGCGGGATGCCATGGGGCGATTTAGGTTGACACCGCTTGGCGACACTTTGCGTAGCGACGTGCAAGGCTCTTTACGCGACAAGGCGCTATTCGAAATAGGGGAGCCAGTGTGGTCGGCATGGGGCTCATGTCTTGCTTCCGTCCGCACGGGGCGACCTTCTTTTAATCAAGTGCACGACGCCACGCTTTGGCAGTATCTTGCGCAGCATCCCGAAATTGGCGCGATATTCCATCGCTTTATGACCGCTCAATCCAGACTGCACAACGCGGCGCTCGTCGAAAGCTATGATTTTTCAGGAATCGAAACCCTCGTCGACGTCGGCGGCGGTCATGGCAGCACGCTCGCCGCGGTGCTCGCGCAACATCCTCACATGCGTGGAATACTTTTCGATCTTCCAGAAGTGGTCGCGTCCGCTGAAAGATTGGAAACGTCGCGGTTTTCAAATCGCTGCGATGTCGTAGGCGGTGACATGCTGAGCTCGATTCCGCCGAAAGGCGATGCTTACATCATCAAACGCGTGATGATGGATTTGACCGATGTCAAGGTCGTTCGCGTTTTGAAAAATTGTATTGCTGCAATGGGGTGCAAAAGCAAGATTCTTGTTATTGATCCGATAATTCCTGAGGGGACCGTAGCGCACCGTAACAGGCTTGTTGATCTTCTCATGATGAATCTAAACGGAGGCCGATGTCGCACTGAGGAGCAATTCCGTGAACTTTTTCAAAAAAGCGGCTTTATGTTGTCTCGTGTGATTGCGACGCCGTCCCCGAACTCTATTCTTGAGGGCTGTTGCCCTTGAACCTGAGGCGATGTCCGCTGCCGTAGGCGATCAAACCGCTATCACGAGCGAGTGCTGCCAGCGACATAAGACGGTCGCGTTTAAAATAGAAGAATGAGTCAGAGCCAACGACGACAGTACGGACTTGTCGTTGCGCCATTGCTGATCTTCTGGGCTTGTCCACACGCTACGCAGAGCAACGTTTTCCTAAACCGAAGGTCGGAGGTTCGACTCCTCTCGGGGGCCGCCAGTAAATCAGGCACTATTTATATTTGGCTGTTTGGACTCAGTGCGGGGCAACAATCGTGCCCCAAACACGGATCGGCGTAAACAGTCTGTCGCCTAGGGCGAATTCGGCCCGACCCTGAGCCGTGACGTCGGCCCACAAAAACTGACCCGGCCGCCGCCGGGTCAGTTTAGCAAAATGGAGAGTCAATTTTGCAAGCAGCCTAAGCCATCTTGCCGGCCTGTCCGTTGACAGCCCGAGCCGAGCGTTTCGCTGGCAGCGAGGGCGTACCGATGACATTCTCCTGTCGTCGTGACATTCCCTCGAACTGCGCATTCTCATCGATTGCCAGGGACCGATGGTTAATGTCGCCCTCAACCACAGCGGTGCCATTGAGCTTGACGCGGTTAGCGTGGATCGTGCCCTTGACGCGGCCGCCGATCGTTAATTCCTCCGCGACAACATCGCCCTCCACCTGCGCACCCTCGCCGATCTGGACAGTCGATGCGTGTACTTCTCCCTCAACGTGACCAAAAATCGCCAACTTCCCTTGGCCGACAATCTTGCCGACGATCGAAAGTCCCGAACTGATGGAGGAAGTCGTTTCTGGCGACGCCGGTGCGGTCGAGTGTCCACCGTTTAAGCTTTTGACCTGCGCCGGCGACGAGCTACGATCAGTATCTGCCGCACTGTCTTTGGAATTTCCGAACATGTTGCGTTCCTGCTCCTGTACTCACTGATGGAAGTTAGTTGATAGTGGCGGACGTAGTGAAAACGGCTGGCCAAGAGATGACTGGAGCAGTTCGCGGTCGGTTCGATCGTTGATGCTCGCACCCGCTGCCCCGATACAACCTTTTGCGCGTTTCAAGCGGCACCACAAGGCAAACGGTGTGCAATGGTTAATTGCGCCCGATCGGCGCCATTACCGGCCATACGACGTCAAAAGAGATTGCGCGATATACGCGCGCCGCGCGCCAAAAAATTTTCGCAGGCAAAGTTGAGTGCCGGCCAAAAAGGGGAACAAAGTGTCCCACTCAGGGGTCGCTAAGCGCGGCGGTGGGACACAACCGGTCGAAAGCAGTTGGTCGATCAGGTGCGAGGTGTGTGGGTGGTGGTGCCAGGGGCGGAATCGAACCACCGACACCATGATTTTCAGGCTCGTTCTTTTATCGACAATACAACAACTTACAGATTCGAGATGTGTCTAACTGCACACGGGCACTCAATGAGATAGTGCAGATTTGTCTAACCAATGCAGAGCCCACCATTTAACTTTCTGTTGTGACCCAACGCGCCGGCCTATTCTTCGCCGGCATGAAGGTTACGAGATCGCTCTCCATAACGATTGCCGTGATTGTAGGCGGTGTTTGTCTGATCACCTTCGGGTTATTTGTTCACTCTTGGCGGTGCCACTATGGTGGTAATTGCCGGCTGGGTCTTGGTCGAGATCCGGATTTAGAACTGCTAGTGCCCTCGCACTTCACGCCGCGCGGACTATCAGGCCGTAACAAGATGCTTAGCGAAATCAGGAGGAGAAATACGGGATTTTTATTCCGTAGAACGTGTCTTACGCATCGGAAGACTTTACCATATTGGGGCTGTCATCTGAGAGTTGGGTATTGCTCATCGGAGCAATTGTGGTTGTTGGCATCGCCGCGTTGACAACAAGACTATAAATCATGTGGGAGCACGTCGGGCCGTTTGCCCGCTAATCATGCTAATCGTGTGTCTGACCCTGATGTGGTTCGCGACCCGCGATATGGATCGTTTTCGCTAAGGAGACAGATGATCGTCTCTCACGAAATAAAGCGTCGCTCCAAAATTTCTGGTTGACAGTTCGCGACAGACAGGCGTATCGCGGGAACGTTCGAGACTTCGAACAGATCAAGTTAGGACAAGATGGACAGCTACCCTAATCGCGCCCCAGTGGTCGGCACATATCGGCCTACGGGGGCGATCAACCGATCCAAAAGGTTCGGTCTCGACAAAGCCCACTCGGTGAAAGAGGATAGAGCCTAGAGGGTTTGTCGTCTCTCACCTCCGGACCGTTCGAGACCGGCACGGAGGTGAGCCATGAAGCTCGCAAATACAACTCATTACATCGCTTGCAAGAACGATCTGAACCGAGCGGGCCGCAACTGTCCGCGGCCAACTCGATTCACCACGTCCCGCACCTTCAACATTCGGCGTCCTTTAACCCGGGTGGTTGCCCGGTGGCATGTTTGTCCCAAGACGCACCGGCTCGAATGCCTGTGGTCGTTGGAGCCTATGGTCTGTGACGACCAATTATGTCGCTCACGAACTCAAAGACGACGCCATGCCTGGCCACGCGTGCGCCAGGCAGCGCGTCTGTTTTGGACCGCCATCGACTTTGGGAAATTTTATGCGTCCGTTATTTCGCCGAAAGCTTCGACCGGAACGATTTCAAAGTCGCCGGGTTGGAACCCCCGAATGCAGCAACATGCCCAGCCATAGTCCAAACTGATTTATGTTAGGGGTTTTGGGCGCCCAATTCGGGTTTCGATTACCTGGACAATACTGTTCACATATCCGCTGATGGCCGTCATGTGCGGTGCACTAGGCCAAACCTTGAGTTCGATG
>Ga0126384_10002782_pt1 | contig 10622 bp, 10 predicted proteins | sample PanSoiMetPlot_36_FD_92543 | JGI IMG/M metagenome (GOLD analysis project Ga0126384, IMG submission 92543) | Tropical forest soil microbial communities from Panama - MetaG Plot_36 | ecosystem: Environmental > Terrestrial > Soil > Tropical forest > Bulk soil | place: Panama | collected 2016-02-17 | reverse complement strand
CGACACCATCGCCAGGGGATGGGTCAGCCCGCTGGCAACTTCCTGCAGTTTCACTTTGACATCGGCGCTCGCCGGTGCCGCCAGCGAAGCCACGGCGCCCGCGGCTAGGCAGGCGTACTTCACGATAGACCGCATGCGTATTTCCTCCCGATGCTTTGCACGATGGCCTCAACTTTGGATGGGCGGCAGAGCCTCTTTCCCTACCGTGAGCGTAGCCTAATCGTCCGTAGTCTTGGTGTCGATAGTGGCTGGCTCCCGGAGAGAGGCAATTCTCGCAGTGCACCTAAAACTGCAGCCCCCTCAGGTACCACTGACCCACTGCTGTGTCAGAAGCGTGGCAATGAAGCAGAGGCCGGCGGCCAGGCTGGCGACCAATGCCCCGTGCGAGGCCAGAAAGAGGGCGTCAACCAACGAGATCCCCGCGATCAAACTGATCACCGCACGCGGCACGTCACCCGGGCTGCGCCGCCGCAAAAAAAGCAGGGAACGCAGGATCCAAGCAACAAGCACGGCGGCAACGACGACCACCGCCAAAGGCGCCCGATTGATCTCGGTCATGGCATAGGCGAGCGGCGCCGCCAGGAAGATCAGGGGCCAAAGCTGGCCGATACCATCGTGCGCTTCCTGTTTGGCAACGTAGGTCAGGCCGATCAGGTAGCAAAGGCTAACGAGGGCTGCCACGAACAGGGCGGTGGCGGGTTCGACGCTGGCGGCGTAGCCCGCCGTGAGATAGGCGAGCACCCGGCAAATTCCCATGAAGAACGGACTGAGCCAATTGCCCTTGTGGTTCCAGTCGTAGAAGACGATGGCAGCGGCAAGCGCCACGCTCACCAGCACCGACCGCCATACCACGTCGGGCCCACTGATGATGGCTGCCGTCATCACCACCGTGATGCCGGCGAGAAGCAAGCCGAAACCGGCGGCAAACACGGTGTTAGCGGCGATCAGGCCTGCCGGAATCGGCCGCGTCGGCCTTTCCACCGCATCGATGTCGCGATCGAAGGCGTCATTCAGGTACATGCCGCCGACGTAGAGCAGCGACACACCAACCATCACCAGGGCTGTTTCCGGCCGCCAAGGCTCCCCGCCAGCCAGCACCGTGCCCACCAGCACGTTGCTCCAAACCGTCGGCAGATTTGACACTCGGCCAAGCTGCAGCGCGATCGCGGCGGTCATGCGTTGAGACGATTGGTGACCCATTGAATCTCCCGCGCCACTGCCGTGGCGACGTCGACGCGCCGCAGCTCCTCCGGCAAAACGTCAAAGGTGTAGGTCTCGACTTCGAGGTGTGGGCTGATGGGTGACTTCTTGTGCAGACCAAGGATCTCGCTCAAAAAATTCTGGGTGGTATCGAGTTGGGGCAGCTTGTCCATAAATATCGGCACATGGCAGTGCACGCGCCATTCGCTGCCATAGGCCCGATCGATCTCGGCGAATGCGGGCGCAAGATCGAGATAGCGCAGAAGTTCGCCGTTGCTGCGGCGCTCGACCACTTGGTGCAAATAGACGCCGTCATCAAAGCGCTCAAGTTGCGCCTGCGTCTGACGATCGACGCTTGCCACCCTCAGCGCCGCTGAAAGCTGGAGCTTGAAGATACCAATGCCGGCCTTGTTGAGGCGCGCGATGCTTTCTGCCGGATCTTCAAACTCGACCGCGGCATGGCAGACGTCGTAACAAATTCCGATGTGGCGGCGCAGCGTGGGCTCGGCGGCGGTGGTCGACAGACCGGTCAGGGTTGCGAAGCGGGCGACCGCGGCCTTGCCGAAGATCCGGGCCTCAAGAAATGGCACCAACTCATCGCTGGTCTCCAGATAGCACATGGGTTCCGGCTCAAGGGCCAGCGTTACCGTGCGGCCGGTCCGTTCGCGAACCCGAAGCAAGTGGGCGGCATGCCGCAACAGGTTCTCTTGGATCTGGTCAAGGGCGCCGGCGCTACCGCCGATCGGCCTGAACGTCGCCGGTACGGTGCTGATGCTGCCATCGATGCTGGGGTCGTCAGGCAGAAGCGCAAGCAGCAGGTCGGCAAGGCGATTTGAGTACACGAGCCGCTCCGCAAAGCGCCAATCCGGCTGATAGACATCCTCCTTCACGCGCGTGCCATGAAATGGGCCGTAGGGGAAACCGTTGATGGTGAAGACGTAAAGGCCGTGCGCCGCCAGAAACGCCTTGAATTGGTCGAGCTCACCGCCGTCAGCGGCGAGCGTCTCGGAAGCGACATTGGAAAGCCTGAGGCCGACGCCCATGGCTGCCGCCGGCGAAACTTGGCGCTTGACCTCAGGCAAGTGGCGCTCCAGCGCCGCGCGCGTATCGGCCCACGTTTCGCCCCGATGGATGTTGGTGCAATAGGTAAGATGCGCAGCGCCTGCAGCCTGGCCGAGTTTCATGATGCTGTCCGCCGCGCCTTGAGCCAGCCGATCGCTTGATGGACGAGATCTTCGTGCATTTCATGCACCTCGATGCCACGCCCAATGTCCTCAAGCAGGGTAATCGTCAGTTCGCCCCCGAGGTGTTCGCGAAATTCGCTCAACCCCCTGAGCAGGGGATGGCTCCCGTCGCTGGCACGCGCCTCGATCACGGGATGCCAGAGATCGAAGCCGAGCAACTCGAGCAAGGCCGCGACACGATCGTCCAATCCGGGCCGCAACAGGCCGACAAGGACCGAGTAGCGCGTGTCGAGCGCAATGCCGATGGCAACGGCCTCGCCGTGACGCACATGATTGCGGGTCAGAGATTCCAGCTTATGCGCCGCCCAATGCCCGAAATCCAATGGTCGCGCGCTGCCGCTCTCGAACGGATCTCCGGCATGGGCGATCTGGCGCATGTGCAGCTCGGCGCAGCGGCGGATCATGGTGGCCATGGCGCTCGGCTCAAACAAGGTGAGGGCATCGACATGGCCTTCGAGCCAGGTGAAGAACGAGGCGTCGCGGATCAAACTTACCTTGACGGCCTCGGCCATGCCGGCCGTCTTTTCTCTTGCCGGCAGGTCGGCGATGAAATCGAGATCGTTGAGAACGGCGAACGGCGGGGCGAAACTGCCGATGAAATTCTTGCTGCCTTTGAGGTTGACGCCGTTCTTGACGCCGACGCCGGAGTCATTTTGCGACAGCACCGTGGTTGGCACCCGGATGTGGCGAATGCCGCGATGGCTGGTGGCCGCAACCAAGCCGACGGCATCGAGAACGGCACCACCACCGACCGCTATCACAAACGAGTGCCGATCGATCCGGTGCTCCTGAATGAGACCCATCATCCATTCGACATGAAACAGCTCGTTTTTGATCTTCTCTCCGCCCAAAACCGTGATCGGCGCGACGGCGAGCTCGATCGCCGTGCTATGGGCCGCGGCGTAGGCCTCGATCTGCGCCGCCAGCAGAGGACGCACCGCCAACAGGCCGTCGTCCACGAACACCAGGCAGCGATGGCGCCGGGCGGGTTCGAGCCGCGTCACGGTATCTTTGAGGACGCTATTGGCGGGGTCGAAAAGGTCGTTGGTAAAATGTACCGGGTATTCGTAGTTGATGGCGAAGCGTTGCAGATAGACCGAGGAGGCCATGTTCGCGACCGTCATCAACGCCATCCCCACTCTGATTGTGTACAATGCGCAAGCTTGCCAAACAACAGTCGACCAGACGATCATCTTTGAATGATGTCAAGCGGCTCGAACGGTTGCGGGGCCAAGTCGCCACCGACCTCGGTCACCCCAACCTCTGAACCGCACCGGGGCCGCAAGGGAAATGCGATGCACAATACATTGGTTCTCCTGGTTGTCGGCCTCAGTCGCCGGCTTCTCGGACAACACACCCCACATCTCTCGCGGCTCGCCGCATCTGGCCTGCGCACGCTCGATACGGTGCTGCCGGCGGTCACCTGCACGGTGCAATCGACATTGCTGACGGGTCTGCCGCCCGACGGGCACGGCGCGGTGGCCAACGGATGGTACTTCCGGGATCAGGCGGAGGTGTGGCTCTGGCGGCAATCAAACCGGCTGATTGCCGGCGAAAAGGTGTGGGAGGCGGGCAAACGGCGCGACCCGGGGTTCACCTGTGCCAACATGTTCTGGTGGTACAATATGTATTCCAGCGTGGATGTCAGCGCCACGCCCCGGCCGATGTATCCGGCGGACGGACGCAAAATCCCGGACCATTATGCCGACCCCCCCGAGCTGCGCGACGAGCTCAACGGCAAGCTCGGCGCCTTCCCGCTATTTTCCTTCTGGGGTCCGGCCACCAGCGTGGTGTCGAGCCGTTGGATTACCGAGGCCACGCTCTACGTGCGCAGGACGCGGCGACCGACATTGACGCTGTGCTATCTGCCGCATCTCGACTACGGGCTGCAAAAATGGGGTCCCGACCTCAGCAACCCTCGAATTTGCCAGGATCTCGCCGAAGTCGATCAGCTGGCCGGGGAATTGATCGATGCCGCCAATCGCGATGGCGACAGAGTGATTGTCGTCTCCGAGTATGGGATCGTACCGGTGCTCGGGGCCGTGCACATCAACCGCCTGCTGCGGGAGGCTGGACTGTTCCGCTTTCGCATGGAAATGGGACGGGAAATCTTCGATCCCGGCCTATCGCGGGCGTTTGCACTCGCCGACCATCAATTGGCACACATTTATCTGCAGCATGGTACCGATCCGGCGGCGGTAAAGTCGCTGCTGGAAGGCCTCGACGGGGTCGCCGAGGTGCTGGATGAAGGGGGCAAGCGCCGGCATGGCCTTCATCATCCACGCTCGGGCGAACTGATCGCCCTCGCCAAGCCCGATCGCTGGTTCAGCTACTACTGGTGGCTCGACGACGACAAGGCTCCCGACTATGCCAGAACCGTGGATATTCACCGCAAGCCTGGCTACGATCCCATGGAGTTGTTCCTCGATCCCGCCCTGAGCCTGCCGAAGCTTAAAATTGGCCGCCGCATCTTGGCCCGAAAGCTCGGATTTAGGAACTTGCTCGACGTCACTCCGATCCGCGGTACCTCCCTGGTGAAAGGCTCGCACGGCTTGATCAACCCCGACCCGGCGGATATGCCGGTGGTCATCTCGAATGATAGCACGCTGTTACCGGCGGGCTCGGTACCGGCAGCCGCCTTCAAGGCACTGCTGCTGGCCCACGTTTTCGGGGGCTGATACGCTTTTGCCATGCTAACCAGCGACGCCAACGAGCTTATGATCCTGGTGGATGCCGCCGACCGCCAGGTGGGAACCGCGCCGAAACTCGCCGTACACCGCGAAGGTCGCTTGCACAGGGCAATTTCCGTACAGATTACTGATGGCCGCAATCGCCTGCTTTTGCAGAAGCGCCACATCGGTAAGTATCACTCGGGTGGTCTGTGGACCAACACCTGCTGCAGCCATCCGCGGCCCGGCGAAGCCACGCTGGCTGCGGCCGAGCGCCGGCTGACAATGGAGATGGGCATCGCCTGCCCGCTGGCCCCGCTGTTCACCACCACCTACCGCGCCGATCTCGACAATGCCATGATCGAGCATGAGATCGTGCATGTCTTCGCCGGTCGCTACGACGGACCGGTGCGGCCCGATCCGATCGAAGCCGATGGCTATGCCTGGGTAGCGCCTGAGACGCTACGCCAAGAGGTCAGCGGGAACCCGGAGCGCTATTCGGCATGGTTTCGCATCTACGTCCGCGACCACTGGGCGTCGCTGGCACGCCCTTGAAGCGGCCAGGCTAGACGATCTTGAGATCGCCCAGCGTGGTGCCGTCCCGCGTGGTTGCGGCGCCGACCTTCGGCGTTTGCCCACCGCGCAGCACGGAATTGCCCATGTACAAGGTGCGTTGATCGATGGGCGCCGGGTTCAGCCAATCATCCTCCTTGATCTGTCCGCTCTTGCCGTAGGCCTCGAGTGGGTTGAGGTAGGTGACTTTCTCGATCTGCTCTTCGGCAATGCCGCCGCGCCGCATGAGCTCGGCGGTCTTTGGCACGGCCAGGGGATCGGATACACCCCAGTCGCAGGCGCTGTCGCAGAAGATGCGCTCGGCACCGTAAGTGCGCACGATCTCAACCATGCGCTCGTTGCCCATTTTGGTGAACGGGTAGATGGAGAATGCCGCCCAAAAGCCGCGATCGAGCACTTCCCGCACGGTTTCCTCGTTGTTGTGATCAATCACCACGAAGCTCGGATCAAGCTTGTGCTCGAGCGCCACCGCCATCGAGCGAAGCGTCCCCTGTCGCTTATCGCGATGCGGAGTATGGACCATCACCGGCAGGGCCAATTCTTTGGCGAGCTCCAATTGGGCGCGGAAGTACTTGTCCTCAAGCGCGGTCTGCTCATCGTAGCCGAGCTCACCGATGGCGACGACGCCTTCCTTCAAGGCATAGCGCGGAAGGATCTCGAGCACCGCTTCGGCCAGCTCCTCGTTGTTGGCCTCCTTTGGATTGAGGCCAACCGTGCAGTAGTGGCGAAGGCCAAACTGACCGGCGCGGAAGCGCTCAAAGCCACAGATCAACGACAGGTAATCGATGTAGCTGCCGACATTGGTGCGCGGTTGGCCGAGCCAGAACGCCGGCTCGATGCACGCCACCACCCCGGCCGCGGCCATCCGCTCGTAGTCGTCGGTGGTGCGGGAAACCATATGCGTGTGCGAATCGAGAAACATGAGATGGCTCCGTTGCCTATCCACGCGCGATGTCCGTCCAGGTGATGTGCCCGGCCCGCGCGGCCTCATTGAGGTCCGGGACCGTACGCAAATGGCGCTCCGCCTCGGCACTGCGCGAGGCGGTGAGCGCCAGGGCAGCGGCTCGGCGCTCAAGCAGCACGCCGGTCGACAACACCCGCCCCAAGTCGTCTAGCGCCGCGGCATCGGCATGCGGCCCCACGCAGCGCCATAGCTCGGGGGAGACCGGCCGCTGCGCGGCCCAGCGTTCATGCGCATAATCACACAGCATGCGCATCAGCCGCGGATTGCTGCGTTCGTCGAGCCCTAAGATTGGGGCCAGCTTGCTGCCGATGAAGAGTGCCTTCAACACCATGTGGTTCCAGGCGTTTTCGTCAAACTGTTCCATCGGGAAGGGATTGCGATGGGCAACCGCCTCGAAGATCGGCTGCATGGCGCTGCGGGTGCCCTCGCGCGCCCGGCTCACGTGCTGGGCGGCATCGGGATAGAGCGGAAGCCCGCGATAGAAGGCGATCAATTCCCACACGTCAGCGGTGTTGAAGAGCATTTCCAGCCGCGCCTTGAACGCCCCGGCATCGCGTGCGTGGCTTGCCAGGACGAAGGCGATGCGAGCCGCCTGATCCACGCTCCAGTCGGTCGGATCCCAATAGGGGCGTGCAGCCGCTGCGGCAGCACGTTCCTCAGCCTTGAGCTCCAGATCGTCCTTGCCAAGCTTGCGCGTCGCGTACCCGAGCGCCAGGTAGATGTCCTTCTCGCTTGGCGAAGATTGCAACCGCTCCATTTGGGCGCGGAACCAGTCGGCGGCTGCAGGCGACACGCGGGCAACAACCCAGCCGCTCAACAGCTCCGCGGGCGTACGCTTGGGCGATGTCATGGCTCACCTATGTGCCGATACACCGGGGCCGGCAAGTCGGCGCAGCTGCCGGCCCGGATGCCTGGAGACACTATGTCTCGCGCGCCGGGGTTGTCCAGCAAACACCCTTGATGCGGCCGCTTTAGGGAGGCGTGGAAGCGGATTTGAACAAAATGGTGCGCCGCCTGCCGGTCAGGACACAGCGTGCGGCGGCGATCAAACGGCGTGTTGGATCGAGGGCCCCGGTGCAAGGCGCGGCACGATCTCCCCTAATTTGGTGATCACCGTCGCCCGGAGCCGATCCTATCTGACCGCTGCGGCAACTTGTAGGATCACCCACATGGACCCGTTCGGCTTCTTCGTCATGCTGACCATGGCAACCTTCACCCTGCTGTCAGGGGGCGTTTTGACAAGCTTGGTGGTTTTGGAGCGGAAGCCTCACCGTTCGCAGGGTCATACCCAGCCCATCAACCGACGCCGTGCGCGCAAGAGCCGTCGCTCCGCTGCTTGACACCTTTTAGCACGCGATCGCGACGCACGTAGTTCAGAGATTGAGGGAAGCCTAGCGGGGTCGGCGAGCGCATCGCCGGCCCCTATCTGGTGCCATCGGCTGAGTTTGAGACACCGCCAGGTCACTCCGCCTCGCCTGTCGCCAGAGGCGGCAACCCGCTAACGGTTACGGGTGGGCTCCCCATAGCACACCGATTGGCGGCGCATTGCCGGCCTGCCGCCGACCGGCCCTCAAGCCGCCAGGCCACCATCCAAGGCGCAGATTGCGATCGCAAGCCTCACCAGAAGGACGCAATCAGTAGCAATAGCGTCGCGCACATCGCCAGCGTGCCTGCCGCCATGAAGAGTGCTTGCAGGGTCGTTGGTTCGTCCAGTTCGTCCGACATGGCCTCTGCTCTTAAGCGGGATCGGTAACGTCATGCCGGTGCCGCCGCCGGCGTTGGTCAGTTCTCCGCCCGCGTGGGCGGATCCGCCACCGAGCAAAAGGATGCAGGCTGATGATTGTAGGCAGCTTGGGCGTGGATTGCTACCGGTCCCGACGGTTTTTTTGCACAGATTCGGCCAATCAATTTCGCGCTTGCGAAAGCGGGCGGCGACGATTTCGCGCCTGCCTTCATGAACGGCTGGCCGACTGCGCCACCCCAGCAAGTCAATGAGCGGCCGACAATCTTACATCTTAAGGGAAAACGACCCAGGTCGCCGCCCCCGGCGCAAAAGCGCGCGCTTCTCACGATTTCGGCTGGTTTTGCCGCCGATATCCGATCACGCCTTGGCGCTCGGGGCTACAGGCCGCGGCCATCGGCGGTATTTTCAAGCGCGGACACTTGGGGTGACGGAAGCACCTCAAAGCAGCGAGGACTGCCATTCTCGCTGCCTTGAGGCATCGTGGAGGAGATGCCGCTCTGAAGCTGCGGCAGCTAGGCGCGTCGTGGGCAAATCCAACCTCTGTCCAACAACGGGCTGCTGCGGCCAGCGGCAGCTGGAGTGCGTCATGCGGCACCCCAGCAAGCTTCAGAATGCGCCCTGGCTCCGACAGTGCACATCGGGTGGAGCCTGCAATTGTGAGCGCGTCGAACCTCTAAGGCACAGGCAGCCGGCACCGATGGGATGCGCAGGGATCCCTTGGCGCCGGCCTCCCTATGCCATCTATCCTCCGACCTAACCCACCGGCACCGTTGCGGGGACCGGGCGCCGATCAAGGGCCAAATACACCCCACCAGAGACGAGAATGCCGACAAGCCAGCTCAGGTCTGCACCACCGAGCAGCCCCGTTGAAATGGGCCCTTGCAGCGCTGGAACGAGACCATCCTGTACGGACCAGCCCGCAATCAATCCGGCGAAGAAGGCGAAGATCCCGACCCAGTTGATGTCACCATAGGCGCTCACTTCGGGTGCGCGGTAGAGCTCCGGCACGTCGATGTGGCCCCGGCGCTTGAGGTAGAAGTCGGCCATGACCACGCCAGCAAATGGGCTCATCCACAACAGGAGACTGATCATCCAGTTGTCGAAGGCCTTGGCGAACGAGGGCTCGAACACGAAATAGATAGCGACCAGGTAGCTGGCGATACCAACAATCAGTGCGATGGCCGTCCGCGACAGGTGGACACCCATACTGAGAGCCGCCAGCGCCGCCGAATAGACGTTGAGGATGTTGGTCGCAATCGGTCCGTGCAGCACCATAAGGAGCACCAGCAGGCTGGTGACGCCGCCGAACACGGCACTGACCATCTTGGCCGGGTCGGTATCGAGGGTCACGCTCGCCAGCGTCGCTCCAAGAATTGCCAACCACACCGTCGGCACGAACATTCCCACATAGCTATACCAGAAGACGGCCTTGGAGGATTCGCTGCTCGGGACGAAGCGCGAGTAATCTGACGCCCATGTAACCCAGGAAATCCCCCAGCCGACGCCAATGGCCGTCATGAGCAATGTCAACATTGCCAGGTGAGCACCAGGTGCAAGCGTGCTGGTGAGGCCCCAATTGACGACTCCGGGTTGGCTCCAGGCGAGGAAGCTCATCAGAGCCATGATGGCCACCGTCACAGGCACCGTATACTTCTCGAAGGTACGGATGGCATAGAAACCGTAGGTACCGATCAACATCTGCAACACCACCACGATGGTGATGACGACCATGTTCGTCATGACGTTATCGGCGACGCCGAACTGACCGAGAATGGCGACGGCGATCTTGACGGGGAAGTAGGTATTCACCCCGATCCAACCGAGCGTGGTGAGAAACATCAGGAAGCTTGGTAGATACGCCCCGCGCCGGCCAAAGGCCGAGCGACACAGCACCATTTGATTGACCCCAGTCTTGTGTCCCATCACCGTGAAGGCGGCAAAAATTGCGCAGCCGATGATGTTGCCGAGGACAATGACCGCTATGGTCTCCCATAATCCGAGCTTAAGAACGATCCCTAGCGCACCAAGTGCCCAGTTCACCGGGGCGATATTGGCTCCGGCCCAGATCCACATCTGCTGAAGACCGGTCGAATCCCGATCAGCCTCGGGAATGGGCTCCACACTGTGGATGTCGGCTCTCAACTCGCTAGTTGCGGGTGTCGTCATGATTGTCCCCCTGGTTCGGGGCGACCATTGGGGCGGTCGCCGAAGCGCGCCGGCGCCGCGTT
>Ga0126384_10002781_pt1 | contig 10624 bp, 9 predicted proteins | sample PanSoiMetPlot_36_FD_92543 | JGI IMG/M metagenome (GOLD analysis project Ga0126384, IMG submission 92543) | Tropical forest soil microbial communities from Panama - MetaG Plot_36 | ecosystem: Environmental > Terrestrial > Soil > Tropical forest > Bulk soil | place: Panama | collected 2016-02-17 | reverse complement strand
GAGATTGGAGACCAGATCGTCCGCATCCTCCAGCGCCGAGTTGAGGCAATGCGAGCAGAGCTCCAGAAGCTCGGCGTCGAATATCAAGGGGAAAGCCGCTGATCATGCCAGCCGGTTAAGGATGCGCCCCACGATAGCTCGACCTGCCCCGATATACTGGGCGGCGTCATCGACTTCGACCCCGAGATAACGAGCTTCGTATCCCCCCGCAGACAGCTGGCTCGAGATTAAAGGGTGTCCGCCGACATGCCGAAAATCACTTATGTCGAGTACAGCGGCCGCGAGCACCGGGTGGAGGTGCCGCTGGGGCGTTCGGTCATGCGCGGTGCGGTCGACAATAGCATCCCTGGCATCGACCGCCGATTGCGTTGGCGAATGCGCCTGTGCGACGTGCCACGTCTATGTCGATGAGAGCTGGCTGGGGACGACCGGCACCCCTGTCCCGGGCTCGCAGAAAGCCAGCATGCTGAGCTTCGCTGCGCTCGCCCAGCCTGACTCCCGCCTGTCTTGCCAGATATACAGTGAGCGAGGCACTCGACCGGCTGGTCGTCCGCATGCCGGAAGGGCAAACGCCCCAATGGCGCGATGATCGCTCAGTCGGCATCGGTCCGATCGCTTCCGTAACGGAGTTGCGCCCTGCTATGCTGGTGCCGGTGACCGGGGTCCACACGGCCCGCTCCAAACTGGCGTAGAAAATCGACGCTGAATAAATCAATCTCGTTTTTATAGGGTAGGACGAACCGCTCACCCAGAGAAGGTCGGCTGAAACGAGGAGCGTGAACGGAATGCCCCAGATGGGTCTCAAGGACAAAGTCGCGATCGTCACGGGTGCTGGCTCGCGCGGTGACGGCATCGGCAACGGAAGGGCCGCCGCCATATTGCTCGCACGCGAAGGCGCCAAAGTGGCGTTGCTCGATGCGATGAAAGAATGGGCCGAGGCTACCAAGGCGATGATCGATGCGGAGGGCGGCACGTCGATGGTCGTCATCGCCGATGTGGCCGATCAAGTTTCGAGCGCGGCTTCCGTCAAGGCGACAGTCAACGCCTGGGGCCGGCTCGACATTCTTGTCAACAACGTTGGCATCGGTGGGCCCATCGGTAATGCGGTCGATGTCGACACCGCGGCATGGGACGCCGCCATGCGCGTCAACGTGACGTCGATGATGCTGATGGCAAAGCACGCCATTCCGGAAATGCGAAAGCGGGGTGCCGGTTCGATTGTCAACATCGCCTCGATCGACGGCCTGCGTGGCGGCAATCCGAGCCTGTTCTACTCAACATCCAAAGGCGCCGTTGTCAACATGACGCGCTCGATGGCGGCCCACCACGGGCCGGAGGGCATCCGCGTCAATTGCATCGCGCCAGGCTACGTCTATACGCCAATGGTCTATGCCCGCGGCATGGAGCCAGAGCTGCGTGAGGCGCGCCGCAAGAACACTCTGTTGCAGACCGAGGGTACCGGCTGGGACGTCGGCAATGGCGTCGTGTATCTGGCGTCCGATCAGTCGGCCTGGGTGTCAGGCATCATCCTATCGATCGACGCCGGCTCCATGGCAGGTACGGTGGGTAACACAACGCCGCCACGGGCGTTCGAGTAATACAGATGAAGGGCGAAGAAATGGCTAACGCAATTCAACACTTTGACGCTGTCGTGATCGGCGCGGGCTTTTCCGGCATCCACATGCTGAAGTCACTCCGGGACAGACTGGGGCTGAGGGTGCGAGTTTATGAAGCCGGTGAAACTGTGGGCGGCACCTGGTATTGGAACCGCTACCCCGGCGCGCGATGCGATTCTGACGCCTACATCTATTGCTTCACCTGGGACACGCAACTTTTACAGGACTGGGAATGGTCCGAACGCTATCCCGAGCAGCCCGAAATTCTGCGTTATCTTGAGCATGTGGCCAAACGCCACGACCTGAAACGCGACATGCAATTCAACACGCTCGTGACCGGCGCCGAGTTCGACGAGAAAACCAACCTATGGAGGGTGCGCACGGACAACGGCGAAGAAGTTACGGCACGTTACCTCATCGCCGCCGTGGGCAGTCTGTCGGCCACAAACATTCCGCAGTTCAAGGGCCTGGAGACATTCAAGGGTAGGTGGTACCACACAAGCCGCTACCCTCACACCGGCGTTGACTTCACCAACAAACGTGTGGCCGTGGTTGGCACCGGCGCCACAGCGGTGCAGGCCATTCCGGAAATTGCGCAGCAGGCAAAGCAGCTCACGGTGTTTCAGCGCACCGCCAACTACTGTGTGCCGGCGCGTAATGGCAAGGTGGACCCCGAAGTGGTCAAGGCGCGAAAGGCGGGCTATGACGGCATCGTCAAGCGCATCCGCGAGTCGTTCTTCGGCCAGGAGCATTACTTCATTCCCAAATCTGCACTGGAAGCGACCCCCGAGGAGCGAGAGCGTGAGTTCGACAGGATGTGGGACGCCGGCGGATTCGCCTTTTGGCTGGCCAACTATCAGGACATGTTCTTCAACCAGGAGGCCAATGACCTGTGCGCTGACTACATCAAGCGCAAGATCCGCAAGACTGTGAAAGATCCGGTCGTCGCTGAAAAGCTCATACCCAAGGGCTACGCCTACGGCACCAAGCGTCAACCGCTGGACACCAACTATTACGAGACCTTTAACAAGGATAACGTGCTGCTGGTCGATGCCAATACCGACGGCGGCATTGAAGAAATTACCGAGAAGGGCATCCGAGCCGGTGGCGAGGAATACGAATTCGACATCATCGTTTTGGCCACCGGTTTCGATGCCATGACGGGCCCGCTGAAGGCATTGAACCTAAAAGGCCGCGGCGGCCTCACGCTGGATCAGCAATGGGCCGATGGTCCGCACACCTACCTTGGAATCTCGATCGCCGGCTTCCCCAACTTGTTCACCATCACCGGTCCGCAAAGTCCGTCGGTGCTGTCGAATATGCCGGTATCCATTGAACAGCACGTGGAGTGGATCACCGAATGCATAGACAACATGCGTAGGACCGGCAAGACCACCATCGAGGCGACGCCCCAGGCGCAGGATCAGTGGGTTGCTCATGTCAACGAGATCGTCAACCAGACGCTGATGACCGGCGCCAACTCTTGGTACATGAGTGCCAACATCCCCGGCAAACCACGCGCGTTTCTGCCCTATTTGGGGCCGGAAGGCGTCGGTGGTTACCGAAAGAAGTGCGATGAAGTCTCCGCCAACGACTACGAGGGATTTGCACTAGCATAGCCTACCGAGAAAAAGACTATCGGGCGGGGTAAAAGGGGAACGTCTTTAACCCACCCTATTTAAACAGGATGGGAGAGGAAATGATCAATAACGGCTACTACTCGCAGGACGTGCATGGCCCTTACGAGCTGCACGACATCGGCAGTCTCGAATTGGAAGAAGGGGGCACCATCCGCAATTGCCAACTCGCCTACGCTACTTTTGGCACGCTCAACGCCAGCAACGATAATGCCATCCTTATTCCCACCTGGTACTCCGGCACCAACAAGATCATTGAGCAGGTTTATATCGGCAACGGTCGCGCGCTCGATCCCGCCAAATACTTCATCATCATCGTGAATCAGATCGGCGGCGGTCTTTCCACCTCGCCGCACAATACGCCGCCACCGGCTGGAATGGGGAATTTCCCGCATGTACGCATCGGTGATGACGTGCGCGCGCAGTACAAATTAGTCACGGAGAAGTTCGGCCTGAAGAGCATCGCTCTGGTTGTCGGCGGCTCCATGGGCGCACAGCAGACCTACGAATGGGCCGTGCGCTATCCCGATATGGTAAAGCGAGCAGCGCCCATCGCCGGCACGGCCAGAAATACTATCCATGATTTTCTATTCACCGAAACTCTGGTCGAGGCGATCACGTCCGACCCCGGTTTCAACAAGGGTTTCTATACATCGTCGGCAGAGGTACGAGAAGGTCTGTTGCGTCACGCCAAAATGTGGGCAGTGATGGGCTGGAGTACGGAGTTTTTCCAGGAAAATCGGCACAAGGCATTGGGCTTTTCGTCCTTGGACGATTTCATCATCAACTTCATGTATGGCTATTTCAGCGTGATGGATCCGAACGACCTGCTGTGCATGGCATGGAAATGGCAGCGCGGCGACATCAGCCGGTACACCGGGGGCGATTTGCGGGCCGCGTTGGGCCGGATCAAAGCCAAGACCTTTGTCATGCCGATGTCTTCGGACATGTTCTTCCCGCCGGCGGATTGTCAGGCCGAGTGGCGGCTCATTCCCGATGCCGAATTCCGGCCGATCCAGACCATCGATGGGCATCTCGCGCTCTTCGGCGCAGATCCCAATGCGCTCAGTCAACTCGACAAGCACCTAGGCGAGTTGCTTGCGACAGAGATATAGGGTCGTCCACCGGGTCACTTCCGACGGCCGGGCGACAAAGCCAAATGTGCGTTTGGGAAAGGATGTTTCACGTCGGCAAGTGGGGCTACCGCCGGCTGTATCGGGGCACGCGACCGATCTAGTTTTCGCTGAACCTATGTCAAGCGGCTATCCAGAAAGGCTCTGTCGAGTCATAGTTCCTATCTGTACCGCATTGCCCGTGCCGGACGTATACGATGAGCGATTTCGAATTCACCGAGTCATTTCGCGTAGGTCTATGACCGGTATCTGGTGCCAATGGACTTCGCTCCTCACGGGCGACGGCTCGCCGGGCGGGTCGCCGCGCTCGCTCCTCGGCGCGTGCTGGAAACGGCCGCCGGCACTGGCGTCGTAACCCGCGAATTGGCGCGCATCCCGCTACCCTCAGCGGCGCCGGTCAAGGCTATTCACGAAATGCTGAGGTTAGAGGCGTGGATGGGGAGCGCCGTTTGTTGCATCGGTCGCAAGCCAAGCAGGCAGCGCGCCAACTTGCCGCTGCAAGCCGGAAGTTTCCGCTCGTGCTGGTGGTCTCCGACACGGGAGTAGTCGAGCTTGCCCCGGGTCCTGGCTCGAATGGCCTCGGCAGCGTGTTGGGGCAAATGATCGGTTTGGCGCAGACGGACCGGCTCGCTCGGTTGAAGACTTGCGCCTCGGACGAGTGCCACTGGATATTTTTCGGATCGCTCCAAGCCGGCTAACCGGCATTGGTGTTCGTCTTCGATTTGTGGCAATCGGCAGAAGACGCGAGCCTATCGGGAGAGACAACGCTGGGTGTCGTGAACGCGCGTTGTTGGTCAACTTTCGACGACCTGCGCGTCGCTGCAATTCGCCGTCGCTAAATCTGTCCAGGGACGACGACAACGGAGAGAACGATGCACGACCTCACAAGCGATCTTGGAGCCCCCAAGGTCGTCGATCGGCACACCTTCCAGGCGGAGCTGGACGCGTTGCGGGTTCGGGAGAAGGGCCACACAAAAGAAGGCGACGCCATTGCGGCCGCCCGCCGACGGCTCCCCATGGTCGAGGTGGATGGTGCCACGCCGCTCATCGGCGAACGCGGCGCGGTTACGCTGTTGGACGTGTTCGAGGGCCGTCGACAAGCTGATCGCCTACTACTACATGTAGCACACTGGCCATCCCGCGCCGGAGCAGTGCGAAGGGTGCACCTGGGTGACATCGCAAGTACGTGAACTGTCCTACCTGCATTCCCGTGACGTCACTTACGCCACGTTCTGCCAAGGTGCATACGAAGAGAGCGCCGCGGTACCGCGACTTCATGGGCTGGGAGATGCCTTGGTACTCGGTCGAGGACTTGGCTTAGAGTAGGCCTCGCGCTTTTAGCCGTTCGACAAATTCGGAGCCTTTGATGTGGCCCCACCCGGTCCAGCCCGGCCGCTCTTTGGTGGCGAAGATCTCGAGCCGGGGAACATCACCGTAAAGCCTCTCCAACGCTCGATACGCTCCGTCCGGCTTTTCTGAGTGCTCGCCAACCACCGCAAAGACGCGTTGGTCGACACCATGGTCGCGGATCGGGATCCCTTTACCGCGCTTCGCGCCGAGCATATTCTCGACACCTTTGCGGGTGGTCTTGCCGGTGCTGGGCAGCCCGCCAGGCCGGATCCACCCCGTCATTTCGCCGGTGCCAATCTCCGCGACCTTGATCCAGCACAGGGATTCCGTCGAGTAACCGAAGCCGCAGCCACGGATGATCTGTTCGAGTGCGACTCGAAACCGCGCTTCGCGACCGGCTTGGCGGCGTGGTCCGTAAACCCACCACTCCGTCCGTGCATGCCGCGCCATCAACCCCTTTGGCCACGGCGCTAACATTGGTCGCAGCAATCGAATGCAGGTCCGCGGTTCCAAAGTTGCGTACTTGCTCTGCGGGCTGCGGCCTTCGCCCTTCGGGCTGTATGTCGCAAAGGACAGCGGCAGGTCGATCGCGGCGAGCTGGAAGCCACCCGACGGCGGCGTCGGCCAGGGCGGAGTGATCGTGTTCAGCCAGCGCCAGTAAGCGGTGCGGCAACCACCCGAGCACGTTAACGCGTCGGGGCGCACGGTCTTAAAGGATTTCTGGCAGTTTATGCACCTCACCTGTGACGTTTAACACTAAAACGTTACAACAGACAACCCTTGCCGTTTTTGCCGCCTGTCTTTCTAATTCGCCATCCACGTCTGATCCTAAAGCTGCTCCACCTTGAAATTCTTGCGCCGCAATTGGCTCAGGATGCCTTGGTCACCCACCAGATGGCCGGCGCCGACGGCGACGAAATAGCTTTTGGGCGTTTGCAGAAAGCGCTCAATTTCTGTCGTCATGGTGGTGTTGCGGTCGTCGAACAGCTTGGTCATCAACGGCTTGAGTTGTGGATAGTCGCGAGCACTGCTGATGATCACCTCCTGCATCGCGGCCGCATCGCCCGATCGCCAAGCCCGCGTCAGCAAGTCGACGACGTCGGGCCATTTCTCCATGTCGACCAGGCTGCTCAGCAGCAGATGGTCCTGGAACTCTTCGGACAGCGAGCTGAACAGTTTGAGCTGCGACGCGGCGTCCTCCAGTGCGCCGATCGGCTTGTGCGATTGCCGCGCTTCTTCAACGAAATGTCGGTCCAACCCGTATGACGGATCGATACCCATGCGCTTCATTTCTAGTTGCACGACCAGCATGCTGACCAGCCATGGTCGCACGTGCGCGATGGTCGGCTCCGACAGACCGCCCTGTTTCAGATACGCCTCCAGGTGTGAACGGGTGACCTCGCTGAGATGATTGGTAATGGTGTCGCCGTTCGGATAGCCGCCGATCTCGGTGAACGCCCGCTGCACGCGGGCGGCTCCGGCGGGCTCGCTGATGTCGATTTCCTCGATCAGCGTGTCAGTCTCCTTAAAGCTGTCCTCGATGACCGACGGCAGCGGATAGAGATCGGCCTTGCCGGCGTGGATCGTGCCGAGCAGATAGACGACGCCCTTAGGCCCGCTGACTTTCCACAGGAAATGCTTGGGCGCGCCGTCTTCGGCCGCCGGCGGCGTTTGCGCGGACGCAAAACAGCACAGGGGCCAGAGCCGCGATCCCGAGCGCCCGTTTCCAAAACATCATCGATTTTGCCTTATATCCCGCGTGTTGCGGTGAGGAGCACCGACCAGTGGATAGGTTTGCCGGTTAATGTGCGATGAATGAGCCGCCTCAAATTTACCCGGAACTGAAAATCAAAACGCTGCGCACACTGCTTGCGGTATTGCGACTGCCGGGGCCTCACCGTGACATATATCGGCAAAAATCGGGTCGCTGCGTGGTGGAGCTTCGATCTGCTGCCGGTGCGTTCCAAGGTCGCGCGCGATCGGGCGCGATTGTCGCGGAACAAGTCGAAAAGCCGCGTCGCGGTCAGTACCGCAAGCGGCAAGAGATGCGACGGGCGGGGCCGGCCGCGCAGGCGGCAGTCCGTCGCGCCCGTAATGGAGGACGATCGCCTCACTGATCACCGCGCCGATCGGCGTCATCCGATCGGCCGGCCACGTCGGCACGTAACGGCCATGCAGATCGGCGGCTTGTGGCTTTGTGAGCCCTTAGCCGTGCCGATCGGGGTTCCCCGGTTCGAGCCGCAATCGCGTTGTGTTCATCCCGATAAACATGGCTAGTCTTTTACCATGTCGGAATGCCACAGGCGCGCCAATGCGAGCGATGGGGAGATCGATGTCTTTTTTGGATTCCCGTGAGCAGGTCGCACCGCAGGGATCGGCAAACCGGTTCGACGGCGGGAGGACGTGCGCTTTCTGACGGGCGCGGGCAAGTACGCCGATGACATGAACCTGCCCGGCCAAGCCTGTGCCTATGTGGTACGCTCGCCGCACGCGCACGCGAGGATTGCCAGCATCGATGTCGGATCGGCGGTCGGGGCGCCGGGTGTTTTGTCGGTCCTGACCGGCAGCGACGCGGCGGAGGACGGCCTACAGCCGATCCCGCACCGGCCCGTGCCAGCGAACCCGCACGAGGTGCCGCTACGTAGCCGCGACGGCTCCCCGTTCTTCGCCGCGCCGCACCCGGTTCTGGCGCTCGAAAAAACCCGCTATGTCGGGGAACCTGTCGCTGTGGTCATCGCCGTAACACTTTGGCAGGCGATGGATGCTGCCGAAGGCCTCGCGGTCGTGTACGCCCCGCTGCCCGCGGTGGTGGGGTCGGCGGACGCGCTGGCGCCAGGGGCGCCGCTCGTCTGGGAGGAGCACGGCGCAAATCTGTGCGTCGACTCCGAAACAGGCGACAAAGCGGCGACTGAGCTCGCCTTCTCCCAGGCGACACATGTCGTGCGACTGCAGACAGCGATCAACAGGGTTACTGGCGTTCCGATGGAGATGCGGGCGGCGGTCGGCATCTACGACGAAGCCGCGGTGCAATACACGGTTTATACCGCGGCCGGCGGGGGCGTGATTCGGCAGCGGGACGACATTGCTGCCGTCCTCGGCGTCCCGACCGCGTCGGTGCGGGTGATTTCGGGCGACGTCGGCGGAAATTTCGGCATCCGCAACAGCACCTATCCGGAATTCGTGCTGGTCGCGTGGGCGGCCCGCCGAATTGGGCGGCCAGTCAAATGGACGTGCGAGCGCCGCGACGCATTCGCCACCGATTTCCACGGCCGCGACCTGACCGCCGACGCGGAGCTTGCTCTCGACCAGCATGGCCGTTTTCTCGCCATTCGGGGGATCAACACCAGCAATTTGGGCGCCAGCGCGATTTCCTTTGTCCCGCTCGCCAAGGGGATCGCCGTCTCCTCCAGCGTCTACGACATCCCCTGTTCCTACATGCGGGGCCGCGGGGTGGTCACGAATACCTCCCCGACCTCCGCCTATCGCAGCGCCGGGCGCCCGGAGGTAACGTTCGTCCTCGAGCGCCTGATTGACATCGCGTGCCGCCGCTACGGCTTCGATCGCACCGAGATCCGACGGCGCAATCTCGTGACGCCCGAAGCGATGCCGTACCGAAATCCCCTTGGTCTCGTCTATGACAGCGGCGACTACCCCGCCTCATTGCGGCGGGCGACGGAATTGGGCGATTGGGCGGGGTTCGAGACTCGCCGGGCCGAGGCACGCCGACGCGGCCGCTGTCGCGGCATCGGCATCGCCGCTTCGATCGAGCTCAATACCGGCGCACCCCGCGAGCGGGCCGAGATCACGATCGATCCCTCGGGCATCGTCGAACTCGTGCTGGGGACGATGTCGGCGGGCCAAGGCCACGAGACGAGCTTCGCCCAGGTGATTAGCGAATGGCTCGGGGTCGCGCCCGACCAGGTCTTTCTGATGACCGGCGATAGTGACCGCGTACTGGCCGGCGGCGGCTCGGCGTCGGCGCGGTCGATGCGCCTCGGGTCGTGGGTCATCGCCAAAGCCGCCGACGCGATCGTCGACAAGGGGCGCCGGATCGCCGGCGCCATGCTCGAAGCTGCAGAGCAGGACATCGAGTTTGCACATCAGCGTTTCGTCATAAAAGGAACCGATCGCGGCGCCGGCCTGTTTGAGGTTGCCGCCGCTGCACTTGGCGACCGTATTCCGAGCGATCTGCGCGGACCGCTGATGGGGGTCTCGGACGAAACGATGAGCATCCCCTCCTACGCCTATACCTGTGCCGTCTGCGAGGTCGAGGTCGATCCCGAGACCGGCCTCGTCGATGTCGTCCGGTATGCCTCGATCGACGATTGCGGCCGGGCGGTGAACCCGATGCTGATCCACGGCCAGAGCCATGGCGGCATTGCGCAAGGTATCGGTCAGGCGCTGTGGGAGGCGTGCGTCTACGATCCCCGATCCGGCCAGCTCCTGTCCGGCTCGTTCTTGGATTACGCGATGCCGCGCGCCGACCTTCTGCCAGCTTTCGACACGGAGATCAGCGAGGTTCCGTCGACGACGAACCCGCTTGGGATGCGCGGCGGCAGCGAAGGCGGGATCACACCGGGGCTCGCCGCGGTTGCGAACGCGGTCGTGGATGCGCTCGCGGAGTTCGGCGTCCGGCATATCGAGCTGCCGGCGACGCCTGAGCGCATCTGGCAGGCAATCCGCGCGCGCCGAAATGGAGCCGAACGACGCGACGGAGGCTTACGAGAATTTTCCAGTTAAGAGAACACTCGGGACCCAAGCGGTCGCAGCGATGGTCATAGGTCCTTTTCGGCGAGTTCGCGGAACTCGTCAGGAACGGAACGGGAGGCTTCCAGCACGCTCGACCCGTATCCCACCGCCTCCCATCCGAAGCGACCGCGGATCGCGT
>Ga0126384_10002779_pt1 | contig 10625 bp, 10 predicted proteins | sample PanSoiMetPlot_36_FD_92543 | JGI IMG/M metagenome (GOLD analysis project Ga0126384, IMG submission 92543) | Tropical forest soil microbial communities from Panama - MetaG Plot_36 | ecosystem: Environmental > Terrestrial > Soil > Tropical forest > Bulk soil | place: Panama | collected 2016-02-17 | reverse complement strand
TTATGCCTCGCAAGGTGCGCGCCCGACAGAGAAAAACGTGAGCAATTTGGATTCGTGCGGAGCTTTTCAGGAGCAAAGTAGCTTACACTTTGCTCACCTTTTCGTCGATCCGATACAATCAGGAGATTGGTTCAGCATCGAATGGGAGAGTGGTATGACCTCCATCACTCTTACTCAAAGGGGAGCAATTATCCATCTCGATAGCGTCTCATTTGTCATTAGGATCCAGCATAAACCTGCTGGCCATGGAATCAGAATCGCTTTAGGCCGTTCGGAACTTCAAATTTTTGCTCCCGCCGATGCACGCCGCTTTCTTGACGAACAAAGAGACCCAAAGCAAGTCAATGTGGAGACCCTTCTAAAGTGGTTTCCACTGACGGCGACGAGCATAGTCCCCCCTGCGGAGCAACGGCGACCGGCGACAAGTCCGCAGCCAGGACCGAAACCCGGTCATTCGCGTTGACGACGCGGCGGGCAATGTGATCGAGACGCGCGAGCATAAGGGCAACTTCAAAGCGTGGTAGCGCAAAAAAAAAAATGTTTGCACCTAAGCGGTCAATCCGCCATCCTAAAGCGAACGCTCCTAGAAATAATTGGCCATGGAGCCACAAAGCCAAAGTATCTATGTAATCCGGACGGTTTGGCGCCGACTGAAGAAGGGGCACATCAAAGTTCATGACCTGCAGCCGGTAAAAGACATCAAAGGTGGAGGCGGTGTTACGGGCAAATCCAACCGCCCGACAGGTGGCACAGGCAGCACGGACAGTCGGCGGCTTTAGCGCAGGTTCGCGACGCGGGATAGAATCGAGCGTTGTCGGCGTCCGGGCGCACAATGCCCTTCTCGACGTGCCGCAATAGCGTTGTGTGGCTGACGCCTACCAGCGGCGCCATTGCGCTTGTTGAAACAGTTTTCAGTCATCAGCCATTGCACGGCTGTCAACTCGGCGCTCCACACGGCCAACTTTCAGGCGGTATTCGAAACGCGAATCGGAGAATGCAACCAACTAGGCTGGAGACATGTCTAAGCGTTCAACATCTTCCACGGATCACTCGCCGCCTTTATCGTGTCCGGCGCCCCGACGCACTTCCCCGCGAATCTCACCCCCGGGAAACCCCGGCGGGGATGGGGATGTGTGCATGTTCGCATAGGCGAGATCGTTGCGCACGGCCTCCAAGGCCGAGTCGAGATCGCCTGGGGTAATGCCTTGGCCGGTGGGCCCCGTAACATTTGCGGCCGTGATCGTCCCGGTGATGCTTCCCGAAGTGGCCGCTGGGCAAGCCGGCTGCCCACCACCGCCGCACAGGAATATCATCACACCACCGGCGACTTTGTCCGGTGCAAAGTGCAGGTGGGCCACAACAAGCGGCGCTGAGAGGCCGGAAAAGTCTAACGAGAAGGTGATCGCGCCGGGCTGGATCGTCATCTCGAAGTTGCCGCTGCCGGCACTATTGATTGGTGGCACCTCGTTCGCTCCAGCAAGGCTTGCGGAAAAACGCTCCGTTTGCGAATGAGCCGCCGGTGCGAGCAGCAGACTCGCAGCCAGTGTGGCTATTATCCAGAATCTGACGTTTGTACTTTTCATAATGTTCTCCTGTGTGGTGTGCTTTAGATGATTTTGCCATAACGATTCGTCGCAGCCAATGCACAAGGGCTCATTGGAAAAGTAACATTAATGTTACTTTGGGGACCAGTGTCCGGTCCTGCAAACATTAGACAACCGCGAGGCCGTCCACATCCGATTCAGATTAAAAGGCGAAGAGGTGCGATTTTCACACGCGCCGATGCACTCCTTGGCAGGAGTTTGCACTCCTCGCTTAGCAACAAGAAACCGGAAAAATTCAAAAGATAGGGAGGATCTATGAAAAGACTTCTTTTAATTCCAGTGGTAGCAATCGGACTGGCTTTGGTGCCGGCGAAACAATCTGACGCGCAGGTTTCAATCGGAATCGGAGGAGTAGGAATTGGTTACCCCGCATACCGATACAGCTATTACGGTTATCCGGGTTACTACGGATATTACCCACGCAGCTATTACGGGGGCTACCCATATTATCGGACTTACTACTACAGTGGGCCCACGTACTACTACCGGGGGCATCGTCACCATCGGCACCATCATCATTACTATCGCTATTAAGCGCACAGGCTGGTTGGGAGGGCTAACGAGCTGGCTTGGAGCAATTCCAAGCCAGCTTTCCTTTTGCCTGAGCCGAATGATCCCGCCTTACTCCTCGCGATGTTTGCGAAAAAAATCCTGCAAAATCGCAGCGCAATGCATTTGCAAAATACCCGATGTGATTTCACATCGGTGATTAAAGGCCGGTACGTGCAAGAGGTTCATCATGCTTCCGGCAGCGCCGGCCGACGGATCTGCACAGCCGAAAATCACGCGGCGAATTCGCGTGTGCACAAGCGCGCCCGCGCACATTGCGCACGGTTCTTTGGTGACATAAAGGTCGCAATTCATTAGACGCCAATCACCAACAGCCGCCTCAGCCTGTGTTAACGCCAGCATTTCGGCGTGCGCGGTGGCGTCCTTGAGCAACTCGACCTGGTTATGTGCACGCGCGATGATGCTCCCTTCGCGCACAACCACTGCGCCTACCGGAACTTCACCCTTCGCGTACGCTTTGTGCGCCTGTCGCATTGCTTCGCGCATAAAATACTCGTCGGGCAGCGGTTCAATCACGCTTACGTGTACCTACGACCCTGTGGGCCGTCCAATTTATAAGGACCCAAACGAGTCGTTCGGTTGATCCGGATGAGGCCGTGGTTACAGAAATTGCTCCGCTTGCCGAAAAATATTCTTCGGCATATTAGGGACTCCTCATGCACGACAACATCGAATCGCATCTGGTCGAAAAACGCGTTTTCCAACCACCACTAGACTTCAGCAGGAAGGCACGGATCAAAAGTCTGGCTCAATATCGCCGAATGTATCGAGAGTCTATTCGGCAGCCGGCCATATTCTGGGCACGCGAAGCGAAGGAGTTGGTGTGGCGCGCACCGTGGAGAAAAGTGCTCGAATGGAATCCGCCGTTCGCGAAATGGTTCGTCGGCGGTAAACTGAACGTTTCCGAAAACTGTCTGGACCGGCACCTTGCCGGTTCGCGCCGGAACAAGGCGGCAATAATTTGGGAAGGCGAACCGGGCGACAAACGCACGCTCACTTATCAGCAACTGCATCGCGAAGTCTGCCGTTTCGCGAATGTGCTGAAACGGAACAACATCAAAAAAGGCGATCGCGTCATCATTTATCTCCCGAACATTCCAGAGGCTGCGATTGCGATGCTGGCCTGTGCCAGGATCGGTGCGGTGCATTCAGTGGTGTTCGGCGGATTCAGCTCCGACAGCATTCGCGACCGGATCAATGATAGCGGCGCGATCGCGCTGGTCACCGCTGATGGCGCGTATCGCCGGGGCGGTATTGTGCCGCTGAAAAAAAATGTGGATGACGCGCTTCGTGAGGGCACTTCTGTCCGGCGGGTGATCGTGTTTCGTCGCGCCGCAAATGACATCCACATGGAGGAAGGCCGCGATGTTTGGTGGCATCGGGAACTGGAGTATGTGGATGCAAACTGCCCGCCAGCGGCACTCGACAGCGAGCAGCCGCTTTACCTTCTCTATACGAGTGGATCGACTGGCAAACCGAAAGGAATCCTGCACACTACCGGCGGTTACCTCGTAAACGTTTATTGCACTACCAAATACGTCTTCGATATCCGCGATGAAGATATCTTTTGGTGCACAGCAGATGTGGGCTGGGTCACCGGTCATAGCTACATCGTCTATGGTCCGCTGGCGAACGGCGCAACAGTTGTCATGTACGAAGGGGCGCCGAACTGGCCCGAGCCCGATCGTTTTTGGAGAATCATCGAAGAACATCGGGTCAACATTCTTTATACAGCGCCGACGGCGATTCGAGCATTCATCCGTTGGGGCGACAATTGGGTGGCCAAACACGACCTCTCATCCTTGCGGTTGTTAGGCACAGTCGGCGAACCGATCAATCCGGAAGCCTGGATCTGGTATCACAAAACAATTGGCGGCCGACGTTGTCCCATTGTCGATACATGGTGGCAAACCGAGACCGGCTCGATCATGATCACTCCTCTTCCGGGCGCGACACCAACCAAGCCGGGTAGCGCCACGCTTCCGTTCTTTGGCGTCGACCCAGCTGTAGTCGATGAAAAGGGACAGGAAGTCGGTCCGAATATCGGCGGCAAATTGATTAGTCGCCGGCCATGGCCTTCGATGTTGCGCACGATCTACGGCGACAATGCGCGTTACCGACAGCAATACTGGAGCGAATTTAAAGGTAATTATCTCACGGGCGACGGCGCGCGCCGCGATGAAAACGGTTATTTTTGGATCGTCGGACGCATTGATGATGTTCTGAACGTGGCCGGTCACAGACTCGGCACGTCGGAAATCGAAAGCGCGCTGGTCAGTCACCCGCGAGTCGCAGAGGCGGCAGTGGTCGCCAGACCGGATGAACTAAAGGGTCAGGGCGTCGTCGCTTTTGTGACAGTGAAGGCCGGAATTGAGGTCAGTCGCGGGCTAAAGGAGGAATTACGCGATCACGTCAGCAAACACATTGGCGCAATTGCAAAACCCGATGAGGTGCGCTTTGCCGAAGCGCTTCCAAAAACGCGAAGCGGCAAAATTATGCGGCGGCTTCTCAAAGAAATTGCCAGCGGCGCCAAAGTTACCGGCGACACGACGACGCTGGAGGACTTCAGTGTCTTGGCGAAACTCGCCCAAGCCGAGGAATAAAACTCACAAGCATGGCCCCGCTAGCGGCGCCGTGCGCGGGGACGGCTATTTGGTTGAAATATCCGTAATAGTCAAAACATCGAGGGTGCTGAAGTACTCGCCGTCATCTGCATACACGTTGCATGTGCGTCGGCTGGGAGAGAAGGTTAGAAAATCAGGATGCGGAACCTTATAGGATTCTCCAGAAGCGGTGACCAAGTCAAACGCGCGGAATGGCCGTTTATTCAAAACGGCTTCAATTGGTGCAATGGTCGCGAAATCGAATTTATTGTACCTGCCAATGCGCCGCAAGTTAGACAGCTGCTGATTGAAATTGCTTTGGTAAATCGGCTATTTGATTAGCATCTTCACCCATGAGCTTCATCCGAACAGGCTTTCGCGAAGTCGCCTTAAAGCTCAAACGCCAGCGAACGCGCATAGCGCTACGGCACGAGCGGCGTCTTCTACAAAAAAGTGAAATCAACCTTGGGCGTGAGGGCACAACGCAGGCGGCAAATTTTCCCGAGCTGCGCAACGAGATTGTTGCACTGAAAAAGCTCGAGCAGGAGCAAAAAGAAGTCGCGCTCCGGATAGCGCGGATCGAAGAAGGGATAAAAACGATCGAAGCAGAACGGCAGCAAATTGCGCGTGAGCAGGCCGGGGTAATTGCCAAGCTGGAAGCTGACAAAAAACCGCTTCTTCAGCAACGTAACCAGGCGAAGAACACTGCGGAGGTGTGCGAACGGGAGCTTGCTGGAGTGGAGCGGCGCATCCAGGAGAGCGAAGCTGCCGATCGCGATCTTTTGAAACAACTCTCCGATCTGCATGCGCTTGATCCTGCTCCTCCGGACCTGGAGGCGCTCTCAGCGGGTATCATGGCGAGGCGGGTGCGTCTTCCCGACGAACGCGCGGAGTTTGTCCGAGCACGCATGGGTAGCACCGACGCGGTGCGTATGGCCAAGGAGAAGCTGGCCAGCGTGGAGTCCGAACTTGCTACCGTGGAAAAAAACATAGCGCGCGCGCGGAGCGAGTTTGAAGCGCGCGATCGAAAATTGGTTGAGAGCCTTCGGGCCCAACAACAAGCAGCGCGCGACGCGAGGACGCGCCATCAGACGGTGGAGGAGCGGAAGAATCCCGCCTATTTGAGCATCGGTCGTCATCTGTCCGTTAAAGGAGTCGCGCCGCCAAACGCGCCGCATCTGCTGGAGGAGGCGCATCGACGTAAAGCGGCGGTGGATTTGCAATTGGAACAACAGGCCGAACTGGCCCGGCTCTCTAGCCAGATCGACAAACAGGAGCTGCGGAAGTTTTACTTCAGCGCCTTCTCAGTGCTGGTTCTACTGGCGATCACGTTGCTGGTAGTTTTCCAGTCTCCTCGCGGACGCGAATGGTTACCACAGGAAACCGACACCATTCTGTCGATCAACGCGGATCAGTTCGAACACGCAAACCTCGCAAAGCGCTGGCGCGACCAGCAGCCCAAGCTCTGGCCCGGTTTGATCGGCCTAGCCGCATCCGTCCCAGGCTTAAATCCAACTCGCGACACAACGCGCATCACCCGCGCGCTCACCACGAATGAAACGGGAGACACTCGCGAGTTCAACCTGGTCCAAACCCGCCGCGGTCTTGCCAAGGTCATTCGTACGGTCGCAAACGATAAGGCTTTTCAAAGGCGCTCAATCAGCGGCCTGCCAGTTTGGGAGCGACAGCCCGCTTCTGCAGAGCCGCCTCCGCAAGGCTCCGGCGCACCAGACGCTGCGGCGATTAAGCGCGATTTTGCACTCGCCCGCGTCGGGCCGGCGACGCTCGCCGTCGGAGCGCCGGAAGAAGTGGATGAACTCGTCTTGGTGCGCCTGGGAATGAAACCAGACCTGAAAATTACCGGTCAACTGTTCGACCGTTTTCAGGCTCTAGATCATGAGAGTGCGCTTCGGCTGATTTCACGCGATCCCTCGGATCTCTCCCGCGTTTTCCACCCCATCTTTTCCCGCGAATTACTCGAAGCTTCACAATTGATCGGCCTTGCCGTGAACCTGCAGAATCCGGTAAAAGCCAGAATCCTCATCAAAGTGAATGCTCCGAAAAATGCGGTCGATGTCGCCCGGGACTTACGCGGCAATCCACAACAATGGCTGCGTTTGCCTGACTCGCAGCTGTTGCTTTACTCGCAACTGCCGGAGATCCAAACAGAGGGCAACTCCAATCTGGAATTGCGTTTCACGATCCCCGAAGGTAGTGCCCGGCTCCTGGTCGAACGCCTGGCCGGAACGGACGTTACCGAAGGCGTGGCAGCGTATTAGCCAAACAATGCAAATGCGTGCCGTCAACATTTGGGTCTGCTTGCTTATTGTGTTGCCCCCGACGCTGGTTTCGATCAACGCAAATGCTGATGGCCCTCTTGTTGATATCCAATCAGTGAATCCGACAATCCTCATAGAGTTGCGCTACGCTGGAAATAACAATTTGGTGAAGCATCCGCTTTATCCTCAGGGAACGCGTGCTCTCGCCCGACCCGAGGTCGCCGCGGCGTTGACCAATGCGCAAACGATTCTGCGTCGTTACCAATATGGACTGAAAATCTGGGACGCTTATCGGCCCGTAGCCGTACAGACAAAGCTTTGGCAGGCAGCGCGCAACAGTGACTACGTTGCGAATCCGGAAGTCGGCGTCGGCTCGCTGCACAGCTGGGGAATCGCCGTCGACGCTACCCTGGTGGACTCATGGAATCGCCCCGTTAGCATGCCGAGTGATTTTGACGATTTTACGCCCGCTGCGATGTGGCGTTACACTGGCCCGTCTTTCGAAGTCCTCGGTCACTTGCGTCTGCTGCAATGGGCAATGCATCGCGCCGGTTTTTGGGGAATGCGCACTGAATGGTGGCATTTCACGATCTCCGACTGGAAAAAATATTTGCCGGAAGCAGCACGGCACTCCGCGCACGTGCAGGGAACGCAATGGAACGGCGAGCTGTGATCGACGGATTCGTTCGCGGTTTGCGCCAGCCGGAATACGTTCACGTGTTGCTCAACCCGCTGCCGGTTTATGGGCTCCTTGTCAGCTGGATCGCTCTTATCGCAGCTCTGATTTCAAAAAGCCGTAAAGCGCACATTGTGACGTTGATTCTCGTATTCATCACCTCGATTTCCGCGTGGCCGGTCTATGAATTCGGCGAGCAAGGTCACGATCGTGTTCTGGCTATGACGGATGACGATGGTCATGCGTGGCTCGACGAGCACCAGGATCGCGCTCAGAAATTGATTTATCTTTTCTACGCACTCGCAGTTTTGAGCTTGGTCGCCATCATCGTGCCGATCCGCTGGTCGAAATCTTCCGTGCCACTCGCGATCGCGGTAGTATTGCTTGGAGCAACCGCGTTGGCCTCTGGCTGTTACATCGCCTATGCCGGCGGCAAAATCAGGCACCGCGAATTTCGCAACGAACCGGCGCCGCCGATCAGATCAGAACAAGAGCACGACTGAGTTATCATTGTAAGGCGGGCGCTCCGCCTGCCAGTTTTCGGTGGGCAAGCAAAGCGCATGCCCTACAATTTGGCGCGTGATCAGCGAACTCGATCGCGCAGAGCGTGAGGTTGAACAACACAGCATCGCCCTCAAAAAGCCGCTGGCTCTGCGGGATCTCGTTCTGACCCAGATTCTTTTTGTAGTCGGCTCGAGCTGGGTTGGCGCTGCTGCGAAGCTCGGGCAGGCGCATCTGTTCTTTTGGTTGCTGGCGATTTTGCTTTTCTACATTCCACAGGCCGCAGTGGTCATTTACCTAAGCAACCGGATACCGCTCGAAGGCGGCATTTATCAATGGGCCAAGCTCGGCTTCAACGAGTTCGCTGGATTCATTGTCGCCTGGAACCTCTGGCTGCTCTCGATCACGGTGATCGCGCTTGGCGGAATGTTCATTACCACGAACATCTCTTACGCCATTGGCCCTGGCGCCGCCTGGATGCCGGAAAATAAATGGTGTGTGTCGCTGATCAGCGCAGCATTAGTCATCGGCCTCGGTTGGGCTGTTGTCCGCGGCTTGTCGTTAGGCAAATGGGTCCACAACATGGGAGCGGTCGCGATGTTTCTCGTTTATTCAGCGTTGATCTTGCTGCCGCTCCTCGGGCTCGCGCGCGGTGAATTGAAGTCTTATCACCCATTGCAACTCGCGCTGCCCACAATGTCGATCTTCTATTGCTTCAACATTTTCACCAAACTCGCGGTTGGCGCACTCAGCGGATTTGAATATGTAGCAATTCTCGCGGGCGAAACGCGCTCACCCGCACGAGATATCGGGCGTTCGGTGCTGATCGCGTCGCCAGTGATTGCCCTGATGTTCATCCTCGGCACCAGCTCTGTGCTCGCGTTCATCGGTAACACTCCGATCGATCTCATCGGCCCGGTGCCGCAAACGCTACGACTCGGGCTGCGCTCCTTTCCAATCGCTGGCGCGATCGCGTCGATCGGAATTCTGTTAATGACTATCCGCTCGATCTCTTCGACCAGCGTTCACGTAACCGGCAGCTCGCGATTGCCAATGGTCGCAGGTTGGGACCATTTGCTTCCGAGTTGGTTCTCGCGTCTGCATCCACGCTACAAGACGCCAGTCAACTCAATTATCTTCGTCGGCGCGACCACACTCGTGATCGCGATCGCCAGCCAGATCGGTGCTGGAATTCAGGAAGCGTTTCAACTTGTCGATAACGCCGCGAACATTTTCTACGGCATCGTTTACTTCACGATGTTCGCGATACCCATCTTTGGTGCGCGTGCCATTCGTTTGGGCGCTTCGATCTGGTTGCGCATTGCAGCCATCTGCGGCGCAGCCGTCTCGCTATCCGCGATTTTTTTTACTGTCCATCCAATTATCGACGTACCAAGCACGGTGACTTTCGCAGTGAAGATCATCGCCGTCACGGCAATCGCGAACGCAATTGGCGTCGCAATTTACCTGGCCGGCAAGAAACGTAAGCGCGCCTAACCGCAGTTCTCGACGACCCACCGCAGGTATTCCGGGAGCCCGCTCGCGACTGGAACGAAAATGATCTCCGGAACGTCGTAGGGATGAACCGATCGAAGTTTATCCTGAAACGCTGATTGTCGGTCGTCGCTGACTTTGAAGAAGACGAGCGTTTCGTTTGCGGATTCGATTTTACCTTTCCAGCGGTAAATCGATTCGACGCTCGGCAGAATGTTCGCGCAAGCGGCAAAGCGTTCGCTCACCAATTGATTCGAAATCCGACGAGCTATTTCTGCGTCCGGAAATGTGCTCAGCGCGAGCAGAATTCTGTCAGCCATGTATCACGCAGGCGCCAGTGCTTCCCGCCGGCAAATCCAGCCGCCGCCGAGGACCACATCGTCATCGTAAATCACTGCGGCCTGCCCTGGCGTTACCGCGCGCTGCGACTCATGCAGGCGGACCCGCGCGCGATCGTTCCCCAGTGGCGTCACTGTCGCAGGCGTCCCTGGATGACTATAACGGATCTTGACCGTTGCTTCGAACGATGAGCCTACGTTGTCCGTGTCTGCTACAGGATGCCAATTCACACGATCGATCTCAAACTCATCGCAAAGCAGGTCGTCACCGTCCCCAACGATCACGCGATTCGTTTTCGGATCGAGATCCACTACGTAACGGGGACGCGGCGAACCGCCGGGCAATCCCTTGCGCTGTCCGATGGTAAACAGCTCGATCCCGTGATGTTCACCGAGGAAGTTTCCATCAACGTCGTAAATTTCGCCGCAACGAAATTCTGTTTCGTCTAGATGCGAGCGCAAAAACGCCTTGTAATCGTTGCCGGGAACAAAGCAAATCTCCTGGCTATCAATCTTGTCCGCCACTTTCAAGCCTAACGAGTGCGCAATCTGGCGAATCT
>Ga0126384_10002776_pt1 | contig 10634 bp, 17 predicted proteins | sample PanSoiMetPlot_36_FD_92543 | JGI IMG/M metagenome (GOLD analysis project Ga0126384, IMG submission 92543) | Tropical forest soil microbial communities from Panama - MetaG Plot_36 | ecosystem: Environmental > Terrestrial > Soil > Tropical forest > Bulk soil | place: Panama | collected 2016-02-17 | reverse complement strand
GGCAGGTCGAGTACGTGTCATCCGCTAGCTGTTCTTTTGCATACTTCTTGTCCATTGCGGCACACAACGTCGCCGCTAATCTTCGATGAAGCGATCATAGTCAATAATCTGTAGCCAGCCTAGTTAGTGTCGTCATTGTCGCCGGAACCACCACCAATTGCCGGCCGCGCACCCTATTCGGATAAGTGGCGCAGCGTTGCGAGAACAGCACACCGATCTTCAGCTGAAAGCTCAATGTCACGCAGGTGACTGATCGCTCGCAGTGAACGTGAGTAGCTTGATTGCACCGAGCGCTGTTTTGTTGGCAACCGTTTCGAGCCATGATCGGGCGATGCCTGAGGCAGTGGGTCTAATCAGCGAAGCCCCAAATCTCGCCAGCTTGCCACTTTAACCGCTTCGGGCATTTGCATTGGGAGGCCGGACGGGAGGTATCTTTGATGGGCGTGTCGCTGACCAGCAAGCTCGATCGCATTGTGGAAGAGAACAAGGGATCGATACCGTCGATGGACCGACGCTCTGGACTATCCCTGGCCGAGTTTGATGCGACTTATCGCGAAAAGCGGCCCGTGATCTTGACGGACGCCTGCAACGATTGGCCGGCTCGAAAGAAGTGGACGTTTGATTTTTTTCGCCATAACTACAAGGACGTCGCCGTTCCTGCGAACATCTATACCGCTGCTGCCAACAACACGACGATCGGCGCATTGATCGACAGAATTCTTGCCCACGGCAGGAACTCCAATGTTGGTTCCGAAGCGCCTTACCTTCAGGATTGGCGATTTGGCCGAGTGCTTCCTGGCCTGCTCGAGGACTTCGAGATCCCCAAGTATTTCGCAGACGATTGGCTACGAAAGAATATCGACGCGTTTTGGGGAAAGCTATGGCTGGGTGCCGACGGAGCGCAAACCGGGTTTCACCGCGACAGGTCGTTTGTAAGTGTTTGGCAGGCCCAGCTCGTGGGTAGAAAACAGTGGTACCTGTTTCCCCCAAGCTGCGAGGAGGGAAATCCGAGCGTAGAAGCCGGCGCCATGCAGGGGCTATTGGAACCCGGTGCTCTCATTTACTTCCCGTGCGGCTGGTGGCATCGCGTTGATACCTTGGAAGCTTCCATTTGCTTAAGCGCAAACTTCCTGGAAGAAAAAAATCTGTGTGATTTCACGAGGGAGATCTGTCTTCTCTACATGATTGGCTGGCTTGGCCAGGAGCGGCTGCAAAAGGCCGATCAGGTTGCCTGGCAGGGTTACGCCTTTCAAGCACGGGGACGCGCGATAGACAGTGGCATCAATCCTGACGACATCCTGGGCCAGCTCCCTACTGAACGAATGCCCGCAGACAATCCGGAGCGCGCCATGGCTGCTATTTTGGACCGATGGAAGCGGAAGTCGCGCATCGCGGCGGCGAACTAATCCGCCTTTATGCGAAAGCGATCGAGCGCAAGGTCTTGGCTAACGATGAGATCAAGCCCAGACGATGTAAAGTGACGTGCATCGAAGCCAACAACGCACGACGCCGCAATCAAAGCACCCCCACGTGTCACCTACGCGTGCTCCGGATCGGTTGCACGCCGCGCCCATGACCGCGATCAAGACGCTCGCGGCACGCCGCGGCTGCGGAAGTCAAGGAATTGGCGCGCCAGTACGGCGCGATTTGCAGAGCTGGCCCCCAGGCTTGCCAAGCACGCTGAGAGCGAGCAACGAGACGGGGTATTTCTATTATCTGCCAGCCGATGCTCAGCCCGACAACTTGCGAGCCACAGGGTATCGGTCGAGACGAGGGCACGATCAAGAACCGTAAGGGGCGATGGTCGTTATGTTCGACCTGCCAGTCGGGGCACGGATAGACACCAGCGAGGTAACGGCAGTAGGTCGACATAAACCGCCTCGTCAATGAACTCGGCGACAAGACGCTGGGCGCCTTCTTGTATGCCTCGGCTGTAGGCCGGCAGTTCCCTACGAAGACGTGGCATGGAGGAACGGCACCTTTACGTTGCATTGCGACGCAACAAACCGAAGCGGCGTGCGCTAATTCCTGGTAGTGTCTCGGCATCTCCTCTGCTGCGATGGAGGTCGAATGAGGCGGCGGGAGTTCAATGTTCATGGTGGTGTGGCGCTGGCCTGGTCGCTCCTGGGTGGCGCAGCTAGCTTGCCGATCGGGGCGTGGGCACAGCAGCGCAAGATTCGGGTGATCGGCTGGCTGCATACCCTCTCCGGCGACCGAAGCGCACCAGTGGTGGCCGCCTTCCGTGAGGGGTTGCAAGGGGCGGGTTACGTCGAGGGCCAGAACGTTGCGATCGAATATCGCTGGGCGGACGGCGAATACGAGCGGTTGGCTGAATTAGCTGCCGATCTAACGCGCCGAAAGGTTGACGTGATCGTCACAGGCGGCGGCAGCCCAGCCGCGCTCGCCGCAAAAACAGCGACTTCCACGATTCCGATTGTATTCGCCATCGCCTCTGATCCGGTGGAAAGCGGGATTGTTCAGAATCTGGCTCGGCCGGATGCCAACGTCACGGGCATCAGCATCCAATCCTTGGAGCTAATGGCAAAGCGGCTGCAATTGATTGTCGAGCTGGTTCCAGATGCTGAAGCCATCGGGCTGCTTGTTAATCCAAAGCTGCCATTTACAGAAGCAATCAAGCACGAAGTTCGGAGAGCTGCCGCCGCAATGCCAGTGCGAATTGAAATTGTTGATGCCAGTTCGGCAAGCGAAATTGAAGCCGCTTTTGCCGAATTTGCCCAGTCGCAGGTCCGCGGACTTGTCGTTGCTGCGGACGCATTCTTCTATGACCAACGCGACGAGATTGCGAGGCTCGCGGCTCGCCATGCCCTGCCGGCAATATATGAGTTGAGCGGGTTTGTTCTTGCTGGGGGTATGATGAGCTATGCAGCGAGCCTACCGGGCGCCTATCGGCAAGCTGCGGCGTATGTTGCCCGCGTGCTCGCTGGGGCCAAGCCGGCTGACCTGCCGGTACAACAGCCTACGAATTTCGAGTTGACCCTCAATCTGAAAACCGCAAAGGCGCTCGGCCTCACGATACCGCAAACACTTCTTGCTCGCGCCAACGAGGTGATCGAATGATTATGGGGCGGCGTGAGTTCATTACACTTCTCACCGCCGCGGCTGTCTTGTGGCTCCTCGTCCCCGCGGTCGCCTAGGCGCAGCAGGTTTCGTACTACTCGTCCGCGCTTTCTTTTCGATCAGGTTTCCGCGCAGATCTGTCGTTTAAACGACGAGCGCGACGCGAATGGCCCCTATCCGAACTGGTAGTCGGCGTGTCGGTTGCTTGTTCGTTCCCGGTACAGTCGAACTTTGAGTTCGGGGTTTCTACCGATACCGCAGCTGTCGGCAGCCGCTGACTCTTGCTGCACAAGCAGCACGGGCGGTTGATTGGTTGCGTATCTATGAAATCCATGTCTCGCAGGGTTTTCGTCGCCGCAATTCCGTTTGTTGGATTGAGGCTCTCCTCTGCCGTGTCCGCGCAAGGCGCAGTGTCCGCTGAGCAAACAGGAACGCTATTTGAGAACGTTCGCATCTTCGACGGCAAGAGCGACGCGTTGAGCCTCACCATGAACGTTCTCGTTCGCGGCAACACGATCGAGAAAATCTCGGAAGCCCCAATTTTTATCGAGCACCCGGCCAGCACCAAAGTTGTCGCCGGTGGCGGGCGCACGCTGATGCCCGGTTTGATCGACATGCACTGGCACACGATGCTGGTCCGGCCGACGCCAGCTGCGCTCCTCACGGGGGACATAGGCCATCTCAACCTGGTAGCGGGCGCCGAGGCTACAGACACGCTACTGCGCGGATTCACCACTGTTCGCGACATGGGCGGCCCGGCGTTCGGTCTCAAGCGCGCCATCGACGAGGGCACCGTTGCGGGTCCGCGCGTCTTCCCGTCCGGCGCAATAATTACTGTCACCAGTGGTCACGGCGACTTTCGCCAACCTTTCGAATTGCCGCGCATCCTAGGCAGCCCACAGTCTCGCGGGGAGCAAACCGGCGCCGCCATGATTGCCGATAGTCCGGACGAAGTACGCGTGCGCGTGCGCGAGCAACTGCTGCTTGGCGCGACGCAGATCAAGCTGACGGCGGGTGGCGGGGTGGCGTCGCCCAACAGCCCGCTCGACGCATCCACCTTCACCGAGGCCGAACTGCGGGCGGCGGTCGAAGCGGCGGAGAATTGGGGCACTTATGTCACCGTGCACGCCTATACCCCTATTTCAATCCAGCGGGCCATTGCCGCTGGCGTGAAGTGCATCGAGCACGGCCACCTGATGGACGAGCCAACCGCCAGGCTGATCGCTGAGAAGGGCATCTGGTTGAGCACGCAGGCGTTCCCCGACGAAATGGCCGAGGTGTTTCCATTCGGCTCGCAAGAGCGGGCCAAGGCGATCGAAGTGTTCGCCGGTACGGACAGAACCTTCGCACTGGCGAAGAAGTACAAGCTCAAGACCGCGTTCGGCACCGATATCCTGTTTTCCCCGAGGCTGGCACAGCGCCAGGCGGAATTGTTGGCAAAGCTCGTCCGCTGGTATACCGCCGCAGAAGTGCTCGCCATGGCGACTGGGACGAACGCCCAACTGCTTGCGCTGTCCGGCAAGCGCAATCCCTACCCGGGCAAGCTCGGCGTGGTCGAGCAAGGCGCACTCGCTGACCTCCTGCTCGTCGACGGCGACCCGATTGCCAACATCAAATTGATCGAAGACCCGGCAAAGAACTTCGTCGTCATCATGAAAGATGGAAAAATCTACAAGAACACCCTTGAGCCGAGTATGGCACTAACCGGGAAATAGTCTGGCGGCGGCCAACTCTGCCGCCAATGCAAAAGGCAACTCTTAGAACTATGGGTCCGCCGGCGAACGGCAGCTGTATCCAGAACTCGCTCATCGCAGCATGCTAGCAGCAACGCTTATGGATCCGGGTGCGCAAGCGCGAATAGTAGCTTAGACCACTTCGACCGCGCCAGCACCGTGTTCGTCCACCCTATACGAAAGCGGACATGAACTGATCCGCGGCCTGCGACCAGGGGCTGTCGCCGGCCACGTCCGCTAACTGGCGATTGCGACCAGAGGATGCGCAGGCCAGGCACAGTAGGTGCACACTCACCCTGCCTCACCCACAATGTATTTGGCTATCGCGCACGGCCGCACGCCCGTTTCGCTGCGCGTCCAGCCGCGCACCGATATCCCCGCCTGATGGACGGTATTGGGATCGCCCGACACTAGTGGGTGCCACCACGCCAATCCGCGGCCATTCGCGATCCGCTTGTATGCGCAGGTATCCGGCAGCCATGAGAGCTGCACCAGGTTGTTAGGGCTGATCACAATGCACTCGGGAACACTCGCGTGTCGGTTCTCGTAGTCGCGGCAGCGGCAGGTGCGCAAGTCAAGCAAGCGACAACAGAGCTCCGTTAGGAAAATCTTCCCGGTATCTTCGTCCTCGACCTTGAGCAGACAGCATTGGCCGCAACCATCGCAGAGTGACTCCCACTCGTCCCGCGACATGGCCTGGAGACTCTTGGTCAGCCAGAAAGGTGAGGATGTCACCGCAAGATCGCCGGATGGCGGCCCTCGCTCGGAGTCCGGGATCGGGGTGTCTGTGTCCGGCATGGCCACCGTCGCTTAGCATGCACTGCCCTCGGTTGAAAGGCCATCGGGACGTCAATGTCGAGCTAGAGCGAACTTCTGGCCGGGTGAAAGATTTGGCCCGCGCCAACTGATAGAAGCAAGAGCCGACCATCTAAAGACTTGCTCTCCGCGAGATATTGGGAATCCTGCCCGTCCTAGGCGACCAGTTCAGCTGCTCCAGCCGCGTCGCGATTTTAATAGCGTGCGCCGGTAGCGCGGATGGGCATTGGTTTTCAGTCCGTTTTTGGAGATGGAACAGCCATGGAGATTCTCGACCAGTTCGACGGACTTCACGGCAAGATTACTGTCGTGCAAGAACGAAGGACTGGCGCGCGCCTATATCTCGAGGAGGGGATCAAGCAGAGTTACGTTCTTCCCGGCGGGTCTGCCGGCCTCGACTATGTGCGACTAATGAGGCGACTTCTGCAAAATGCGTCTGACATTGCACTGTTCGGCTGCGGTGGCGGTGCGCTTGCCACAGAGCTATATCGCTGTGGTTGTCGCGTGACGGTGATAGATGATAACGCCATCAGTTTCGAGATTGCGCGTCGCTACTTCTGGATGCCCGGCGGAGTTGTCTGCGTCAGCGCGGATATGGCGACGTTCCTGGAGAGTACACCTGGAATTTTCGGCGCGATTGGCGTCGATGTTGGTGGACCCGACTTCGATTACGAGGCGGTCCTGGACATGTCGACCTGCATCCTTCTGCGTCAGCGCCTTGCGGAGAGTGGCAGGATTGCCATCAATATCGCCACAGAGTGGGTTGAGGAGAACTCGTTGGAGCGTATCGCCGCCCGGCTTTGGTGCGAGAACCTAACCGTGTGGATTTGTATGGAGGCTCCGCGAAAAGGGCGAAACGCCCTGATCGTGGCAGCGAACCAAGACGATTGGGCGAGTGATATGACCGCCACCGCAACGTCGTTGGGATTCCAATCACGTCGAGTGATCTAAAAGGGGGAGGCCTGCGGCGCCGGATGTTATTAGGAATCGATCGGAATTTTCGTGAGCGGTACGTTGCCTGCGCAAGGAACTCGACCCGGTTTTCTTCGATCCGGATCGGGATCAGCCTTCTCCGTGGTCGGGGGAAAAGCGTCGATCCGAGACGCTTCAGGCGATGCGCAAGGCTGGAACGCCGCCGCAGATAGTCTACGCTACGAAAAGACTGGGTTGCTCCTGCTCGAGGACAGCCCTGCGCCACCTGAGTCACGCGCTGAGTGGGAAGCCGCCATTGCCGAGTATTTTGCATTTGAGCGGAAGGCGAAGCCGCGGGGCTGAATATCGGCCATTCCGTCTCCCCAAACGCGCTGGTGCTGAGACCCGACGAACCGGTACCACTCTAAGCGCGGAATGAATGTCCGCTTTCGGCGTTTTTTGTGAGCCTGAATTTTCTCACGCGCGCGAGTCGGAGTGGTCGGTCGAAGCGACTCGTCAGCGCAGGGCCGCTTCAATGCGCTGGACCAGCCGCTCCCGCAGGTCGGCGCTCCCCGCCGGCCCTAGGAGGAAGCGGACGCGGACGATCGGTAGATAGGGCTCGATCGCCGCCGTCAGCGCCGCTTGGGACGTGCCGGTCAGCCGCGCGTACTCGGACTGCGCGGCCGCATTGATGGCGGGCGGTCGTTCCGGATCGTCGGTGACTTCCGGGGCCAGCTCGGTCAGGAGGATGTGGGAGATCGCAAGGTCGAAGGCGGCGGGCGCGCGGACCGCGCCGATCCAGTCGATGAGTCGCGGACCATCCGCCGTCATGATCACGTTGTCGGGATGGAGGTCGCCATGGCACAGCCCGTCGCCCGGCCGCAGGCGCTCGATCAGGGCGAGGATGCCTGTGGCGATGTGCTTCGGGATAGGGCCACCGGAGAACAGCAACGAGCCGTCCATCGAATCGCGCAGGGAGAGGACGTCCCGCGGCGGGGGCGTCTTGTGAACGAATAGGCAGACGGACGCGAGGATCGCGCCCGCTTGCCCGAAGGTCATGGCGCCGCTGCGCGTGAGCTGCAGCAGGGTCGGTCCGTCGAGGCGGTTGAGCACCATTCCGAAGCGCCCCTCCAGGATGACCTCGTCGAATACCTCCGGCGCCGGGCCGCCGGCGGCGAAGACAGCGCGGGTCATGCGCGCCTCCCACCGGCTGAGCCGCCGCGGGACGCCGGCCTTGAACAGCTTCACGACCTGACCGGGCGCCCAGGCGTGGACGTCCGCGTAGGCGCCTTCGCCGATTTTCTCCCCGAGGGATCCCCGCATCGCTCATCCTCCCGCAGCGAGGAGCAAACACCGGCGGCGGGCAAAAGAGAACCCCTCCCGTCGCGGCCGACCACTATGATCGCTTTCCAGGCTGCAGAGACCTTCGCCAGGTCCAGTAAGTGGCGCGCAGTTTAACGCGTGTCCGCTTATGGCAAATCTTGCCCATGGGATGGTCCGTCGGCGGTGTCAATGACGCGACCGCCGTGCTCCTTGATCATGGGGAGTACGACGGCCTGATGTTCTTGAGGTCGCGAACAGTGCGCGCCTCGTCGGCCCCATCAATGCGCTGTAGCCAGCGATGTCAGCCGCAAGAATTGCTGCCAACCTGCGGGGAACCCTGGTCTTCTCTGACCCTTCCGACATTTTTACGGTAGCTCGCGAAAAATGCTCGGGCAATATTAGCACGGCGCCTTCCGCTGGCAGTGCTCTCTCCACTAACTGGTGCATCTTTCGAGGGCTGACACAGAGCAGCCCGCGCGAATGTCCGCTTTCCCAGTCACCGCTGGAAGATGGGCAAGCTGGGGGAGACATCCACGAGGACATAGTGGTGCGCATCAAGGCCGATGCGCCGGTGTTGCGTCCCGATGAGCCTACGCCGCCGAATCCAGTCCTCTAGTCGTGCTAGCGTCTGCGGTAGTCGAGGGCCATCGTTCGCAGGGCCGCCTGCTTTAGCACCTCCGGCTCGCGGCTGTCTTTCGATGCAACTGACAGTAGCGCCTTCGCGAGCCTTAAGCGGGCGGCCCGGACCGAAACGCCATCGCCGCGGAAGTGGCCGACGATTTCGGCCCAGGCGGCATCGAACGCAGTGTGTATGGCCTCCAGGGCGTTTGGTCCGAAAGATGCACCGTCTATAAGTCGCTTCGGATCGCGCACCACCGCCTCGGCGCGCTCGGCAAGCCGCCGATAACCATCGGCCACACTGAGCATTGCCTGCTCGGCCGTTGCGTCGCTCATTGATTGGGCGAGGTCGAGCGCTTCCGCTTCCAGACTTCGCCACCGCCCGGCTTGTTCGGGGCCGGAAAGGTCGGTCGTCACGGCTGTGAGTATCCCTCTCCCCGCACGTCGCGAACGCTGTCGGGGCAATTTGGTTCCGCACTAGACCAAAACGCCAGAGTTAAGACCACCTTCATCGGCCGGCGAACCCTCTTTCACCACGTCTTTGAGCGCCAGCACGTAGCTCTCCGTTCTGCTCTCGGCTTTCACGCAAAGCGCATGCTTGCTCGCCGTCCGGCAACAGCTCGCGCACCACGAGGAGCGTGGCTGGCGCGTCCCGTCCGGCCAAGCGAACGACATCGCCGATCTCGATAAGCTGTGGCGCTTGGGTCATGGCGCCCCCCTTGTCTGGCTCATGAAGTGTCGAACGTAACACGCTGCGGCTGCGGCGCAATCGTGACTGTCCGAAAACATACTAACAAGTTTTTATATCACCTATATGCCGCTGGGCCTCGGGTGCCCTCGAATCTATATGCCTTCACGCGGTAGCGTACGTGCGCAACGAGGGGAATCCGCGCTGCCGACCGCGACTCTCGGCCAACCCCGCACCGCACCACTGGCCGCGGTACGTGGATCGGCGGCGCGGGTACAGGTGAGCCGGTCCTTTAGGGCTCGTCCCTTCCAGCGCTGCGGTAGCGCCATTCGATCACAGTCATTAGGCCGCCAACTGCAGCCATGATGCAGAAGGCGAGGGACGCAACGCCGGCCATCTCTCGCCATGCGGCGGCTGCCAGCACCAGGCAGACGAGCGAGAGAATGTAGAGGCCAGTAACGATCCTCGACACGATGCGAAGCGCTTTCATCGTTTCGCTCCGGTTCGTCGTGTGACGCCGCCACCCGAGACAGTCTAACTCAAAATGCGGGGAGAGCTGCAAATGAGCGGCGCACAGCGCACGCGCCGGCCCTCCACGCGCGTCGTCCGCATCAAGGCCCGTGCTAAACCCGACGAACCGGTGCCTGCGCAGCCAGTGCTTTAAGCGCGGAATGCATGTTCGTGTGACACACAACGGCCCTGCTATAATCCATCTATGCAGTTCATTCGGCGGCACTGGTACAATCCAAATCATCCTCACTTTAGCGCGATCAGCTCTGATCACGAGGTGACATAGTGGATCGCGCCGCAGCCCAGCAGCTGATCTTCTTCGTCGCGGGTTGGCTTTTGGCAGCCCCCTGCATGATCCGGTTGATAATTCGGGTCTTTCAAGCGATGGAAGCTCGGCAACCGCAGCGTCCCTGGTGGGAGTACCCCTGGGGGGACGTGATGAACATCATTCGTCGCGTCCAACTTAGGAACACGTACTGGCTAGAAGTCATCGGCTTACTCATCGGGTTTGCAACCATGTTTGCGGCGGTTGGTAACCCGTGATACTCGGCCACCGCCGCGCAGCAAAAGTATTGGCACAGAACAGCCCCGCGAGAATGTCCGCTTTCGCAGTCACCGCTGGAAGATCGGGCAAGCCCGGCGAGGGCGACAGCGCCGGGACTTCGTGGTCCGCAATCATGGCCGATGCGCCGGCGTTGCGCCCCGATGAGCCGGTGCCGTCGAACCCGGCGCTTTGAAGTGCCTGTTAGAAACGCACATTCCGAAGGATGGCGCTGAATTTCGTAATATCCTTCCAATCCCCGGTGTACCGGAAATTGATATCCAACCTGTCGTAACCGAAGAATCGTCGATCAAATTGGTTCAACACCGTATCATTCAGATCAGCGTATTCTATGTTTCCGACCACATCCTTTACACGAGTGAGTTTGTAACGTTCAGCGATATAGGATTGAAAG
>Ga0126384_10002775_pt1 | contig 10634 bp, 6 predicted proteins | sample PanSoiMetPlot_36_FD_92543 | JGI IMG/M metagenome (GOLD analysis project Ga0126384, IMG submission 92543) | Tropical forest soil microbial communities from Panama - MetaG Plot_36 | ecosystem: Environmental > Terrestrial > Soil > Tropical forest > Bulk soil | place: Panama | collected 2016-02-17 | reverse complement strand
CGAAGTTGAGGAAAGCAGACGCGGAGAAGGGGAGACACGGGGACGCGGGGAAAAACAGACGCGGAGAAGGGGAGACGCGGGGACGCGGGGAAAAACAGACGCGGAGAAGGGGAGACGCGGGGACGCGGGGATGTGTTGCGAGAGGAGTCGAGTTTTGACGAATATTGAAAGTGATGTACGCGTAAGCGTTGACGCTGACCCATTGACTCGTGTAGAGGAATCAAGCTCCCTTCGTCAGACGTCCCCGTGTCTCCGTGTCTCCGTGTCTCCGCGTCCGTCTTCTCCGTGTCTCCGTGTCTCCGTGTCTCCGCGTCGGCCGTTCGGTTTCCTCTTGCTGATCTTCACGATGTTCGCCTCAGCAACGGTGGCTCAAAGGGGTAGGCGAGTTGAATCGCATCCGAGTCCGAGCACGCCTCGCGAAGTTTTCACGGACGAAGATCGCCAGATGGTTGACCAGGCCTCCGCCGCCATTTGTTTGGATCGAGTCAAGGACGATCGTGGCAGTGTGCCTATCGACGACATGCAAAGGCGCCCGTCTATGCCTTTGCAAGCTCCCGATGTAGTTCGCGGAACGGCGCGCGCACAACGGCTGTTGCCGGCGGCAAGAGACCTCGTCATTGGCTCCCTGCGGCAACTCTCAGTTTCGTACAAGGTCGATCAGGCAACCACACATAACGCACGACTTCAGCGCGCCATTGGCCGCATACAAGCAGTCAAGCGAATCAAGCCGGACATCGATGCGCGCGACAATGCTTCAGTCTACCTGAGAACTCCTCACACGATCACCTTTGGCACCATCTTCCTGGCCGGCTTGAGATCCGATGAAGGCATGATCAGTGTGCTGGCCCACGAGCTGGTTCATATTGGGGACGGAGATGGCGATGCGCTCCGTCCTCTTTTTCGCGCCGTTGGCGCGAGGGCGACACAGCTTACCGGCTTGCGCGTCAAGGACCAGCGCGCTGAGGAGCTGACCTGCGATCTGGTCGGCACGCTTGCCGTCCAGAATTTCATTAACACCTCACCGAACTATGATCCTTTACCTCGCCGCCTGGCGCGATCTGTCGAACATAATTGCGTCGACGAAGACGATTCCGATGAAGAACATTTGTCGCCGCGTAATACGTTGCGAGCTCTTCTGACAATCGACCCGAATCTCAGGCATGGAATAGTTTTCGGAAATTACAATTCACGTTAGCCTTTTCCACATGAACTCAACAGCCCCGAAGAGTGAACTGCAAGAATCAGACAACCGGTACAAAAAGCGAGCAAAGCGTTCGTCACTTCACCGGTTAATGCTTGTCTTAACTGCGGTGTTCGCCTTGTTCGCGAGCTTGACTGGCCTGTCCTGCAAACGAGTTGTTGAGCGTCGCGACGTGAGACCGCTAGTGATGCGCGATGTGCCGGCACAACGGTTGGCCTTCCGGCTCGAACCGGACAGCGGCTTGCCGCCAGACTTAAAACTCAATTCAGTTGAAACGATTCCCGAGATTCAAACCGAATTCAATACCAAACGGAAAGACGACGCGCTTCTGCGAACAGTTAAATCGCCCGATGGTCAGCGAGCGCTCGTTCTCTATGGCACGGCAGAGGAGCCGGCGGAAGCGTTCCGCATTGACCTTTACTCGGCTGATGGACAGTTCCTGCGCCGCCTCACTCCGCCCGAGTTGCAATGCGCTTTCGCCGAAACCGTAGCGTGGTCGCCCGATGGAAATTACATAACGTTCATTGCTCACCGGAACAGTCAGCCCAGTACGTCGCCCACACCTCCCGATGAAGTCCCAATCGGGCCAACCGGTTCGCCATCGCCAAATCCGTCCGTGGCTCCTTTTTTCGCGCCGGTGGCGACCTTTAATACTGAACAGATTTACATCTGCAACCGCGACGGTTACGAGCTCAAGCCACTGACCAGCCGCGAAGGATTGATCTATTTCTATCTGGCGTGGGCGCCTGACAATCACGGGCTGGCGGCACTTGCCTGCAAGGAAGACGAATGGAATGCTCGCGAAAAGCAGTTCATGTTGCCTGCCGGTAGACCACGTTTGATTTCGATCGATGGCGACGAGCGCTTGCTGGACGATCAGCTCACGGAAGCCTGGCCCGTTTGGTCACCGGACTCTTCAAAGGTTGCGACCGGCTTTGACACTGACGTCGGCATTTATGATGCCGCCACGACAAAGCCGACTCAGGCCCGGTTAGCCTTGCGCGAGGCGTTGCTCAGTGCATCGCAGGCTTATGAAACAAGACTTGCCGCAGCCGGTCAGAAGAATGGGAACCCAACGCCCGTTGCCAGCGCGCAGCCACCAGCGGGTGATGAACCGCCGCCATCCTTCAATCCGATTGTGGGTTTGGAGTGGCCCGTTCCGGAAAAGCTGTACATCAAGACTGCGTACGTGCGCTTGCGCCCCGAAACCATCAACACCTTCCAGCGCTGGCATCTCATCGTGCTGAGTCCTCAAGCGGCCATCCTGAAGTAGGCAAAGCGCAAAGGGGAATGGCAAAGAGCTGAGGGCAAAGAGCTAAGGGCTGAGCGCTGAGGATCGAGCGAATTGGAATCCGTCGAAGTCCAATTCGCTCGGCCCTCAGCGCTCAGCCCTCAGCGCTCAGCTCTTTGCCCTTACCCCTTTGCGCTTTGCCCCCGCATCCGATTCCTCGTATCTGTCTCAAAAGTGGGACTCGCGTATCCCGCAAGCGAAACCGCTAGCGAGTAAGTCAGTGGTCTCTGACATCTTCAGATTCTTCGTCACTTTGTCCGTGGAAGCGAAAGTCCCAAACAAAATCGCATACTTAACCTGGAATTCATAAGCCAGCTCCGAGCCTCCTAGTGTTGGCACAGCCCTTGATTTAGCGCTTTGCCGGAGAACTGCATTGTTGTACGTGAAGTTGTAGTCGCTATACCCAAGCACACTTCCCGCGCAAGTTCGCCGCTCTCTCAAAACTGGCCTCGTGCAGTTCTCCACTTTTGTTTTGTTGCGGCCTTCAGCGGCCAGGTGAAGTAAGACGAAAGCAAATGGTAGATATCAAGCGCCCCCCAAAGTCGAAGATCAAGAAGCGCATTAAGAATGGCGTCCTCATCGTTGTTGGACTCGCTGCCATCGGCGGCATAACTTACGGCCTCACTAAACTTAAGCCCGCAAATCCACCGCTTGATTCATCGACGGCAGTAATCGACACCGTCAAACGCGGAAATATGAAGCGTGAGGTCCATGGAAATGGAACTCTGGTGCCGCAATTGATCCGGCAGATTCCCGCGCCCGCCGACGGTCGAGTTGAAAAGGTCATCCTGCAAGCCGGTGTCGAAGTCGGCGCAGACACAGTGATTGTCGAGCTCTCCAATCCGCAGATGGAACAGCAAGCCATCGATGCTGACTTTGCGGTCAAGGGCGCGGAAGCGGATTTACAGAATCTCAAGGTGAAGCTTGAAAGCGATAGCATGACGCAGGCGTCGACGGTTGCGACTATTAACTCCGAATATAGTCAGGCCAAATTACAGCTCGACACTGATGAGGTGTTATTTAAACAGGGTTTGCTTCCCGAGCTGTTAATTAAGATCTCGCGCGTCCGCGTTCAGGATCTCGCCAATCGCCTTAAAGTTGAGAAAGACCGTCTCTCAATCAGCGCCAAATCTACTAAGGCCCAAATTAATGCCCAGGAATCGCGCATGCAGCAGTTGCGAGCGCTCTCCAAATTGAAGCGGGACCAGGTAGATGCTTTGAAGGTGCGCGCCGGCACCAATGGCGTGCTGCAACAGGTTTCTGTTCAGGTTGGCCAGCAAGTCACACCCGGATTCAACATCGCGAGAGTTGCCGATCCAGCCTCGCTCAAAGCTGAGTTAAAGATTCCGGAAACGCAGATCAAAGATGTGCGTCTTGGTCAGCCAGTGGCTGTAGATACGCGCAACGGAATCATTCAGGGCAAGGTAGCTCGAATTGATCCAGCTGCGCGCGAAGGCACCTTCGTAGTTGATGCGGAGTTGATTGGCCCACTGCCAGGCAGCGCGCGGCCTGATTTGAGTGTGGATGGAACTATCGAGCTTGAGCTTCTGATAAATGTTCTGAATGTCTCGCGACCTGCGTTCGGGCAGGGACAGCAAACGATCGGGCTGTTTCGTCTGACTCCCGATGGCCAGGAAGCTGAGCGCGTGCAGGTAACACTGGGGCGCACATCAGTCAGCACCGTCGAAATCGTAAGCGGCTTGAAAGAAGGCGACCGTGTGATCTTGTCTGACACGTCGCAACTCGACCAATACCAAAGAATACGAATCCGTTGAGTTTTCAATTAACCCGAACGCTAAACAGCAAATTGAGCGGCGTGCCATATAAGCGAGTTCCGTGGTGTTAATTTAAAGCGATAGTGTCCACAAAATCCGAAGGAGACGACAATGAGCTCAACCGACCCCTTGATTCATCTTTCTGATGTCAAGAAAGTGTTCTATACCGACGAAGTGGAGACGCATGCGCTTTCCGGTATTCATCTCGACATCAAGAAGGGCGAATATCTCTCAATTGCCGGACCATCCGGCTGCGGCAAATCAACCCTCTTATCCATTCTGGGCTTGCTCGACACGCCTACGGATGGCGCCTACGTGCTGAACGACCATCCGGTTGAAAATCTTTCGCTATCTGAGCGCGCGCGTATTCGTAATCGCGAGGTTGGCTTTATTTTCCAGAGCTTCAATCTCATCGGCGATCTAACCGTCTACGAGAACGTCGAGCTCCCGCTTACGTATCGCGGTATGAATTCCGCGGAGCGCAAGAAGCGTGTTACCGAGGCGCTGGAGCGAGTCGGCATGGCCCATCGCGCCAAGCACCTGCCGAGTCAGCTCTCCGGCGGTCAGCAGCAGCGCGTCGCGGTAGCACGGGCAGTCGGCGGCCAACCGAGCATCCTGCTGGCGGACGAGCCCACTGGAAACCTCGACTCAACCAACGGCGAATCGGTGATGGAGTTGCTACGCGAATTGCATCGCGGTGGCGCCACCATCTGCATGGTGACGCACGACCCGCGTTATGCGCAGCACGCCGATCGTATCGTGCACTTGTTTGACGGCTTGATCGTTGAAGAAGAGCAGGGTGCTAACCGCCGCGAAATTGAGGAAGCGAAACGCGAGCTGAAAGAGAGCGGCTTTGGAGCAATCGGATGATTAGCCTTCGCAACGTCGAAAAGTATTTCTCGCACGGTCCGCAAAAGACCTATGTGCTGCGGCGCATCGATCTCGACATCAAGCCGGGCGAGTTCGTATCGATCATGGGACCGTCCGGCGCGGGCAAGTCGACGCTCCTGCATATTCTCGGAATGCATGATCAGGTGTGGGATGGCGAGTATTACTTCGAAGACGTCGCAGTGCACAAACTCAACCCGCGCAAGCGCGCTGAGCTGCGCAATCGCAACGTGGGCTTTGTCTTTCAAAGTTATCACCTCCTGGATGATCAGACTGTTTTCGAGAATCTCGAACTACCGCTTTCTTATCGCGATGTCAGCAAGAAAGAGCGGCAGTCGATCGTTTGCGACACTCTCGATCGGTTTCAGATCGTGGGCAAAAAGGATCTTTTCCCCAGCCAGCTTTCAGGCGGCCAGCAGCAGCTCGTAGGCATTGCGCGAGCCGTAGTTGCGAACCCGCGAGTCATTCTCGCGGACGAGCCGACGGGCAACCTGCATTCGGCCCAGGGCAAAGAGATCATGGACATGTTCAAGCGCCTGAACGAGGAAGGCACGACCATCGTCCAGGTGACACACTCAGAAGTGAATGCTGCCTACGGTCATCGCATCGTGAGACTCGAAGACGGCTGGCTGATGAAAGAACAGGAAGGGAATGTGGCCGCGGGCGGCGCGCCCGGGTCACGCTAACGTCAACCGAACTTTACAAGGTATACCTCCATGACCGGTGGTCTCGTAGAAATTCCGAACAGCATGGCGGCCGCTGTCCCGCGTACCTTGATTGCCGACGATCAGCCGGATGTCCTGGCCGCGTTGCGTCTGCTGTTACGCGGCGCCGGTTATCAGACTGAGGCCGTCAGCTCACCAGCCGCCGTGCTGGACGCAATTCGTGAGCGTACGTTCGATGTTGTCCTCATGGATCTGAACTACGCGCGTGACACCACTTCAGGTCAGGAAGGCCTCGATCTAATCACAAACATCCAGACTCTCGACAGTACCTTGCCGGTCGTAGTTTTGACTGCCTGGGGATCGGTGGAACTGGCTGTCGAAGCAATGCATCGCGGCGTGCGCGACTTCGTCCAGAAGCCCTGGGACAACTCACAGCTCCTACGCAGCTTGCGCACTCAGATCGAAGCAGGGCGAAAGCGCCGGCAACAAAGGAAACTGGAAGCTGAGAATCAAAGCGCGACTCATCATCTGCAACAGGAACTAACTGATGCCCAGGAGATCCAGAAGGCGTTACTTCCCAAAGATATCCCTTCGCTCGATGGGATCGGAGTAGCAGTAGCCTGGCAACCTGCTCATGCCGTCGGTGGAGATTACTTTGACGTGATCAAGTTCAGCGATCGCCACACGGCTATTTGCGTTGCCGATGTAGCGGGTAAGGGAATGCCTGCTGCTTTGATGATGTCGAACATGCAGGCGGTGTTGAAGTCATGGGCTTCAGACGCCGTTGCGCCGGCGCAAGTTTGTGCACAGGTGAACAGCGTGATGTGCCACAACATGGTCTCGCACCGTTTCATCTCCTGCTTCTATGCGTTGCTGGACACGCAAGCTCGCACGCTCTCCTTTTCTAATGCCGGTCACTGCCCGCCAATGCTGATGCGCGGCGGCGAGTGCTTGCGGCTGAAGGAAGGCGGGCCCGTACTCGGCATCTTCCCGGACCGCTTCTATTCCCAGGACGCGATTGAGCTGCAACCCGGCGATTGCCTGGCGCTTTACACCGATGGTGTAACCGAAGCGACAAACGCTGAAGGGGTTGAATTCGGCGAAGAGCGATTGCAAGAGTTGCTTTCACTCGGAGCCAGGCTGCACGCCAGCGAGCTGCGCGATCGCATCATCGCGGCAGTGAAGGATTTCAGTAATGGCTTCGCTACCGATGATGCGACGCTGATGGTATTGACAGTTGACTGAGGTTACAGGTGTTCAGAGTTCAATCATTACAACCGGGCACGGGCGTGCCGCCCGTGAAGCTGCGCTGACAACGTGGCACGGGCGTGCCGCCCGTGAAGCCGCGCTGACAACGTGGCACGGGCGTCCCGGCCCGTGAAGCTGCGGCTGACGTGGTAAAGCTTGAACCCTAAACGTCTGGCGAAGCTAGCTGAACAAAGTCGTTGCTCCGATTTTGGAAGTTCGTTGCTCGTTGCTAAGCGCTTAGTTAGAGAGAAGGCTGGATATATCTGAGTTGTTACAAACTCGACGCCATCTCTTTTGGCGGACGTTTCTCTGACTCTGAGTGCTTGTGAAACAGCAATCTGAAAACTGAACTCTGAACACCTGTAACAAGGGGGTGGAGCGGCGATGGATACGTTATTTAAAGATATTCGCTATGCAACCAGGACTTTGTTGAAGCGCCCCGGTTTCACGCTGGTTGCAGTTCTAACACTCGGTCTCGGCATCGGCGCCAACACAGCAATCTTCACACTGGTTAATGCGGTAATCTTCAAGCCACTTCCCGTCACCAATCCGGAACAGCTCGTTCTCTTCGACGACTCGACAGGTGAAGGAACGTCCGCTGGAGATCCACCGACCGGACAATCCCGACTGTTTTCATACTCCGGCTATAAGTACTTCCGCGATCACGATCAGAGTTATGAACAATTAGCCGCGTTCCGCAGCGGCGAAGCTCGCTTAAGCGTGCGTCGCAGCGCCGTCGAATCGGGCGATTCATCGCAACGCGCGCAGGGCCATCTCGTTTCGGGAAACTACTTCTCAGTGTTAGGTGTCAATCCGCTGCTGGGCCGAGTTCTAACGCCGGCGGACGATGCACCGGCAGCGCATCCGGTTGTAGTCATGAGCTACGGCCAATGGAAGGATCAATGGAAAAGCGATCCGAACATTGTGAATCAGGACGTGGTACTGAATGGATCGATTTTCACTGTGGTCGGAATCATGCCGCCGAGTTTCTTTGGCATGCGCGTGCGCCGGAGCCCTGACTTCTGGATCCCTCTCGTTTATCAACCTCAGATTGAATTGCGCAAGTCATATCTGGATGACGATGCGTTCTACTGGCTCAACTTTATCGGACGGCTGAAATCTGGAGTATCCATCCAGCAAGCACAAGCCAGCGCGAATTTAAACCTGCAGCAGTTCTTCACCGGGTTGGCGGGATCAAAACTCAACGATGAGCGGCGCAAAAGCATCGGCGCTTCTTACGTGAAACTGGCTCCCGGAACGCGTGGCATTTCCGGCTTGCGGTTCTACTACTCAGAAGCTTTAAAGATGCTGATGGTGATCGTAGCGCTGGTGCTGCTGATCGCATGCTTCAACGTCGGCAACCTTCTTTTATCGCGCGCTGCTTCCCGCAAAGGTGAGATCTCGCTTCGGCTGGCGCTCGGCGCAAGCCGGATTCGAATCGTGCGCCAACTTCTGACGGAGAGTCTGCTGCTCGCACTGTTGAGCGGACTCGTCGGCGTTTTTCTGGCGCAGTGGGGTGTGAGCTTACTGGTTACTCTCGTGGCGAAGACGTCGCCGCTCGATGTGCGTCCTGATGCGATGGTTCTGGCTTTCACCGCGGCAGTTTCAGTGGTGGCGGGTCTCGTCTTCGGAATGATACCCGCGCTCCGAGCTAGCCGCATGGATCTGACGTCTGCGCTGAAGGAAAAGTCTGAGCGTACTGTGCGTCGCGGCTGGCGAGTTGGGCTTGGACCAACACTCGTAGTTACACAAGTAGCGTTGTCACTTGTCTTGCTGGCCGGCGCCGGACTGTTTGGCCAGAGCTTGCTGAAGCTGCAGCGTGAGGAGGTTGGCTTCAACCGCGACAATCTGCTGCTTGCGGGTGTCGATCCGCGTCTTGCAGGCTACAAGCCGGCTGAGCTTTCCAATCTTTATCGACATCTTCTCGATCGTCTTAACTCATTGCCGGGCGTCGATGGCGCAACCGTTGCCAGTTACTCGCCAATGCAAGGCACGCAAACAAGTAGTGACGTGACCGTGTTCGGTTACAGCCCGAAGGAAGGCGAGAACCTCGTTGTTCAGGACATGCAGATTGGTCCTGGATATTGCCGATCGCTCGGTGTGCCTTTGCTGATGGGACGCGAGATCAATGATCGCGACACCGAAGCGAGCACAAAAGTCGCCGTGGTTAACGAGGCCTTCGCGAGTTATTTCTTTCATGGCGAGAACCCGATTGGACGACGCTTTCGTTTTGGCGACGCAGATCCGAATGATCCGAACCCCGAGATCATCGAGATCGTTGGCGTTATCGGCAACGTGAAGTATCAAGGCGCGAAAGAGAAGGCCGATCGCATGGTGCTGCGACCGATTCTTCAAGTTAGCGATCCGCAAACCTACAACGCCAGTCTCGAGATTCGCACGAAGGGTGACCCAGGGAGTCTTGCGCCTGCGGTGCGAGAGGCCATCGCCCAGGTCGATGCGCGTCTGCCGATCTATTCCGTCACCACGATGCAGGAGCAAATGAGCAACAGCTTGAGACAGGAACAGTTGATCGCGCAGTTGGTGAGCTTCTTTGGCTTGCTGGCGCTGCTGCTGGCCTCGATAGGTCTGTACGGGCTGATGGCCCATGGCGTCGTGCGTCGCACTCGCGAGATTGGCATTCGCATGGCGCTCGGCGCAGAGCGGCACACGATCGTTTGGATGGTGCTGCGAGAAACAGTTGTCCTGGTAGTGATTGGCGTGGTGATCGGCGTCCCGGCAGCTATCGGCGCATCACGCTTGATAGCGAGTCAGTTGTTTGGAAGCAGTGGCGCTGATCCTTTCACGCTCGCCGCGGCAGGCCTGGTTCTGTTTGGGGTGGCGTTGGTAGCCGGTCTTTTACCGGCGCGCCGCGCGTCGAAAGTGGATCCACTGGTGGCGCTTCGGTACGAGTAGCGCAGGGGAAAGGGACCAAAGACCAAAGACCAAAGACCTGACTGGACTATTGTATGGACTCCCTACTTAAAGACATCCGTTATGGCGTCAGGAGCTTGACGAAGCGGCCAGCGCTGAGTGTGATTGCTATCGTCACGCTGGCCATCGGCATCGGTGCAAACAGCGCCATCTTCAGCATCGTCAGTGCACTGCTCCTCAAGCCGCTGCAGTTTCCGGAGCTTGAACGGGTCGTGACCGTTTGGGAGAGGCAACCAAGTCGTGGCGTCGCTCACAACGAGGTGTCGATGGCCAATTATTTGGACTGGCGCGCGCAGAACCAAACTTTTGAACAGATGGGTCTGTATCGATGGTGGAGTACGAACCTCACCGGTATCGACTCGCCTGAACGACTGCAAGGTTTTCTGGTAACCGCGAATTTCCTTGATGTTGTCGGCATGAAGCCGGTGCTTGGAAGGGGCTTTGCGGCCGACGAAGATCAGCCCGGCAAGGACAAAGTTACTATTCTGAGCTTTGGCTTGTGGCAGCGTCGCTTTGCTGCCGATCCAAATATCATCAACAAGAACATCACCCTGAATGGCGTCACGCGCACTGTAATTGGCGTTATGCCGAAGGGCTATAACTATCCGGCCGGCTTTGATGTGATCGCGCCTGTG
>Ga0126384_10002774_pt1 | contig 10635 bp, 10 predicted proteins | sample PanSoiMetPlot_36_FD_92543 | JGI IMG/M metagenome (GOLD analysis project Ga0126384, IMG submission 92543) | Tropical forest soil microbial communities from Panama - MetaG Plot_36 | ecosystem: Environmental > Terrestrial > Soil > Tropical forest > Bulk soil | place: Panama | collected 2016-02-17 | reverse complement strand
TTGGGCATCACCACCTTCGCGGTGGTGCCAAGAACCTGGGCCGCATACCCGACCGCCATCGCGTGGTTGCCGGCGCTGACCGCGGTGACCCCGCGCTTGAGCGCGGCGTCGGGTAGGGCGAGCATCACGCACAGCGCGCCCCGCGTTTTGAAGCTTCCGGCAAACTGAAACAGCTCCAGCTTGAGGAAGACCTCGGTTTTTGGCCCCAGGGCATCGCTGAACCGCGGCCCCCGGCATTGCCAGACTGGCGTCCGACGGATCCAAGGGCTCAACCGCTCGCAGGCGTCGCGGATTTGGGGCACCGAAGGAGCCACGGCGGACTCATCGCTCATTGGTTTGGGACTACCGGGCTTATTCGAGGAATGCAATGGGCGGGAACGTTTGCCCGTAGGTGCTGGTTGAGATGCGTCGCCCCGGGCGTGGCACCGGGCCCTGAAAAGCCCCCCAAACTTCACTTTTCGGGCCGGAAAGCGGATCAACCAATCCGCGCCACGCCCGGGCTGACGTTGGCTGTCGGAGCGCACAAAGGAGACGGAGATGCAACGACCTGCTGTTTTGTTCGGACTGCTGCTGATCGGGGGAGCGGCCCTCGCGGCGTCCGACGGCAAATCGGAATCCAAGAAGCATGAAAAGCGTTGGGTCTTCCACCTCGGAGGCACCCGCCTCGGCATTCAGGCGCTGGAGATTTCCCAGGAGGTTCGCCAGATGCTGGGTGCTCCCGCGGACGCCGGAGTCCTGGTGAACAAAGTTGAGCCGGATGGCGCGGCCTCGGAGGCGGGCGTCAAGCCCGGGGATGTGATCGTCGAAATCGAGGGCCAAAAAGTGGCTGACATCCGAGACATCCGAGAGTCGTTGGCGGAGAAGGAGGCCGGCCAGAAGGCGAACCTGGTGGTGATTCGGGACAAGGGCCGCAAGACGCTGACTGCCACCGTGAAGGAGCGTCCAGGCTTGGCGATGCATTTTCCGGATGACCACTTCTGGACCGAGGAACTCGGCCCCGGCGTTCGCAAACAGCTTGAAAAACTTCAGGAGCGGATGGCCGAGTTGGAAAAGAAGGTCCAAAATCTCGCCCCGCGCCAGTAGCTTCGCTCACGACTTCTTTCTCCGCGACGGCTGAACGCGCGGCGGCTCGCCGAGCTGCTTTTCATAGTGAGGCGGCCAGGGCGCGTCGTTCAATCCGGCCGCTTCCTGTCGGGCCGACAGCTCGAGCAGCGGCGTCAAGTCGTGGGCCACGGAGTCGATTCGCCTGGCGGGATCTCCCAGTGACGCCAATCGAGCTGGCACTGTTTCCACGGTGAAATTCCCGGGGTCGACTTCGGGGACCTCTTCCCAGGTCAACGGGGTCGATACCCGTGCGTCCGGAGTCGGGCGCACCGAGTATGCCGAGGCGACGGTTCGGTCCTTCGCGTTTTGGTTGTAGTCGAGGAACACGCCGTGTCGCTCCTCCTTCCACCACTTGCTGGTCGCAAGGGTCGGGGCGCGTTTTTCGACCTCCCGGGCCAACGCCAAAGCCGCCCGGCGGACCTCGGAGAACGTCCACTTCGCTCGCAGTCGAACCCAGATGTGCATCCCGCGTGAGCCCGAGGTCTTCGGAAAGGCCTCCATGCGATGCTCGAGGAGCACCTCGCGAACCAAGAGCGCCACCTGCCGCACTTGCTCCCAGGAGCTGCCCGGACTTGGATCCAGATCGACGCGCAATTCGTCGGGATGCTCGAGGTCGAAACAGCGAACCGGGTGCGGATGCAAGTCGATACACCCCAGGTTGATCACCCACGCCAGCGCAGCAGCATCGTTGGCCACCACCTCCTCCGCGGATCGGCCCGAGGGAAATCGAATCACCACAGTCTGGATCCAGGAGGGGCGGTGAAGGGGCGCCCGCTTCTGGTAGAAGAATTCCCCCGTCACGCCGTTGGGGTAGCGCTTGAGCACGATTGGACGATCGCGAATTCCCCGCAGCGCGCCCGTCGCAACGTTTAGGTAGTACTGCACCAGGTGCAGCTTGGTGAGCCTGCGTTCTGGAAAAAAGATCTTGTCCGGATTGGAGATCTTCACTTCGCGCCCATCCAGTTGCAGCGTCACTGACGAGCCGCGGGCGCCCACTGCTGCGTCGGCCTTTCGCCTTAGCGAACCACCAGAACCGAGCGACCGGCGTGGTGGACAACGCGGTCGCTGACCGATCCGACCAAAAATCGCCCCAGCGGGCCAACCCCTCGCGCCCCAACCACCACCAAGTCGACTTTGAGCTTTTCAGCCTGAGTGCAGATCGTTTCCGCGGCGGTGCCGGTCTCGACGACCTTGTCCACCTTGCCGGGCACAGTGCCGCCCGCCACCTCGTCGAGCAGCTGGTGTGCCGCCTCAATTTCCTCGGGCGATGAGCGCGGAAACTCCAAGAACGAGTCCATCGGACCGACCGCGATCACCCGCGGCGGCTCAATCACGAACAACAGCGTCAACCGCGCCCCGGCCTGAGAAGCCAAATCCTTCGCGAATCGAGCAGCCTTGCGGGAGCCGCCGGATCCATCCACGCCGACCAAAATGTGGTTGACCATCTCGAGCCCTCCTGCGGCATCGGTTTCGAGGCCAGGATGGCACTACCGCACGGCAAATGCGACCGCTTCCCTGCGCGAGCGGCGGAGCGAGCATTGACAGCAGCCCCTCCCCCCGGCAGGGTGCCGCAAAATGGCCGAATCCAAGAAGTTCTCCATTGGTCTGATCCAGATGCGCTGCGGCACGGACCCCGCCAAAAATCTCGAATCGGCGGTGAACCGAATCCAGGCGGCGGCGCGACTGGGGGCCCAGATCGTCTGCCTCCCGGAGCTATTTCGCTCCCAGTACTTCTGCCAGCGCGAGGATCCTAAAGCCTTCGACTTGGCGGAGCCGATTCCTGGTCCGACGACGGAGGCGCTCGCCAAGGTCGCCAAGGAGGCGCGCGTCTGCGTGGTGGGATCTCTCTTTGAGCGGCGAGCTGCGGGCGTCTACCACAACACCGCGGTCACTTTGGACGCCGACGGAAAACTGCTGGGATTGTACCGGAAGATGCACATCCCAGACGATCCGCTCTACTACGAGAAATTCTATTTCACGCCCGGCGACCTGGGTTTTCGCGCCTTCGCTACTCAATTCGGTTCGATCGGGGCGCTGGTGTGTTGGGATCAATGGTACCCGGAAGCCGCCAGGCTGACGGCGCTCGCCGGCGCCAACGTTCTTTTCTACCCCACCGCGATCGGATGGCACCCGAAGGAAAAGGCCGCTTACGGGGAGCAGCAGCTTTCAGCCTGGCGAACCATCCAGCGCGCGCACGCGATCGCCAACGGCGTCTACGTCGCCGCGGTGAACCGGGTCGGACATGAAGGTCCGCCGGACGGCGGCCTGGAGTTCTGGGGAAGCTCCTTCGTCTGCGATCCCTTCGGCGTGGTGGTGCGCGAGGCTGCCACCAACGAGGAGGATACGTTGGTGGTGGAGTGCAACCTGGAGCATCTGGAAGAAGTTCGGAGGAACTGGCCTTTTCTGCGCGATCGTCGAATCGACGCCTACGGGCAGATCTCCCAGCGGCTTCTGGATCGGTGAGCTCGTCCGCAAACGACACGCCAGCGCAGGCGGGTTTTCGCATGCCTGCGGAATGGGAACCGCACCAGGCCACTTGGCTCGCGTGGCCGCACGAGCGCTCCGACTGGCCTGGAAAGTTCGCCCCGATCCCTTGGGTGTACGCCGAGATCGTCCGCCATCTCGTGGAAGGTGAGCAGGTTCACCTTCTGGTCCGCAGCGCGCGGGAGCAACAGCAGGCCACCAGGATGCTGCGCAAGGCAGACGTGGCCTTGGAGCGGGTGGAATTCTTCCAGGTGCCAACGGATCGCAGCTGGATCCGCGACTACGGCCCAACCTTCGTCAGAGGCCGAGCCGGCCAGCTCGGGATGGTGAAGTGGAAGTTCAACGGATGGGCCAAGTACCCCAACTGCCGATTGGACGATCGGGTCGTGGACCGGCTGGCCCGCCGTCTGCGCACCCACGTCTGGAAGCCGGCCCTCAACGTACGAGGTCGTGAGCGCCCGATGGTTCTCGAGGGCGGCGCCATCGACGTCAACGGGATTGGCACTTTGCTGACCACCGAGGAATGCTTGCTCTCGCCAATCCAGGCCCGTAATCCGGGGGCCACGAAGACACAGTTGGAGCAGATCCTGGACGAGTACCTCGGGGTGCGAAAGGTGCTCTGGCTGGGAGAGGGAATCGCCGGCGATGACACCCATGGACACGTGGACGATTTTGCTCGATTCGTGGACCCGCAAACCGTGGTTTTGGCCCTCGAATCCAATCCGAGCGATCCGAACGCGAAGAAGTTGGATGCCAACCGCGCCTTGCTCGAATCGATGACCGACCAGGACGGAAAGCCCTTGCGGCTGGTTTTTCTGCCGATGCCCGCCCCGGTCCATTTCGCTGGGCAGCGACTGCCCGCCAGCTATGCCAACTTCTACATCGCCAACCGCGTGGTTCTGGTCCCGACGTTCAACGACTCCAACGATCGCCAAGCCCTGCAGGTGCTTGCCGACGTATTTCCCACCCGGCAGGTGGTTGGAATCCACGCCGCGGACCTGGTCCTAGGCCTGGGAACCCTGCACTGCATGACCCAGCAACAACCGCTTCAGCAGCAGGAGTGAAGCAGCGCCCCGAGCCGCTCAATCCCCGTTTCGATCAACTCGGGGGAACGGTTGGAAAAGTTGAGCCGCAGGAAGTGGTGTTTCGCCTGGCTGGCAAAAAAAGGCGCGCCGGGCACGAAAGCGACCTTGGCTCGAATCGCTTCCTTGAGCACTGCCTCGGCACGAACGTGAGGCGGAAGCTCGACCCACAGAAACAGGCCGCCCTCGGGAGACGTCCATCGGACATTCGCGGGGAAGTATTCCTTCAGCGAGCGGAGCATCGCGGCCAACCGCTGGCCGTACACGGACCGGATCTTCCCGAGATGTCCGTCGTAGTCGAAGCTCTCCAACAGCCGCGCCACGGCGTGCTGGAGCAAGGTGCTGGTGTGTAGATCCGTGGACTGCTTGGCAGTGGTCATCGCCCTGAATACCGGCTCAGAAGCCACCGCCCATCCAATCCGCAGGCCTGGGCTGAGCGTCTTGGAGAAGGTGCTCAAGTAAATGACCAACCCCTCGGTATCCATCGCGGTCAAAAGCGGGCTTGACGCACCGGTGTAGCGAAGCTCGCCGTACGGATTGTCTTCGACGATCGGCACGCGATACCTGCGCGACAGCTCGATGAGCTGCTCTCGTCGCTCGAGCGACAGCGACGTGCCCTTCGGATTGTGGAACTCCGAAACGACGTAGATCAGCTTGGGGTTGGAGCTTTGAAGGACCCGCTCCACCTCGTCCACGCACATTCCATGCTCGTCGCTGCCCACGGGGAGGAACTTGGCCTCGTACCCTCCGAACGTTTGTAGGGCGGCGAGGTAGCAGGGATTCTCGACCACCACCTGGTCCCCGCGGTCCAGAAAAATCTTCGCCACCAGGTCGATCCCCTGCTGCGAGCCGCTGGTGATCAGCACCCGATCCGCGGTGGCGGCGATTCCTTTCGCTTGCAACCGCTTTGCCAACCATTCTCGCAGCGGCCGCCACCCTTCGGTGGTGCTGTACTGCATCGCCGCGCCAGCGTCGCGCGCAAGCACATCCGAGAGCGCCTCAGCCAACGGCTGCGCGGGAAACAGCTCCGGCGCCGGCAATCCCCCGGCGAATGAAAGTACGTCCGGGCGCTCGGTGATCTTGAGGATCTCCCGGACTGCGGAGACCTTGATCCGCGACATCCGCGAGGCCAGGCGATATTTCGGCGCTGCGACGGCGGGAATGGGTACGGCGTTCATGCGCCCTCCTTGGCTCGGCCGATGACGCGCAATCGGCGCGAGGCTTGTGATGCTTCGATCCGAGTGGTCTCCTTAACCGAGGCCAAAACCAGCGTGGTGTAGGAGCGGCTGACCCCCGGGATGGTCCTCAGCAACTCCGTGATGAATCGGTCCAAGCTAGCCGTATTCTCCGTCTTGACCTTCAACAGATAGGAATACTCTCCCGCGACACGGTGACACTCCAGCACCTCCGGCAGCGCCAGTATCTTCCTGGCAAAGCCGGCGTTGTACCTGGGATGGTCGGTGGTCACGCCTATGAACGCGGTGATGTCCTTTCCGAGCTGGTGGGCGTCGACCTGAGCGACGTAGCCGGTGATCACCCCTTGGGCCTCCAGCTTTCGCAGCCTCTGCGCGACCGCCGGCTGGGAAAGTCCCACCGCCTCGGCGATCTGTTGCTGGGTCATCCGAGCGTCCCGCTGCAGAAGTTCCAGGAACTTATAATCTATTTCATCTAACACGTTATAGCGAATATATTATAAGCTAACTGCAGTCAACTAGAATCGAACATTTGTTGGCCGGCCGAACCGTGAGATCGCAGGCGGACCAGCCTTTTGTCGGATACCTGGCGATGGTGCGGTGTGGCTACACCCCTGGCGACGGAGCCGAGCTAAACGGGGCCTGGCACGACCCGGGGGAAGCACCAATGAAAGCTATCGGCCCAGTTGCGGTGAGTGGGATTTTCTTTTTGCTGGTCGGGTGCAGTGAGAAGCACACCGGGAACAGTCTTTCCACGATGCTCGAGGATGGTGTGGTCTCGGCTCCAGCGGGCAGCAGCGTCACCACGCTTTGGGTTGACGGCCGGCGCGTCCAGATCATCCGAGATCAATTCGGGATACCGCACATCTTTGCCCGGACCAACCGCGGGCTGTTCGTCGCCTCCGGCTACGCGATAGCGCAAGATCGGCTCTGGCAGCTTGAGACCTACCGCCGCGCCGGGCGAGGAACCCTGGCGGAGATTCTGGGCGATAGCTACGTGCCCTCCGACCAGTTTGCCCGACTCCTCGGGTACCGCGATTCGGAGCTCGACGAGCAGTTCAGCGAGTTGACGGACGAAGAGCAGGAGATTTTCAATGCCTACGTCGAGGGCATCAACCGCTACATCACCGAGGTGGTGTTGCCCGATCCGGACAACAAGCTTCCAGTCGAGTTCATCGCCCTTCAGATGGGAATCCCCAGGCTCTACGACGCCCACGATCTGCTCGGCTTTCTGGTTATAGTGACGCGGCAGTTCGGCGAAATCGGCGGTCGCGAGCTGACCAATCAGGCCTTTCTCTTAGACCTCATCGATCGATTTGGCCAAACCGAAGGCTATGGCATCTTCAACGACGCCCGCTGGCTGAACGATCTGGACTCTCCCGCCAGCGTTCCCAGCACCGACGCTCCAAGGGCAGCCACCCCAGTCGGAGTGCCGCGGCAGTTGAGCAGGCAGCTCGCCGCGACCAGCGACGGCTCTTTCGAGGAACTGCGGGAGCGTGCCCTAGCCCTTTGGCAATCGATTGGCATACCGACGAAGTTGGGGAGCTACGCCTGGGCGGTGGACGCGAACAAGAGCGCCAACGGCAACCCGATGCTCTACGGAGGCCCCCAGATGGGCTTCAACGCACCGGAGATCATCCACGAGATTGAGCTGCAGGGAGGAAACGGATTCCACGTGGATGGGCTGGCGATCGCCGGCGGTCCCGGAGTGATCATCGGGCACAATCAAGACCTGGCTTGGAGCCTGACCACGGGTGCGGCCGGCGACAACCTGGACATCTACGTGGAGACCTTGTGCGCCAACGGAATGACGTACCTGTACCAGGGCGACTGCCTGCAGTTCGATTCGCGGATCGAGACCATCAACGTGCGTGGTCGCCCGCCGATCGATTTCCCGGTGCTGCGGACCGTCCATGGACCGGTCATCGGAACGCAGGGAATGGCCGCTTTCTCGCAAAAACGCGCCCACTGGATGGCTGAAATCGAAACCGTGCGCGCCTTCTCCGAGTTTGGACGAGCGCACAATCTGGACGAGTTCCTCCAGCGAGTCGACGGGATCAACTTTTCTTTCAATGTGATGTACGCCGACCGCGAGGGAAACATCGGCTACTTCTACGCCGGGCTGAATCCGGTACGCCCCGACGGCTATGACCTTCGCCTTCCGTTCCCGGGCGACGGCTCCGCCGAGTGGACCGGGCAGTTCCGTCCGAACCCCAGGGCCATCAATCCCGCGCGGGGTTGGTTCGCCAACTGGAACAACAAGCCGAGCGTCGACTACGCCAGCGGCGATGCCCAGAGCTTCGGGAAAATCTTTCGGGCGAACGACATCTTCGCGCGGTTCGCGGACGGTCAAATTTCGCGGGAAGACATGCGAGACATTCCCCGCGATGTGGCGAGAGTGAAAGGGAGCACCGGACGCGAGTCGCGCTTTTTGCTGCCTTACCTCTTGGCCGGCCTCGACGCGGTGCCGCCCAGCCATCGCCTGGCAGGGGTGGCGCGGGCGCAGCTCGAGAGCTGGGACGGCAGCGCCTTCGAGGACGCGATCTCCAGCACCAACCTCCTCGCGGGCGAGGTAATCTTCTCGAGATGGCTGAACGAGATGGTGTCCGACACCTTTGCCGATGTGTTGGGCACCCGCTTCAGCGAAGCGAGCAGCAACATGCTCTTGCACGCGCTGGACTTCGCGTTCACCGGAAGCTCCGGCGTGCCGCCTAGCCGGGACTACTTCAACGGACAGGATCCGAACGCGTTGATGTCCGCCGCCTTCGACCAGATCATCGACGAGCTGGAGAGGCAACAGGGGGAAGACCCGAGCGCCTGGACCGGACCGCGGGGAGCCATCACCTTCGCCCATCCGTTGCTTGGAACCATCGCGACGATCCCTGCCTCGAATCGCTCAACGTACGGGCAGATCGTCGAACTCTCTTCCGAGATCGACGGGGAAAACATCTTCACCCTGGGCCAGAGTGGATTCGCGCGCTTCGTGCCGCCCGGCAGCTACGAGCTGGATCCTCACTTCATGGATCTGCTCCCCATCTATCGGCAATTCCAGTACAAGCCTATGGGCCTGCTGCCTTAGCCAGTTGCTCGTTGAGGGCCGCCATGAACCGGAGGTTGCTGTCTTGCCGGTACAACTGCAGGGACTCGCGGTAGCGTTCCCGCTGGCCGATGAAGGATGACAAGGCTTCGAGCGTTAGCCGGGGCGCGTAGGCGCCGTAACCCAGCTTCTGCAAGTACAGCGCGTTCAGCGTTTGCTCGAAGTGCCCCGACACTGGGACCGAGAGGACCGGTTTGTGGAGATAGACGGCTTCGCTCATCAAGGTGAAGCCGCCGCCGGCGACCACCGCGTGCGCAGTCCGCAGATCCTCGATGAATCGCGCTTCACTGAAGGGGCGATAGGTGAGGTTTCCGTCCACCGAGTCCTCGGTCAAGTCGCGGCGCAGGCCGTAGATGCGACAGGGCCGCCCGGCGCGCTGGAGCGTATCGGGAAGGCTCAGGTGGCTGGTGGTCGTTTGGTACACCAGCAGGTGCTCGCCTTCTTCGGCCCGCGCCTCGAGCACTTCCGGCCTGAGCAGCGGCGGCAGCAGCGTGGTGCGCTTTCTCGACACCGGCGGGTAGAAAAAAGTGGCGACCAGGTAGTGGAAGGCGTGAGGGAGCTTGGAGCGGACGATGGCGCGGCTGAGCTGAAACGGGACCTCGAACCCCTTCAACATCTCGGCAGGGTGTCGGCAGCGGTCGATGACCTGCATATTGTCCACGCTGATCACCGGGATGCGGTGCCTCTTGGCGAAGAGGTAGCTGAAGGTCTCGAAGTCGCTGATCGCCACATCCGGCTGGAACTCGCGGAGGATCTCGAAGTACCGCCGAATGTTTTGCGGCCAGCCGCGGACCGCGCCTTTGAGGTTTTGAACCACGGTCTGCCAGTGGCGAACCGCATTGCCGCGATAAGCAATTGTGTAGCCCCAGATGGGGTGTACGGAGGGAAGGCGCTCCCGCAAGTACGCGACGGCGCGTCCGGATGCCACGACGTATACCTCGTGGTGCTTGCTCAGCTCTTCGAGAACCACTCGAGAACGGGTCGCGTGCCCCATTCCTTCGCCGACGACTCCGTAGAGGATGCGCATCGAGGAGAACCTGTTGCGCCTGCCCAGAGAGCGAGCAATAGCGCGGCATGCGGCCCCTGCGCGGCCGCGCGGCGATCGCCGATGTTTTCCTGTGGCAGTTTACCCCACGTGAGGAGCCCGGCCTCTTTTTTGTCTGGCTTTTTCTGCGGCTGAACGAGCATCTGTGGCAGAAACGTATATAGTACCGCCTCTCCCAAGGGGGACACGAACTCGTGCACGACCCAAATACCGCGCGGCGCAAGGACGCACTGGACCTGGCCGCGCTGGCCGCCGAAGGTGGCTCGAAGGTCACCTCGCGCTTACCGGGATTTCACAAACTCACCTTCGAACAGCGCGTCGAGCTCATCACTCGGATGCATCAGCTCACCGCCGACGAGCTCGAGGTGTTGCGCACCAGCAACTCGCTTCCAAACGAGACCGCCAATCAGATGATCGAAAACGCGGTGGGCACCTTCAGCCTGCCGCTCGGCCTCGGCTTAAACCTCGCGGTGAACGGGAAGGATTACCTGGTCCCGATGGCCGTCGAAGAGCCCTCGGTGGTGGCGGCGGTTTCCTTCGCCTCGAAGATCGTGCGTGAAGCGGGAGGATTCGAGGCGGACTCCGACGAGCCGCTGATGATCGGCCTGGTCCAGGTCACCCAGTATGGGG
>Ga0126384_10002771_pt1 | contig 10636 bp, 10 predicted proteins | sample PanSoiMetPlot_36_FD_92543 | JGI IMG/M metagenome (GOLD analysis project Ga0126384, IMG submission 92543) | Tropical forest soil microbial communities from Panama - MetaG Plot_36 | ecosystem: Environmental > Terrestrial > Soil > Tropical forest > Bulk soil | place: Panama | collected 2016-02-17 | reverse complement strand
CGTCTCGTAGCTCAAGCGCATCGACTCGCGCATAGCCGCTTCGGGCAGTCAGCGTCATGACGTGAGTCGAGCCTCTCACGATGACAGTCTGCAAGCGGTAATTGAAGTCCTCCAGTCTGGTCAATGGGGCATCGACGTCGCACGTCCGGCGATAGTCAATGTCGAATCTTCGTCGTTGGGCAAACGAGGAGAGACTGAGAGTCAGAAGCAGTAGCAGGGCTGAAAACACCAGTGAAGGTCGGCAGTTCATGGTGGACACGCTCCTTATTTGATTGTCGGTCGATCGTTGGTGCGGGAGAGAAAGGTCGCGCGTGATTGTACCTCTCTAAGACCGTCGCGGTTCCAAAAAGTTTATGGGGCCCACACCACTTTGCCGCTTTTGCGTGTTAATCTGTTGCGACGTTGCAGGCGTTTAGAGTCAATCTGAAGAGCCAGGTCAGTACCGCCACGCGGTAGCGGGTGGGTCATCCATTCGTCACGATCGAGTTTGGCGCAACTATGACCCACCCGCTACCGCGCAGCGGTACTGACCTGGCTCTTCAGATTGAGCTCTAAACGCTTTTGTCGAAAGTAGAGCCATATGACAGAAAACCTTCGCGTAATGAAATTCGGCGGTACGTCAATGGGCGACGGCGCTTGTATCCGGCGCGCCGCTGACATCGTTGCAGCAGCGACTGGTGAAGGGCCGCTGGTGGTGGTCGTGTCGGCCATGAGTGGCGTAACCAATCGGCTAATCGGGAGCGCCCACGCTGCAGCCCGGGGAGAAACCAACATCTCAGGTGAGCTCGCTGCTGCCTTGCGCGCTCAGCATCAGCAAGCGATTGATCAACTCCTGACTCGCACAGACATGCGTAAGCAAGTCGCTGATGAGATCGCCAGAATCATCGACGAAGTGGCTGGACTTTGTCACGGCACCGCTCTTTTACAAGAGTTAACTCCGAGAGCGCTGGATTCGATTTCAAGCGGCGGCGAGAGATTGTCCGCGCGGCTGCTGGCCTCAACGCTCGTTGAGATGGGCTGTCACAGTGTCGCAGTTGAAGCTACCGAATTAATCGTCACTGATGATGTTTTTGGGCGAGCTGAGCCGCTGATGATCGAAACCCGTCAACGATCTACTGCAAGACTGTCACCGTTGCTGCGTGAGAACACAGTCCCGGTGGTAACGGGATTTATGGGAGCAACCAAAGCGGGAAAGTTGACCACGCTTGGACGCGGAGGCTCTGATTATTCGGCTACGATTTTGGGAGCAGCTCTTGACGCCGCCGAGGTGATCATCTGGACCGATGTGGATGGCGTGCTCACTGCGGACCCGCGATTGGTTCCTGAAGCACGAACGCTGCAGGAAATCTCATACAACGAAGCGGCAGAGCTTGCTTACTTCGGCGCTAAGGTCTTGCATCCGAAAACGCTGCGACCCGTTTCCGAAGCCGGCATTCCAGTGTGGATTCGGAATAGTTTTGCGCCGGAAAGGCGCGGTACGCAGATTAACGCCAGCGGACATCCAACCGCGCGCGGTGTGAAGGCCATTACCGCGATCGGGGATGTTAGCCTTATCACCGTGGGCGGCCGCGGCATCGTGGGCTTGCCGGGCGTTGCGGGTAAAACATTCACTGCTGCTGCGTCAGCTCAGGCGAACGTATTACTAATATCGCAGTCTTCATCCGAAAACGACATCTGCTTCATTGTGAGCTCTGCAGATGCTGAGCGCACTTTAGACGAACTGCGCCGGGCGTTCGCCTTTCATCTGGCGCACCATGAGGTTGAGCACATAAACATCAACTCTCACATCGCCATCGTGGCAGTCGTCGGGGACAAAATGAGAGGCATGCCGGGAATAGCCGGTCGAACCTTCAGTGTCCTCGGCGAACGCGGCATCAATATCATCGCCATCGCCCAGGGATCGTCCGAATACAACGTCTCGTTTGTAGTGGAAGCTGCAGCGATGAGCGACGCCGTGCAATCACTTCATCGCGCCTTCGCTCTGCATGAACGAATCTGACCAAAACTAATTGACAGCCGTCGATGTCCTCGGATATAAACTTTGGCGCTGGAAGATAGAATTCGAGCTGACAATGACCTGTAAAAGCTACCACTACCATTGCGGCGCGTACCATTATGCCAACCACCATTGGCATTTCGGCGGCGCGCGCACGGTTGTGAAGCTGACATCAGAAAGCTAAAAAGCTAACAACCAAAGTTTTTCGAAGCCCGCTGCCGTGACCTAATCCGGCAGCGGGCTTTGTTTTTTGAACCGGTTTGCAGTTCCATTAACACTATGTCTGAAGTTCTTTCCAAAATACCCAACGGGATGCGTTATTACTTTGGTGCGGAAGCTCGACGGCGCCGCGCCATTGAAGAGACTGCAATGTCCATCTTTGCGGGCTGGTCATATGAGGAGATAACCACGCCCACGGTTGATTATCATTCGCTTTTTGAGCACGGCATGGGCAATGTCGAAGCGCGGCGGGCATTCCGTTTCACTGATGTTGACGGCCAGTTGTTGGCGCTGCGGCCCGATGTCACGTCGGCGGCGGCGCGCGCTGCAGCCACGCTGCTGGCGGAGCAGGCACGACCCCTTCGTCTCTGTTATGCAGCGAGCGTGTTTCGCCAGCAACCGCAATCGCACGCCGAGTGGAGACGTGAATCCACTCAAATCGGTTGCGAGCTCATCGGTGAAAACACGCCCGTAGCAGATCTTGAATTGCTGGCAGTCGCTGGTGAAGTTTTCGAACGCCTTAACCTGGGCGGTAGTTACTTGATTACGCTCAACGATGTCCGTTTCTTCAATGGTGTGGCAGCGGACCTTGGGCTAGACGAGGATGGCCGGGAGAGAATGCGACGTTTGATTGATGCTCGCAACGCTGCCGAGCTTGAGCTGTTTCTCGCCTCGTTCGCAGCGAAGGTTGAAGCGGCGGAATTTGCTCGACTCACTCAGCTTTCCGGTAAGCGTGAGATTCTGAATGCTGCAAGGCAGCTGCGCTCGAATTCGGAGTCCAACGCCGCGCTCGATCGACTGGAAGCGTTATGGAACGTAATCGAATCGCTTAAATGGCAGGATCGTTTTGAGATCGATCTGGGTGACGTGGCTCGGCTCGACTACTATACGGGACTCACCTTCAAAATCTATGTCCGCGACGCTGGCACGAAGGTGGGCAGCGGTGGTCGCTACGACGGCTTGACCGCCAGTTTTGGAAGAACGGAACCGGCTGTTGGTTTTGTACTCGACGTGGACGCTCTGACTGAGTTGCCGTTGCTGCGGCAGATCGACGGCAGCGATCAAACTGATGCAGCCAGGCGTCCGGCAGGCGCGAATGTTGCTGAACTCTTCCGCGATGCAGTAGCGAAACGCCAGCAAGGTGAACGTGTGATACTTACTTTACAGAGGTGAATCTAGTGCCAAAGCTCACGATTGCCGTGGCGAAGGGCAGACTGCAGGATGAAGGTCTGGCGCTGCTTGAGAATGCCGGCGCAGGCATTTCGAGCGCAGCCCTTTCATCACGGCGGCTCGCAGTTGAAGATGAGACGGGCAGCTACCGCCTGATCTTTGTGAAGCCTGCCGATGTTCCCGTCTACGTCGAACACGGCATCGCGGATTGCGGTGTAGTTGGCTTGGATATTTTGCTCGAGTCAGGCACAGACCTCTTGCAGCCGTTGACGCTGCCACTTGGGATTTGTCGCATCGTGGTAGCTGCGCCTGTTGGCGTATCGTTGAGCGATCGTGGGATGCTTCGCGTGGCCACCAAATATCCGCGCATCGCGTCGGCGCACTTTGGAGCTCACGGTCGTCCGGTCGAGATTATCCAACTCTCTGGTTCCGTCGAGTTGGCTCCCCATCTCGGTCTGGCTGATTGCATCGTCGATCTCGTGGAGACTGGACGCACGTTGCGAGACAACGGCCTGCAGGAAATCGAAGTCATTGGAACTTCTTCAGCGCGACTGGTAGTGAATCGCGCCAGCTATCAACTAAAAGCTGAAGCGATTGGCGCGTTGCTTGATGCGTTGAAAGCTGCTCTGAAAACGAATGCGTAGCGAGGACTGGCAGAGTGATACAGACTATTCACAGCCGTGAAAAAGAGCGACGCACCGCCTGGTTGGGTGTGATGCGAAATCGCAGCGTTGCGCTGAGCGATCGTCTGGTTGGCGCTGTAACGACAATCATTCAGACAGTCCGCAGGCGCGGCGATGCAGCTTTGATTGATTACGCGGCGCGGTTCGATAACTGCACGATGCAGGCTAAAGACCTGCGCGTCAACGTGGCGGCGCTACGCGCTTCAGCGAGTAAAACCGATCCGGAAGTAGTGACTGCTTTGCGAGAAGCCATCCGCCGCGTGCGCGCCTTTCACGAACATGAAGCAACATCGTCGTGGGAGATTAAGTATCCGGACGAAGGTCGCATGGGCCAACGCCTGACGCCAATCGAGCGCGCGGGCGTATACGTTCCCGGCGGCACCGCTAGTTATCCGTCTTCAGTGGTGATGAATATCGTTCCGGCACAAGTCGCCGGAGTTGGTCGAATCGTCGTGACCACGCCGCCGCGCGCGATTCAGGAGAGTCCTGCGGTGGCAGCTGCTTTGCTCGAGTTGGGTGTGTATGAAGTCTACGCCGTCGGTGGTGCTCAGGCGATTGCGGCACTCGCCTATGGCACCGAGACGGTCCCCAAAGTCGACAAAATCACTGGGCCGGGAAATCAATATGTGGCCGCAGCTAAGCGGGCCGTGTTTGGTGTGGTCGGAATTGATTCCATCGCCGGCCCCAGCGAGATCGTGATTTTCGCCGACGAATCAGCGCCACCTGAATTCATTGCCGGTGATCTGCTTGCGCAAGCTGAGCATGGCGAGGATGCAGCAGCGGTGCTGGTTACCACGAGCACAGAACTGGCAGTTGCGGTTTCGGAAGCGCTGGAAAAGCAACTCGTCGATCTGCCACGTCAAAACTTAATCGAAGAATCCCTGTCAAAGTACGGGGCCATTTGCATCGTTGCGGACACGAATGAAGCTTGTGAGCTTATCAATGAACTGGCCCCGGAACATGTGCAGGTGATGTCGAAAAATGAAGAGGAAATTGTCGGCCGGCTAGATCACGCGGGCGCGATATTCCTGGGAAGGCAGACACCCGCCACGGTTGGAGATTATCTGGCCGGGCCTAACCACGTGTTACCGACCAGTGGCGGCGCCCGCTTTTCATCCGCATTGGGCGTAGCAGACTTCATGAAGCGGACGAGTATCGTTAAGTTCTCGCGGACGGAAATGGAAAACACTGCGCCTTTGATTGCGACGCTGGCGCGGGCCGAAGGCCTTGAGGCCCACGCGCGCTCAGCATTGATGCGCGTAGTGGCGGAAAAGGACTGAACGGAATTGCGGATTTCGAATTTCGGATTGCCGATTTTGTTAATGCTGGTGCGGATCGATGATTACTAACAAAGAACAAAGATCAAAGAACAAAGATCAAAGCACGTTAGACATCATCAAGCCACAAGTGCGAGAGCTGCAAGCCTATTCGCTGCGGCTCGAGCGCGCGCGCGTGAAACTCAACCAGAATGAGAATCCCTGGGACGCGCCGCTCGCACTCAAAGAAGAAACACAAAAACGCATTGGCAATCGAGCCTGGTCACGATATCCAGCATTTTCGCCCAAGTCGTTGCATGAACAGTTGGCAGGGTTTTCAGGTTGGCAAGCAGAAGGCATTCTCGCCGGCAACGGATCGAACGAACTCATTCAGGCGGTGCTGATGGTTACGATTGGTCCGGGCAAACGAGTGCTGATCAGCGAGCCGACGTTTGCGCTTTATCGTCAGATTACGACGATCCTCGGAGGAGAGGTCATCAGCGTCCCACTCGACGATCATTTGCAGTACGACGGCAAGGCACTTGCTGACGCCGTCGACGCGAATGAACCGGACGTGATTGTTATTTGCTCGCCTAACAATCCCACCGGCTGTTTACTTCCTCCGCAAGACCTGAATGCATTACTCGAAACCACCCGGGGTTTGGTGGTGATCGACGAAGCATACTTCGAATTCTCTGGTCAGACAGTAGTGCCGATGCTTGAAAAGCATGCGAATCTGGTGGTGCTGAGAACATTTTCCAAAGCAATGGCTTTGGCAGCGCTTCGCGTCGGATACTTGTTGGCAGCTCCTGAATTGGTTCGTGAGATTGCGAAAGCGGTCCTGCCTTACAACCTTAATGCACTTTCGCAGATAGCCGCAGAAGTTGCGCTGGAAATGTATGAGGATTCTCTGCGCCCGCTGGTTCAAGCAATTCTCCTCGAGCGCGATCGATTACTCACTGAGCTGACGAAAATCGCCGCTCTTGATCCGGTTCGCTCCAACGCGAATTTCATGGTGGTGCGTTCAGACACGGATCCAAAACAGGTGCTTGAGCAGCTGCTGAAAAGAGACATCCTCATTCGCGATGTCAGCAGCTATCCGAAACTGCGGGATTACTTTCGCGTGAGCGTCGGCAAGCCCGACGAAAATGATCTTTTACTCCAGGCCTTGCGGGAAATCTGCGCTGCCTAACGCCCAAAGACCATGGCTAAGAAAACCACAGCACGCGTCGCGATCCTAAACAGGAAAACAAAAGAGACGGACATCAGCGTCTCTTTGAACCTGGATGGACGCGGGCGATCGAACATCAGCACTGGACTTCCATTTCTTGATCACATGCTCGAGCTGTTTTCCCGTCATGGGTTGTTTGATCTCGAGCTGAAGTGTGCCGGTGATCTCCACGTTGACGATCATCATTCCGTTGAAGATGTGGCAATCTTGCTTGGTCAATCCGTGCTGCAAGCGCTAGGCGACAAGAAGGGAATCGCTCGTTACGGCGCCGCCGTTGTGCCGATGGATGAGGCGCTTTGCCGTGCTGTGATAGATCTGTCGGGCCGCTTCTATCTCGTCTACGAAGTAAGGACGACACGGAAAACAATTGGAAACTTCTCGGTGGAGCTAGCTGAGCACTTCTGGCGCTCGTTTGCTGAAAGCCTGCGCTGCAACCTGCATATCGATCAGCTGCGAGGGCGAAACACGCATCACATTCTTGAGGGAACTTTTAAGGCGACCGCACGCGCTCTGCGGCAGGCAGTCGAACGCGATACGAGGATCGAAGGGGTTCTGAGTACCAAGGGAATACTTTAAAAGCGGAGAACAGCCGCGCCTGAACGCGGAAGACGCGGATCTGAAAAAAGTGAAAGCATTCAACTATCTTTTCCTGTTCTGATCCGCCAGCTCCGCGTTTATCCGCGGCTAATTCGTTTCTTTATGTCGAATCTAGCAATCATCGATTATGGCGTCGGAAATCTGCGATCTGTGGAAAAAGCGTTCGCCGCTACCGGCAATGAAGCCGTCGTGACCGCGGATCAAAAGATCCTGAAAGAAGCCCGCGCGCTGGTGTTACCGGGTGTCGGCGCCTTTGCCGCTTGCATGAACGGCTTGTCGGCGCACGGCTTCACCGAGCTGGTTCGCGAACGTGTAGCGGAAGGAATTCCGTTGCTGGGGGTTTGTGTAGGCATGCAGATGCTCTTCGAAGAATCCGAAGAGTTTGGCACGACTAAAGGACTGGGCTTGCTGCCGGGACGGGTGCGACGCTTTAGCGATGCAGTACTCGTCCCGCAAGTCGGTTGGAACCAGGTATGCAAACGTGACTCGCATCCATTGCTCGCGGATATTGCCGACCAGAGCTTCTTTTATTTCGTGCATTCCTATTTTTGCGTGCCGAGCGACAGCGCGACGGTGGTAGCGGAAACTGACTACGGGGGTAACTATGCTTCAGTGGTCGCGCATGAAAATATTTTCGGCGTGCAGTTTCATCCGGAAAAAAGTCAGGCAGCGGGACTGCAATTACTGTCCAATTTCGCGAAGTTCTTATCTGGTAAGTAGTCAGTTGCACCACGCGTTATTCTCAACTGGCGACTGACAACTGACCGGCAGCGACAAGCTAAAAGCTTATCGGACTTTTATGTTAGCGAAGAGAATCATTCCATGTCTCGATGTTGATCGCGGGCGTGTGGTCAAAGGAATACGTTTTCTTTCACTAGTTGATGCCGGTGATGCCGTCGAGCAGGCAAGGGGCTACGATCGCGAAGGCGCCGATGAGCTCACATTTCTGGACATCACCGCTTCAGCAGATAAAAGGCCCATCATTATCGATCTTGTGCGCCGGGTCGCTGACCAGGTCTTCATCCCATTTACAGTAGGTGGCGGTCTTACTTCCGTCGCAGACATCAAGGCAGTGTTGCGAGCGGGTGCCGACAAAGTTTCGTTGAACACACCTGCAGTCGAACGCCCTCAGCTCATCAGTGAAGCCGCTGAGGTTTTCGGCAGTCAGTGCATAGTGGTTGCAATCGATGCTCGCCGACGCGCTGGCAGTGCGGATGTCGGTTGGGACGTTTACACGCACGGTGGCCGGCGCAATGTTGCGTGGGATGCAGTCGAGTGGGCCGCAAAGGCTGAACAATTAGGAGCCGGAGAAATCCTTCTAACTAGTATGGACAAGGACGGCACTGGCGACGGATATGATCTCGAGCTAACTCGCGCCATCAGCTCCGCAGTGCGCATTCCAGTCATTGCCTCCGGAGGCGCGGGAACGCTGGAACATTTCTACGAAGCATTAACGGATGGCGGAGCGAGCGCGGTGCTTGCAGCTTCACTCTTTCACTTCGGACATCTAAAAATCAAAGCAGTCAAAGATTATTTGCGCGAGCGCGGAGTAGGAGTGCGATGATGAAGATCGAAGAACTCAAATTTGACGAGCGTGGTCTGATTCCGGCGGTCGTCCAGGACATCCGCACGCAGCAGGTCTTAACACTTGCTTACATGAATAGCGAAAGTTTGAGGCGCACGCTCGAGACGCGCGAAAGTTGGTTCTGGTCACGATCACGAGGAGAGCTTTGGCACAAAGGCGAGACTTCTGGAAATACTCAGCGAGTCGTCGAGGTGATCGCTGACTGTGATAACGACGCCGTCACAGTTCTGGTCGAACCGAATGGACCGGCGTGTCATACCGGAGCGCAGAGCTGTTTTCATCATCAGCTATTGGCAAGCGATGGCGCTGAGGAACCTGCGTTCACCGAGGTGCTTGAAGGCCTTTACGCTTTGATTGCCAAACGAAAAGAGCAGCGGCCGCCGGATTCATACACCTCCTATCTATTCAACGAGGGCCTGGACAAGATTCTGAAAAAGGTTGGTGAAGAAGCAACGGAAACAATCGTGGCTGCGAAGAATGAAGATCTGGAATCGCTGGCCAATGAATCCGCCGATTTGCTTTATCACTTGCTCGTGCTTTGGGTCGAGCAGGGGCTGACTTTCGATGACGTGCGTGAGACACTCTTGAATCGCCGGAAGTGAACGCGATGAGAAGTCAGTACACCGCGGTAGAAGCTGTGAATAAAATAGTTAGCTGCCGATGAACGGGTCAGTACCACCGCGCGGTAGCGGGTGGGTCATTCAGTCGTCACGATCGAGTGTGGCGCAACGATGACCCACCCGCTACCGCGCGGTGGTACTGACTTCATCCTGACCTATGAATCCATCTCAAACAGAGTTACTAGAGCTGCTGGACTTCGCAGTCGACATTGCGCGGGGTGCCGGTGCAATCACAAATAGTTACTTCAAAGGCTCCTTCGTAACCGAACGTAAAGCCGACAATTCATTTGTTACCCAGGCTGACCGCGAGGCCGAACGATACCTGTGCTCGCGTATCGGTGAGATGTTTCCGGATGACGCAATCCTCGGTGAGGAAGAGGGTGAAAAGGCAGGGAAGTCAGACCGGCGGTGGATCCTGGACCCAATTGATGGCACGTTCGCTTTTGTTCATGGGGTCCCACTGTACGCCGTCCTTATCGGGCTCGAAATCGGCGGCGAGCCTTCCATCGGAGTGGTCAATCTGCCGGCGCTTGATGAAATGATTTCTGCAGCACGAGCCTTGGGCTGCTTTTGGAACGAACAGAAAGCGCGAGTCTCGAGCACTGCTTCACTGGACCAGGCGCTGCTTTTGTGCACCGACTTTGGCGTTTGCGATCAGTTTGGTTTTGGTCCAGCGGTCGAGGCGCTGCAGCGGCAGGTACACGCGCGTCGCACCTGGGCCGATGCTTATGGATACGTCCTGGTCGCGACGGGTCGCGCAGACATTATGCTCGATGCGGTGATGAATGTTTGGGACTGCGCCGCGCTTTTGCCGATAGTTCAGGAAGCCGGCGGCACTTTTACTGACTGGAAAGGCGTTCCGACGATCGGCGGTGGCAATGCAATCGCGACTAACGGGCTGCTATTTGAGCCGGTCATGAAGATTGTGAGGAACAGTTAGACGATTGAGATGCTGATAATTCCAGCCATTGATCTGCGCCAGGGCAGATGCGTTCGTCTCAAGCAGGGTCAAAAGGCCTTATCAAAAATCTACGAAGAGGATCCGCTGAAACCAGCGCATCAGTTTGAACACGAAGGAGCCAGGCTGCTTCACATCGTTGACCTGGATGGCGCCTTCTCCGATCCAAATTCCCGCAATCGCGCTGTGCTGCGCGAGATGATTGATGTGTTGAAAACACCGGTGCAGTTTGGCGGTGGCTTGCGCAGCTTTGCGGATGTGAATCAAGCGTTCGCGATGGGGGTGCATCGCGTGGTGCTGGGAACGTTGGCTGTTACCTCG
>Ga0126384_10002770_pt1 | contig 10638 bp, 12 predicted proteins | sample PanSoiMetPlot_36_FD_92543 | JGI IMG/M metagenome (GOLD analysis project Ga0126384, IMG submission 92543) | Tropical forest soil microbial communities from Panama - MetaG Plot_36 | ecosystem: Environmental > Terrestrial > Soil > Tropical forest > Bulk soil | place: Panama | collected 2016-02-17 | reverse complement strand
GGTTCGCCCCTTCCAGGCACAGGTAGGACTATCACTCGAGCTAAAGTTGTTCCAGATTGATCAACAGCAGGTGGAACCCGGCTCGCTCCAGCACATTCCACACGGGCACCCAGTAGATACCGGTTGCTTCCATGGCGACCGCACTCGCCCCGGCCTCGCGCAACCACTGGGCGAGTTCGCGCAAGTGTTGCGTCATGGTCCCGAATCGCCGCTTCTCTTGGCACGTCTTTCCACTCCCGTCTTCTCGGATCAGACAGGCGGCGATGGTTGGCTTGTGAACGTCGAGTCCGCGGCAGTTTTGATAAACCTTCATGGCGTCCTCCTCGGGCCACTGCCGAAGACGCCAGTTGTTCCAAGATTCTCCCTTTCGCGCTCTCCCCACAGGGGGCTACACTTGATGGTTCCTAGGGCGTCCTGCTCAACCTGTTTTTTCCAGGCTCCTACTATCGCCCTATTGCCATGGTTCCGAGCTTGATCGGCAGCAGGCGTCAGCATTGTGCGCCTAAGCGACATTCATTTTCATGCTTGCTTGTGACGGCATGCGTCATGCTGACCTGTCATCAACAACTAGCCGTCCGTTGTAGCCTCACGGCAAGAGAGCAAGTGAATCCGGATGAGTTCCATTGCCTCCGGAAGCGTTAGAGCGCTCATTCGCCCTGCGATTCTTGAATTGGGGAAAACTCCATCAATTCAATTGGTGCCCCATGATCGAGGATCATGGCCACCTTCACACCCGCGCTCGGACTGTTCGGTGGAATCAGAATCTCCTGCCCAACCAGTGCATGTGCAAGATCGTCTACCTCGAAAGCTACATGAGGAATGGTCTTGACCGCCTCGGGATAGGGCGCATCTTGATCGAATCGCATCCACTGTACGCCAAATGGACTGGTTTGAAATCCCGCGACATGAATATGTAGATGGGGCACGTGAATCTCATCAGGACGCGGGGTTTGCGTGGGAATTCCAACGTGGTGATAGCGCCAGCCATTCTTGGCAATTGCGGCTGGGGGTTCGTTGTCCTGTCTCAGATATTCATCCAAACCGGGATCTCCTTTTTGCTCTAAAGCGGCATGATTGTACGCCATCCTCATCCTGCATGAAGCTTTTCTAGGCGTTTGGTTAGCATGAAGTCTGCCTTGGTGCCAATCGTGGTCATGCAGGAAAATATCGCAAGTCAATGGCTCGACAGCTATCCAGTTTCGTAAGAAGGAAACAGCGGGACCGAAATAACTATAATGACGATGGCAGCTTCTAGACTTACTCTTCCGTGTGCGGCACCACGACTTTCGTGGCGGACTGAAGCGTTTTCGGGGTCAGCCAACGAAAGAGCATGGTTGACGCGACGGCTCCCAACACCTGCGCCAACAGGAACTGTGGTACATCGGCGGGCCGGGTGCCTGCGAACGTATTGGTCGCGGCACGGGTAATCGTTACAGCCGGATTCGCAAACGATGTCGATGCGGTGAACCAGTATGCAGCGGTTATGTAAGCCCCGACTGCAAACGGCACCGCCATGGGACGCGACCGGACCACACCCCATATCACCGCCAGAAGACCAAAGGTGGCCACAAATTGGCTAAAGACTTGTGACGGTCTGGAGCGGACGTGTTGAAAAGCGCAGAACAGCGGAAACCCGAACATAACATGGGCACAGGCTACGCCGGCAAACGCGCCGATGATCTGCGCACTAGTGTATCCGGCGAGTAATTTCCAGGAGATGCCTCGCAACATCGCATCGCACAGGGTGACAGCGGGATTGAAATGAGCGCCTGAGATTGGTCCAAAGGTTAGGATCAGCGCAACCAATGCCGTTCCCGCAGCAAGCGTGTTTGCGAGCAGGGCGATGGCAACGTTCCCATTTGCCAGCCTCTCGCCCATGATTCCCGACCCGACAACCGCGGCAAGTAGGAGGGCCGTGCCAAGCGCCTCGGCACAAAGTCTGCGGGCGACCGTCATGGGTTGAAACCACGTCCGTTCGTGACGTTTGCCGTCGCATCCTTTCCTATATCGTCCATCTCCTTCTTCAGCGCCAGCCTGTCGAGGCTCGACAGGGGCAACGCCAGAAGGAGACTTATGCGACGGTCCAGCGTTACGAAGGCATCGCGGTAGGCGCGTTCCACCTCTTCAGGACTTCCCTGCACGGCGGCGGGATCGGGCACGCCCCAATGCGCGGAAATGGGCTGACCCGGCCACACCGGACAGACTTCCTTCGCAGCGTTGTCGCACACCGTGATGACGAAGTCCGGCTTCGGCGAGTCCGATTGCGAGAACTCCTCCCAAGGCTTGCTGCGTGCGCCCCAGGCGGGAATCCGCGCCGACTCAAGCTGGCGGAGGGCCTCGGGCCTGACGGTTCCGCTGGGATGGCTGCCAGCGCTGTAGGCAGTAAAGTTTGGCTTGCCCTTTAAGTTCAGTATCGCTTCGGCCATGATGGAGCGAGCTGAGTTGCCGGTACATAGAAAGAGCACGTTGTAATGTTTTGCCATGTCGGTCTCTGTACAGCTAGCTGCTATCTGCAAACCTGGATAATGGCTTTCGGTTGAACTGCTTTGTTGCGCGTGCAGCACTCGGCATAGAGGAACTGCAGAAGCTTCTGAAGCGCTTCGGTATTGGCCTTATAACGCAGAAAGGTGCTTTCTCGTTGCACGTTCACCAGGCCCTCGTTCCTCAATTTGTCGAGGTGGTGAGACAGTGTTGAGTTCGGAATCTCAAGTTCTTCCTGAATCTCGCCCACGACAAGGCCCTCGGGGTGCGCCAATAACAGCAATTGCATTATGCGCAGCCGCGCTTCGGTTCCCATGGCTGAAAACATATCCGCATACCGAATGACTTGGTCGGTGCTCTTGTTGGTCCGAGCGGTTGGCATATTTCGATGCTTGTAGAAATATCAGGAGGGTGTCAAGTGGCAGGAAATCCAGTTATGTGGTCCTCAATTCCAGCGCTATAACCAAGCTCGCGTCGCCGCCGTTCGACCGCCACAACTGCGTCATGATCTGGTCGTCCTTTTGCTGGTGCTGTGCCTGCTGTGTGGCGATGCGCTGCTGCGCCAGCTTCTCCTGTGCTGCCTGCATCTCGAGCGGCTGCATCTGCTCTTGGTAGCGCTGCTGTTGTAGTGCGCCTTGGATGGCCGCGTACTTTTGGTACTGACCCAGAAAATAAGACTGCTGTGGCATTTGAAAGCTAAGTGGTATCGAAGCCATGGACTACCTCACAGTCTCTCTCTTCAGGTGATCCCAGAAGTTCAGACCACCCTCGGCGACTTCTTCTATCGCGAGTGCAATTTCAGGTGCGGATGACGACTGCTCCGTATACGTAGACGCAGACGTAGACGCAGGCGCTGACGCAAGCGCTAGCTGCTCCTGATCGATGAAGCTCTTGAGCGCTCTTTCCTTTCGTTGGTCAGCTCGACGAGCGATACACCCCGCGCACCGTGCGGGTTTTCGACGCTGTCTGCGATCCAGTCGCAGTCTTCCACCACTGCGGCGAACTGCTCTTCATCTTTGGGGGTAAGCAGCGTCACTCTGCGCAAGTCCCAGACTTTTGATCCACCTTCACTGATCGGGCGCTCGATGTACCACTTGGGGAAGCCTTCCTCGTACTGTACCGGTGGTGTGCGGGTGTAGCCTTCCTGCTGGGCTGCAGCTTCTTCGCTGGCATCGTTCACCACGCACGTTTGATTGCCCATGTAGAGCAGCCGTGGGTACTGCAAGCTGACCTCGGGCGGGTACAAGGCGTGCTGAATGGCTTCTGCGATCTCGGAGGGGTGACCCACGCTACTTGACCGTAGGGGAGCGCGTCGCATTCTTGGCGTGTGGCCGAATGATGTCGGAGAGAGTGTCGGGCTTGCCACTGTCACGCACCAGGTGCGGATATTGTTCGCCGTCGTGATAGTCCAGCTTGAACGTCCTGTAATACTCGACGTTCTCGACCAAAAGCTCAAAGGCCCCACCGCTCTTGGTGGCCTTTAGCGCATCCTTGAAGACCGGTGGCGAGAAACGCCTGCCATTTACTGCGATGATCTTCATGCCTGGCCCTATGCCGGCGTTAAAAGCGGGCATGCCAAAGATGGCATCCATGACGGTTCCGTCGGCGTTCAAGCTAAGACCTACAGAATCTTCCGCGTTGACAAGCTTGCGAATCTCTTCGCGGTTCTGCATCAACTCGGACTCCTCACCGGTATAAACCAGGCGCCATCCGCTGGCGGTGATACCGGCGACAGGAGCGGCCGGAGCTATTTTGTAAATGCGGTCATCGAGAAAAATCTTCCAGTCATACGGTGCAACCTGGTTGAGGGTGGCGATGATTTCGTCGAGATTGTAAGTTTTCACCAACGGCCCGCTATTCCCGCCGCCATGGAAGATCTTGCAGAAGTCATCCATGGACTTCTTGCCGCCGGTTTTATCGCGGATGATGGTGTCTGCTTCCAGCCAGATCAGCGCGCCTTCGTCGTAGAAGTCGACACCGCGCCTCCAATTGTTCCAGGCCACGGAGGACTCATAGAGCACTTGCGCGGCAACTGCTGTGTCTTCCAGGTCGCGCCAGGTGCGTCCCGGACGATGGCTGTAGGTGGCCGCTACCATGGCCAGATAATCGCGGAACTGTTCGGGTGTCCACAGCCCGCTCCGGCCCGTCAGTACCATCCCGAGATATTGGGTCAAGCCCTCGTATACCCATAAGAGGTTGCCCTGCATGGGGGTCGCATAGGTCGGTGTGGCAAGCCCGTCGGGACGGCGATATTTGCCGTTCCAGGAGTGCACGTACTCATGCGGCAGCAAACTGGCGGAGGTGGTGCGCAGCTTATCGTCAATCAGCGTACGCTCATCGACTCGGCTGTCGTCGGACTCATGGTGCTCCAGGCCGAAGTGCGCCACGTGGTCGCTGAGCGAGTAAAGGAAGTGGTAATCGCGATAATGGTAGGCCCCGAAAAGCGCCCAGGCTTCCAATATCAGGCTGTCATAGTTCGCCTTGACGTTGTCAGGAATCTGCAACGCGGCCTCGCTGTCGGCGGCCAGATCGATCTCGTGCGGTACAGACAACTGCGTGGCGAGAGGCACGGTCCTGAAATGTGCTCCGGCAATCACCGGAGAGTCGATCAGAAGCGTCAGCGAAGTCGGGGCAAAATTGATTTCTTCTTCGGACTGGCTGGCAATTGCGAGCGAGGTGCCGAACTTCCAACCTTTCGGCAGCTTCAGACTGGCCTTAAAGGTGAGTTCGTCGGAGGTAAATCCCTTGGGATAAAGCAACGCCTGGTTCCAACTCACCACGCACAGTTGATCGGTTGCCGACGCTCCTGCAGAGAATCCCTGTTCGAGTGCGGTCGAAAGATAGTCCATGGTGACGTCGAGCGAGGTGACTCCTTGCGGCACGTCGACATGAAACATGAACATATCAACCGGGTCCCGCCGCCAGGGAATTTCCTGACCGTTGGCGAAGAACTTTGTTCCCGCGAAGTCAACCACCGGGCCACTCGGACTGTGCTCCCCGGGAATCCACTTGGGGTAATAAAGGATGTTTTCGCCGCTTTTCACCGGCAGGGATTCGCGGGCATGGAAGAGCTTGCGCGCCGCGTCGGACGCGTCAACCGTGATGGAGATGGGAGGCGAGGCGGGATTGGTTTGTGCAATGGCCGAGAGCGAAGCCGCAAGCATGAGAACTGCGAATGCCCGGCGGCGAAGAAAAGCAATTGCGTGCGAGATATTCAATGGGCTTCCTCGAGAGGGAAATGGGTCAAGGTTCGTACGCCGACGAATCGACTTAAGACAAGTGCCAAATGGATGAATCCTAGAAATCAACAACCGGTTGTCTGTCCCTCTTCCTGAATTGTGGCCATCCCCCCGGCTAAGGCTGATTTAGTGCAAACAGTTGCACAATTCGGCTGATTGACTCGAAACAGCTTCGCGTTTTCATTCGTTCCCATAATGGGCAAAGCGCTTGCTCCACCTTACGCTAACAGCTGCACAGCAGGGAAATCTGCAATGCTGTGCGGAACAGACGCACAGAAGTCTCGTTCGGTTCGGGCTCAAGCTGGTTAATTCAAGTGAGCAAGGCGATGCGCCGCTTTCGTCTAGCACCTTCGCGCCGAGACTCGGTCGAATCCTTCGACAAGCTCAGGACAGGCTCTGAGCCACCGGCCGACCGTATCCACGAATCAGTTGACGACTACGGGGTTTGGATACAGTATTGCGGTGCAGGAGCGGAGCATATCTATGGATGATGATAACAAGCAAATATTATTAAGTGACCTTATTGAGAATCTTCGGGCGGAGCTAGAGAAAGCCGCGGAAAAGGGAGCCGGGCAGGCTCTGGTCTTTGAGATTCAAAAGGCAGAGCTGGAAGCAAAAGTAGTGGTTTCAAGAAAAGGAAGTGTGGACGGTAAAGTTCAGTTCTGGGTAGTGAACGCGGGTGCAGGGTATGAGAAGACGGGCGAGGAGACACAAACGATCACGCTAACGCTCCTACCGAAGTCAGCAATTACCGGAAAGGTAATTAATGTGAGCGGTGAGACAGCGGTAACACCCGATACGAAGTGACATTCAGATCACTCTGGAGCTAAAAGTTCCCAATGGCAGGTCCCGACCTCCAACGTCTGGTGCTCATTATTTCCAAGCGCCAGGACGCAAAAGGAAACGTTAGTTATGAGTTCGGAACGGGCTACTTCGTTTCGCCACAGCTTGTCCTGACGGCGAGCCATGTCGTCCCGGAAGACGCAGTGGAAGTGCGTGCACGCGTAGAGTCGTCTGGGGAAAACCACTATGCTGATGCGGCGGAAGGTAAGGTGAAACCGGCCTGGCGAGACACGCGGCTGGATGTGGTTTTGCTTAAGGTGTCACCCGGACTCAGCCACGCCGAGCCTGTAGCTTGGATGGAGGAACTGCTGCAAAGCGACTTGCCATGGCGTTCGACCGGTTATCCCGACGCTGCTACTCAGATCGTCGATCAGCATACCCAGTTCACAACCTCCGGCATGAAGGGCGAGATCTATAGTCAGGGAGGTGGAGGACAAGGGCAGCGCGAACTCGAATTGACGGTAGACAATCCTGCTGGCGCGGAAAGTTGGCGGGGGATCTCAGGGGCACCGGTATTTTCCGAGGACAAAATTGCGGGCATCATCCGGCAAGTTCCCAAAGACTACAAGGGGGGCAGACTGCGAGCTTTGCCGTCTGCGGTTCTGTTGGCAGTCGCCAGCTTCCGTCACGCACTAGAGCCGCAGTGGCTCGATTGGCCGACGGACCAGCGTTGGATGCTCGTACTCAAGTCGAGCAAAGGCTCCAAGGAACTGGAAGATAAGACGACTGCCGCGCTAAAAACCTTCAACTCAAGATTCCTTCCGGTGACAGGGGGCCAGCCGTTCCGTGAGGAGCCGGTAGTCGCGCCGATCGTAGATGCGCTTGCATCACCGGGACGGTGGCTGCAATTGGTAAGGTCCCTTTGCGCGGCCCCTGTCGTCCTGGCCGACGTAACGGACTTTGAGCCAGGGGTGATGCTCGCGTTGGGGGTGCGAGCTGTAGTCCGGCGAGCGATCACACTAACTAGCACAGGGAAGCGTTATGGCGCCAACGAGCTGCTCACCCTGCCGTTCAATATTCAGGAAGCTAAGTTGACTTGTCACGGGGGGCAGTTCAAACCCAACGATCCAGACAATCCAGTGACGGTGATCTGCCAAGCCATCAAGGATGGATTGCTGGAATCGCAACTTCGTCCTCACTACCTGGACTTACCGGCATATGATGCCGTCCGATGTCCCCCGGATACCACGGTTGGACTGCAAGAGGCTCGAGAATCGGTGCTGGTGCTGTGCGCCTTTCAACCTGGTTATGCACAGAACTGGGTAGCAATCTCCGACTGGCTAGGCACGTACTACGCACCCAAGCCGCCGGTTCGTATGCTTGATTTGGGCTCGCCCCGCCTGGTTGGTCAGGCACTGTATGAGTACATCCGCTGGGCTGGTACGTGCGTCGTTGATTGGACATTCTGGCGGGCCAACGTGTTCTTTGAGATGGGTGTAAGGCTTGCATGTTCGAATGCGGGATCGATCGGTATTATCGAACAAGAAAAAGCGGATCCGGGAGACGACGAGCAGAAGAAACGGTTGCTCAGGATGTTTGCACCCGCAAAGTATCAATGCGAAAGCCCAGGTGTGATCCTTAAGGCGCACTTTGATGAACACGAAGAGCGAGTTGCGGGTAAGTCGTTGGCATCATCGCTAGAGTTGCTGCCTCACGATGCTACCTATCAGGTCGCAACCGAATTTTTCGATTGGGCGCAGGACAACGCGACGGCACTACCGCATCAGTTATTGAAGGCGAGTGTTAGAGATAACATCGGGAAGGACCCGCAGAGAGCAGGCGTAGCTCCGGTGCTGTTTTCAAGCAATGCTGCATTCGGTGAAGATGTTCGGAGGAGCATGGTGGAGCGGTGGATCGCGGCATGGTACTACCTGAGGGAACGATATCCGGATGACATTAAAGCCCCAACCAGTCTGCGCAAAGAACTGAAGGACGTGGCAGAGAACGTTCTGCTGGGGATTCCAACCGATACCAAAGATAAGAATCTGGAGAAGCTGCTGAACGACGTCCTTGATTTCGTAGACGATTACGAAAAATCGCAGTCTGGAGGTACCGATGGCGACAGTGTCGGATGAAATTCTCGCCCTAAAAACGCAGGCGAAGAACCGACGCGATTTGCGCCGATACCCTCGGGCGGTAGAGATCCTGGAGCGCGCAATCGAGATCGCGAAAGGTAACTTTGCCAACGCGGAGCTGCGCAGCCGAATGGCTGAGGAGCTGGCGGATTGTTATGGGTTGTTGGGCGGGGTAGAGCGACGCTGGGCCCTGGAGTCTGATGGCGAAGAACGCGAGGAGCACTTAAGAAAATCCATTCAAGCGTACGACGCTGCCTGGAAGTACGAATCGGGAGACTACGGGGTAGTCAACTCCTACGGCATGGTGAATCGACTTGTTAGCCGGCTTTTGCTCAAGCCAGACTCGCTGTTCGTTGACGGAGTAAGCGAGTTTGGTAAAGATGTGGAACCTCTCTCTTTGCGTGAAGAACTGGAGCAAGCGCGTCGAAGGATCGAGGCACAGCTCGCAAGACCACGACGCGATGATTATTGGGCCGCGGCGGACTTGGCATTGGTGAATCTGTTGCTCGAGAAACAAGATCCCGCTTCGGCCTACGCCGGGTTCATCCAGAAGTCGCCACCGGATTACGCTTTCAAGAGCGTTCTTGATGTCCTCAGGTCGTTCGCCAATCTGCAATGGAAACTGGCGAAAACGTTTGCGGAAGTGATTGTCTATCTTGAGCAACGGGCGCCGACTTCGTAGCGGCCTTCCACCAACACACTCGGACGAGGGAACCATGTCTCCGTCCCCTCTCAGGATGGCCGACGCGATTTGCGCTTACCCACCCCCTTGGCTTTTGTGGGCCGCAACGCTCTCTAACGCTCAAAGTCTACTTCTATTGCGACACCGAATCGGTTTTTGGGCCTGTTCACAAAAGGGCTCAATCAAGTCAACTGCATTCTGGTAGTCGAAGCTACCGTGGTAGCTACGAACCGACGATGGCCGATGGCGCCGTTGTGCCTCAAGACCAGCTAAGGAAACCATTGCGCGCCTCTCGGCAGCCAATCGCATTCGGCTATTTCTTTTCAATTCAAGTGAGCCGCCAAGGGGCACCGCGACCTGGGCAAAGCCGTCGAATCCATCACCAAGGACAACGCTGATGCCCTTCCGTCCAATTGCTATCCGCAGATACCAAGCGACTACGGCGTGGCCAGCTTCGTGATATGCACTAGCTAATAGTCGCGGGCGCGTTAAGAGGCACGATTTCCTAAATTTTGCCAAGATCATCCTCAGTCAGAATACCTGTAATCACATTCGGGGTTGCGAGATGAAAATCGGACGGCGCTTCCCACGCCTATCTGCAAAGCGGAACGTGCTGAAAATGGGTTCGCGCGAGCCCTCTCAACAATGGACGACTCGCACTGGGCGCATAAGCGGGTACAGTGTCTACTATCCCGTGGCCGCCTTCAAGTCCTGCACCAACCGCTCCAATGCCGTCTGATACTTCCCGTCGTTTCGCGCCCAGTCGCTGAAATCCGGGATGTAATACTCCCTGACCCCCCGCGCTGAATCTTTCCCCCGGTCGGCGTCGAATAGCTTCCACTCCTTCACTTCCTCAAACGGAGCGATTGTGATCGGAAACAGCATCTGTTTCTTCTCCCGCGCTTCCCGCTCGCGCGCATTGGCAATCTCCGTTCCTACCCAATCGCTCGTCATGCTGTGCTCTGAGAGGATCAGCAACAGCTTGTCATGCACCCGAATGGCTTCGTCAATCTGCTCATGAATCTTCCGCCCACCTTTAATGTGGTGCGGAGCAAACCAGCACCGCACGCCCTTCGCTTGCAAGTCGGCATACAACCGGTCGGCAAATCCCTGATCTTTCGTCGAATAGCTGATGAAGCACGAGTAGTATTCAATCGGAAGCATTGACCCGATGTACTCGAGAAGCTCGTCCGGCACCCCGCAGCCCCGCAGGAACACCTTAGGAATCTTTCCCTTTGACCGCAAAAGAGTATCAACCCCGACGCTCGACGGGCCTATGTGTTTCACCGTCGCCAGACCTTTCGCCAGGCTGAGGTCG
>Ga0126384_10002769_pt1 | contig 10640 bp, 9 predicted proteins | sample PanSoiMetPlot_36_FD_92543 | JGI IMG/M metagenome (GOLD analysis project Ga0126384, IMG submission 92543) | Tropical forest soil microbial communities from Panama - MetaG Plot_36 | ecosystem: Environmental > Terrestrial > Soil > Tropical forest > Bulk soil | place: Panama | collected 2016-02-17 | reverse complement strand
GCATGGCAAAGCAGAGGTTGGCCATGTTTCAGTTCTTTTACAAGAAGCGACCGATTTTTTGAATATCCAGCGCGGCGGAACTTATATCGACGCCACAGTGGGTTTGGGCGGCCACAGCTTAGAAATTGCAAGGCGCCTCGGCCCACAGGGTCATTTGATTGGCTTCGATAAGGACTCCCAAGCGCTGGAACTGGCCCGCAAGCGTCTGGCAGAGATGCCGTCCGGCAAAAAGCCGGCCATCACCCTGCTGCACGGCTCGTATGCCGAGCTTAGCCAAAGAATTCCCGCTGCAAGCGCAGATGGAATCCTTGCTGATCTGGGCGTGAGTTCGTTGCAGTTTGGCGATGCGGCGCGGGGATTCAGTTTTCAGGCGGAAGGCCCGCTCGATATGCGGATGGACCCGCAGGGCGAGCAAACCGCCGATCAAGTGGTAAACCACATGCGCGAAGAAGACCTCGCGAATGTGATTTACGAATTCGGTGAGGAAAGGAGGTCGCGGAGAATCGCCAGAGCCATTGTCCGGGCGCGGCCGATCACAACTACCGCTCATCTGGCAAAAGTTATATCGGCTGCGCTCCGGTCAATGAAACCGGACCGTATTCATCCTGCGACCAGAACCTTTCAGGCAATCCGAATATTCGTAAACCGCGAGTTGGACGATCTGAAGGCGCTGCTGCAGGCAGCGCCTCAGGTCCTGAAAACCGGGGGCAGACTGGTGGTCATCAGCTTTCATTCGCTGGAAGATCGTATCGTGAAAGATGCTCTTCGCGAAGGAGCAAAAAAGGATATCTATCGACTGCTCACCAAAAAGCCCGTAGAGGCGGGAGCAGAAGAGATTGGTCGCAATCCGCGGTCACGCAGTGCGAAACTGCGCGCCGCAGAAAAGTTGAGCCGCATTGCGGGCGTGAGCGTAAGCGGGAGCCCGCAGGCGAAATCCTGACGCTAAGCGCAGCGAAGCGGAAGGAACTCGAAAATTTCCGGGGAGGCGCTGCCTTCCTTTGATTACTTGGGCGAATTTAATTGGGGACTCTCCCTCAGATAACAGCCCTCCCCGGGAAAAAGTTCTTGTGGTGGTAATGGTTTTACTTTTTTGAGGTTTTGCTAGTAGCCAGGGGCTAGGAGCTAGAAGCTAGTAGCTAACAGATGAAGCGTACCCTCGAGAGAGGCAACTATGTTTACAGGCACAACGATTGAAGAGTTGATTAACAGCGTCGAGCGCGCGGAACGGCATGCGCGTGAGAAGGAGCTTCAGGATTTGGCTATGCCCGAAGTCTGGAGCAGGGAAGTTCAACAGCTGGAACTAATTGAGGTGGCATGAATGGCAGCCAGGGCCCTGACAGGAATGATCACGCCGGTTGCGCGGCGCAGTGTGGCCGGGATCACGCCGGAGTTTTATTTTCAAAAAACCATCGATAACTCGCGGCTGGTCAAAGTGGCAGACCCGCGGCGCCGGCGGGAGATCCGCATGTTTTCCGCAGTCATAGCGCTATTTTTCCTGTTGGCGATGGTCTACACCTGGCAGCATTTCAGGTCCCTGGAATACGGCTATCAGATTGAAGCGCAGAAGACGGAGCATGACCGCCTGGTCGAGCTCAATCGCAACTTGAAGCTGGAGCAGGCATCGCTGCGCGATCCGGGCAGAATCGACGTGCTGGCACGCCAGATGAATCTGGAGCCGCCGCGTCCCGGTCAGGTTATGCGCCTGGATGCCGATTCACCCGCAGGCGGACCGGTGATTGCCCAGGCTGCGGCCGTAGCGGTGATACCGCCGCAATAAATTTTCGAATTCCCCGCTCTCGTATGGGGTTAAGGGCGTCGGAGAAATCCGACTGTGAATGGCGTGCCTTGGAAAACCAGCCGGGGGCGCCATGTTTTTTTTAACCCCTAACTGCCGTAGCTAGGAGCTAGCAGCTTGAAATCCAACAAACGCCTCCTCTTCCTCGCCGGTTTCCTGGCCTTCTGGTTTGTCGCCATCTGTTTGCGTCTCACTTGGCTGCAGGTTGTAGATTATGGCGACCTCAAACAACGCGCTACCCGCCAGCAGCAACGCAGCATTGAAGTTTCTCCCGCGCGCGGAATTATCTACGACCGCAATGGTAATGATTTGGCCATGTCAGTCAACGTGGATTCAGTCTTCGCCGTTCCCTCTGAAATCCCGGACGTACACTCTACCGCCGGAATCCTGGCCAAAATCCTCAAGAGCGACGCGGCTGATATTGAGAACCGGATGCACGCTTCCCACGCCTTTGCCTGGGTGGCGCGCAAAATTGATGGCGACACCAGTGACCGCATTCGCCGCCTGAACTTGAAAGGAATTTATTTTCAGAAAGAGTCAAAGCGTTTTTATCCCAAAAGGGAACTGGCGGCGCAGGTGCTTGGCTACGTCGGGCTCGACGACGAAGGCCTCGGCGGCATCGAACGCGAATTCGATTCGCGGTTGAAGGGCAAGCCAGGCACCATGCTCATATCTATGGATGCCAAGCGCCGCTGGTTTGGGCGCGTGGAGAAGGATCCTGACCCCGGCGAGAACATCGTTCTTACCATTGACGAAAAAATCCAATACATCGCCGAGCGTGAGCTGGAACAGGCGATAAAAGATACTCACGCTGAAGCCGGCACCATCATTGTTCAGAATCCGCACACAGGGGAAATACTGGCGCTGGCCAATCGTCCAACTTTCAATCCCAACGTTTTTACTGCTCGCGACGTCAAAGCGCTCCAGGACCGCGCGGTCAGTAACATCTATGAGCCAGGCTCGACCTTTAAAATTGTCACGTTGTCGGCCGCGCTGGAAGAGAAACTCACCAGGCCCGATGAAGTGATTGACTGCCAGATGGGTTCGATTGTCGTGAATGGCCTGCGTATTCACGATGCTCATCCATACGGCGGGCTGACGGTGCAGCAAATTCTCGAGCACTCGAGCGACGTGGGCGCAATCAAGCTGGCATTGCGCCTCGGAGAAGAGCGCTTTGATCACTACATCCGCTTGTATGGTTTTGGTTCCCAAACCGGGATTGAGTTGCCGGGCGAAACTCGAGGCTTGACCAAGCCGGTAAGCCGCTGGTCGAAAGTGAGCATTGGCGCCATATCCATGGGACAGGAGATCGGCGTTTCTCCCTTGCAGCTTATCTCCATGGTCTCCACCATCGCCAACGACGGCGTCTTTGTTCCAGCCCGCATCATCATGGGAACCACCGCGCCGCGCAGCACGCCACAGCTTGTTGCCTTTCACCCGGCACTGGGGAGGCGTGTGATCTCTCCACTAACGGCGGCGGAGATGAAGCAAATGATGCAGGGAGTCGTGCTGCGGGGAACGGGAAAATCAGCCATCCTGAACGGCTACAGTTCTGCCGGCAAGACTGGCACGGCACAAAAAATTGATCCTGCGACCGGGACGTATTCGCGCTATCGATATGTTGCGTCCTTCACCGGTTTTGCGCCGGTGAATAATCCAGCTTTGACAGTACTTGTGGTCTTGGATTCGCCCGTCGGCCTGCATCAGGGTGGTCAGGTTTCCGCGCCGGTGTTCTCGCGCGTGGCCCAGCAGGTTCTGGCGTATTGGAACGTACCGCACGACGTTGAAGTCCAGGACGCAAAGCACTTCCTGCTGCGCGCGAAGGCGAACGAACAAGATGTAACCGACGCCTCCCCCGATCACATCTCCGTCGAAGCCGAACAGGTTGGAGTACCGACGTCCGATCCAAAAGCCGGCCCTACGCAAACGAAGCCAGAAATCAAAACTGTGGCGTCCGCGGCCAGCGCTCCAGCTTTACCTGCATCTTCATCGACCTCTACTCCGACAGCAACAGACGAACGTGGAACTGTTGTCCTCGACGTCGCTGGAGGCATCGAAGTCCCGGATTTTTCCGGCAAGCCATTGCGCGCAGTGCTGGAAGAAGCCCAGGACGCGGGAATTGAACTCGAAGTCAGCGGCAGCGGTCTGGCCCAGACACAATCTCCAGCGGCCGGCTCGCGCATTCCTCACGGTGGACACGTCAGCGTAAGGTTTGGAAGGTAGTTCTTTGTAGTTCACTTCGAATCCCCGCCTTTGCAGGTCGTTCAGCACTGGAACAGCTCTCTTCGCAAGGGCGGGGTGAGAGGTCCCTACTCTCTTCAAAGGCTCTTGGGGCATGTGCCCTGGCACTTGATTCATAAGGTAGGGGCCTCTCAGTACGCTGGAGGCAAGCTGCTATCTGCCTTCTAATCAACGGCCTGCCTATCCCCGCAGAACTGCATCCAAATCTTTCAATGAGCCTATTCAAACGACGTTTACTTATCTGCCTATTTTTAATCGGTCTGTTTGGAATGAATTGGGCCTGGGCACAAGCAACTGATGTGGACCTGCCTGATGACCCAGCGCATGCGTCAGCCAAAGATCCTGACAAATCGCCAACCAATCGCGAAGCTTCCTGGCGAAGTTTGCCTAAAGATTTTCTCTATGACCAAAAAATGATTTGGTCGTTCCCCGGCCAACTTGCCAGAGGACGCTATTGGCTACCTACTCTCTCTATCGCGGGCGGAACAGCGGGACTCATCGTTGCCGACCCTCACGCCATGCCCTATTTCCGCAATCACGCGCAGGGCCTCGACAAGCTGAACGACGTCTTCGATTCTTCGATCACGACCGCTGAAGTGGCACTCGTTCCAGTGTCTCTCCTGATTGCCGGCTATGCCCGACATGATTCCTATCACGTGAGCTCGGCAATACTGGCGGGAGAAGCCTACGCCAACAGCGCTGTGGTTGATCTCGTCATAAAGGCCATCACTCGCAGAAAACGCCCAACGGATATTCCTGTCGGAGGGTCTTTTGATGACACCTTCTTTAGTAGTGGCAAGTCACCTTTTAAGGGCAGCAGTTTCCCGTCGGGACATGCTGCCGGTGTCTTTTCCGTAGCGACAGTGGTAGCCAGTCGTTACTCAAAGCACCGCTGGGTTCCCTGGGCAGTGTATGGGTTTGCGACGGCTATCAGCCTTTCGCGTGTAACCACTGCTGCTCACTTCCCGTCGGACGTGTTTCTCGGGGCAGCTCTCGGCTACACCATCACTCGTTACGACGTGCTGCACCCGCGCTGAACGAATGAGCAGCGCCCTGCGACTATTTACTGCGCCAGGCCGGCCTGGCGCACCAGCTCCTGGAAACGGCGATCACTGCGAAGTGAATCGTAGATAGGATCGACCTTAAGTGTTGGAACTATGTTGGCGTGGGCCGCGAACGCTTTCTGCAGGCACGCCACTGCTGCGTCCGTTTTGCCCGTGCCCGCGTATGCGGTTGCAAGCATGGGGTTCGAATCCAATTTCTGGAACTTGGCCAACTGTTCCAATTTTCCCACCGCGCGTCGGGCTTGCTCGGTGTGGCCCCACTGCCCATTGACGTAGGCCTCGATAGCCCAGGTCCAGGGTGAATCGTCCAGCCGGCGCCAGCTCTCGATCTGCGCCATTGCATCAGTAAATTTTCCCTTTCCCACGTAGGCGAAAATCACCATATGCGCTCTGGGAAAGTCCGGTTCCATGTCCAGCACCGCGCGAAATTTCTCAATAGAACGGTCATACTGCCGCGAGAAATAAAGGATGGCGGCATTGTCTGCGGCAATGATCAACGATAGCGGATCGAGCTGGCGCGCCCGCTCACTTTCAGCCAGTGCTTCGTCGAAGCGGCCTTGAAACGCCAGACATTCGGCGTACCAGTGGTGCGCAGTCGCGTAGTTGGAATCTAACTGGATGGCCCGCCGAAATTCCTTCTCCGCCGTCTGCCAGTCCCAATCGTATTGCTCGGCAATGACAGCCAGCGAGGTATGGGCCTCAGCCAGTTTCTCGTCGATTTCCAGGGCGCGCAATGCTGCCGTGCGCGCCTTGGGCATGAATTCTCTTTGAGGAACAAGATTGTAGATGCCCATCAGCGCATACGAATCCGCCAGGCCCGCATAGGCGCGAGCGTAGTTCGGATCCTTGGCAATTGCCTGCTGAAAATATTCAACCGCCTGCTGGAATCCTGCCGTTGTCCGCTTGTTCCAGAAATAACGGCCCTTAAGATAGAGGTCATAGGCCGCGTACGCCTCAGGCGAAAGCCCTGTCGAGCGTGCAACCACTTGCTTATGCGGTCCATTCAGAGTGAGCTGAATTTCGTCCGCAATCTCCTGTGCGATTTCCTCCTGTAGTCCCAGCAACGTGCTCAACTCCCGGTCATATTGCCGCGACCAAACGTGCGTCTGATCACGCATCTGAATCAACTGTGCAGTGACTCGCACTTTGTTGGAGTCGCGGCGAATGCTGCCTTCCAACACATACTGCACGCCCAAATCACGGCCAATTTTGTCGAGCTGATCGTGAGTGTGTTTGTACCGCATCACTGACGTGCGCGCGATCACACCCAGGTGTTCTGGATTCAGTCGTCCAAGCTGCGCGATCATCTCCTCGGTCATGCCATCGCTGAAGTATTCTTCCCCGGCATCTCCGGTGAGGTTTTCGAATGGCAGCACCGCAAGCACGATCCGTCCGCTAGGCTGGATTTGTCGGCTTCGGGCCCATTCAACGTAGGCGCCTGTAACTAACAACAGAAAAATGCAGATCGCAAGCAGGAGCCGCCATTGCAGCGTTCCCATCCGGAACAAACCAAAGACCTGCTTGCGTGAAAGTTCTTCGGCGGCAACACTGGGCTGAGCATTGACAGCCTGAACAGTAGAAGGGGATTCAACATCCTCGACAGCCGCGATGAACCGGTAACCTCGGCCTGTGATGGTTTGTACGAATTGCGGTCGCGCCGGATCATCTTTCAGCACCTGCCGGATCTTGCGGATGGCCGCATTGATGCTGTTGTCTGTGTCCAGGAAGACGCCCTTGCCCCAGATGCGCTCGACAATCTGATCGCGGCTGACTAGCTGTCCCCTCTGCTCCACCAGCAGGCGAAGCAGGTCCATGGGAATGCGCTCAATTTTCAGCACATGGCCGAAACGGTGCAATTCGCCTGTATGCAGGTCGAGCTCGAAGTCTCCAAATCGAACGAGATCCAGGGGCTTGCTGGCTTCGGGTGGCACGACACTTACAACCTCAGACGGGACGCTATTTTACATCCATATTAGTGCTAACGTCAGAAGTCCAATCTTTCCTAAAACTTAAGAAATTCATGTCGCTTAAGACAATCTTCAGGCGTTCACCATTGTCGAAAAACGGCCGCGCAAGCAGGATTGTTGGCGTGTGGTGTCAAGGGCCTCTGCTGCATCGCTGGGATGCATGCGGCAGAGGCCAAAAAGTTCCGCACTAGTTTTGTTGAAGGAGAAGTTTTGATGTCAGTATCCAGGGTTCTAGTCGTCCTGAGCTTCCTGTTGGGAGTTCCAGCTTTTGCGCAGTTTGAAGTTGCCCCTGATCACTTTGATGCCGTTGGCCAGAAGTCCACGGCCCAGCAGGTCAAGGCCCACACGAAAATCAAAGCCGTTCAGACGGCGGTCGTCGCTCAGAAAGGCCAGCAGGAACTGCCGGCGGCAACGGGCGGCCAACAAGTTTCATCCTCGCAGGCAGTCAATGCCGGCTCGCGAAAAGTCAGCGGAAAAACCAGCGTTGCTTCGCGCAGGAAGCCAGCACTGAAAACTCGCACCGTTTCAGTGTTACAGCCGATTCGAAGGAGCGATTAGGCCTTTAGCACAACGGAACTTATAAGGATTCAGAAGTCAGCAGTATTACCACCAAAAGCAGCACAGGGGAGAAGGAGCCATGCTTCGTGGGATCAGGATTTCGTGTCACGCAAGGTCTTATCCTTTGAGTTTCTTCTGACGTGCCTTGGATTTCAGTGCATTTAACCGAAATCAGTGCATTTGACCCAAACTTGCAAGACTTTCCTGATCCCACCAGGGCCGTGAATAAATCAAATTCGTCATCTCGAGACCTCTCCGCAAAGCGGAGAGGCGGAGAGACCTTGCGTTTTGCCTTTAGCTCTCCCCGCACTTCTGCGCCCGTTCCAGCAGGAGATTGCGTTCGCGCGCATTGCGCGTAAGCGCTGCAGCGCGCTGAAATTCAGACCGCGCCTCGCCTAAGCGGCCGAGCTTTTTGAGAAGATCTCCACGAACGCTCGGAAGCAGATGGTAGTTCTTTAACACTGGGTCCGAATTCAGCGAATCAACCAAATCCAGGCCCGCCTGTGGCCCGAACGCCATACCTACTGCAACCGCGCGATTCAATTCCACAATTGGCGACGGCGCAAGTTGCGCCAGCGCTTCATAGAGCGCCACGATGCGCCTCCAGTCAGTCTCTTCCGGCCTCCGGGCGCGGGCGTGACACGCAGCGATCTCAGCCTGCAACAAATACCAACCACTCGCACTGCCCAGTTTCCCGGCACGCTCAAGGGCGGATAGTCCGCGACGAATCAGCAGTTGGTCCCACTGTGCGCGGTCCTGCTCGAAGAGCAAAATTGGTTCTCCGGACGCGTTTACGCGCGCCTTCGCTCGCGATGCCTGAATCTCCATCAGCGCTACCAGCCCATGCACCTCGGGTTCTTTGGGCACGAGTTCAGCCAATATGCGACCCAGCCGAAGCGCATCCTCGCACAGCGCAGGTCGCATCCAGTCGCCGCCCGCGGTCGCGGCATAGCCTTCGTTAAAAATGAGATAGATGACCTGCAGCACTGATGACAATCGTGCGGTGAATTCGCTTCCGCGTGGCACCTCGAAGGGCACATGGGCATCTGTAAGCGTTCGTTTTGCCCGAACAATGCGTTGGGCGATGGTGGGTTCAGATGCAAGGAAGGCGCGCGCAATTTCCTCAGTTGTCAAGCCGCCCAACAGACGCAGCGTCAGGGCAACACGCGCCTCCGTCGAGAGAACCGGATGGCAGGCGATGAAGACAAGGCGCAATAAGTCATCGCCAACGGGATCATCCAGAGCGGAATCGAAGTCGGGCACGGCATGTTCCTGTTCGCTTAGCTCGCGACCCAGTTCCTCATGCTTGCGATCAAGCAATTGATTTCTGCGGAAATAATCGATTGCGCGATGCTTCGCTGCGGCCATGAGCCACGCGCCTGGATTCGCCGGAATACCCGCCTCAGGCCATTGCTCGAGCGCAGCCACCAGCGCGTCCTGCGCAAGGTCTTCGGCAACACCTACATCACGCACCATGCGCGTGAGCGCGCCGATCAGCCTGGGCGATTCGATCCTCCAGACAGCGTCGATCGCGCGATGTGTATCGGCAGAGGGCACCTCTACCGATCACATCATCTTTAGTCCGCCAGCGCAAGGCCCGGTGACCAAGCTCAGGCGCTCAAAGATTCTTTCTGTGGTTTGAACATCTCGGCAAAATCTTCCGGCCCAAACATCTGCCGAACTTCAGTCTCGCCTTCCCATCCCGGCCAGTATTTCTTGTGGAGCTCCATGAAGTCCACCGCCGATTTGATTGCTTCTTCCCTGGTTTTGAATTCAAACTGGGCATAGCCGCCGATAACTTCTTTGGCCTCAGTGAAAGGCCCATCGGTCACGGTCACCTTGCCCCCGGAAAGGCGGACGCGAGCGCCCAATGCTGTTGGCCCAAGCCCTCCGTTGCCGATCATCGTTCCGCTTTTCGTCTCCTCTTCGGCAAGCTTGTTAATCGCGTCCATCAATTCCTTGGGCGGAGGCCCTTGTTTCTCGGCGTGCTTGACTATCATCATGAATCGCATCGTTACATCTCCTTATTATGATTATGTTTTGCGCCCAGTGCTTGAGTGGTCTCGATCAGCGCGAGCTGGGCTCTATCCCTACGTCGAAAGAGACTCTGTTGAGTCGACACAAAAAATGCGGGCGTTATTTTCTCGAAGCGATCTTCTCGCGCAGCCGTTCTTCCTGGGCCCTCAGCTCTGGGGTAAACTCTTCGCCAAAATCACACGCCTCGAACACTGGACGAATTTCTATTTCCGTTCCGCCATCAAAGGGCGCGCGCTTGAGCCATTCCACAGCTTCCTCGATTGACCTCACCTGCCACAGCCAGAAGCCGGCGATCAGCTCCTTGGTCTCAGTGAATGGGCCATCGATTACAGTTCGTTTTTCTCCGGAGAACCTGACCCGCTTGCCTTTCGAGGATGGATGCAGCCCCTCGCCCGCGAGCATAATTCCCGCTTTCACCAGCTCTTCGTTGTATTTCCCCATCTTAGTGAGAATTTCCTTGTCAGGCATAACGCCGGCTTCCGATTCCTTATCCGCTTTTACTATGACCATAACTCGCATTGCTCTGTCTCCTGTTTTCTAAAATTGACCTGGATTTTTGCTTTGCTGAATCCCGGCTCTATTTGTACGTCGAATGAAGATTGGCGAAATCGACGAGACTTCGTTTGCTTTTTTTAGTTTATCCCGACGCCAGATCCAGCGGTTTAAGGGAGTAGCGACCCGGGCTTTCACCGGGGAATTTGGCTTCAGCCACCATAGGTAATCAGGGCCCGACTTCTAGCGGGGTCCCCGGCGAGCGCCGCTTTTGCGCTTGCTGGGGTGCCAGTCGGGCCGAAAACGGGCAAAAAAGAGTCCGGCTTTAGCCGCTGGCATTTTGCTGTTTCGGTTAATTTAATCTCACGAACTTAGAGAATTTTGAACGTCATCCTGAGACATGCCCGGTTTAATCCGGGCATGAGGAAGGACCTCGTGTTGTTTCGGCTATTTCTGCTCTTTGAAGTGGAGCCGAGGATTCTTGAT
>Ga0126384_10002768_pt1 | contig 10640 bp, 6 predicted proteins | sample PanSoiMetPlot_36_FD_92543 | JGI IMG/M metagenome (GOLD analysis project Ga0126384, IMG submission 92543) | Tropical forest soil microbial communities from Panama - MetaG Plot_36 | ecosystem: Environmental > Terrestrial > Soil > Tropical forest > Bulk soil | place: Panama | collected 2016-02-17 | reverse complement strand
TTCTGCTTTCCCTTCTCTTTAATAGACCGTAACGGATGCACCGTTCATGATCTCTTCTCACAGACAATCGTAGTTAACGATTAACGCCGCGCTCTTTATCTGCAACTGCACGTCTTTGCCAGCGCAGTCGCGAGATTGATGTGTCTTTGTGTTACCTTCGTCAAATGGACGATGCGTCAATCAAGCTCGTGGTCGAAGAGCTGGCATTGCTCATCGGGCGCTCTGCCGGAAGGGTTTTTCAGCTCAACGCGGGAACCCTCGCGATCGATTTTCGCCTGCGTGACCATCGGACGCTTCTAATCAGCGCCGCTCCTTCTTTGCCGCGTCTTCACTTGGTTCATCGCCCTTTACGAGAACTCGAGAAACAAGGCAAGCAACTCGGCCAATTCGCATTAAGTCTGCGGAAACACTTATCAAGTACGAGTTTAGTCGCCCTGGAAAAGGACGCGGCGGATCGGGTCGTCCGTTTTCAATTCTCAGGCACTGATGAACTGAATGTGTCGAGAGATTTCACCCTGATCGTGCAGTTAACCGGACGTTCGGCAAATCTATTTTTGCTCGATTCGCATGATTTGATTACTCAGCAGCTACGCTCTACGCAAATCCCCGGACAGCAAGGTGGTGAGACATACAGACCCCCAAAGTCCGGCGCTGAAGTCCGGAAAGACAAAAGCCCGCTGCTGCGGATGATCAAGAGCGGCCGCTTCAAGTCCCCTTCGGAGGCGGCTGAAAACTATTACGAGTCCGCGTATCGCCAGCAGGAGTTTGAACAGAAAGCTTCGGCGGCGCGAGGAAGGATCAGGACGGAGGTCGCCCGTCAAAAGAAACTGTTGAACAAATTAGAGGCTGACCTGACCGCGCATGCGGAGGCAGAACATCAAAAGCATATCGGCGATTTGTTGCTCGCAAATGTCAGCACGGCGAAGCGGTCCGGCAATACGGTCAGGATCATCGATTATTTCGCTGAGGGCGCTCCGGCGCTCGAAGTGGAAGTTGATAAGCACCAGTCTCTAACTGACGAGGCGTCGCGGCGTTTCGCAAGGTATTCGCGTTCGAAACGTGCTCGAGCGCAGATTCAGTTAAGGATCGAGACGGTCAAAAAACAGATTGCAGCGCTGACTTCGCAAGAACAGGAACTGGAAAGGATCATTGCGGCGCACGATGAAGTTGCATTGGATACCTGGCCAGCGGCCACGCCCGCAGGTGCAACCAAGTCAGGCAAGCGCGAGCATCAGCGTATTCCTGGAACTCGCTGCTACTTATCTTCTGACGGTTTTGAGATTCTGGTAGGCCGCGCAGCTAAAGATAACGATCATCTAACCTTCAAAATCGCGAAACCAAACGATCTATGGCTGCATTCCGCGGATTATCCCGGGTCGCATGTAGTCGTGCGGAAGCCCACGCGCAACGAACTTCCGTACCGCACGATTATCGAAGCCGCTCAATTGGCGGCTCACTTCTCTCAGGCGAACAAAAACGCAAAAGTCAACGTTCATTACACGCCGCGAAAATTCTTATCGAAACCGAAAGGCGCCGCGCCGGGACTGGTCCGTATGTCGCGCTTCAAGACGATTACAGTCGAGCCGCGCGAGCTTGCGAGTCAAGTGAAGTAGTCAGCTGATTATCGCTGGATCCGAGTGGCAGCTCGATTGTGAACGTTGTGCCCTTATCTGGCTCGGTTTGCACGTTGATAGTGCCTCCGTGGAGCTCGACGATTTGACGCACGACAGACATTCCCAGGCCGGTGCCCCGCTTTTTGGTTGTGAAGAACGGCTCGAAAAGCCGAGCTTTGGTTTTCGTATCCATTCCTGAGCCATGATCTTGAACCACGATGCGCACACTATCCGCCTTCGGGGGACTAACGCGTTGAATGCTGCCACTTTCAGTTTCGAAGACTGGCGCGCCCACATTCTCCGGTGAAGAAGCGACCAATGTCGTTGAAATTTCCACCGACGCTTTCTCGCTGCTGGCGTCAATTGCATTTGCGAGCAGATTGACGAAAACCTCACGCAATTGTTCGCTGTCCCAGTAACCCTCGATATCGGTGGGCGCGAAATGCTTCTCGATACGCGTTCGCTTTTCTTGAATCCGATCGGCGACCAGGTCGATGCTCGAGTTTATGACATCGTGAAGTTCGGCCTCCGCGCGCTCTAACTGGCGATGCCGGGAAAACTGGGTCACGTCAACCACCAGCTTGTTGAGATGGTGAATGCCGCGTTCCACTAGTTCAATGGTGCGGAGCGCGTCGCCGTTTTTGGCATGCTCGCGCAACATCTCAATGCCGAGTCGAATGCTCCCGAGCGGATTCTTAATCTCATGAGCCAGTTGCGCCGCGGCTTCACCAACCGCCGCCAGGGCCTGGCCCTGACGCAACGCGGCCTCGGCTTTTGCTGCCTCAGTCACATCAACCAGCGTCAGGATTTGACCGCGCTCGTTGTCAATCTCCAGCGGCGATGAATAAACGTCGAAGCTAGGGCCTTCGTTTCCGCCATTCAAATTCCAGCGTCCACGATACGTTGCCTTGTCGACGTGGGAAGCGGTGACCGCTTCTAACAGCCTCGCCCTTTCCGCGGGCCAGTCGGGATTATGAATTGAGGCGCCGACTCTGGCTTCAGGGAAAATTCGAAAAAAGGCCGCGTTAGCGCTCCTGATTCGATCGCGTCGATCGATTGCGGCGATCGCGCTCACCATTCCTTCGAGCATCTGGTTATTAAACTCGCGTTCGCGGCGCGCGGCTTCCGTGCTCAATCGCGTCTGATAAAAGCGGCGCTGGACTTGCCAAACGGTTCCGGCTGTCACGACCAGGGCAATCAGAATCGCAATCAAATTCCACGAGCGGATGGAACGCGCGGCAGCCTGCTGGTTACCCTGAATCCGATTAGTGATTTGCTGCTGGGTGTTATTTGACTCGGCGATCATCTGGTTGAATTGAATGTCAACATCGCGAAATTTCGCGTAGCCGTCCTGGTTGTAGCGAGCAGCGTCTTTCGTGATCTCAATATACTCTGCAACGTTGTCTCGGAAAGCTTTCCATTTTGCGGCTTCCGCCGCCGGCGGATTATTGAGCATCGGCAACAGGCGAGTGACTTCATTTCGCGCCGTGCTCAGTCGCAGATCAAACGGCGGCGTCAATTCCTTGCGGGCTTTAGCCTCCATCCGATCCCTGGCTTCGTTGTCCAGGCGGATTAATGCAGCTCGCAATTCACCGAAAAGCATTAGCCGCGTGGCGTACATTAATTCCAGGTCGAAGGCCGTGCGGCTGGTCTCTTCGATCTTCTGGACGCTGAGGTGTCCCAGCACGAGAACCAGAATCAGAAGCAAGGCAAATCCGGTGAGCAGTGGCGATAAGGCGGGATCAAACCGGGCCTCGAGCGCCTTGACACGATTAGGCCGCGTTGCACCCTCAGTTCGACGATAAACGACTTGGCCGTCTTGATCTTCTGCGTTCGGTTTAGTAACCATCCTTAGATTGCTACGCCCTTCATAACAGGTTACTGCCTTCTGCTTACTGCCTACTGCCACCTATCTTTTCGCGTCCATCCAATTGTCTCCAATCCCGGCATCGGCCACCAGTGGCACATCCAACTCAACCGCCGATTCCATCTCGCGCTTCAGCGTCTTAGCAACTTTGTCAGCCTCTTCCGCGGGACACTCGACAAGTAATTCATCGTGCACCTGCATCAGCATTTGAGCATTAAGATGCTCCCGGCGAAAAGCTTCGTCGGCGTGCAGCATTGCCATCTTCACGATATCACTGGCAGTTCCCTGAATAGGCATATTGATCGCCTCGCGCTCCGCGGCGCGGCGAATGTTCGCATTGCGGTCGTTGATACCGGCGAGTGGCCGGATGCGTCCATATAGTGAGCGTACGTACCCGTGCTGGCGCGCCATCGCGGGCACTTCATCCATGTAGCGACGCACGCCGCGATAGGTGGCGAAATAATCATCGATCACTTTACGAGCTTCCTGACGGGTGATGCCGACCCTTTGGGACAGTCCCCAGGGCTCGATCGCATAGGCAATGGCGAAGTTCACGATCTTCGCGAAGCGGCGCGCTTCCTTGAGCTCTTCATCAGTCTGCGCATGGAACACGAGTCGCGCCGTCCGCGCATGGATGTCTTCGCCGTCGCGAAAAGCTTCAAGCATCACCTGATCACGGGTAATGTGGGCTAACAAACGCAACTCGAGTTGTGAATAATCCGCCACCACTAGTTTATGACCCGGCTCAGCAACGAAAGCACGGCGGATGCGGCGGCCTAACTCTGTCCGAATGGGAATGTTCTGAAGATTTGGTTCGCTGGAAGATAACCGGCCCGTGGCGGCAACAGTCTGATTAAGCTGCCCATGAATCCGGCCGTCGGCGCCGATTTGCAGCGGCAATGCATCCGTATAAACGCTCTTCAGTTTTTCCAATTCGCGATACTCAATAATCAAACGCGGCAGCTCATACGTCTGGGCCAGCTCTTCAAGCACTGCTTTGCTGGTGGAAACCCGGCCGGTTGAAGTCTTTCGGCCTGAGACAATGTTCAACTCTTCAAAGCATTCAGCGACTTGTTTGGGAGAGTTGATGTTAAATTCGCGGCCCGCCTGCTGACAGATCTTTGCGGTCAGCTTCTCAAGTTCGCTGCCAAGATGAGCTGAAAGTTGAGCCAGCACCTCAGTGTCGATCCGAATGCCCGCCCGTTCCATTCGGTAGAGGAGTGGTGCCAGCGGCAACTCAATTTCCCGGTAGATGCTGCCCAGGTCCTTTTCAGCTATTCGCTTGCGCAGCACCGCCGCAACCTGTGAAGTGAAATCGGCTGCCTGCGCGGCGGTCCATGATTGCTCGCTCCAGGTCGTATCAGCCGGCGCGGCGGATTCAGTGCCGACAGCGTCGCGCGCCAGATCGGTCAACTCGTATTTGCTGCGCGTGGGATCCAGGAGGTAAGCCGCCAACAAAGTGTCATCCGCGACCCCTGCCAACTCAATTCCCAGGGGCGTCACCAACGCCGTTGCGCGTTTGACATCGTGAACAGATTTGTCGAGGAGCGCGTTTGCGAGCAACTCGCGGATCGAGTCGACCGCGGCTTCTTTTCCCTCGGCAAAATGTTCAAGGTCCACAAAAGCCGATTTTCCTGGTTCAGTAGCAAAAGCAATTCCGGTCGCGCCGTGGCTGTCACGCGCGCTTTGTTGCTGACCGGCTCCAGCGGCAGTCGAATTAGAAAGGGCGATCCCAACGTGTTCTGCCTGCCACACTTTCTCTATCAGTGAACGAAGCTCAGACTGATTTCGCACGAGCGAGTAGTGGCGTTCCGTGGCGACGTTTGTCGCAACTTCGGTGGCGGCATCAGCGAACTCGTTCGTCAATGCCGTGAATTCCAACTCGCGAAATAGCTCGTAGGCCGCTTTCCGATCCGGCGGCCGCGCTTTCAGTACTTCGAGATTAAGTTGCACATCGATGTCGGTCTTAATTTCCGCCAGCTCGCGCGATTGTCGAATCAAGTCAGCATTGTCGCGCAAAGACTCGCGATATCTCTTGTTTTTGATGTCCGCCCAACGCGCCAGCGCGTTTTCGATTGACCCAAACTCCCGAATAATCTGCGCCGCCCCTTTTGGGCCAACGCCCGGAGCGCCCGGAATGTTGTCAATCGAATCGCCCATTAGCCCGAGCAAATCGACCAACTGATTTGCCGGTACTCCGAACTTGTTCAAGACCCACGCCTCGTCACACCATTCGACCGGCGGCACCGGCTCTTTCCGTTTCACGACTTGCGAGTTCTGGCGCATGCAGACGATCAGTGGATCGCGCACCAGCTGGCACATGTCCTTGTCATTGGAAACGATGACCGCTTGCAGCTCCTGCGCCGACGCCTGGACTGCTAATGCGCCGAGCACATCATCTGCTTCGTAACCAGCAACGCTGATCGTTGGCACGTTGTACGCCTCGCACAGACGCATGATGTATGGCAGTTGCGAAGAGAGGTCGTCGGGCATCTGCAGCCGGTTGGCTTTGTAGTCCGAGAAGGTTTCATGACGAAATGTCTTTTCGCCGGATTCGAAAATCGCCGCGATATACTCCGGCTTTTCGTCCTGCAGAAGCTTCCGGAGCATGTTCGTAAAAATAAATACCGCCTGGGTCACCTGCCCTTTCGACGTCTGTAAAGGCGCCGAACGATTTGCCAGCGGCGCGTAGAACGCGCGGAAAATATGCGACATTGAATCGATGAGAAACACACGCGGCGCGCGTGCTTCCGGAGGGGAATTCTTTTGTGGCATTCGATTCGATCATAGGTTTGCGATCTGGTAGTGTCAATCGACTGTTGCGATGACGTTCGGTGCGCATTTGCCGCGCATGCAGGTGCGGATAGTTGCGCGGCTGCCACAGTGGCAAGTTGCAGACCGTTAAATCTCGCAGCGGCACGCAGGGCACGCTCGTTGCACTTAAGACGCGCCCCCGTTCTTTCATAGTCGCCAATGAAAGGTTCACATTCCCAATCGTGAAACAAACAACCCTCGGTGACGTCGTCCAAACCAAAGGCATTGGACTGCACACGGCTGTTCCCGTCCAGATTCGCCTGCTGCCAGCCCCGCCTGACACCGGGTATGTTTTTCGCCGAACTGATTTGGGAGACTTCGAAATCCCGGCCACGGTCGAATCCGTAGCGCACTGTAGTTATGCAACCACTCTGATGCGCACGGGAGTAATGCTCTCGACTGTCGAGCACCTGCTGTCAGCACTGCGTGGATGCGGCGTAGATAACGCTTACGTTGAAGTCGACAATCTGGAAGTCCCGATCATGGACGGCTCGTCGGAAGCTTTCGCCGAGATGATTGAAACTGCAGGTCTCGTGGAACAGCCGCTGGCCCGACGCGCTTTAATGGTTCGTCAAACGGTGAGCGTTGCCGCAGGTGACCGGCGAATCAGCATTGAGCCTGCGGACGCGTATGAAATCGATTGCCTGATCGATTTTCGTCACCCGCTGATTGGCATTCAGCATCGTTCTGTGGTTTTGGACAACGGATCGTTTGCGCGAGATATTGCCTCAGCACGTACGTTCGGTTTTATCGAAGAAGTTGAAGCTTTGCGGAGAGCGAATTTGATTCGGGGCGGCTCGCTCGATAACGCCATCGTGCTGACTAAACACGGCATGCTGAACGAAACGGGCCTGCGTTTTCCTGATGAGTTTGTGCGTCATAAGATTCTCGATATTGTGGGGGACCTTGCCCTGCTTGGCATGTCTCTCATGGGCCGGGTAAAAGCCGAGCGGAGTGGTCACCTCTTGCACGCCTCACTAATGTCCGCGCTGCTCCGTAACCGAGCAGCATGGGAGATAATCGACTTGCCCGTCACCGAACCGGCGGCGGCTTCGACGTTTGTCTGAAGTTAGAATTCTCTGCGCGCCTCTGCGGATACCTCCGCGGCCTTTGCGGTTAATGGTTTTTCAGCATGTTTTCACCGCAGAGGACGCAGAGGTATCGTCAGAGGCGCGCAAAGGACCCTGAGTTACTACGGCATTGTTGTCCCTCTGACACGCTCGAATCCTTCTGTTAGAATCGAATTTGGCTGAAACGTTTTACGAAACCGCCGCATCTAAGTCTGCGATTATTCTCCGGAGGACCTGCAATTTAATGAAATATCGTGTAGCGCTTGCTTTATTTTTCGGTGTGCTTCTGTTGCTGGCGCCCGCCCGAACCAGCGCTCAACAGCCGCTGGTCACCGACGACGAAGTAAAGGTCGACATTTATAAAAAGTTTTCGGAAAACTGGGAACGGAACCCGCAGCTCGCCTACGAAGCCGCGAAGGAGTACATGCGCCGTTACGGCAAAGAGGACGATCAGTACACGAAATACCTGAAGACCTGGATTGGCGCCTATGAAGAAGATGTGCGTGTGCGGCGTCTGGCCGCGGAAAAAGCTGACCGCGAGCAACAGCTTCTGGGCAGCTTCACGACCAAGGAGTACGCCAAGGCGTACGGGCTGGCCAAGCAGGTATTAGCCGACAATCCTGACAATGTGCGCGTGCTGGTTGCGCTCGGTTATGGAGCCGTGGCCGCCAGTACCGAGGCTCGGAACGAAAGCTTCAACGATGATGCCGCAACCTACGCGCAAAAAGCGATCCAGTCGATCGAATCAGGCAAAACTCCTGAAAGCTGGGCTCCGTTCAAGAATAAGGAGGATGTGCTTGGGTCTCTGCATTATGCGCTTGGCTACTATTGGCTGAAGACCAAACCTGACGAGGCGATTGTGCAGTTCGTTAAGGCGGCCGAATTGCCGAGCGATCGTAAGACATCGCCGGCAACCTACTACTATCTCGGGATTGCTTATCAGAACGGCCCCTATAAGCGCCTGTCGGCTGATTACACCAAACGGTTTGGCAATCAACCGGAAAGCCCGGAAAGTAAAGCCGCTCTCGAAAAGATCGATAGCGTCATGGATAAGATCATCGATGCTTATGCGCGGGCGATTGCGTTGGCCAGCAAGGATCCGGCGCAACAGTCAGCGAAGAACCAATGGATGACGCGGCTAACCGAGCTCTACAAGTTCCGGCACGAGAATTCTGACGCCGGCTTGAACGAGCTGATTGCGAGCATTCTGACGAAGCCCCTGCCCCCGCCGTAATTCAGAGGTCAGAGGTCAGAAGTCAGCGGCTGATCTCTGACTTCTCCTTTCTGCCTACTGCCTTCTGCTTTCTGCTTTCTTGACATCGTTAGTCGAATCGTTAGAATCGAACGTCGTTTGAAAATGCGGGAGTAACTCAGTGGTAGAGTGCGACCTTGCCAAGGTCGAAGTCGCGGGTTCAAATCCCGTCTCCCGCTCCAGTTCTTTAAGGATGAGGGATGAAGGATGAGGATGAAAGCGGGCTTTCATCATTGTTTTGTTTCATCCTTCATCCCTCATCCTTCATCCCTGTTTTTGGCGGCGTAGCCAAGTGGTAAGGCAGAGGTCTGCAAAACCTTTATTCATCGGTTCGATTCCGATCGCCGCCTCCAATTAAGTCAATAACTTAGAGACCAAGTTGGCAGCAGGCTAAGATCTCCGCACGTCAGCTTACTTTTTCGCTCCGCAGTCAGATTCGGCCGCAAACGACACGATGGCGTCTGCCTGATCGTCGGTGATAAAACCTTGTTGCACGAACGACGCTACCAACTTCGCGACCGTGGAGACATATTGCCCATGATTCCTCCAAGTACCACCGGAAGCTGGGCCGCTGCATGACGGAAGTTCAATGCCGGCTTCTGAAAATGTGGCATTGAACGTAGTCCCGCCCACGATGTCTGTGCCAACCCGAAGCCAGTCGGGATCCAGATCCGCGTTCCTGATCCACTCCTGCAAGTCGGTAAATCCGGCAGGAAACGGTGTCCCTGGCGCGACGATCGGCCTCGGAGCCGACAGCCACAGAAAATGATTGTTCGGATTGCTAAGCAAAACCTGCGGCACGAAGAAATAATGATCGGCCGGTAGTTCGAAAGGATTCGTGAAAGTCACGTCAAATCGAACTTCCTGCCCCGTTACCGGGCCATCCCCGCCGGCCATCACGTGGATTCCTGTGTCAACATTTTTGAGAGCCGTAAAGTTGCTAGCTAATAGTGTCGTAGTGAACGTTAAGTTGCCGTCCGCGGTATCACGATCAAAGAACTCGACATCGGAGGGCGAGTTGACTCGTGTGGGCACTTGGGAGGTGCTGAAGGTCGGCGGGCCGGAAGTGCGGCCCACGTCTGAATCCTTCGGGAACACCCGATAAATCTCGACCCGAACCTCCGAGACATTGCCCAAGCTCACTCCGCTGGGCACCAGTCCGGTAAAGCTGGCTGAAGTTATTGCAGTTTGAGCGGTCAAGACGAAATCATCGGCCGATTCCGTTTCCTGGTTTGGCCCGGACCCAGGTCCCGGTCCTGGTCGCGAGCCAGTGGCTATTCTTCCGTCCGGATTGCCCGTCGAGAAGAAAAAGGACTGTGCCGCGGTCTGTGACGTTAACAGAACTAGGACAGTTAAACTTGAAAGTGAAACATGGGCAAGTGTTTTGCCCGAGTTCGTCGTGGCAGACACAGTTTTCCGCATGAGTTTCGAGAACATAAACCTTGCTCCTTTCAGAGATTCAGTGAAGCGCTCACTCCAACAGACAAAATGAACGCACTTTGACGACTAGTATAGGAAGGATACGACGCACCAAAAACCTCTTGGAGGCCAGCCTAATTAACTGCGAATGCCGGGACAATATCACTGAATATTTCACGTAGCAAGCGCTTCGAATTGCCTCACGAAAAAGGTACGAACGCGATTCGTTGCTTCAACCGCTTACCATCTTCACCGGGGTTGTTACTCGACGGGTCAAACGGCGCCACCCAACAAATCGGTGGACGCGAGCGGCGGGAGCGTGAACTGCAAGGATGAAGGATGAACGCGGAAGGATGAATTAGCGCGCCGCCGCGTCAACTCTGACCTTCGGTTGCGCAAAAGCCTTGACTCTGTGGACGGACATTCCCAAGTAGTTGGCGCGGCAAGTGTCACAAACCGCCCGACCTGAGGCTTGAGACCAACCATGCCCATACCGGAGCAGCGGTTGCCTGACAAAGGGTAAGCCGCCGTGAGTTGAACTTTACCCACAGCGGCCGTAGATCAAACGAGAACCTAGTTGCTTCAGGCTCTTTTCGCGGCAGCTT
>Ga0126384_10002767_pt1 | contig 10641 bp, 8 predicted proteins | sample PanSoiMetPlot_36_FD_92543 | JGI IMG/M metagenome (GOLD analysis project Ga0126384, IMG submission 92543) | Tropical forest soil microbial communities from Panama - MetaG Plot_36 | ecosystem: Environmental > Terrestrial > Soil > Tropical forest > Bulk soil | place: Panama | collected 2016-02-17 | reverse complement strand
CGACCCAGGACCGTCCCAGACGCGGTTCAACACCTCCATGCCGTAGCGGTCGTGGACCTCTCGCGCGAACTGCTCCCCTGCCCGGTACTGCTCCATCTTCATTTCCAGTCCCGTCACTCGCCAGATCACCTGTTCGAGCACGCCACGCTCGGTGCTGCGCCGGCGATATGCAGCCAGCAGGCTGTCGAACGACCGCAGGAGGCGCCGGCCGACCAGATTCATGACCAGATTGCCATGTCCCTCTACCACGGACATCGTCGCCTGCATCCGCCGCACCAGGTCCAATTGCGACGGGACGCCGACGGTCAGTGCGCGCAGCCGATCCAGCCCGCGCGCCGATCCGCTCCCTCTCGCAAGCTCGATCAGATCCTCGATCTGCCCGTCCATGTGATCACGAAGCCATGGATGGCCGGCGAACTGCCACGCATGAGTCATCTCATGGAGAATCAGCCAGCGCCGGAGGTCTCCACCTTTCAGCCCCGCCTGCTGCTGCCAGGCCGCCACGTTCGGCTCGACAAGGTAGAGGGCAGGGCGCATCGGCTCCTTGCCCATGAGCTGGGGGTCGAACTGCCCTAGAACACGACGGCTCAAAAAGTCCAGCATGAGTGCTACGTAGCGAGATATGCCGGCCCGGCCGGCCGTCGCCAGCCACGAGTCGGGCACCTGAGTCACCGCAGCGAGCGGCTCCATGACGCGGCGAAGAATGCCGATGTTCAGCTCCAGCCATCCCGCCCGGTCGAGCGCCTCGAAGTCCGGCAGGCTCACGCCCGCGGGCAGCCCGCCGGCGACTTCCAGCAGGGGAGCCCGCAGATCGGCGGCGAACCTGTTGTACCGGGCGGCCGCGTCGGCGAGACGATCGGGTGCGGCTCGCTGGTCATGAACCCGACCCAGGGCTAGCCGCGTCACCTCATCCCAGTCCAGAAGCGCGGCGCTGCTCCCTCGCGGCCTGACCGCTTCGGCGAAGAGCGCCGCTATCAGTCCGTAAGCCGCTCCCACAGCAAGTCCCCGGCGGAAGCCACGCGTCATGCGACCGCGGGTCGGAGCGCTATCAGAAATCGAACGACAGATTGTGGGCGCGCTTGAACAGCACCTTGCACGCCTGGCACCGAAATACGATCTGCAGAGCACGGCGGCCGAAGGCCTGCGCATCCTTCCCACAGACCGGGCAGGCCGCGGTCTCGCTCACAAAGGCGTTGGGAAGGGGCAGTACCCTGATCTCCGCCTTGCGCCGCCTCTTTGACATGGCTCGACTCGCAAGAGAGGAATAAACGGGACGGCCATGCTAACAAAATGGCCGACAAATGGCCAGGGCCACGGTCTGAGAGCAAGCTCAGACGTCGAGCTGGCTGACGTCCAGGCCCCTCAGTGCTTCGGGCGCCTCGAGGCCGTTCAGCTGCAGTGTCTTGAGCAGTGCGAGGATGTAGCGGACGCCTGCGAGGTTCACACCATGCTTTCGAGTCAGGGTCTGGATGGCCTGCAGCTTCATCAGGTCGCGCTGAGAGTAGCGACGCCGATTGGTGACCGTCCGCTTCGGCTTGATCATGTTCAGGTGCTCGTACATCATCAGCGTCCGCGGATGGGTCTCCAGGATCTCCGAGGCCACGCTGAGTGTGTAGATCGGCTTGTCGAGGTGGATATTGGCGGCGTCGCCCGACTGCGGTCTGGCCTCGGCGACGGTCTCGCGCTGCTTCGTCTTCATCTGGGCTTCCTTCTCTCTCCTTTGGCCAGCCTCTCAGCCTAACCTTGGGTTACAGATGCACACGCCACTTTTGTACATGATGGTGCCAAATGAAGACTAACGCCGGCAAGCAGTTTTTGTTAAGGAATGCCGACAGCTTGAAGTGCTCGGACCGGGATCACATGTTGTGAGGCCGGCGCCGGCATCGTGGCCGGGCTAGAGTGCCGGGACTAACCGCCGGGCTTGTTGGGCGGGCAGCTGCCGTCGCTCGGGGGGTTGGGATTCGGGTTCGGTCCGTTGCCGGGATTGCTGCAGTCCTTCGGGGCCGCCTCACTGGCGTTGGAGGGCAGGGGCGGTCTGGGCTGGTCTGCTCGCGTGCCCGGCAGCAGCCAGACCGGCAGCCCGTCCACGGTTGCATGGCCGAGGCCCGGAGGCTCGCTGAACCACTCGGTCTTGGGCGCCTCCATCGCATCGAGCGCCGCTGCCATGAACTGATGCCAGGCTGGGGCCGCGACGAACACGCCGTCGGAGCCGCGGATCATCGGCGTGTTGTCGGTATTGCCGAACCAGAAGGCGGACGCCAGGCTCGGCGTGTAGCCCACCGTCCAAGCATCCCCGAAGTTGTCAGTGGTGCCGGTCTTGGCCGCAACCCTGCGGTCCGGCAGAATCAGCGGCGAATTGGCGCCGAAGATCATCGTCCGGTTGGCGTTGTTGGACATGATCTGCTCCATGATGAAGGCGACCTTCGGGTCCATCGCCTGCTTTGCGGTCTTGGTGGGGTCGGCGTGGAAGATCTCGGTGCCGTCGCTCGTCTGCACGGAGGTGATACCGAAAGTCTGGTGGTAGAGGCCCTGGGCGCCCAGCACCGACGCGCCTGTTGCCATCTGCAGCGGCGTTTCGCCATAGCCGCCCAGCGTCAGGGTCGGGCCAAAGGCCGACGGCGGGTCATCCTGGGTGTAGGTGACTGAACCGTCCTGGCCAAAATGCCCGTAATAGGGCGGCGCCCCCATCCTGCGGGCCATGTCGACCACCTTGTCTACCCCGACCGTGACCTCAACCTTGACGGCCGGGACGTTGAGCGAGTTACCCATGCACTGCTGCAGCTGGCAGGTCCCGTGGGACCTGCCGTCGTAGTTGACGGGCACCCAGGGGTTGGGCTTCGAGCCCGGCGGGAGCCGGATGCTGACCGGGGTGTCCGGGATCTTCGTCGACATCGTGAACTTCCCGCTCTCGATCGCCGCAGTGTAGGTGTAGATCTTGAATGAGGAGCCCGGGTTCCGCGGACTGTCGGCGGCCATGTTGAACTGGCCGCCGGAGGTGTCGTTGAAGGCCGAGCCGACCATCGCCACGACCGCACCTGAGCGCGGGTCGATGGCGGTCATCGCACCCTGACTGACGTTGCGCCAGCGAGAGCTGTTGACCCCGTCCACCACCGCCTGCTCAGCCAGGCGCTGGATCTGCATGTTGAGGGTGGTATGGACCCGCAGGCCGCCGGCGAGCACAGCCTGCGGTCCGTACTTGTCGGTGAGCTGGTCGCGGACCCACTTCACAAAGCCGGGTGCCGCCAGGATCTGTGGGTTGGGCCTGAACATGTGGTCAGGCGGGCTGACGTCCTCCGCGTAAGCTACGTCGGCCTGCTCCTGGGTGATCTTGCGCGTCCGCACCATCGCGTCGAGGACCATCTGCTGCCGCTTGCGCGCCTGATCCCAATGGGCGAAGGGGTCGTTCCAGTAGGGGCTCTGGGGAATCCCTGCCAGCATGGACGCCTGCGCCAGGTCCAGGTCTTTCGTGTCCTTGTGGAAGTAGACGCGGGCGCCGGCCAGGGTGCCCTTGCTGTTGTTCGAGTAGTCGACGGCGTTGAGGTACTGCTCCAGGATCTGCCGCTTGGTGTAGGTGTGCTCGACCTGCAGCGCAAGGACAGCCTCCCGGATCTTGCGTTCGATGGTCGGCTCGTTGTTGATCAAGCGGAGCTTCACGAGCTGCTGGGTGATCGTCGAAGCGCCCTGGACCGGCTGCTTCGTGCGCCAGTCGATCCAGGCGGCGCGGCCCATCGCAAAGATGTCGATGCCAGGCTCGTCCCAGAAGCCCGAGTCTTCGACCGCCACCGTGGCGAGCGGCAGCCACTTACCCATCTGCTCCAACTGCTCGTAATAGTGCTGAGGCGAGTTTTCCTCACGCAGGTCTGCCAGCAGCGTGCCGTCGGCGGCGTAGACCAGCGTGTCCTCGGCCAGGGGTTGGCTCGTGATGAGGTGCGCGTCCGGCAGGTCGGCAGCGTAGTTGATGTAAGCGCTGGCTGAGCCCAGGAAGCCGAAGCCGGCGAGCAGCACAACGACTCCGATCTTGACCGCGGCCGGCAGAAGCGAGCCTGTGACCTGTTGCGCGCCCCTGCGCGGGCGCCGGCCACGCCGCTGAGTGTCTGGACCATATGCGTACGCGCTGGCACGCAAGCGCCTGCCCTTGGCGTCGCGGAGTACGCGGGGCATGGCGCGCGCATCGCGGCCGGCCTCCACCTGATAGCGGACGGCGTCGACGCCCCTTGCGACCAGGGGGCCGACCGTGGTCGCCCGCCGGCTCAGCTCGGAGGCCACCCGCCTACCCTGCGGCTCGGCCGCCGCCGCCACCGGCTCGAGCCGCGTCCTGGCCGCCGATGCGGCCTGCCGCAGTTGGGGCCCGGCGGCCGCTGCCACGGGCTTTAGCCGGGCCTTTACACCTGATGCGGTCTGCCGGACCAGGGGCCCAGCCGCGGCAGCCCGAGCACGCAGGCGAGCCCCCGCAGGCACCATCGCCGGCGGCAGCCGGTCGATTTGGGCCTTGACCCATCCCCGCAACCGATCGACTCGACTCATGACAGACCTATCGGCATAACTGACCACAGATTCCTGGGGTTTCGCAACGCCGGAATCGAAACATCAGCACGTACATTCTCTCGTCAAGCGCCCTGGCTCAGCAGGGCGTAGGTGGCAAGCACGGCGACGGTGTTCTGGGTCGCGTGCATGGCAAACGAGTTCAGGGTTGAGCCCGTGCGCTCGCGCACCCAGGTGGCGCCCAGGCCGAAGACGAAGAGCACCGGGAACAGGGTCGGCAGGAGGTGGGCGCCGGCGAAGACGGCTGCCGTGAGCGCGATGGCAGCGGGCGACGGAAGGATGCGCCGCAGCCAGCCAAAGAGGGCGCCGCGGAACAGCAGCTCTTCGCAGACGGGCGCCAGCAGGCAGACCGTAGGCACTATCACCGCTATGAAGAGTGGGTCGAACGACTGCCGCAGCAGGCTCACGGCGTTGCTCTGCGGCTGGCCGATCAGGGGGACGAGCGCAGCACTGATGAGGGCGCCGACCACGACTGCAGCCAGCCAGACCAGCAGGGCGACGGCGATGTCGGCTGCGGAGGTGTAGCGAAAGCCCAACCTGTCACGGAGGCCCCGCGGTCCGCCGAAGGCCACCAGCAGGGCAACCAGAAGGCAGAGGTAGACCTCGGCGATCAGGACGGCCGAGAGGTTGGCCCGATCGTGCACCAACCAGGTATCCGCCACCACCCGGACAGAGACAAGCGTGGCCGCTCCGGCCACCGCGGACAGTACCGCCCAGAGCCCTAGCGTCAGCAGCAGCCGCCAGCCGCTCACGGCCGCCGGCCTCAAGGCGCCACCACGTAGAAGAACGACACGCCAAGGATGACGTATACAGCCAGGAGCTCGAGTCCTTCCAGCCAGTTGCTGCGGCCGTCCAGCGAGATCACCGAGACGATCAGCGTCGCGAGCGCCACGGCCACCACCTCCAACGTGCTGAAGACGAAATCCATCGGGGGGCCGATGGCGAGGCTGACAAAGACCAGCAGGGGCGCCACCAGGAGCGCGATCTGGGTCGACGAACCGAAGGCGATCTCGATGCTGAGCTCCATCTTGTTGCGCAGCGCGAACAAGACGGCAGAGGCGTGCTCGGCCGCATTGCCGACGATTGCCACCACGAACAGGCCGACGAACAGCTTCGACAGCCCCAGTGCCGCGACCGTCGGCTCCAGGGAGCCGACGAGGAACTCCGACTCCACACCCACCAGGACGGCCGCGACCAGGAGCACAGCCAGCGCCTGCAATGCCGGCCACTCCGCTCGTTCGTGGGCCGGCGCCGCTCCGAAGATGTGGGTGTGCGTGACAAGCGTGAAGAGGAGCGCCGCTCCGTAGACCACAATCAAGACCGCGGCCACCGTGATGCTGACCACCTCCCGCTGGACGGCGGTGTCGGGGGCCGAGAGCACGAACACCGCCGGCATCAGTAGACCGGCCACAGCCAGGAGCAGCGACGCGGAGTGCACCGCCACTGCGCGAGCGCTGAACCGCTGCTCGACGAACCGGAGCCCACCCGCCAGGTAGGACGCGCCCAGGACAAGGAGCAGGTTGCTCAGGATGGACCCGATCAGCGAAGCCTTGACGACGTCGAACTGCCGGGCCCGCACGAGCAGGATGGCGATGATCAGCTCGGTGATGTTGCCGAACGTGGCGTTCAAGAGGCCTCCCACCCGCGGCCCTGCCCGTATCGCAAGCTGGTCGGTGGCCCGCCCGATGAGGGCCGCCAGGGGAATGATCGCCAGACAGGAGAGGGCGAATACGAGCACCGGCTCGTGAAAGGCGAATTCGACGATGAATGAGAGGGGGACGAAGACCAGCAACCAGTACACGGACGGCTTCGGTATCACTGACCGCATTGTCGCCAGGTTGCGTGCAGGCCTGCGCTGACGGACGGCGGTTAGCATGAGGGCCGTGCCCGATGTTCCCGCCCTGGAGGTCGTATTGATCGACGTCCGCGACTGGATCGCGACGGTCACGCTGAACCGTCCTGAGCAGCGCAATCCGCTGTCCGCGAGCATGCTCAGGGATCTGCGAACGGCGCTCGCCTGGTGCGCCGGCGAGCAGGAGGTGCGGGTGGTCGTCTTGACCGGGGCAGGCGACCGTGCATTTTGCGCCGGCGCCGACCTGGGGTCGTTTGCGGGAGTGTCGTCCGAGGTCGAGCGGCATCACGAGCGGCACGGGTTCGTGGACCTGTTCCTGCTGATGCAGGACCTCGGCAAACCGATCGTGGGCCGCGTCAACGGCCACGCGCTGGCCGGCGGCTTCGGCCTTGCCTGCGCGTGCGACATCCTGCTGGCGGTGGAGTCGGCCACCTTTGGGACGCCAGAGATCAACGTCGGCGTGTGGCCGGCGATGATCCAGGCCGTGCTGGCCCGGAACCTGCCGCGTAAGGTCCTGCTCGAGATGGGGCTGCTGGGCGAGAGGTGGACTGCCGCGAGGATGTACGAGCTGGGTCTGGTCAACCGCGTCCTGCCCTCACTGTCCGAGCTGGACGCAGCTGTTTCGGACGTCGCCCGGCAGCTGACCCACAAGTCGCCGGCGATCCTGAAGGTAGGGCGCGACTCGTTCTACCGCCAGCAGGACATGGAGTTCAGGGCGGCGCTCGAGTATCTGCAGTCGCAGCTGACGCTGGTCACCCTCACCGAGGACGCACGCGAAGGCGTAACCGCGTTCCTGGAGAAGCGGGAGCCGGACTTCAAAGGACGATGAGCAGCTCCGTTGCCGGCGGGTCGACAGCCGCGCATCCACGTCGCCGGGTGGCCTGATGCTCGAACGCTATCGCGAGCTGCGTGAGAAGGCGCTGCGAGGCGGCGTCCGCTACTTGCCCAAGCTGCGCCAGCAGAACAAGCTGACGGTCCGGGAGCGCCTGGCGTTGCTGCTGGACGAGGGATCGTTCGTGGAGGACGGCCTGTTCGCCAACGTGCTGGCCGAAGACCTGCCCGCCGACGGGGTCGTGACCGGTCTCGGTGTCATCGGCGGGCGTCAGGTCGCGGTGATGGCCAACGATCCCACCGTCAAGGCCGGCTCCTGGGGAGCGCGGACTGTCGAGAAGATCATCCGCATTCAGGAGGCGGCCGGCCGCCTGCGGGTGCCGCTCTTCTACCTCGTGGATTCGGCCGGTGCGCGCATCACCGACCAGATCGACATGTTCCCGGGGCGGCGCCACGCTGGTCGCATCTTCTTCAACCAGGTTCAGCTCTCGGGCCGCGTGCCCCAGATCTGTCTTCTGTTCGGCCCGTCGGCGGCGGGGGGGGCCTACATCCCGGCGTTCTGCGACGTGGTGATCATGGTCGAGGGAAACGCCTCGATGTACCTCGGCTCGCCCCGGATGGTCGAGGTGGTCGTGGGCGAGCAGGTGAGCCTGGAGGAGCTTGGCGGCGCCCGCATGCACTGCACTGAAAGCGGATGTGGAGACTTCCTCGTCGCTGATGACCGGGAGGCGATCGAGACCGCCCAGTCCTACTTCGGCTATATGCCGTCCAATCAGGCGCTGAGCCCGCCAGAGGCGCCACCGCGGCCGCCGCGGGAAGGGACGAAGCCGATCTCCGAGGTGGTTCCGGTCGAGCCACAACGAGGCTACGACATGCGCAAGGTGATCGAAGCCATCGTGGACGAGGGCTCCTGGCTGGAGCTCAAGAAGCTGTTCGCCAAAGAGCTCCTGGTCGGGTTCGGCCGCCTGGAAGGACGGGTGCTGGGCATCCTGGCCAGCCAGCCGATGCAGAAGGGCGGCGTGCTGTTCAACGACAGCGCCGACAAGGCGGCCCGCTTCATCTGGCTGTGCGACGCGTTCTCCATCCCGCTGCTCTTCCTGGCCGACGTGCCCGGGTTCATGATCGGCACCCAGGTCGAGAGGCGCGGCATCATCCGCCACGGCGCCAAGATGATCACAGCCGTCGCCGAGGCCACCGTGCCGAAGATCTCGGTGATCGTCCGCAAGGCATACGGGGCAGGGCTGTATGCGATGGCGGGACCGGCGTACGACAGCGACTCCGTGCTGGCGCTGCCGTCAGCGCAGATTGCCGTGATGGGGCCCGAGCCCGCGGTCAACGCCGTCTTCTACAACCGGCTCATGGAGCTGCCCGAAGAAGAGCGTGCCGAGCGCCGCGGCCGGCTGGAGAACGAGTACCGGGAGGACGTAGACCTGTACAAGCTGGCGGCCAACTTGATCGTGGACGACGTGGTTGAACCGGAGAGGCTGCGTGAGCAGCTCATAGCTCGGTTCCGCGCCTACGCGACTCGCACGCAGCCTCCCCTCGACCGTAAGCACGGCGTGCCGCCGGTCTGAGACTGCGCCGAGGTGGCGAGGCGCGCCTTGACCGGCGTGGGCTCGGCCCGGAACGCCGCATCTGTACGATCGCGCAACTTGCCGCGGCATAGAGAGACGCACCTGTACAAATGCGTTGTTCCCATTGCGGAGGAAGCGCGCATTTGTACGAATGCGTGGCTCCAATGGACGGAGAAGCGCACATTCGTATGAATGCGGCTGCCCAGAGCCCGGCGTGGCCCACCGGCGCCCTGGCCGTGCACCCGCCCCTTCGTCGAAATCGTCGCCCAACCGCCCCCAGATGAGCAGCGCGCCCCCCGACGCACGCCCGCTTACGATGATGGCCATGGCGCAGAGTCGGAGCCCGGCCGCTGTCACGCGTTACCCGGGCGCTGCAGCGTCGTTGAGTCGCACGTGATGCTTCGCTGGAGGATCCTCCTCGCGGCCCTGGCCGGCAGCGCACTGCTGGCGGTCGGGTTTGCGGTCGGCGTCGACCGGCTGGTCGTGTCAAGCCCGCAAGCACCCCACCTGACGTCGATCCCCGACGCCAGTCTGTCCGCCCGCTACGGGGTCACTCTAGCTGCGGCACCACAGGCGCCGTACTGCGGACTCGAACAGACGGTAGCGGAGACAGGGTGGCTGAGCCCAGGCACCGCGGGATGTGCGATCAGCCGGGAGCGGGCGGAAGCAGCCGCGCTGGGCGTCGGCTCAGGTCGTGTGATCGAGAGCCTGCTGGCTCGCGTCAGCTCGACCTGGAACCCGGAGATCCGGGACCACCTCGCCTGGCTGGTGGTCGTCCGCTGGGCAAGAGGCGCCTCGGTGCCCCGGTGGTGCGGAACGCTCGTCTATCCCACGCCGGTCGGCTGCTACTCCCCTCAGACGCGGGTGCTCGCTGACCGCGTCGTGGTGCTGGACGCCTATTCAGGACAGACCCTTCAGACACAGCAGCCCGGCCCAGGATTGATCATCGGTCCGGTTGCGTCCCCGGGGGGCTGACCGGCGCCCGTCGGGGGCTCAGGCAGGCGGCGCCAACCTCTCAGCCAGATATCTGAGCGCGATCGGGTATCGATGCTGGTTGCCCCCATGGGCGCCATCGAACAGCTCATAGCGCACATTGTTGGCGCGGATCTTCATGAGCTCACGCCGGAAGGCGGCCGCTCCCAGGTCCAGGAAGTACTCGTCGCTCCTTCCGGCATCGATGTAGATCGCCCGCAGCGAGCGGAGGTCCTCGGCGTGCCGGGCCACCATCCGCACCGGATCCCGGGCCAGCCAGCGCTCCCACACTTCATCGATCAGGTGTCCGGTCTCGACCTCGAAGGGCAGCCGGACGGTTCCGTCGGGGTCGGCCGAGTAGCATGCGGCCATCGCGTACGCGTCTACGAGCGCGCTGTCGTGCGGGCGTGTATACGGAGGCCGGGAGCGGAAGTCGGCCCAGAAGCGGGCGTACGAGCCCTGGTAGTGGTCACGCAACGCCCTCGCCACCAGCGCGAACTCCGGCAAGTAGCAGTACTCGAAGAGCGCGTCGCCCGCAAGACTGGCCAGGCCGCCGAACAGGTCCGGGCGCAGCATCGGGGTGACCATCGCTCCGTATCCGCCACTGGAGTGGCCCATGATCCCGCGGTGTGCGCGCTCAGCAAGCGTCCGGTAGCGCGCATCCACCCAGGGCACCACGTCCTCGCACAGGTAGCTGTGGTAGCGACCGGTGGCCGGGGAGTCCAGATACTGGCTGCCGCCGAGTGACGTCCAGCAGTCGACGAACACGACCAGGCAGCGCGGCGCCTCGCCGCGAGCCATCAGCTCGTCGACCATTTCGGGAAAGTTGCGACGAAAGGCGTTGCGGTTGCGCCACATGTCGACCTGACT
>Ga0126384_10002766_pt1 | contig 10644 bp, 7 predicted proteins | sample PanSoiMetPlot_36_FD_92543 | JGI IMG/M metagenome (GOLD analysis project Ga0126384, IMG submission 92543) | Tropical forest soil microbial communities from Panama - MetaG Plot_36 | ecosystem: Environmental > Terrestrial > Soil > Tropical forest > Bulk soil | place: Panama | collected 2016-02-17 | reverse complement strand
GGGACGCTGGTGCCCAGATCTGTACTCCCGGGGGCTCCGGGGTTACTCAAGTCACGGCCACCTCGCAGGGAGTCACTAGCGCCCCGGTCACGGTCTACGTTCACCAGCACATCGATAAGATCACTGTCATCCCACAAGGAACTCCGCCCGGTTGCCTTTCCGCGTCACCCGCGTTGGGCCAAAGTTTCGCGTTTCAGGCAGTCGCTAGTAGTGGAAATCAGGATATCAGCGCCACCGTGGGCCCCTTCAACTGGACCGCGGTAACTCCTGCCGTGGTGCAATTAAATGCGCAGAGCGTAAACGGCGTCCTGAACGGACAAGTAGTCGCGATACCGAAAACCCCTGGTGTAACTCAGATTTTCGCCACCATCGCAAACACAACAAGTGTGCCGTTCAATTTCACCACATGCCCAGTCCAGCAAATTACGTTGGCGGTGAACGGCACGGGTGGTACCACGATTACCGCAGCTAAAGGAACCAACTCTACGATCGGAGCAACTGCAATTGACACCACAAGTAGTGCGCTGCCGATCTCCCAGACCTCTCTCACGTGGACGTCCAGCAATCCTACGGTTGCCACCGTCAGTTCAAGCGGTGCGGTCTCAAGCCTTCTGCCCGGTGGCACTACCATAACTGCGTCCTGCACGCCTCCCACCTGCAACATCGGTTTCGTTCCCGCACAGCCCATCTACGCGGTACAACCGATCTCTGCGACGTACACCGGAACGAACACTACAGCCCACTCCATCTACGCGACGAGCACCGGCTGCGGCACAACCCCGAACTGCCAAGCGGTTCTTTTGCCGATCACTGGAAGCCCTGCTGGCTTGGGCAATGGAACGGTTTTGCCAGGCATTCCAAACTCATTCGTGTTTAATGCCGCGGGAAGTAAGGCCTACTTGGGCAGCAAGAATGGCCTCATGACTTTTGATCCAGCTGCCACGACCAGCAGCGTAACAAACGATCCGAACATCACCGGCCGGGTTCTCGCAATTTCGCCCAAGGGCGACAAAGTCATCGTTTCGGATGCTCAGTCTGCGACCAACGAGCTTTTCATTCTCGACACCACGAACAATACGCAAGTGAGCTTGCTAATAAAAGGTGCAAACGCCGCTGCTTTCTCTCCCGACGGGTTGAAGGCCTTCATCGTCGCCAGTAATCCAGCTGTTGGGAATCCGTGCACGGTAACCGGAAGCTGCACGCTCTACGTACATTCCTCGCAAGCACCGCTACAAACAATCGATCTCACCGGCCCTACCCTAGAACCTGCAAGCGATGTAGCGTTCCTGGGCAGCGGCGATTTTGGTTATATGGCGAGGGGTTCAGGAACCTCGTTTCTGGCCACTTGCGACGATCCCGGCGATCCCGCTCATCCGCTGCCAACGCAGGTAGGAACCACTACGACGGCCGCACCTTCCTCTATTTTGCGTCCATTGCCGGATGGTCATAGCCTTCTCGCCCTGGCGCCGCCGAATGTGAGCACAATTACGGCATCCATCCAGGGCTCGCCCAGTCCTCCGCAGATTGTCGGATGCCCTGTGCCATATACCCTCAGTTTTCCGCCACCCGGGGACACATTTGGAACGGGCTTTACCGGAACTGGCTTTCTCAGCAATAGCAGCGCCGTGAGTGCCCCAACTGACCTTGGCCAAGGCGCATTCACGCCCATCGCCGTGCTCGTTTCGAGCGACGGGCAAAAGGCATTCATTCTCGCAGCTAATGTTCTTAACGTAATCGTCTATGACATCCCCGGCCAGTCCACGTCGTCGCTGCCGCTGGTCGGCAACGCCGCCCCAATCGCCGGTTCGCTTGCTTCCGATGGTCAAACTCTTTATGTCACTACCGCTGACAACAAGCTCCACGTCGTGAACCTGGTTGCGGGAGGCGACCTGGAGCAACTAGCCCTGCCATCCGCTAATTTGTGCGTGCTGAGTACCGGTGGGTCAGTGAGCACTTGCCAGCCCGATCTGCTGGCAGTGAGACCCTAGGCAGATTGCAGATTGAAGCTAGCCCGAATCATTCACTACAACATCAAGAACGTGAAGTGGAATGGTGCTGTACCCCACTCGTTAATTATCAATTATCGCGCGCTCCCGATCGTGTATCGCGGAGAACCGAGCAACTGGGCACTAGATACTTGTCTTCTCCAACTCCTTAGCTACGCTATCCAGCACGCCATTGATAAACTGCACCGCCTCAGGACTGGAGAACTTGCGCGCAATCTCCAGCGCTTCATTGATCACTACTGGTTTAGGCGTTTTGGGGTAGCCAATAAATTCAGCAACACTTCCTCGTAACAGGTTGCGATCGACGGCCGCCATTCGTTCCATGCGCCAGTGTTCCGCGTGCTTTTCGATGAGCTTATCAATCTCTTCCGAACGAGTCGTCGCAACCCGGAATAGATCATCGGCGAAACCTCGTGACTCGTCGTCGACCGTCCCGCGCTCGGCCCAGAACGTACGCCGCACCTGGTCGAAATTCTGCTTCCCCATGTCTGCCTGGAAAAGCATCTGCAACAATAGCTCGCGCGATTTACGTCGGGTACCCATGCAAATAGTCGTCCGTCTTCGGTCGTCGGTCCTCAGGCTGTGGTCTCCGGCTCTTAGCCGTCAACCTAGGAGCGAAGCAAGTCAAGTTTACAGGAGGCGAGATAGAAGAAAAGAGCGATAATCCCATGGGCTGCAAGTGATACAGATACAAAATCAGCTAGCGACGTTTTTTGCGTAAACTCTTCCTGAGACCTGAGACCTGAGACCTGAGACTCCTTTTGGTTCGCGCTGGACTCGTGCCCTTTCCAGGAGCATTCTTGCCGACGACCGAGGACCGACGACCGACGACTGCTTGTTTCAGATTCGCCATTTCTACAGCTGCGAGTGCTGTTTCAAACCCCTTGTTACCCATTTTCAAACCAGCGCGATCGATCGCCTGCTCCAGCGTGTCGCAGGTCAAAACACCAAAGGCGTGAGGGACTCCTGTCTCTTGCGCGGACTGGCCAATACCACGCGTTACCTCGTTGACGATGACGTCGTAGTGAGCCGTGTCACCGCGCAGCAGACAACCAAGGCAGATGATCGCGTCGTATTTGCCAGTCTCAGCGAGCGTGCGGGCAGCAGAGGGAATTTCAAAGGAACCGGGTACCCGGACTAAAGATATGTTTTCTTTGTCGACTCCGGAGCGCAGCAAACCGTCGTAGGCACTTTGAAACAATCGCTCAGTGATAAAGGCATTGAATCGCGAGAGAACAATGGCGAATCTCTTTCCCGCGCCGTTAAGGTTACCTTCAATAGCAGCAGTAGCAGGATCAGGAGGTACTTCAATCTTCAATCTGCTCTTTTTTGCGTTGATATCCACCTCCCGTCCTGGATCGCGGGCGCCCGCCGTTCTGGCTACTTCCCGTTGAATTGCGCCTGGCGCTTCTCCAGGAACGCCGTAGTGCCTTCCTTCTTATCTTCTGTCGCACACGACACCGCGAACAGTGTGGCTTCAAGGAAGAGACCTTCGGCTAGCGTCATCTCCATGCCTTTATTCACTGCTTCCATGGCGTATTGAACCGCGAGAGGCGCATTGGCGATGATGTTCTGCGCAATCGCTTCAGCGCGAGGAATGAGTTCAGCAGCCGCAACCACTTCGTTCACCAATCCGATGCGATGTGCTTCCTGCGCCGTCATCATCTCACCTGCCAACACCATTTGCATGGCGATTCCCTTCCCCACAAGGCGGGGAAGGCGCTGGGTGCCGCCATATCCGGGAATAATTCCGAGCTTCACCTCGGGCTGACCAAGCTTTGCGTTGTCGCTCGCCAATCGCATGGTGCACGCCATCGCGATCTCGCATCCACCCCCGAGCGCAAATCCATTGATGCAGGCGATCACAGGCTTTCCGAGATTCTCGATCAGGTTCAACACCGACTGCCCACGATGTGTGTACTCTTTGCCCGACACGGCATCGTGCTTGGCCAACTCGCCAATGTCGGCGCCAGCAATAAACGCCTTCTCACCCGATCCGGTGAAGATCACGACCCGCACTTCGGAATCGCTCTTGATATCGTGAAACGCCGCCCGCAGCTCCTCCATCGTCGCCATGTTGAGCGCATTAAGAACCTTGGGACGGTTAACAGTTACGTATGCAATCGCGTGCTTCTTCTCAACAAGAATATTTTCGAAGTTCATAAGTCCATTTTTAACCACGGAGACACAGAGCAAACGGAATTTCTCAATCTTGTTCTCCGTATCTCTGAAGCAAAACCAGACCGCGTCATCCGCAAAAATCAGGAGCCCGCGTTTTGCTCAGCAGATTCCCGTCGCAGAACCGATCGGAGTGGCAGGCGGCAGGCTCGGCTTTCGCCAGTAATTTCTGCGCACACTTGGCAACAACAGGATCGCAACCGGGAGCACCGACACTGCAAAAACTGCCAGAAGGCTCCCGTCGAGGTTCGCCCAGCCGTCGTCGATCATGCTGTACAGCAGTAGACTTGCCCAGCCGAAATCCACGAGAAACGCCAACCACCAGCCCCACAAGTTTTCTCCCCAAAGGCCAAATGCCGCAACCAGTAAAACGATGCCAGGGACAAACAACACACCAGCGGCAATCTTAAGTCCGTGAATCGTCTCGCCAGCATCGGGTGCACGGCTGATCTCGGCACTGAACGTCAACGCATAAAGATAAACGGCGACACCCAGGCACAACACGGCCTGCAAAGCCTGGACAACAGTCGCACCCTTAGGCCAATGAGACTGTTTCATATCGACCTCCACACGGCAGTAACTAATACTTTCTTTCCTCCGTGTCTCCGTGCCTCCGGGTCAAAATAGCCGTTCGCGTTCAGAATTTTCCCGGTACCGGATTATTCGGATCGGCGTAATCGTAAAAACCCTTCCCCGACTTCCTCCCGTGCCACCCTGCCATTACCAGCCGCTTTAGCAGCGGTGGCGACGCGAACCTCCGTTCCTTGAACTCGTCGTACATTACGTGTGTGATGTAGTAGGTCGTATCTAGTCCGACAAAATCTAGCAGCGTAAAGGGCCCCATCGGGTACCCGCAACCGAGCTTCATGGCATTGTCTATGTCGGGAATCGAGCCAACACCTTCTTCATAAGCCCTTATCGCATCGAGAAGATACGGCACCAGCAAACGGTTGACGATGAAACCGGTCTTATCGCTCGTGCGCACAGGCACTTTGCCCAGCCTCTTGGAAAATTCATACGCGGTTTGAAAAACGTCATCGGCTGTCGCGATCGTCTTAACGACCTCCACCAATTTCATCAGCGGCACAGGATTAAAGAAGTGGAGTCCGATAAACCGTTCGGGCCGCTTGGTCGCGGAGAGCAGCTCAGTCACCGAGATCGATGACGTATTCGTTGCAAAGATCGCATCTTTCTTCACGATGTCGTCGATCGAGCTATACGTCTTCTTTTTCTCGGGGACATTCTCGATGATGGCCTCAATGATGATGTCGCAATTGGCGAGGTCCTGCTTGTTAGTCGTACCTTTCAGACGCCCAAGAATTTCCTGCTTCTGCTGCGCCGTGATGCCGCCTTTGTCTGGCGGCCGCTCGGTAAATTTCGCCAAAGACTTCTCAATGCCGGAGAACCCTTTGTCGAGAAACTTCTGCTCGACTTCCAGCACGGTAACATCGAATCCCGCGGTCGCTGCCACCTGTGCGATCCCCGACCCCATCAACCCGCAGCCCAGCACGCCAACTTTCTTTATGTTCATAATCCTGAGTCCCGATCGATTAGTGGAGTGCCCATTCAGTTTATTGTCATTCCGAGCCGCCCGCACATCGTGATCTGAAATCTGCAATCTAACTCAAGTTCTCTACGATCACGGCTATTCCCTGCCCGCCGCCGATACATGCTGTTGCGAGGCCGTATTTCTTCTTACGTCGCCTCAACTCGTACAACAAGGTGATGATCAACCTCGTGCCCGTGGCACCCAGCGGATGTCCTAGCGCAATAGCCCCTCCGTTCACATTCACCTTCTCACGATCCAATCCGAGTTCTTTCTCCACGGCGAGATACTGCGCTGCAAAAGCTTCATTGACTTCGATTAAATCAACGTAGTCGAGCGTGAGCCCTGCCCTTTGCAAGGCGATCTTAGTAGCGGGAACAGGACCTCGCCCCATGAGCTTGGGTTCAACCCCTGCAACGCCCCAACCCACCAGTCTGCCCATCGGCTGTAGGTTCCGTTTCTGGGCGTTATCCAACGACATCATGACCACGGCCGCGCCACCATCTACGATTCCGCTGGCATTGCCTGCAGTGACCGTTCCGTTCTTGCCGAACGCGGGCTTCAGCTTGGCCAATCCGTCCATAGTGGTTTGGGGACGACGGTGATCGTCTTCCCTGAACATCTCCCCTGTCGCTTCCCCCCGGCGATCTTTCAGCGGGACCGGCACAAGTTCCTCTTGCAACCGACCCGCCTTGTACGCGACCTCAGCACACCTTTGCGAGCGCAGTGCGAATTCATCCTGCATCTGGCGCGTAATACCCTGCTGTTCTCCATAAAGTTCGGCCGTGTTCGCCATGTAGAGGCCGCAGTAGGTATCAAGCAGGGCGACCATCAATGAGTCTTCGAGCTTGCCTTCACCCAAGCCAAATCCCCAGCGCGCGCCACGTATGACATGCGGCGCCTGCGACATCGACTCCATGCCGCCTGCCAGCACTACGTTCGCCTCACCCAATTGAATCATCTGAGCAGCGCTCACAATGGCCTGCATACCTGATCCGCACAGCCGGTTCACCGTAAGAGCCGGCGTTTCGATCGGTAGCCCGGCTTTTAACGCGACGTGCCGTGCCCCATAGAGGGCATCGCCCGAAGTCTGTTGTGCGTTCCCAAATACGGCGTGATCGAATTCTTTCGCATCCACTCCCGCGCGTTCCATGGCACTTTTGCTGGCCACCGCCGCCAAGTCCTGCGCCGTGAAATCGCGCAGCTTCCCGCCGTATCGACCCATGGGCGTACGCGCCCCGTTGATAATTGCGATGTCACCCGGTTTCAGCATTAGATTCCCTGCTCAGAAAAGTTCAGTTATGAAAGCCAAACTTTTCAGTGTACCAGCGCGAATAGAACCGACTCAAACTATGAGCCCGGGCGGTTGCATTTCAGATCGCAGATTTCAGATTGGAGATTTGTAGCCGTTGTCAGATTTCAGGATTTACGATTGACAAATTTAGGAATTGACCATTCAAAAGCAAACGGAGAGCGAGCCGAGATTCCCGATTCGCGACGCGACAATCAAGCCGCAATCAGAAATCAATCAGCAATTCAATCGTCCTTCGAACTTCCTCAAGCGTAAATTTTCTTACGCCACGGCTGCCGACGCGATGGGGGCGGGCAGAGCAACCACTTTGTTCCCAGCAGCTACGGCTGCCTCCAGTGCCTGTTCCACACGGTTGATTACTTCCGTCACAATATCCACCGGATCAAAATGCTGGCGCGTCACACATTGGGCCAAGCCCGCAGCGAACGTCACCGGCGTGTCTTTTCCGGGCAACTTAGTTTCGTCTAGCAACTTGCGCAGCTTCTCGACAGCTAGCAGCGCATCCTTTTCGCTGGTCTCGCCCAACACCACCGCGACGGTGGTCTTGTCATAGCGAAATGCTAGGTCGTTCTGCCGGACGTTCGATGAAATTGTTTTGCCAACCTGCTGCATCAACGTTTCCAGCCCCTCTTCTCCTATTTCTCTTGCCAGCTGGGAACGTTTACCAAACTTCATCAGCATCAGTGTCACAGGTGTAGCCTGCTGTAGAGCACGCCGGATTTCGGCTTGTAGAAGATCCAGATACGAGGCTCGATTCAGCAGGCCCGATCCTTCGTCCGTCACTGATAGATTTTTGACTAAACGCCGCAGTCCTGCGTTGTTGAGCGCAATTGTGATCTGTTCCCCAATCGTTTTCAGCACCACTAGATCGCTCGCATTCCAGCTCCGGGTCTTGCTTTGCATTAACATCAGCACGCCCACGTGGTCCTGCCCATCGCTTAAAGGAAGGGCCAGGATCGAGCTGATCGCCAGGTCAGAAACAACACCCCTCACCGGCTGAAGCTCCGTAGCCGTCAGCGTGTCCGGAATGGCTACTGACCCGCGATTCATCGCCAAGTCATGCAGGACTGACACGAGCTTAGCGATAGCACCAGCGTCAACGGTCTTGATTCCTTCTTCGCAGTACTCTTGTACCGCGCTGGGTGGTAAGCCCGGCTTGCGCATTGCTGCCACGCAGCGGGTTACATTCCAGTGCACTCCAATCTCGTTAACTGCGGTGAGCAATACAGTATTTGCCGTGCTCTGCTTGTAGAGTTTGCGCGTGATGTCAGCCACCCTTGTCAGGCTGGTGACATCGCTTTCGTCTGACCGCTGCACTGTTGCTGCTGGAGGAGTCGCAAGGGAAGGCGGAGGCAATTCCACGGGCAACACCGGCGCAGATCCCGAATACTTCGGCGTCATACCGGCGGCCATGTAAAGCCGCTGCAAATCCTCGTTTCGCTCCTCTTCACGCGGGAACAACTCCTGAATCCGTTGCAGGCGCTCCACTGCCTTCGTGCGCATGCCATACTGGACCAGGATTTCTGCCTGCAACATCAAATCTTGCAAGGCAGCTGTTCCGAGCGTCGCCTGTTCCGCTCGCGCGCGCTGCGATTCTGTTTCTTTCGTAGCGCTGCTGAAGCGCGACGCGATCACCTGATAGCGGTTCTCGTCGATCTTCCCTTTCAAGATCTCCAGCCGCTGTTTGTGTCCCGGCTCATAGGGATCGACTTCCGCTGCTCGGTCCAGGCACTCACCCGCTTTCTGAAAGTTGCCCATACTGCAGTAGACTTCGAAAAGCTTCAGCAGCGTCTGCGAATAGTCCGCTTCCTTGTTCGAGGAATTGAAAAGCTCGCTGAGGAATTCCAGCACCTCCGGGGACGCACGATGCTTGTCGGCAATCTCTTGCATCTGCGTGACGAACGCTTTGCGCTCTCCCCGCTTACGCTGGACCTGCTCCAGTTTGCGCGCCAGAGCTACCGCCTCTGTGTCCAGCTGCGCGTCAATCATGTTGCCGATCAGATCCAGCACCTGCTGAATCCGCACGGGATGCTGTTCAAACAATTGCCAAACGATCGGTTCGGCATCGACCAAACGATTCGCGACGAGGAGCGCTTTCGCGTAAGCCTCACGCAGCTCCTGGGGAGCGTTTCCGGCGTGGATTTGCGGTTCCAGAACAAAAATGGCGGCTCCCACCTGTCCGTCATTGAGAAGATTCCGTCCAAATGCCAGGACAATGCGTGGATCGGAAGAATCCTCCGCGTAAGCGCGCTCGTACCACTCGGCTGCGCTCGTGCCGTCCGCCTCGCGAATCTCGGCTATGCGCACATAGGCCGCGGCCGCACCCTTGCCATCTTTCAGCCGTGAGCACAGATCGCCCAACTTCAACAGGTTCTTGTCATTTGGATCCAGCTCTACCAGGCGCTTGAGTACCGCCAGCGACTCGTGCTTCTTCCCCTGCTTATTCAGATCCGCGAGAACCGATTCGTAAGTCTCCTGTGCCAACTTCTTGTTGGACTGCTCCACCAGCTTGGCGAAACCCAGTTTTTGTTCCGTGCTGGGATTCACCAATCGAGCTAGTCTTTTGTAAGTTAAGCTGGCGCGGCTCACATCCGCTGCTCCCAGCTGCCGCTCAAATAACTGGCCCAATAAACGTACCGCATCAGAAGTCCGGCTCAACGAGACGCAGAGGTCCGCCGCCATCTGCCGCACACTGTCATTTTCGGAGTCTGCGTCCAAAACGGCGAGGAACTCGGTCAGCGCGTCGCCAGTCTTGCCCTTCTGCAGATACTTCTCCGCGCGCTCGACCCGCTTGCTGATTTCGGCTCGATCCGGTCGATTGACTAGGTCAGACATGGGTACTTGCTGGCAAACACTGCCCCAAGCTCGAATTCTAGGGTGGCTCCACCTCACCAGCAACGAACTATGGCGAGGACCCGTTACGAAGGTCACAGTAACCTCACAAGTCTTTGAAAAACAGAACCGTTCTGGTATAAGCGCCAGGTGTCTACGACTGCCGAACTGACTTCAGAACAGGGCCTGCACCACCAACTCAGCGCCGGCCAGATGACCATGGTTGCAGTCGGGGGATCAATCGGAACAGGCCTTTTTCTGGGTTCTGCAGCAGCCATTGGGCTGGCTGGTCCTGCCGTCATCCTCAGTTTTGTTTTCGCCGCTGCGATCAATTTTCTTGTGGCTATGGCCCTAGGAGAGCTAGCCAGCAGTCACCCCGCCGCGGGTTCTTTCGGCCTCTACGGCGATCTATACCTTAATCACTGGGCTGGGTTTCTGTCCCGCGCAGGTTATTGGGCTGCCCTGTCCGTTTCGATTGGTGGCGAGTTGATCGCCTCCGCCACTTACATGGCCTACTGGTTCCCGCATGTGCCCGCCCTGGTTTGGGTCGTGATCTTTTCCGGCTTCCTTCTGCTCGTGAATTTCTGGGACGTTGGTCATTATGGTCGTTTCGAGTTCTGGTTCGCCATGATCAAGGTAGTAACGATCGCAGCTTTCGCTGTGCTTGGAGCAGCCCTGCTTCTCACCGGACGTACAGAGGCGCAATACACTGGCAACGGCGGATTCTTTCCTCTCGGCCTGTCCGCTCCCGTCCTGGCAATGACATTTGC
>Ga0126384_10002765_pt1 | contig 10652 bp, 12 predicted proteins | sample PanSoiMetPlot_36_FD_92543 | JGI IMG/M metagenome (GOLD analysis project Ga0126384, IMG submission 92543) | Tropical forest soil microbial communities from Panama - MetaG Plot_36 | ecosystem: Environmental > Terrestrial > Soil > Tropical forest > Bulk soil | place: Panama | collected 2016-02-17 | reverse complement strand
TGATCAGCAGCCATTCCTGAGTGCTGTCCACATTTCCCTGCCAGCGATAAATCGACTCTACCGCCGGGACAATATTGACGCACGCGGCAAGACCTCGCTCGACTAGTGAGCGGCCAATCGCGCGTGCCTCGTCTTGCGAACCGGCGGTTGTTAGTACGATTCTCTTCTCAGTCATATAAAATCCGGCTCCGGGCTCCTGCCTCTACGATTTTCGGCGCAACTCGACCAATCAGTGACTTGGTTGTTGGTTTCGTACTCCGAGCTCATGGCATCCAAGCACTGCACGACAAAATGCACCAGTTTCGGATGAGGCTGCGAACTTCCTGATCGGGGTGCTGAATTGCGAGACAGATTATGCCGACCCAGATCAAGTTTGGCTCTTCGGGATGGCGAGCTGTGATGGCGGACGAGTTCACGTTCGCAAACGTGCGGCGGGCTGTGAACGGAATTGCGCGCTACGTAGCCTCTCAAAAGCCTTCTGGCGCATGTGTTATCGTCGGTCGCGATCCTCGTTTTCTCGGAGAGACGTTTTGCACGATGGCTTCCGACATTTTGGCTAGCTACGGCGTCACACCTCTCGTCATATCTGAGCCAGCGCCGACACCAGCTCTTGCCTACGCCGTTATCAAAGAGCGTGCCGATGGGGCAATTAATTTTACGGCTTCGCATAGTCCTGCTGAGTACAACGGTATCAAGTTTTCGACTTCGGATGGCGGGCCTGCGCTGCCCGAGGTAACCAAGAGAATCGAGGCGGAAATCTTGGCCTACGATTCAGCCGCACAAACGACGAGTTCGCTAGCGAAGGCACCAAGCCATTCCTTAGATCCGCGTCCGGCGTACATGGACCGGCTCAAAGAAGTGATTGATTTCTCTGCCATCAAGAAGTCGGGGCTGCGGGTAGTCTACGACCCCTTGTGGGGCGCAGCTCGAGGCTATCTCGATTCGTTACTCCGGGATGCTGGCGTTGAGGTCAGCACCGTACATGACGCACGCGATGTTCTGTTCGGCGGGCACGCACCAGAGCCTGATGATCATCGGCTGCAGGCGTTACGAGAGAAGATGCGTCTCACCCAGGCTCACATCGGTATCGCGACAGACGGAGATGCCGACCGCTTTGGTATTGTTGATCAGGACAGAACGTTTGTTCAGCCAAACTACATTATTGCGCTGCTATTCGACTATTTGGTGGAAAGCCGCGGATGGAAAAACGGCGTTGGCAAGTCAGTAGCCACTACAAACCTGATTAACGCCCTCCCGGAGCGCCACCGGGTGGAATTGCATGAGACGCCCATCGGCTTTAAATACATCGGAGAACTAATTAAGCAAGATAAGATCGCCATCGGCGGCGAACAGAGCGCTGGACTCTCGATTCGTCATCATGTACCAGAAAAAGACGGGGTGCTCGCCGGGCTTTTGTGCTGCGAAATGGTGGCCTGTCGCGGCAAAACGTTAGGCGAACAATTAGAGCAGCTATTTGCCGAAGTTGGTTCCTTCTACCCTCGTCGCCAGAACTTCCGCTTGACGCAGGAAGCAAAGGAGAAGTCCACTGGAAAGTTGCGTTCGGATCGCGGGACGGAAGGTCAGCGACGTGGTTCGCAAGGACGGGTTGAAGCTGGTATTCGATGACGGCTCGTGGGTGTGCTACCGATTATCGGGAACCGAACCCGTAGTGCGTGTTTACGCAGAAGCACGCAGTCAAAATGGGTTGGAAGAGTTGATCGCGGCGGCTAAGCAATGGATTTTCGACTAGACAAACGCAGCAAGACTCGGGGGCTGCCCAACCCACAGGACGGACTGCGGGCAGTCGTCGAGCGTGCCCCTGCTGCCGAAGAGGCTCTAAACCGCCTGCTAGTGAGATTTCAGCCTGTCTGGACCGTGATCTTTACCCTGCGCCGGCGAATCGCGACCGGTGGGATACTGGTGCTCACTGCGTGGTTGTTCCTGCACATCGTGTTTGGCGCTAACGGGATGGTAGTGTACAAACAGAAGCGCGCCCAGATTGATGATTTGCAGAAACAGGTAAACTCCTTACAACAGGAAAACCAGAGCTACAGCGAGCAGATCAAGAGTTTGAAGACTGATCCAAAGGCTATCGAGAAGGAAGCACGTGAAGCGCTGCACTACACTCGCCCTGGCGAGGTGGTCTATGTTGCTCCCCCGCCCATCAGCCCGACTAAGCCCGCGGCAAACTCAGCCAAGAAATGACAACGGTTCGTACGTTGGCCACCGAACGGGTTTGCCTTCGGATTGTGGTATATTTTGTCCCGCTCTGCACCACCCCGGAGGATGTGGTGTAACCCCAAATGGGGTTGCGAACTCTAGATATTGCCTCTTTCCATCAAAGGAGCAACTGAGGAAGATCCAACAATCATCGCGGCCCGATCCGCGAAATCGAGGAGATGACATCGCTATGAAGAAGCTTGTTCTGCTATTTGCTGCGCTGTGTCTGATGCTGGTGTGCGCGTCTGCCCTTTGGGCTGCGGATGATACCGTGAGCGGCTGGGTTAGCGACATAAAGTGCGGGGCCAAGGGTACGAGCGAAAAACACGCCGATTGTGCCAAGAAATGCATGGCGGCTGGCGCAAAGATGGCGCTGGTTACTGACAGCGACAAGAAAGTGTTGACCATCGAGAATCCGGATGCTCTCGCTGGCCACGAGGGTCATCACGTGTCGGTCAAAGGCGCGGTCTCGGGCGACTCGATCAAGGTAGATCAGGGAAGCGTGAAGATGATCGCGGCCAATTCCGACAGCAAAGGCGACGGCATGGAAGACATGCACAAGTAAGTTTTGCTGGAAGCTCAAAGGCGGCCTTCGGGCCGCCTTTTGCATTTCGAAACGTGACGAGCCCGCGGCAGGGCGCATGACCTGAGGTGAACCTACCGCACAACGCCTTCTAAGGGTGAACTGGCAGTAGCGTAAAGCTTCTTCTGCATACGGCCCGCCAAGTAGGCCTGCCGTCCGGCCCATACCGCATGCTGCATAGCTTCCGCCATTAGCACCGGATCTTGCGCATTGGCAATGCCTGTGTTCATCAACACCGCATCGGCACCGAGTTCCATGGCTATCGTGGCATCGGAAGCGGTGCCCACGCCTGCATCCACAATCAGGGGCACACTGGTGATGACTTCGCGCAAGATGCGAATGTTAGCGGCATTCTGAATCCCGAGCCCGCTTCCGATTGGCGCACCCAAAGGCATGACGGCTGCGGCTCCAGCATCAAGAAGTCTCTTGGCAAACACCACATCGTCTGACGTATAGGGCAACACTGTGAAGCCTTCCTTCACTAGGACGCGAGTCGCTTCGAGCGTGGCCTGCACGTCAGGGTACAGTGTTGCCTGATCACCAATCACTTCGAGCTTCACCCAATCGGAGATCCCCACTTCGCGTCCCAAACGGGCGGCCCGGATCGCCTCCTCGGCCGTGTAACAACCGGCCGTATTGGGAAGCAAAAAGTATTTCTTGGGATCGATGTAGTCGAGCAACGATTCCTTGCTGCGATCGAGATTCACCCGCCGCACTGCGACTGTGACCATGTCCGCGCCGCTGGCTTCAAGGGCACGCGCAGTCTCCTGAAAGGACTTATATTTGCCGGTGCCCACAATCAATCGCGATCGGAACTGCTTGCCAGCAATAGTAAGGGGGTCCATGAGGCTATTGTAATGAAATCAAGCCATCGATGTTGCTGTAAGAGGGCTCGTCGGCAATTTTGTCGAATTTCCCGCTGTCCGCGAGTGATGGCGGGAGTCTAAGGCTAATGTCGCTGAACACCAAGGTATGTGGTCAAAACGATGCCGCAAAGCAAAGAATGAGAAGATTTCCCTTCCGTAACAACCTATTTAGGAGGAGCGAATCAGCATGAGGCGAGCGCTTGTTTTCTTACTTCTCTCAGTTTCAGTTCTCACCTGGGCGCAGGACAAGAAGCCTGGTGACTTGAAGGGCGTCCTGCTGGAGCAACTACGCACGACGCACAATGAGAAAGACTGGTTTGTACCTGCCAACGTGGCAGTCGAGGGGTTGACCGCAGAACAGGCCGGTTGGAAAGACGCCAGCGGTAACCATTCCGTAGGCCAACTCGCCAACCATCTCATCTTTTGGAACCTGCAATCTCTGGCAAAGTTTAAGGGCGAGCAGCCAGAAAAATTCAGCGGCAACAACGATGAGACTTTCAATAACTTCGATACCAAGAAGTGGAATGAGACCGTCCAGCAGCTGGACAGGGTGATGACGGAATGGGAGAAGGCTGTCGAGTCTGCAGACCAGAAAAAATTGGAGGCTTGGGCGTCGACCATCGCGCATATCGGAGCCCACAATGCCTATCACATCGGACAGATTGTTTATGTGCGGAAGGAACAGGGGACCTGGAATCCGGAGAAAGGTGTGAAATAAAAGATCGAGGACAGTTAGGCAACGGGGCTTGGCCGTCGGCTGGAGCCCATTGTCAGAGAATGGCAGCCATGTTCAGAAGGCCTTCCGGGGCACGATGTCGTTATCATTGATGAAGAACTGGGCTGAGCACTTTTCCGAGCCGCAGATCACCGGCAGCAGGCCCGCAATTTGTTTTCTGGTGATCAGTCCCAAGGTTCCACATGAGGGACAGGACAGCACCGCCCAGTACGGATCGTCCTGCTCGCCCACTTGGCCGGCGTTTTCCAACACAAAAATCGTGCCCGGTTCCATGTACTCCGGAATCCATTCGCTCAAAACATTCAGTTCACCGACCATGTCGCCTCCCCCCAGCACCCAAAGTCGATCTATGAAGCCGCTTTTCTACGCCGTTCGAATGACAAGGAACCGTTGCACTTCTTGGCGCTGCGAATGTCGAACCGAATCTGGCGAACCGTATCACTTAAGCAAATCGCCAACATGGGCTGGCGCGCATTCTTGAGAATGTCCAGAATCTGCCTTGCCGAGGTTTCGAGGTAGATCGTTTCGCCGTCGGTCAGCAAGTGATATTCGGAGGCACCGCTCACCGCTTCAGCCAGGCGTCGGCCAAACTCTTTTTGCAGAAAGCGGATCACTTTGCGAACACGCTGCAAGGGGAATCCACGCCTGCGCAGATCGCAGATCACAGCGATCTCGGTGAGGTCTTCCATAGAGTAGATGCGACGATGTCCCTCGCGAGCCGGAACCACGATGTGACGCTCGTCCCACCACTGCAGTTGGCGCGGGCTTATCCCAGTCAACGCGACAACCTCGCTACTGGTGAACCGTGTCTGCATGCCGTTCAAAACAGAAAGCCAGGAAAATGTTTGAAACATTCTAGGCTTGGTCTGTTCCATGTCAAGAAAAGATTCCGCTGAGTAAGGGGTGACTAGAGTTATTCATCCGGCAAGGAGTGTGGCGGGAAGAGTGCGCAAAGACGAAGAACGGTACAGTTATCTCTGACCGCCGCCTACGAAATGGACTATCTCAAGCCGGTCGCCGTCGGCGAGACTGATCTGTGCCCAGTGATCGCGAGGAACGATCTCGAGATTGAGCTCAACTGCCACTCGGTCAGCCTTCAACCCCATTTGCGAAATGAGAGCGGCGAGGGTGGGCGGGCCCTCGTATGTCTTGGGCTCTCCATTGATCTGTAGCTTCACCGACAAATTGTCGCAAGAGAAAGATGTTTTCGGCAATTGAGTACGGAAAGAGTAGGTTCTTCGACCTGCGTGAGACGCTTCGCAAGCGAATCCCAGGGATGCTCCTGAAAAAGGGAGTTATGCTTCCACGCGCTTCAGCCGAAACTTGCGCGTGGTAGTGCGACCGTTGTACTCCGCCTGGACCAGCACCGAGGAGTCTTCCAGGGCTGACTCTTGCAGTTCGAGCTTGATCTCGCCCGTACCAGTCGCGTCACTCACCGCTTGGGAGTACATGGGCTCAGACTCCGGACGTCCAAAACGACACACGAGCTTTGCTCCTGAGGCTGGCGTTCCCGCTTCGGTCACACGCAATTTCAGCAGGAGGCCGCCATTAGCGTGGACAGAATCGGCGTTCACCCACTGGAGTTCGAGTTCTTTGACCGCGGCAAGAGTTTCCGGCGTTTCTCGCTTGTCGAAAACGGCATCGACTCGACCGTCGCGGATGGCATCGAGCACATAACGATGCTGGTCGCGCAACAATCCTTCTTTCTGCTTATCGGTGAAGAAGGGATCGTCGGCTCTCTCGGCCCACGAAGTAGCCCGTTTCCCGATGCAACGGCCACGCACAAAGACCTGCGTCTGGAACAGAAACTCGTTTAAACGAGCCTCACTTTGCACGTGATAAATCGTGTCACCGTGCTTCACGTCGGTGTTAAAACCAAAAACCATCGGATCCTTTTTTCTGATCGTAGACCAAATCTGGCGGATACCCACAATCACTCCAGCGACTCCGCCCGCGTCGCTTGACACTGAACGGATGCGAACAATAATCTAGAACATCTAGCGTTGTCTCTGAGCGCGAATTATATATAGCTCTTCTATGCCGGACAATTATTTCGCCCGTTATTTGCCGTTACTGATTCATTTCCTGGTGGCTTGTCTGCTGGCGGGCGCTATTGTGACGCTTTCCTGGATTATTGGCTACCGGAAACCCACTCGTGCCAAGCTTTCTCCCTACGAATGCGGCGTGACACCCCAGGGCGATGCGCGCGAGCGTTTTTCCGTGAAGTTCTACCTGGTGGCGATGATTTTCATCGTGTTCGATGTTGAAGCAATCTTTCTCTATCCTTGGGCGGTTATTCTACGCGAGCTGAAGATGTTCGGATTTTGGGAGATGCTGGTCTATATTGGCATCGTCCTGGTGGGCTTCTTCTACATTTGGAAGAAGGGTGTGCTCGACTGGGGTCCGACCCCTGTTCGCTCCAAGGGTGGGATTTAGATGCCGCTCGCACCCGCCAATACTCAGATTGAGCCGCTCAAAGATAATCCTGCACTCGCCCGTATTCTGTCCTGGAACCCTTCTGCCGTCGAGGCGGTCAAGTTTGATCGCGACGAACTCAGCATCTACATCGATCGGTCCCACATACGCGAGGTTTGCGCCCTGCTGCGCGATGACTCCCGTTGCCCTTTCAATTACCTCGCCGATGTGACCTGCGTCGACTGGTACCCGACAGAACCTCGCTTCGAAGTCATCTATCACCTACTGTCGATCCAGGGTAAGGAACGTGTTCGCCTCAAGGTTCGAGTCGATGGCAGCAGTCCTGCTGTCGAATCCGTTGTTTCCGTTTGGCCCGCGGCAAATCTGTTCGAGCGCGAAGTGTTTGACCTTTTTGGCATCCGTTTCACGGGTCATCCGTACCTGCGCCGCATCCAAATGCCAGAGGATTGGGAAGGCTATCCCCTGCGCAAAGATTATCCGGTGGAGGGCTACCGCTGAGTTATGGCCCACATGACACCCACGCCCGTCATGGATGCCTCTCAGGATCGCACCATGATCCTGAACATGGGCCCGCAACACCCCTCGACGCACGGGGTCCTGCGTCTGTTGTTGGAGATTGATGGCGAGACCGTCGTCCGCATCATGCCTGACTTGGGTTACCTGCATACCGGGATCGAGAAGACGTGCGAGGCCAAGTTCTACCAACAAGTAGTGCCACTTACCGATCGCATCGATTACCTCTGCCCGCTTACGAACAATCTCTGTTACGTCCTCGCGGTGGAGAAATTACTTCGACTTGAGATCCCGCCGCGCGCGCAGTGGCTGCGGGTAATGCTCAACGAACTGACCCGCATCAATTCGCACCTGGTCTGGCTGGGCACCCACGCCATGGACATCGGCGCCATGACCGTCTTTTTGTACTGCTTCCGCGAGCGAGAAGACGTCCTGCGGTTATTCGAGATGGTCAGCGGCCAGCGCATGATGACGTCCTATTTCCGTGTGGGCGGGATCGCGCTGGAGCCCCCGATCGGATTCTTGGACAAGGTCAAGGAGTTTGCCGACCGCTTCCCCGCCAGAGTCGACGAATATGAGAACTTGCTGACTTCCAATCCGATCTGGACGATGCGTACCAAGGGTGTAGCTACTATTACAGCGGAGGACGCAATTGCCCTTGGGGCCAGCGGGCCGACCCTCCGTGGCAGCGGAGTGGACTGGGACCTGCGCCGCGATATGCCGTATTCCAGCTACGAAAAGTTTCAGTTCAAAGTACCGGTAGCAACCGAGGGCGACGTCTTCGCACGTTATATGTGCCGTGTCCAGGAACTGCGGGAGTCGAACTCCATCGTCAAGCAGGCGTTGGATGGAATGCCGGAGGGTCCGATCAAAGCAGATGCGCCGAAAGTCGTGCTGCCGGACCGTGAAAAGATGAAGACGGAGATGGAAGCCCTCATCTACCACTTCAAGATCATCACGGAAGGCTTTGCGGTACCGGCAGGCGAGGTCTATCAAGCGGTCGAGTCTCCGCGCGGGGAAATGGGCTATTACGTGGTGAGCGACGGCACTGCCAAACCGTATCGCGTGCACATGCGCTCGGCCTGTCTGGCGAATTTGCAAGCGCTGCCGAAGATGTGCGAAGGAAGGCTGATTGCCGACGTAGTAGCCGCGATCGGAAGCATCGACATCGTGCTCGGAGAAATCGACCGGTAGAAATTGGTAATCGGGTAATTTGTAATTTGTAATTTTGTGCCTGCGCCGCAAGAGTTGCGCGACGCACCAAGGCGTTTGCTCTAAGAGTTATTCGTCTCGATCGAGCGTTGCCTTGTACGGCAGAGGCAGAGGTTATCGGTAAGCAGCTATTACGCTGTGGAACATCGGTTGCCGCGAATTATCGTGCAGCCTGCCGAGGTGGGCCCGAGCAGAGTTCGCTGCGAGGTTGGGTATCGTGGTTGAGGCGGATGAGAGTGTCCTTTGGCTGGAGTTGCTCGAGGATGCGCGCCTAATGGCGCATGAGCGCCTCGAGTCACTGCAGTCCGAGGCTCGAGAACTCACAGCGCTTTTCACCGCATCCCAGCACACCGGTCGCGGCCGAAAGTGATCATTTTGCTCCGAATTACAAATTACAAATTGCTCAATTGCAAATTATGAGATTCTCAGACGAGTTCGAGTCACGGTTCGCCGAGATGCTCACTCATTATCCGACAAAGCGTTCGGTTCTGGTGCCTACGTTGCTGTACGCCCAAGACGAGGTTGGCTACCTGAGTGATGAAGTCGTTGCAGAACTCGCGAATCGGCTGGAGCTGACCGAGCTCGACGTCCGCAACGTAATCAGCTACTACTCGATGCTAGTCACTCACCCGCGCGGCAAATACAACGTGCAGGTCTGCACCAATATCGCATGCATGCTGCGCGGCGGAGAAGAAATTCTGACTCACTGCAAGAACCGGCTAGGGATCGAGCACAAAGGAACTACGCCCGATGGACTGTTTTCTCTTGAAGAAGTTGAGTGCATCGGCGCCTGCAGCTGGGCTGCGGCTGTCCAGGTCAACTACGACTTTCACGAGAACCTGACAATCGAGAAGATGGACGGAGTTTTAGACGAGTACAAGAGAAAAGGAACACAATAGGAAATTACGATTTACGATTGACAATTTGGTAACCTCCCGTATCGCTCTGGAAATCGTCAATCGTAAATCGTACTTCGAAAATCTTCATGGCTGACCTGGTTTCCCATCCCGACGAGATCAAGGTAGTTTCCAAGCGCTTTGGTCAAGGTGCGACGGATATTGATCGCTACCTCGCGCTCGACGGCTACAAGGCCGTGCAGAAGACGCTTGGCATGGAACCCGATGCCCTTATCAATGAGGTGAAGAACTCGGGATTGCGTGGCCGGGGCGGCGCCGGGTTCAACACCGGGATGAAGTGGTCATTCGTTCCCAAGCAGTCGCCTAAGCCGAAATACGTCCTCTGCAATGGGGACGAGAGCGAGCCTGGAACCTGCAAAGACCGGCTGATCTTCGAGCATGACCCTCATGCAGTAATTGAAGGGGTGATGATCGCCGCTCTCGCTGTGGGCTCACAAACCGGCTACATCTACATCCGCGGCGAGTACCGTTATCTCTCGGTCATCATGCAGAAGGCCTTGAAGGATGCCTACGCGCGCGGTTTTTTGGGAACGAACATCTTCGGTAGCGACCGTACTCTCGACATCTACTGGCACGGGGGTGCCGGCGCTTATGAGGTTGGTGAAGAATCGGCCTTGATGGAGTCATTGGAGGGCAAGCGCGGCATCCCGCGGATCAGGCCTCCCTTCCCCGCTGTCGTTGGCCTATGGGGCGGCCCGACCGTCATTAACAATGCCGAAACTCTCGCCAGCGTCCCTCATATTATTTTGGGCGGCGCTGATTGGTACGCGAACCTGGGCACACCCAAGAACGGCGGCACCCGGTTGTTCTGCCTGAGCGGCAATCTCGAGCGTCCCGGGGTCTACGAATTGGCCATGGGATACAACCTCAAGAAGATGATTTACGAGGTGGGCGGCGGAATTCCTAACGGCCGCAATCTCAAGGCGGTAGTGCCGGGTGGGTCGTCTACACCTGTGCTTCTACCGAGCGAAATCGATGTGCCGATGGACTTCGATGCCCTGATGAAAGCCGGATCTATGCTGGGCTCAGGTGGCGTCGTTGTGCTGGACGACACCACCTGCATGGTGAAGTTTGCCTTGAGGACGATCAAGTTTTACCAGCACGAAAGCTGCGGCTGGTGCATTCCCTGCCGCGAAGGTACCGACTGGTTGAAGAAGACCTTGACCCGT
>Ga0126384_10002762_pt1 | contig 10653 bp, 10 predicted proteins | sample PanSoiMetPlot_36_FD_92543 | JGI IMG/M metagenome (GOLD analysis project Ga0126384, IMG submission 92543) | Tropical forest soil microbial communities from Panama - MetaG Plot_36 | ecosystem: Environmental > Terrestrial > Soil > Tropical forest > Bulk soil | place: Panama | collected 2016-02-17 | reverse complement strand
TCACCCCGTTGATGACGAGAACTCCGACGGTGGGCAGCGCGAAGACGATCCCCAGCACGAAGACCAGGATCGACACGATGACGTTGTTGGTCATGATGAGGCCGGAGGCGTACGGCCGTGCGTCCGGTGGGATGTCGGTCCACAACCGGTGATGCTTGACCAGGTCCACCAGCTGGGGCCGGACGAAATGGTCGGCAAGCTGCGGTTCGGCCAGCAGGGCGGCGAAAGCCACAATGGCGGGGCCGAAGAGAAGCATGGCTGATGCTAGCAGGAAGGGGCCAGACTCGCGATAGGTCCGGGGCACGGTCTGGGCGTAGAAGCGGGCAAGCCGGGGCAGGATGGCGCCGCCTTCACGGTAGACGCGTGCGTGGCCTCTCGCGACCAGACCGTTCAGGAAGTGGGTGACGGGCTCGTCGGGCCAGTCACGCTGCGCCCTGGCGAGGTCGGCCGTCGCCCTCCGATAGAGTGCAGCCAGCTCCAGGGCCTCGCCCGGCCGGAGGCCTCCCATCCTGCGCGACCGCCTCAGAAGCTCCTCGAGCCGTTCCCACTCCATCCGCCGGCGCGTGACGAACTCCTGCGCGCGCACGGACATATGATCCGCGTTGGTGGAGTACGAGGGATCGCCGGTTCGTTCCGGTGATGCTGAGGAGCTGGTCGTAGCAACGCCGGAGCGAGTCTCGTTCCGGCTGGAAACCGCGGGCCTTGGAAGCCGGTTCGCGGCGCAGCTGATCGACTCCCTGGCGCTCACCGCCATCATGATCGCCCTCGTGTTTGCGTCCGTCGGCCTGGGTTTGGTGCTCGGCAACCCCGGGCCGGCTGTGCTCGCCTTCTTCCTGGTGGGCTTCCTCGGCTTCTGCGCCTACTGGATCGTGCCGGAAGCTCTGTGGGCCGGCAAGAGCCTGGGCAAGCTGGCACTCCGGCTGCGGGTTGTCGACGTCCGGGGTGGGCCCATCACGGCCGGTCAGGCGATCGTGCGCAACCTATTCCGGATCGTGGACTTCCTGCCCGTGTACTACGCGGCAGGCGCGATCGCGATCTTTGTAAGCGCGCGCAATCAGCGGCTGGGCGACATGGTCGCAGGCACGATCGTGGTCCGTGATCGTGCCGCGGTGCGACTGGCCGACCTGAGCGCGGCCGTCGCAGCCGCGGACGCCGCACGGCCGTCAGCCGGACCTAGGCACCGTCTCGAGCCCGCGCTCCGGAGGTTCGTGGTCGCGTATGCCCAGCGGCGGCAGTTCCTCCCCCCTCCGCACCGCGAGGCGCTCGCCCTCCAGGTGGAGCCGGCGCTGAGGACCGTGTTGCCGCAGGTGGTTGCGGCAGGCGGACCGCTGGCAGCTCTCGACCAGCTTGCAGACGAGCAGCTCTGACACCCTCTTAGAACGCTCTCATGAACTCGTGGCGATACTGACGACCGTGAGCGAGCGGCCGCACGTGCTGGTCGTCGACGACGATGCCCGGATAGCCGCCGTACTCAAACGCGCGCTCCACTATGAGGGCTACACCGTGGAGATCGCCGGGGACGGAACCTCGGCGCTGGCCAAGGCCCTCAACAGGCCGCCGGACCTGGTGTTGCTCGACGTGATGCTCCCGGGCCTGGACGGAGTCGAGGTCTGCCGGAGGCTGCGCGAGGGGAGCGACGTACCCATCATGATGCTCACCGCTCTCGACGCGACCGGCGAGCGTGTGCGTGGTCTCGACAGCGGCGCCGATGATTACGTGCTCAAGCCCTTCGCCTACGAAGAGCTGCTGGCCCGGGTCAGAGCACTGCTCAGAAGGGCTCCACAGCAGCGCCGGCGCATGGACTACGCGGACGTGGAGGTCGACCTCGATGCGCGCGAGGTGCGCAGGGCCGGTCGCCTGGTGCAATTGACCGGCACCGAGTTTGAACTGCTTTGCCACTTCGTGCGCAACCCGCGCCGCGTGCTCAGCCGTGACCAGATCCTGGATGCGGTCTGGGGATACGCCTTCGGGGCGACGAGCAACGTGGTGGACGTTTACGTCGGCTACCTTCGCGCCAAGTTGGGGGAGCCTCGACTGATCCACACCATGCGGGGCTTCGGCTACGTGCTCAGACTCCAGGAATGAGGCTGCCGATCCGAGCCAGGATCGCCCTCTTCGGAGCGGTGGTGGTCTGCACGACGTTGGTGCTCTTCAGCGTCGTTCTGTACTTGATCGCCTGGCAGGGCGCTCTCAACGGCGTCGACCAGGACCTGAAGGACGGCAACGCGACCAAGACCTTCCTGGCAGCGGGGGCGGCGGACGGTCACCTGCAGGTCCGGCGCGTAGGAGGCTTCGGCCCCGTCCCTGACCACCTGCCGCTCCCGGTGCACGAGGGTCTGGCGACCATCACGGCCGCGCCCAACGACCGTGTACGAGTCCTCGTCCAGCCCCAGCCTGATGGAACCGTTCTGGTGACCGGCGAGCACTTGAGTGAGGTGCAGAGGGGCACCGCCGCCCTGCTCACCTACCTGCTTTTCACCGCATTCGTGACCATGCTGGCAGGGGTGGCGGCGACGTGGTTGGCCGCTGGTCGCGCGCTGAGGCCGCTCAAGGCGATGGCGGCCGTCGCCGCGGACGTGGGGCAGACGTGGGACCTCGGGAGCCGCCTGCCCGCCGTCAGGCCACGCCGCGACGAAATCGGCCGGCTCACAGATGCGTTCAACGAAATGCTCGGCAGGCTCAAGACCGCCCAGGACAGCCAGCGCCGGTTCGTCGCCGACGCATCGCATGAGCTGCGCACGCCGCTGACGAGCATCCGCGGTAATGCAGGACTCCTTCTGCGTGATCCAGCCCCGGCCGCTGAGGATGCCAGGGAGGCCGTCGTTGACATCGCGGCCGAGAGCGAGCGTATGAGCCGCCTCGTGGAGGGCTTGCTCACCCTCGCTCGAGCAGACGCCGGGCACGAGCTGCGGCGGTCCCCGCTCGATCTGGCACGCGTCGTAGAGCCGGTGGCCCGCCGGGCCGGGCTGGCCTCGTCGGTCGAGCCTGCACCGGTGTCCGGCGACCACGACGCGCTGACCCAGCTGGCATGGATCCTGGCGGACAACGCCCACAGGCACGGTGGTGGCCAGGCCACGATGTGGGTGCAGCGCCGGCCCCAGGGCGGAGCGCGGCTCGTAGTCGCTGACCATGGGCCCGGGATCCCACCCGGCGAGGAGGAGCGGATCTTCGAGCGCTTCTACCAGGGCGATCCGGTGCGATCGAATGGGGGTACCGGCCTCGGCCTGGCAATCGCCCGCTGGATCGTGCAGCAGCACGGAGGCAGGATCTGGGCCGGCAACGCTCCCAGCGGTGGCGCGGTGTTCATGGTCGAGATCTAGATGATCGATTCCGAATTGACGACGGACCTTCGGCGCCCATGCACCCCATCTAGCGGCCCTGCATCTCCCACCCCACGAAATCTTCGATTTCGCGGGGGACCCCGGGTCTGCGATCCTCGCTCACCCATTGGCGAATGGGCTCGCTCCGGTCCTCGGCGCAGGCCCACGATCTGGGGCACCTGGCCACCGAATGCCTCGCCGCCAATCGGAATCGATCATCCGGTGGACCGAAGCGGCCAGCAGTTGTGTCGCAAGTGAACCAGGTGCTGGTGAATTGGCCCCATCAGAGGGCTTGGCAGGGAGCCCATAGCCAGGAATCGGTCCAATCCCGAGAGCCTGGCATCACTGACCCAGCTCGCAGACCCGGTCTGGGACAATGGGCGGCCGTGAAGCGTGGGATGCGAGCACTCGAGGACATTCAGCCGGAGCCGGTGGCCGCGGCTGCCGCCGCGCTGAGCGGTCTGCTGCTGGTTGGCGCGTTCGGCGCATCGTTGGCCTCGGCCGGGGTCAGGGGTGCCTCGCTGGCGGCGGCGGGTGCGCTGCTCGCGCTCGTGGGGACGGGCCTGTCTCTGTATGCTTGGCGGCTTGGAGTTCCCGGTCGCTCCAGCTGAACGCGTTTCAGACCGGAGAAGAGCTGAAACGGAGCCCGTTTGGATCTCGTTCTGACAATCGTCTTCTACGCCTTCGCGATCCTGGCAGTGGTGGGGGCGCTCACGGCTGCGCTGTCTGCCATCGCGTCCAGGCGTCTGTTGGGCTTGGTCGGGGTGGCCGTCGGGACGTCCGGGGTGCTGTTCAGCTTCTCGGCCTGGCTGGTGGCTCTCCTGGCCCTGGTTTGCCTCGGCGCGTCGGCGCTGCTCGTCGGGGGAGGTGGCCAGGATCGAGGAACCGCCTCGGCGCGTCCGGGCTGGTTGGGTGAGGCTGGACCCGTCACGCTGGCCGGCGTTGCCGCGACGGCGTCGCTGTTTGTCCTGCTCGTGGCAGCGGCTGCGGGCGGGTCGTTTCAGAACGCGGGCTCCGGCAGTGCGGGAGTCACAGCTTCGGCCCTGGGTCGCGTCTTCTTCGCGCGTGACGCACTGGCAGTCGATGCGGTCGGCGCCGCCGTGATGATCGCCCTGGCCGTGGGCGCTCTCGCGCGAGGCCGGCGGTCATGACTCCGTCCTTTGCCCACGCCCTGGTCGTCGGTGCCGCGTTGCTGTCCGGCGGCGCACTTGCCGGCGTTTGGCGTCGCGACGGGGGTTCCGCGCTGGCGGCGCTTCCGGCGCTGAGCGCCGGTGCCGCGATCTGCATGGCCGGCGTGACCAGATTCGCGGGTGCCGGCCACAGCCCCGAGACGGGTCAGGAGCTGGCGGCACTGGTCTGCTTCATGGGCCTGGCTGCCTCGATCCTGGGCGCAGCCTGGACGCGCAGGAGGCTCGCCCGCTGAGCCTCTCCGCCCTGACCACCTTCCCGGCCATCCACGGCACAGGGATTGCCCTTGCCGCTTCAGCGGCGTCCGCTGCGTCTGCTGGCCGCCGCGGAGGATTCGACCCGGCGACAACGCTGCCGTGGGCGGTGCCGCTGATCCTCGCCGCTCCGCTTGTAGGCTACGTGCTGCTCCTGGGCAGTGTGCGCAGTCGCCGGGGTGCCGCCAACGTCGCCACGACCACACTGGTGGTGATGCTCCTGACGACGGTGCTCGTCGGCTGGGCACGCATCCACCAGTCGTCGCCGTACAAGACGGCCTACCAGTGGATCAACATCACGGTGGCTTTCACAGGCGAGCAGCGCTTCCAGGGCTTCGGCATCGACCTCGCGATTCGCCTCGACCACGCAGCGCTGGCTGCGCTGGTCGCCGTGCTTCTGGTTCTGATCGGATGCCTGGCGTGGCACCGTGTGGCTGGCCGCGGCGAGCAGGGACCGGTGCGATTCCACGTCAACGTGCTGCTGTTCGCCCTCGGAGCGGCCGGCGTCGTCGTGAGTGGCGACCTTGCCGAGCTGCTGGCCTTCTGGCTGCTGACCGGCCTTGGTACTTACCTCCTGCTGGGCCACCGCTGGGGAACGGAGGGGGCTGGCCAGCGCGGCCGGGTGGCGCTGGCGATCCCGTTCGCCGGGGACCTGGCACTCCTCTGCGGCGTGGGCATCCTGTACTCGCGCTTCGGAACGCTGACGCTGGACAATCTATTCTCCGCGCTCACCACCACGCCGGGCGTGGGTCTCAAGTCGCTGACCGCTGCGGCCATCCTCATGTTCGTGGCCGCTGCGGTCAGGGCTTCAATCTGGCCCTTCACGGCGTGGCAGACGGCCACGGTGGACGCGCCGGCGGCGTCGGTGGCAGCAGTGGCCGGCGTGTGGCCCGTGCTGGCCGGCGCACTGTTGCTGAAAATGCTGCCGCTCATGGGCGCAGCGGGCGTTCAGGCTCTGCTGATCGCCGGCTACACGCTTGGCGTCGCGGCCGTGGTGGGGCCGCTGCTGGGCCTGGTGGGAGTGGAGCTTCGACGCTCGATCTTGCTGGCGTCCTCCGGCGCGGTGGCGCTCACCCTGTATGGGTTGCTCTACAGATCGTCGGCCTCCATAGCCTTCAGTGCGCTCCTGGCCGCCGCCGGCGGTCGTGCGGGGATGCTGCTGGCCGGAACGTCGGCCGCCGGCGCGATGCGGACCGTCGACATGCGCGCCACAGGGGGAGGGTGGCGGCACATGCCGGCCACTTCCGCGGGGCTCCTGGCGGCTGCGGTCGTGCTGTCACTGGACGGCGTTGGAACCGTCATGCTGCGCACGAGCTGGCCGGCCGGCATCGCCCTTGCGGTCGCGCTGGCTCTGGTGGCATTCTCGACTTTTCGTCCATATTTCGCGGTGGCCCACGGTCCTCTCCGGCGACGGCGCGCGTTCGAGCCGGAGCGCGTCCGCGAACTGCCCGCCGCGGTCGCTCTCGCGGCGTACCTGTGCCTGGGCGCAGCAGTTGTAGCCCTGGGCGCCACCCTCTTAACAGGCTGGATTGGATTTCTCGGGGCCGGCGGTCAGGCTGTAGCCATGGGAACGGACGTTCTGTGGCTGATGGCCCCGCTGGGCGGCGTCCTGGCCGCAACCGTGGCGTTCGGTGCACGCAAGGATCAGGGCTTGTTGGTCGGCACCACGCTCGGTGACCTGGCAGGCGCCCTCCGGGAGCAGGTCAATGCGTTGTACGACCGCCTGGTCGCTCGCCCTGGGAATCAGCTGGCGCGAGGAGTGGAGGACGTGGGCCTGCCGGCTGCGGAGGCGGGCGTGGGCCGCGCCTTCACGGCTGCGGGTGGGTTGGCTGGATCGGCCGAGCGCGGCCTGCCCTGGCTCCCGACTGTGCTGGTGCTGGCGGTGGTGCTGGCCGCCGCATTCGCGCTGGTGGGTCAGGGCTTCAGCCGATGAGCCTGGTTGCGGTGCTTCACGCGTTGGGCGCGGGCGCCCCCCTGATGGCCGCAATCCCGACACCGTCGGCTACCCCGGCACAGGTCAATTTCGGCGCCAACGTCATCGGGTTCAGCTTTCTCCTCAGTCTGCTGGTGTGGGGCCCGGCGGTTATGGCGCTGGTGACCGCAATCGTCCCTGAGCCGCGCACTGGCCAGCGGCGCACGTTCCTCGGGATAGCGTTCTGGACCAACGCGGCCGCCCTCGCCCTGGTGATAATCGGGTACTCACAGCTCCAGGCCTACACCAGTGGCCTGCAGTTCGAAGAGAAGCTGCCGTGGCTGCCCTCGCTTGGCATCAACTATCACCTGGGCGTCGACGGCATCGGGATGGCTCTCCTTCTGCTGAACGGCCTGGTCGGACTTGCAGCGACGCTGGCCTCGTGGGACGTACGGGAGGGAGCGCGCACCTACTTCGTCATGTTTCTGCTCGTTCAGGCCGCCATCAACGGCGTCGCGGTCTCTCGGGATCTCTTCATGCTGCTGCTGTTCTGGGCGGCCGCGACCGTTCCGGTCGCCGTGCTTACCGCGGGCTGGGGCGGCCCCCGCCGGTCTGCCGCAGCCGGGCGGCTGCTCGCCTACTGGGGGCTGGGCACCGCCGCTCTGATGGCGGGCATCCTGATTCTCTACACCGCGGCCGGCTCTTCCGATTTCGACCTGGATACCTTGAGCAAGGCTGCCCCCTCGGGACGCCTGCAGCTGATCATCGGCATCCTGTTCGCGGTCGCCGCCCTGACCCGGTTGCCGCTCGTGCCGTTCCACGGTTGGGCGCGGGAACTCCTCGCCGAGGCGCCCGCCGGGGTCGTGGTCCTCGTTGCCGGGACGGCGAGCCGGCTCGGCGGCTACGTGCTGATCCGTCTTCTGGCCGGCATCGAGCACGATGCGTCCCGCACACTCGCACCCTTTCTCGGTGCGCTGGCGGCGCTGACGGTGCTGTATGCGGTGGTCGCTGCGCTGAACACGTCGGACGTGCGACGGCTTGCTGCCTACCTTGCGCTCATACCCGGCGGCGTGACCGTGCTCGGCGTGGCGGGCCTCAGTCCGCTGTCGCTTGTTGGCACGGTCATGCTGTTGTTCGCGGGCGGACTGGCCGCGGCGCTGGTGGCCGGCTCAGCGGCGACGCTGGCTGATCGGGCGCAGGCGCGAAGCCTCGGACTGGCGGCCGGCCTGGCCGGACGTACTCCGAAGCTGTCCTGGCTCTTGCTGGTGGGCTGCCTGGCGGTGCTGGGAGTGCCCTTCCTGGCCACCTTCCCCTCGGGCCTGATGGTCTTCCTCGGCTCCGTCCGCACGCAGCCGGGAGCCGCCATCGCCGTCCTGGTCGGTCTGCTGCTGGCGGCGGTGGCAATCGCGCGGTTGATGCATCGAGTGGCGTTCGGGGCACCGAACCCCGATGCCCCGACACCGGCGGACGCATCGCTGGCCGATTCCTGGTACCTCGGGATCCTGGTCGGAGCCCTGCTCTGGGTGGGCCTGGTCCCGAGTGGGCCCAAGCTGTTCGGCATCCCCGTCGTGGACCCGGGCCTGGTGAACATCGTGAACACGACCACGGCAGACCTTGCATCGGCATACGCACCCACGCCGTTACCGACGCCGGCGAGCAGTCCGTCTCCGTCGGCCTCGCCGTCTCCCTCGACCTCGCCGTCTCCCTCGCCCTCGCCGTCTCCCTCGCCCTCGCCGTCGCCGTCGCCTTCAGCCTCGGCATCGCCGGCCCGATCGCCATGAGGACGACTGCACTCGCTCCCGAGGTGGTGATCCTGGGCACGTCGTTGCTGCTGCTCCTGGGGCGCCGCGTGCTGCCTCCCAGTTACCGAGCCTGGTTCGGTGCGGCCGCGCTGGTGGCCGCGGTGGTGGCCCTCGGTCTGGAGCTCTGGCTGGGGGCCGCAGTCGGCACCCTCTTCGACGGTGGCTGGCAGCAGGACCGCTTTGCCCTGTTCGCCAAGGCCGCGCTCCTGCTCGGGCTGATCGTGCTGATCGCCAGCAGCCTTTGGTCCCCGAGTGAGTTGGAGGAAAACCCTCTGCCCGCTGTTTTCGTGGTCGCCTTCGGCGGCATGGTGGCTGCTTCGGCGACTTCGCTGGTCGCACTCTGGGCCGGCCTGGAGGTGGCAGCTCTGGCGGCCATCGCTGTAGCAGGCCTGAGCGCTCGTGAGGCAGGCACGCGCCTGCTGCTCACCTCGGCGGTGGGAGCGGCCCTGCTGGCCGTTGGCTTCGCCTTCCTGATCGCGACGGCCGGGGACGCGTCTCTGGCGGGGCTGCGGACAGCCCTCCGCCCAAGTTCCGTGAACCTATCGCTGACGCTCGCGGTGCTGCTGACTCTAACCGGCGTGGCCATCCGGCTCGGGCTGGCGCCCTTCCAGTGGCTGGCCGTTGAAGGCGGCCTCTCGGTGACGCCCCTCGGTGCAGGCGCGCTTGGCGGCCTTCTCGTAGGGGTTGCGGCGATCGTGGCAGCCAGGCTGCTGGCTGGACTTGAGTCGGTCAACATGGCCTGGTGGCCATGGCTGGCCGTTCTCAGTGCGGCGGCAATGCTGCTGGGCGGTCTTCGAGCGGCGACCGCCGGGTCCCCGCGGGCAGTTGCTGCGTGGCTGCTGGTGGCCCAGGTCGGCTGGGTAAGCGCAGGCCTCGCTGCGCACGACCGCCGCGGCTCCGCCGGTGCCCTTCTGGTGATGGGTGCCCTCCTTCTGGCCGCGACCGCGGCACCTGCCCTGGCTCGTGGCGAGGAGGGCCTGCAGCTGGCCGCTTTGCGGCGGAATCAGCCGCTGCGTGCGCTGGGCCTCGTCGTCCTGCTGCTGTCGCTGGCCGGTGCACCCCCGCTGGCCGGTTTCGTGGGCCAGTTTGCGGTGGCGGCTGAGCTTGTCCGCTCGAACCTGGCCTGGCTGCTTGCGGTAGGGCTGCTGGGGTCGCTGCTGTCGGTAGTCGCAGCCGTCCGCGTGATTCGACTGCTGTATCTCGAGACCAGCCCCGACCAGCCCCGGACGGGCCGTGGAGCGAGGATGCCGGAGCGCACGTGGTCGCCGGTCACTCTTGTGCCTGCGCTCATGGTGCTGCTGTACACGCTCCTGGCCAACCCGATCAGCGGCCTGGCGCTTCAGGGAGCGGCTGCGCTCAAACTGCCGTGATCCGGCCGGCGCCGGTGGGCATGGCCGGGAGCGCCGTGTTTCTGGTCGCCGATCTGGCATGGCTCGGGCTGGCGAAACCTGGTGGTCGGGAGCTGCTTCTGGTCTGGTTCGGCGTGCTCGTGCTCGCCGGCGCTATGGTGCCGCGGGCCGCCAACCAGGTGACGTTGGCCCGGGCTCACCTTGCGGCGCCGGCAGTGGTCTACTCGGTAGACCCCTCCAGGTTGCTCCAACTGGCGATAGTCGTGTCCCTTGCGGGCTTGAGCGACGTCATCGACGGTGCGATTGCGCGGCGGTTCGAGCGGCCGAGCCGGCTAGGGGGCGCCCTGGACCCGGTGGTCGACGGGCTGTTCCTGGGAGCGGTGGCCATCGGGCTCGTTGTCGGTGTCAGCTACCCGCTGTGGCTGGCCGGCGTCGTGGTGCTTCGCTACGCACTGCCTGCGGTCGCCGGTGGCCTGTTGTTGCTGGCGGGCCGGCGCCCAGCGCTGCAGCACACGCCTCTCGGTCAGGCCTCGACGACGTTGATCGGCGTTCTATTAGGAGGGGTGGCCCTGCTGCACGGCCTCGGCTGGAGCTCAGGAGGCCTCCTTTTGCGGCTGTCGGAGGTCATCATCCCTGTAGCTGCACTGGCGACGTTTGGAAACCTCTTCTGGGCGAATCGCCAGGCGCTGCTGGGCCGGTAGACTTTCTGAGGCCGCGCTAGACGGGGAGCTGGCGGTTCCCTGCACCGGCAATCCGCCATAGCCGGGTCGAATTCCCTTCCGAGGTCCGGGCCATCAGCCAGGGCCGGGGTGGAAAGCGTTGAAGGCT
>Ga0126384_10002761_pt1 | contig 10657 bp, 6 predicted proteins | sample PanSoiMetPlot_36_FD_92543 | JGI IMG/M metagenome (GOLD analysis project Ga0126384, IMG submission 92543) | Tropical forest soil microbial communities from Panama - MetaG Plot_36 | ecosystem: Environmental > Terrestrial > Soil > Tropical forest > Bulk soil | place: Panama | collected 2016-02-17 | reverse complement strand
CTCAATACCCGCCTCGCGAAAAGGCCTCGGCACACCAGTAATCACGCCATAGAAAATGCCGTTCGACGAAGCTGTTGCGTTTGCTTCGTTGAGGCTTCCCTGGGTTGGAGCGATTACGGTGAGAGAATTGACGTGCACTCTCATACCTTCAAAACGCTCCAGTTGCTGAATCGATCCCGCCGGGTTTGTGTTCGCTGCGGTGAGCGTGACGGCACCCGGGAGCGAATTTGCGGTGGACAGCACCGTTAAAGTCACAGGTCCTGCCAACTCAGTAGTCGGAGGGCTGTTAGGGTCCGGGGAAGGAATAAACTCCTGAACGATGCCTGACACCATGATGGAGTTTCCGACGGTGGCCGTATCCGGTGGCGCGCTGGATGTAAACACAAACATCCCTTCGGAAGTATTCGGATTCGCGTCGACATTTGAGTCAGGGCTTTGGATGTAAAAACCATTACTCTTGACTCCGGTCACGATTCCGGAAGTAGTGCGAAACTGACCCACCAGCGGTGAGATATTCCCGCTGCCTTGAATGGTGTGTATTGGGGTGAAGACATCTACGACAACCACACAGTTCGTTGTTTGGGGTGATGGATCATTGTTAGACCACGTAATCGTCACCATAAAGCGTCCAGACGGTGTAGAGCTGCCTACGGTGAGTGTAGCGTTAGCAGTACCGCCGACTCCCGTCGCCGGAGCGAAGTTAATTAGGTGAATCGTTCCTGGATTGCTCGGTGAGATGTTTGTAACCGCAGCGCTGGTGACCGTGCCGTCAGCATCACTCGCGCTCACGGCTGTGCTGGCAGGGTCTCCCGTCGAGGCGTTGAGATTTCCTGGACAACTCGGAACAACGGGAGCACTGACAACGACTACCACAGATACAATGCAATTCGCAGTCTGAGGCGACGGATCATTATTCGACCAGCTGATTGTTACGTTATAGCTTCCCGGCGGCGTCGCAGCTCCGGCATTGAGGTTTGCATTCGCGGTCCCGCCAACGCCGGATGCCGGCGTGAAACCGGTTAGCGAAATTGTGCCCGGATCGACTGGTGTAATGTTGCTGATACTAGCGCTGACCACGATGCCATCTGCATCTGTGGCGCTGACTCCGACTGAACCGCCAATTCCGAAGACGGTGTTAAGCGGTGTGGGACAGTTTGGTGTGACGGGCGAGTTGACTGCCATCGGCGCGAAGGCGATGCCGCGGAACGCTTTGTTTGTGCCTGCGGTCGTCAACAGCGTCGCGGCACCCGAAATGTTGGCGTTGTAGCCGGTGGTATCGCTAAAGCTGAAGAATCCTCCGGTGCTGGCGGCGCCCGAGGTTGCGTACAGAGTCACCGTCGTACCGTTCACCACGCCGGTTAACCCGCGCACGGCTCCCGACGCGCTCGCGCTGCCTCGCGCTACCCAGGAGCCGGCGACAAGGCAGTACTTCTGTATCTGATTAGCAGTGTCATCGGCAACATAGAGGGTATCCGGTCCGGAAACGGTTCCATCAAGATCCGCGAAGAAAAACCCATAAGGGCTACCGGTCGTGACAAAACCCGGGAGATTAGTGATCGTTTGCGGACCAGAAGTTGGGGTTCCGGTACCCACCGAGCCGATGCGAACTGCGGTCCCGGAACTCGTTGAAACGTAAAGCTGACCGTTAAAGATCGCAGGTTCACGAAGATTCGTAACGGTAGTACTAATTACCAAAGAAGTTGTTGCGCCCAGCGTGGACACGTAGCGCACCCCGTCGGATGAACCGGTCAGCCAGAAGGACGTCCCATTAACGCTAGTCACGCCGCGCACGTTATTTCCTGAGAAAGCGTCGCTCGGTGCTGTGGTCGTATCCACCGTCCCCGAAGAATTGATTCGACCGACGACCCTGTTAACGGCCGCGGCCGTGGTGCCCGGCAGTGACGGAGTGCCTAACGCCGCGTCGTAGCCGCCGAACACCAGGAACTGCCCATCCGCGGAGCGGGTGATGAGTCCCTCAGACGTTGCGGATCCGGAAGCAGTGAGGCGTCGGTTGGCGCCGCTTACCAGGACTGGCAACGCTATTGTTTGGACCAGGACTCCGGCGGCGGTGTATTCATCAAGAAAAACTGCGGTCGCTGCTGCGCTCAGTGCAGCAGTGCCGTCACCAACACGATAAATCACCAGGTTGCCGGGCGTGAAAGCTGAAGGTATCGCCGGCTTTGAAAACGATTGTAAGCCGAACCCAGTTGCTGCAAAGCGAGCATCAGACGCAGACAGGTACGTGTCGAAATCTACGCGATTCTCATCTCCTGACATCTCCTCAGTTATAAGCGTGTCCCTTGTAGCGATGCTGTGCACCGCGCCAGTTGATAACGAAATGAAAAACAGAAATCCGATCGCCAAGAATGTCGATGAGACGACATTCGAGTATCGATACAACGCGAAGGTTTGATGTGGCATGAGGTGCACCCAGGGCGCCTGCTTTGCCCGGTGTGATGAGGAAGGTGCATCCTTGGGCGAGAGCGGGGACAGCTCCTTTCAAGGAAATATGCTTCGGGACTTGCCCGATTTGTGATTTGGAAGGTGCTGCGGATTCTATAACACGCGTAGGTTCACAGCCAGAGAAAAGGAAGAATTGAGGCTCTTGAATAGACGTTCTTAGGGAAATTTTCGGCCATTCCGCCACAGGGCCGGGTCCCACACTGCGAAATTTCCGTGAACCTTAGTGAGTCTGGGCTTATTGGCTTTCGAGATGTTCACCTTCGAACTGAACTATGCGTTCGCGGAGTTCGTCTGGAATGGGAGTAGAAGTCAGCTTCTTTGGATCTACACAGACATAGAGAGAAGTGGCCGAATTAATCAAGCGGTCTTCGCCCTGAGGATAAATTGCGAATTCAAAAGTCAGGCTAGTCCTGCCGATCTTCGAAATGCGCGTATGGACTTCAAGGATTTCGTCGAAGCGCGCTGGAGATTTGAATTCCATGGTGGTTCTAGCCAACACCGTATCAACGCCAAGTGCCATCAAATCCTTCCATTCATACCCTATCTCCCGAAAATACTCGGTCCATGCGACATCGTAGTAGGTCAGATAATTTGCGTTAAACACGATGCTTTGGAGATCGGTGTCGGCGAACCGGACTCGGATGTCGTGATGGAATCGGAAGCGTGATTTCATTCGGCGTATGATGCCTGAAGAGATGGTTCATATCAATAACTGAACGATGAACGCCGAATGGTAAACGCTGAACGCGCAGCGTTCCCGTTCCACCGCGCCTATGCTATCTTCTATGCCCGCAATCGATATCTGGAGGTGCTCCGTGATCGTTCCTCTGAATGAATACGATTTTCTTAAACGCGCCATGGTCGCTCACTCAAGCAAAGAAGCTATTGTCTGTGGGGCTACGCGTCTTACCTACGAACAGTTTGGCAAGAGAGTCAATCAATGGGCCAACGCGATGCGCGCTCTCGGCATTCAGAAGGGCGATCGTGTAGCAATTCTTTCGCAAAATTGCCATCGCGTCCTCGAAGCCTTCTTCGGTACGCCACTCCTCGGCTCTATTCTGATGCCGCTGAACTTTCGGCTCGTCCCTGATGACTTCGACTACATTTTGAACCACGGCGGCGCAAAAGTTCTTATCGTCGAAGAGGGCCTCACCCATTTGATTGATTCGATTCGCAACAATCTCAAAACTATCCAGCACTTCATCATCGCAAGCGACAATTCACAGGCCAACGAAAAAGGCTGGGAAACCTACGAATCGCTTCTTGATGCGGCATCGAATGAACCACCAGCACCGGTCGAGATAGATGAAAATGAAACCTCCGCGCTGCTGTACACCTCCGGAACAACCGGCCGGCCAAAGGGCGTGATGCTCAGCCATCGCAACCTCTACATCAACGCAGTTAACTCGATCTGCGAGTTTGGCATTCACGAACGCGATGTTTATCTGCACACCCTAGCGCAGTTTCATTGCAACGGATGGGGTGTGGGCTACGCGGTGACCGGTATGGGCGGAACTCACGTGATCATAAAAAAATTCGAGCCGGCCGGCTTCTTTGATCTGGTGTCACGCGAACGTGTAACCTTCGCCTGCATGCCGCCAACAATGATCAACATGGCATTGAATCATTCATTGTCGGATGAAGAAATCAATGGCCTGCCGGGCGGCGTGCGAGTTGGCACTGCCGGATCGGCTCCGCCGCTCGCAACGATCCAGGGTGCCCAGGAAAAATTTGGCTGGAAGGTGATTCAAATCTACGGTCTGACTGAGACATCGCCTTTCTTGACGGTCTCAAAGGTTAAACCGAGTATGAAGGACTGGCCCGAAGATCAGAAGCTGCGAGTTCAGGCCAAGACCGGTTATCCGATGATCGGAGTCGATATTCGAGTAATCGACGATAACGGTCGCGACCTGCAACCCGACAGCGGCGAAGTCGGTGAAGTTATTACTCGCGCCAACGTAGTAATGAAAGGATATTGGCGACAACAGGACGCTACCGACAAAGTGATAGTCGACGGCTGGTTTCACACCGGCGATATGGCACTGCTCGATAGCGAAGGCTTCATCGAAGTGGTCGATCGAAAGAAGGATCTCATCATATCCGGTGGCGAAAATATTTCATCAATTGAAGTGGAAGGTTTTCTGTACAAGCATCCTGCCGTTTTGGAAGCTGCGGTGATCGCCGCCCCCGATGAGCGATGGGGCGAGACGGTAGCAGCACTAGTCGTGCTCAAACCCGATGCAAAAGCTAGCGAAGAGGAGTTAATTGAGTTCTGTCGCGGCGGCCTCGCGCATTTCAAATGTCCGCGGCGCATCCAGTTCATCGAGGCATTACCGCGCACCGCAACCGGAAAGATCCAGAAAAATCTGCTCCGAGAGAAATACTGGAGTAATCAAGCGAAGAGGGTTGGATAGGTTTAATGCATTCCTCAGCATCTTAGCGGCTGTGCGCCTTTGCGATACACCGGCGTAGTGAAGCCCGTATTACTCGCAAAGGCGCGAAGCCGCTAAGACGCCAAGCGTTGCTTCAATATTCCAGTTTACCTTCGTACACCATTTCCTTGACCTTGAATCTCCGATCCAGTCGATAAACATCTGAAAGCGGCGCCACAAAATGAATCTCATCGCTCTCAGGAGTGATGAACGGCTTCTCGTCTACGATTCGTTGAAAGATGAACCGAGCGCCGAAACCGTCCGGACGCGGCGGCTGGTACTCCTGAATAAACATTCGCTTCCCGCCTTTTATCTCAAGGAATGTGTTGTTCTTGAACTTGGCGGTGCTGCCCTGGCTCAGAAGCGCATTCGCCTGGTTTACATTCGCACCCGTATCGTCGGACTCAGCCGACACGGCGACGACGATTATTTCTAAAAATTCTCCGGAAGCGAATTGTTTTAACTGTTCCGCGACTTCATTGCTGACTTTGCCTTTCGCTTTCAGCTCAAGTAAACGACTGAGCGCCTGTCGAATCGGCTTCGACGAGAGAAAGCGTACCCTGAAGTTCAAATGAAGCGCGGTTGGTGGCAGGTTTGTTTGCTGATTCCCCACCCCCTGTCTTCCGGTAACCGGACCTCTATATTGCTCCATTGGATTAGTGAATGTCTGAGTACGTCCCCACGGCGAATCATTGAGCAGCTTGATCGCGTCTTTTTCAGTCCACTCAGCCGGCGGCTTCTTGTCCCATTGACCTGAAGCGCTTAGGGAAGAAAGAAATACAATCAAGGGTACGCCTGCAACCAGAAAACGTCTCGAGAGTTTCATAACCTATCCTCCATTAATAGGACCTATAAGACCTATAGGACCTATAAGACTTAAGCAATCTGAAAAGCCGGTCCGTTCAAAATCGCAAAACCACCCCAGCGGATACCAACGCGTTGTGTTGTCGATCACTCAGCGCCCTGACATTCAAGGGCGGGAGCTCGGCATAAAAGTCGCGCACTTCACCCCTGATGCTCAAACGCGATATCACCTTCACGTCCAGTCCAAATCCAAAAGCAAAGACACCATTGGTCTCGCTATTGGGATTCGGGTTCGGCTGGTTATCGACTGTCGTATCACTCTCGCTCATATGCGAAAACCCAACCCCAACCGTTGCGAAAGGCGAGTACTTTCCGCCCGGAAGAAACTTGAGCTTTATTCCGGGTGTGAAGAAGATCGATGAATAACTGTCCGGTGAAAGCGCATTCGTTGTCTTTACTTTGGTGCGCGGCGTTCCCGCAAGTGGCACTTCAAAGTAGAGCGAAGCCAGTTTCGCATCGAAGAAGCGCCGAGCGTAACCAAGCTCGTAAGTAAACCCCGTACCGAAGCGGAGAAATCCGGGCTGCGGCAGATCAAATCCACGCTCGCCGATCTTTAGTCCGCCTGATGTAAATGCAAATTCATGCTTCTGAGCAGAAGCAGATTCTCCAAGAAGCAGGATTGCGGCGAGCAACAACATCACTCTCAGCCTCATTGGTGGCCCTCTTTAAAAAAATCAATGAGCACCTTGTTGACCTCCGCCGATTTCTCGGTAAAGAAAACGTGTCCGCTTTCCGCAAACTCCAGCAGTTTCGCGCCAGGTATCGATCGCGCGATAAAGCGCGAGTTACCTGGATCGACAAGCGTATCTTCGGTTCCGGTCATTATCAGAGTAGGATGAGTTATCTGACCCAACCGGTCCGCGGTATCGTGCTGCATCACCGCGCCGAGCTGCAATAAATACGACGTTTTGGGTTGATTGTTGTTTTCCATCACCGCCAGGGTTTCCTCAACAAACTCGGGCCGTTCTGCAACGGTCTTCTTTGAAAACAACAAGGGGATCGAATGCCTCAGCGCAGCAGCTCGAGGCATATCACGCGACTCATTGAAAATCTGAACCGCCCAATCAGGAGATCGAGTCGCGGTGCGCGGTCCCGCGTGCGTGCATGCAAGCACGAGTCTCCGGACCTTTGCCGGATGCCGAAGCACGAGTTCCTGGGCAACCATTCCACCAAGTGAGACGCCAAACACGTGAGCACTTTCGATGCCCAACGCGTCAAGCAGCGCAGCGGCGTCGTCGGCCATGTCGGCGATCGTAAAGGGCTCCTGAGGTTGCTCAGTGCGGCCAACGCAGCGGTTGTCGAATGAAATAACGCGGAAATGCGGGGACAACCCTTCGACCTGGGCCTTGAATCCGTCGCATGTGCTTCCGAGGCCACGGATCAGCAACAGCGGTTCGCCGTCACCATGAAGCTCATAGTAAGTGTTGAGTCGACCGGTTTGAATTGTAGGCAATCAGATGTAACTCCGTTTGTGAATGGAAACAGGCAGCCTGCAGCACCAGGGTTTTCAAATTTCTATTTTACCGTCAAGCATCATATCTTTGATCTTGTATCGCATCTTCAGCTTAGTCGCGCCCGCAGGCTCTGAAGAAAAAAGAACGTCGCTGGCCTCGGGTGTGACGAAGGGTTTACCATCCACTAATCGCGGGAAGATGTAGCGCGCACCGAGCCCATCTTTCCCGGGTGGCTGATACTCTTTGATGAATACCCGTTGACCGCTGGCTTGTAGATAAGTGTTGTTTTTGAGCTCATTGGTGGTGAATTTGTAGAATTCCGCTTGAGTTTGCTGAAGCAATGCGCTTGCTTTATCTGACTCGGTTAAGACCGTAACGACAATATAATCGGGGAAATCGGCGGCTGCGAAGGCTTTGAGCTGAGCTGCCATTTGTGGGCTTACATTCTCTCGGTTCTTCATCTCCATCAAATGACTGATGGCCTCTCTAATTGGTTTAGACGACAGAAACCGAATTCTAATATTAACGTTGAAGACTTCTGCCACTCTGCTTTGGCCGGAGCTTGCGCGGGCTTGTCCGGTCATCTGACTTGTGTCGGTTACCGCCTGTGTTTGGCCCCATGGCGAGTCGTTGAGTACTTTTAGGGCTTCCTTTTCAGACCATTCGGTGTACGGTTTCTTATTCCATTGGGCCGAAGCCCAAAGAGATGACGCCACTATGAGCGCAAGGGAGCTAAGAAACGTTCGCGAAACGGGCTTCATGAGGCTGCCTCCGATTTGATTATCGATTGATTAGTCGCGGTTTCTGGATTGAGTGCTGAAACCAGCGACATGATAGCTCGGGTTTGCATATCAGTACAACTTTGAATTCGCGCAATACCATAGGTCCTATAGGTCACATAGGTCCTATTCCTTGCGCAAACCTCGGATTCCTTGTAACCCCCTGCCGCACAAAACCGTCATTGTAATTCGCCAACCTATTCAATCTAGACTATGCTTGCAGTTCGCCACGGAGGCTCGGATTCCAGCTCTAACCTGGAAAACCATAAAAACGGACTCTAGACCGCTCAGAATCGCGGCGCACTGCTCAAAAGGAGAACCTATGAAAAAACTCTACGCTCTCGCCTTCCTCGTGGCGCTCTACGTGGCGCCGGCGGCAGCGGCCCGCGAGGCCAAACTCGTTCGATACCCGCATTACAATCACGGCCGCATCGTTTTTACCTACCTGGCCGATATCTGGACTGCCGATGAAGACGGCAAGAACATAAAGCGCATTACCGCCAACAAAGCCCGCGATGTATATCCCCGTTTTTCCCCTGATGGAAAATGGATCGCGTTTTCCTCGGACCGCAACGGCAATTTTGACGTGTTTATCATCCCCAGCGAAGGCGGGAATCCGAAACAGCTTACTTTCCATTCCGCAGACGATACTGTTCTCGGGTGGACCCCCGACTCCCGACAGGTACTCTTTTCATCCAATCGCGGTGATGACTTCATGGGCAAGCTCTACACCATATCGATAGACGGTGGAATGGAGAGGAACGCTGGCTCGGATATGGGAGTGAACGCTTCTTACTCGCCTGATGGCAAGAAGCTGGCGATCAATCGCAAAGGCCAGGTCTATTGGCGCAAGTATTATCGCGGCGCTATGAACACCGACGTCACAGTAATGGATATTGCAGCGAAAAAGTTCACCGATCTCACGTCGGACTTCGACGGAATAGATTCGTGGCCGATGTGGGGCACCGATGGTTTCATTTATTTCGTCAGCGATCGTGAAGGCAACGGCCTCACCAACATTTGGCGGATCTCCGAGGGCGGTGGCAAGCCAGAGCGAGTTACCTCGTTCAAGACCGGCGATGTCCGTTTCCCTGGCATGAGCGCCGACGGTAAGGTGATCCTCTTTGAGCACGATTTCGGTGTGTGGAAGCTTGACGTCGGCAGCCGAAAAGCTGCGCCAATCAAACTCGATATCGCGGCCGAGACTCAGGAAAACCTCGCCGAGGTTCGGGACTTCAATTCTCAGGCGGATGACTACGATGTAGCGCCATCGGGTCGCCGCATCGTTTTTTCAATCCACGGTGAGATTTTCACTGCGCCAACCGACGAAGGAGATCTTCGTCAAATCACCGACTCGCCGGCACGCGACAAGGAACCGCTCTATTCGCCCGACGGCAGATTCATAGCCTTCATAAGCGACCGCAGCGGTCGAGAGGAACTTTTCCTGATTACCTCCGATGGAATCGGCGAACCGGTCAAGATTACCGATCTGGATACGCTGAAGTTCTCTTTTGCCTGGTCGCCGAATTCAAAAGAAATTGCATTCACCGGCTCCGACAGCAAGCTTCGCAAATACTCGGTCGACTCGAAGCAGACGGTTGAGCTCTCTTCGTCGAAGTACGGCAACATCGGAGCACCTGTCTGGTCGCCTGATGGAAAATGGATCGCTTTCTCGAAACCCGACTATGTGCGTACCTCCGACGTTTATTTGATTTCCTCGGGCGGAGGAGAAGAACGAAAGGTTACATTCGATTCGTTCAACGAAGGGAATCCTCAGTTCACTCACGACGGACGCAAGCTTATGTTTGTTCGGACAGACACGCTCGGCGAGCAGCGATCGTCTCAGATCTACGCGGTTGGTCTCGAACGTGAAGAACGAGATCCGGCTGACCCCGAAGATCGTCCGGACGGAGCTGACGCACTGGATCAAGGCGGCGATCAAGCGGGACGACGGCCGGGCGGCGCGCAACGCAACACTCCGCCTCGCGACGTCAACATCGACTGGGCCGGACTCAAACGCAGAACGCGCCAGATCACCCGCATGCCGTTCCCGGTTTTCGACTACGCGATTGGCGCCGATAATCGAACGATTGTATTTGTTACTACTGAACCGGCGGGCATCAGAAATATACCAGTGGTGTATTCGATCCAGGAGGATGGCCGCCGACTGACCCGCATTACAGCCGGTGAAGCTCCTGGTGGAGAAGAAGGCGGCGGAGGGCGCGGTGGTTTCGGGGGATTCGGCGGCGGCATCAACAACTTGAACATCTCGCGTGATGGCCGGACGCTCTTCTTCAGAGAGGGCAGTTCCATTTACACCGTCTCGCTCGCTCCTGCCGCAGGAACTGGTGCAGGGTTTCCCGCAGCGGCGGCCGCTTCTTCCGGAGGACGAGAAAGCGCGCGACGTCGAGTCAATTTCACCGCCCGCGTCAAGATCGACAAGTCCAGCGAGTGGGCAGAGATGTTTGACGATGCGTGGCGGACGATGAAGTATCGTTTCTATGATTCGGCGATGCACGGCAAGGATTGGGACGGCGCCCGCGCGAAGTACCAGCCGCTGGTTGAATTCGTAGGCGACCGGCAGGAGCTTCTGAACATAATGAACGAAATGATCGGAGAGCTGAATGCATCGCACACCGGCGCAGCACCGCCGCCCCGAGGCCGT
>Ga0126384_10002760_pt1 | contig 10657 bp, 13 predicted proteins | sample PanSoiMetPlot_36_FD_92543 | JGI IMG/M metagenome (GOLD analysis project Ga0126384, IMG submission 92543) | Tropical forest soil microbial communities from Panama - MetaG Plot_36 | ecosystem: Environmental > Terrestrial > Soil > Tropical forest > Bulk soil | place: Panama | collected 2016-02-17 | reverse complement strand
TTGAGCTCACTCCGGAGCAATGCGCTCACATCGGCGACGATTTCCCCGACCTGCCGATTATCGTGCGCTGCGGATTCGGCGCGACGGTGCCGCGCTCGCCGGAGGCTCTGCGGCGTCAGGCGCATTACGTGACCCGCGCGGGCGGAGGACGCGGGGCCGTGCGTGAAATTGCCGAGCTGATCCTTGCCGCACGGGGAACGCTGGGCGCGCTCTTGCGTTCCTACGATGTGCTCGAGGAAGCGCCGTGACGACCCGCCGCCAACGCTGGATAGAGCGCATGCTCGGCTGGTCGCCGGTGCTCCTGCTCGGTGCGCTCGCGGCGATGACTTACTGGCTGAACACGCAGGTGCGCCCGAGCGCGCTAGCGTCCGATGGGTCGAGTCGACACGAGCCGGATCTGTTCGGTGAGAATTTCAAGGCGGTGAGCCTTGACGCGGAAGGAAACATTCGGCAAGCGCTGACCGCCACGCGCGCGCAGCACTATCCCGACGACGACACCACCGCGTTCGAGCAGGCCAACATGGTATTTACCGACCCCGGGAAGCCGCGGCTCGACGTCTCCGCCGATCGCGCCACGCTCACCGGCGATCGCGAGCACGTCTACCTCCGAGGGCACGCGAAGGTTGTGCGTGCACCCAGCGACGACGAGAAGCACGATGGACCCATCGTCGTAACCAGCGAATACCTCGACGTGATGCCGAAGGAGGATCGAGTCGTCACCGACAAGCCGGTCACGATCACGGATCCGAGGGGGACGGTCAACGCGACGGGGCTCGAACTCGACAACAAGGCCAAGACGGTCAAGTTCAAGTCGCGGCTCTCCGGTCAGATCCAGCCGCAGAACAATTCGCAATGATCGCCCGGAAGCAACCTCGCGCAGGCCTGTCCGTCGCGCTCGTCTGTGCCGCCCTGTCCGCTGCTTCCGCACAGGCGGAAAAAGCGGATCGCGACAAACCGATCAACTATCAGGCCGATTCGGGAGACGTGAACTATCAGACCAAGGTTGGCACGCTGCTCGGTAACGTGATCATCACGCAGGGAACGCTCACCATTCACGCCGACAAGGTCATCCTGCGCCAGAATCCCGACAACTCGCTGTCGGCGACGGCGTTCGGCAATCCTCTCACCTTCCGTGAGAAAAGCGACAACTCCGACCAATACTATGAAGGTGTCGCCCAGAAGGCGGAGTACGATGGACAGAAGCGGTTCCTGGAGCTCTTCGATCGCGCGCTGTTGCGCAAGGGTACTGACGAGATCCGCAGCAACTACATCTCGTACAACGCCGAGACGGAGTTCTTCAAGGCAGAAGGCAGGCCCGACACTCGGCCGGCAGGCGCCAGCGAGCCTCCTCTGGGCGCCCGCGTTCGCGGCATCTTCCAGCCGCAGCCGAAGGACGAGAAGAGCGCAAAGGACGACAAGACCAAGGGCAGCAAGGACGAAAAGGGCGCGAAAGACGACAAGACTGCAAAGGACAACAAGGCGGCGAAGGACGACAAGACCGCCAAGGACGAGAAGGGCGCGAAGGACGAGAAAACGCAGGCCGAGTCCAAGCCTCCCGCTACCCCGCTGCCGCTCAAGCCGGACAGCACGATCGACACCGCGCCTGCGAAGTGATCGCCCGCTCAAGCCGGACGTCATGAGCACGCTGTCGGTTGCCGCGCTCGAGAAGCGTTACAAGTCGCGCACCGTGGTGCACGATGTGTCGCTAGCGGTGGCGAGCGGCGAGGTGATCGGGCTTCTCGGCCCGAACGGGGCAGGCAAGACGACCTGCTTCTACATGATCGTCGGACTGGTCGCGGCCGATGGCGGAACGATCGAGCTCGATGGCGAGGACCTTACGCGCATGCCGATTCACGCCCGCGCGCGCCTCGGACTGTCATACCTTCCACAGGAAGCGTCGATCTTTCGCAAGCTCACCGTCGGGCAGAACGTCCAGGCGATCCTCGAGCTGCAGGGAGTCGACACCGACGAGATGGCCAACCGGCTCGACGCCCTGCTCGAAGACCTGTCGATTTCGCACCTGCGCGACGCGCACGCACTCTCCCTTTCGGGCGGCGAGCGGCGCCGCGTCGAGATCGCACGCGCGCTGGCGACCCGCCCCCGCTTCATCCTGCTCGATGAACCGTTCGCGGGTATCGATCCCATTGCTGTACTCGACATCCAGAAGATCATCGGCTTCTTGAAGGACCGCGGGATCGGCGTGGTGATCACCGACCACAACGTGCGCGAGACGCTGGGCATCTGCGACCGGGCCTATATCCTGAGCGAGGGGCGGGTGCTCGCCTCGGGGACGCCCGACGAAATTGTTTATAATGAGTCCGTCCGGAAGGTCTATCTCGGGGAACACTTCCGACTCTAGCGGTCAAACGCGGCCGCGGTACCATGAAGCCGACGCTCCAGCTCAAGCTCAGTCAGCACCTCACGCTGACTCCGCAATTGCAGCAGTCGATACGGCTGCTGCAACTCTCCACGCTCGAGCTCAACGCCGAAGTAGAACGCCTCCTGCAGGAAAACCCGCTGCTCGAAAAGGCGGATGAGGAGGAATCCGCGACGCCGCCACCCGATTTCATCACCCCGGTGATGGTGACAACGCCGTCGACGGACAAAACTGGCGACGCTCCAGAGGCCGCGGCGAGCGAAGCGCCCGATGTTCTAGCGGGCGCCGACGGGGACTGGGGGTCGGCCTCCGGGGGGAGCGACGACGATGACGACGCTTTCCTTCCGCAACAGGTCGCGACGAATTCGCTGCGCGATCACCTCAACGCGCAACTGGCTCTGCTCAATCTCCCGTTGCGCGATCGACAGATCGTCGCGGCGCTGATCGACGCGCTCGACGACGACGGATATCTCACGACTTCGCTCGAGGAGCTGCTCGAGCTCTTTCCCGCAGAGCTCGAGCTCGAGGCCGACGAGCTTTCGATTGCGCTCAGACACCTGCAAAATATGGAGCCGGCCGGAGTCGGCGCGCGCGACGCCGCCGAATGCCTCGCGCTGCAGCTCAAGACGCTTCCGGAGTCCACGCCGTTTCGCGCCGAGGCGTTGAAGCTGGTGCAGCACCACCTCCCGCTTCTTGCCGCTCGTGATTTCGGCAAGCTCAAGCGCCTGCTGCACGCCGACGACGCGTGCCTGCGCTCGATGCGCGCACTGATCACCAGCCTCAATCCGCGGCCTGGCGCCGGATTCTCCAAGACCGAAGCGAACTACGTCATCCCGGACGTAGTCGTGCGCAAGCTGCGGGGGCGCTGGGTGGCCGCATTGAACGAAGCAGCGATGCCGAAGCTCCGGCTGAACAGGATCTATGCGGACATCCTCACCCGCAATCGCGAGGCATCCAACCAGCAGCTTGCGGCGCAGCTGCAGGAAGCGAAGTGGCTGATCCGCAACGTCCAGCAGCGGTTCGAGACCATATTGCGGGTGTCGCAGGCGATCGTCGATCGCCAGCGGCACTTCTTCGAGCACGGGGAAGTGGCCATGCGGCCGATGGTATTGCGCGAGATCGCCGAGATCCTCAACCTGCATGAATCCACGATCTCGCGCGTCACGACGCAGAAATACATGCTGACGCCGCGCGGAACCTACGAGCTCAAGTATTTCTTCGGTAGCCATGTCGCCACCGACACCGGGGGCGCCGCCTCCGCCACCGCGATCCGAGCACTCATCAAGCAATTGATCGGGGCGGAGGATCCGAAGGCGCCGCTCACCGACAGCCGTATCGCCGATCTGCTGAGCGACCAAGGCATACTGGTTGCGCGGCGCACGATCGCCAAGTACCGGGAGGCGCTACAAATTCCTCCCGTCAATATGCGCAAGGCGATGTAAAGGAGATCGCCGGGGCGCATCAACCGCAGGTTGAAGGAGGGTCGGATGAATCTCAATCTGAGCGGTCATCATCTCGACATCACCCCCGCGATCCGCGCTTACGTAGTCAGCAAGCTGGTGCGCGTGACGCGGCATTTCGATCACGTCATTGACGTCAACGTTGTCCTTTCGGTGGACAAGCTTAAGCAGCAAATCACGGCGAACCTGCACATTCGCGGCAAGGACATCCACGCCGAGTGCGCCGAAGCCGACATGTACGCCGCGATCGATGCGCTCGCCGACAAGCTCGATCGCCAGGTCGTCAAGTACAAGGAGAAGCGCAACGGTCACCGTCGCGACCCCGTCGCGCCCCGACGCCGCTCGCGCACCGCGTCTGCACGAACGCGAAAGACCAAGTAGCGTATGATTCCGCGGCCACTCGCAGGCGCGCAGCGCCAGCCTGCGCTCCGTTCACTGCCGCCATGAACCACATCGCGCAACTGCTGCCGGAATCGAACATCCTGCTCGGGCTCGAAGCGACGAGCAAGAAGCGGCTGTTCGAGCAGGTCGGGCAGCTTTTCGAGGATCATGCGCAGATCGCGCGCTCGGTCGTTTTCGACAGCCTGTTCGCTCGCGAGAAGCTCGGTTCCACCGGCCTCGGCCAAGGCATCGCGCTCCCGCACGGCCGCATCAAGGGGCTGCAGAAGGCCCTCGGCGCATTCGTCCGTCCGAGCCAACCGATCCCGTTCGACGCGCCGGATGGGAAACCGGTCACCCAAGTCTTCGTGCTTCTGGTGCCGGAGCAAGCCACCGAGGAGCATCTGCAGCTCCTGTCCGAGCTGGCAGAGATGTTCAGCGAGCGCGGCTTCCGCGACCGCCTGTCGACGGCGACCGATCCCGGCAGCCTCCATCGTCTCTTCTCCAGCTGGACGGCCGCGTCGTGAGCGAGGGCCATGCGATGCGGCAGGTGAGCATCGAAAAGCTCTTCGCCGAGAATCAGCAGCGGCTGGGACTCACCTGGCTTGCCGGCCGGCGCGGCGGCAACAAGGTGTTGAGCGGAGAGACCGAGCTCAAGCCGACGATCGGTCAGGTCGGCCACATGAACTTCATCCACCCCTTCCGGGTGCAGATCATCGGAGCGGCGGAGGCGAACTATCTGCGCGGGCTGCCCGAGGACGCGTTGAGGAGATCGATCGGACAGCTGTTCACGACCGAGCTTGCGGCCATCATCGTCGCCAACAAGGAAGAGATTCCGCCGCACCTCCTCGACGAATGCAACCGCCATCACGTCGCGTTGCTGACCGCACCCCAGCCCTCACCCCACGTGGTCGACGTTCTCCGTCTGTACCTCTCGCGCGTGCTGGCCGAGTCGACCACGCTGCACGGCGTATTCCTCGACGTGCTGGAGATGGGAGTGCTGATCACCGGTGCCTCGGCGATCGGTAAGAGTGAGCTCGCGCTGGAGCTCATCTCTCGCGGCAACGGGCTCGTCGCCGACGACATCGTCGAGCTCTACCGCATCTCGCCGGATACCCTCGAAGGGCGCTGCCCGACGGTGCTCCGCGACTTCCTCGAGGTAAGGGGTATCGGGGTGCTCAACATCCGTACGATTTTCGGCGAGACTGCCGTGCGGCCGCGCAAGCTGCTCAAGCTGATGGTGCACCTCGAGGATCACAGCACCGAGCAGTTCTCCGATCTTGATCGGCTTCAGGTCGACGCAACGTTTCAGGAGATTCTCGGCGTTCCGATCCGCAAGGTAACGATCCCGGTTGCGGCGGGACGAAACCTCGCGGTCCTGGTTGAAGCCGCCGTTCGCAACTTCGTGCTCAACCAACGAGGGATCGACAGCACCAAGGAGTTCATCGAAAGACAACAGAAGTTGATGGAAGACGGCGGCTGACGAGGTCGACCTCGCGGTCGCCCGGGACAAGAGTCGCGATGGATCTGCTGCTGATCGGTGGCGTTTCTGGCTCGGGCAAGAGCGTGGCGCTTGCTGCGCTCGAGGACAGCGGCTATTACGCCGTATCGAACCTTCCCGTGGCGCAGCTCGCGGGTCTCATCGAGCATCTGAAAGCAGCGCAAGTCGATCGGGTTGCCGTCGTCCTTGATTTGAAGACCGGCCCGGGGCTCGCCGGCCTGGCCACCGCGATGGACGCCGCGCGCGCACAGGGTTGGATCGTGCGCTACCTGCATCTCGACACCAAGACCGATACGCTCGTCAAGCGCTTCTCGGAAACGCGTCGGCGGCATCCGTTCTCCGGCGGCGAGCGGACGCTGACAGAAGCAATCGAGTTCGAGCGCGCGCTTGTCGCCGACGCCCGTTCTCTCGGCTACAGCTTCGACACCAGCGATCTCGCCGCCGCCGCGCTGCGCACCTGGATCAAGGATTTCATCAGCGTCGATCCTTCCAAGCTCACGCTGCTGTTTCAGTCCTTCGGTTACAAGCAGGGCATCCCGCTCGACGCCGATCTCGTGTTCGACGTGCGCTGCCTTCCGAATCCGCACTATGAACCCGCGCTCGTAGCGCAGAATGGCCGCGACGCTGCCGTCATCGCCTACCTGGAAAAGCTGCCCGAGGTGGAGCGGATGTACAGCGACATCTACCACTTTGTCGCAAGTTGGCTGCCCGACTACGCGCGCGATAACCGCAACTACCTCACCGTGGCTATCGGCTGCACCGGCGGGCAGCACCGCTCGGTGTATTTGTCAGAGCGGCTGGCGAAGGCATTCGCGCCCCGCTATCAGGTGCTGGTGCGGCATCGGGAATTAGCCTGACATGAAAGCGGCGCAGCCTGTCGCGAGCGCCTTGCTGCAACCGTCGCCCAGTTGACTGCGCGGTGCGCCGCGGTGGGCGAGGCGCGATGTGGCGCAGTCGTCGCTAAGCGGGTGGTTTGTGTGCGGCCACTCGTGGGTTGAGTGGCCGCCGCAAACCGGGACCCGCTCGACGACCGATTTGCGCCACGGCGCCGAGCCGCCGCGGCGCACGCCCAGCCCGGATACAATAGCGGCATGGCCTCTCCGCGCACGATTACGCTTGCATTCACCGGTGCGTCCGGACTTCCCTATGGACTCAGGCTGCTCGAATGCCTGCTCGCGGGTGAAACCCGCGTATTCCTCGTCTACTCGCCCGCTGCGCAGGTCGTCGCGCGTCACGAATCCGATCTAACGCTTCCCGCGCAGCCGCACGCTGCGGCGGCGCTTCTGGCCGAGCGCTATCGTGCCCGGCCTGGGCAGCTGACGGTTTTCGGCCGCGAAGACTGGCTGAGTCCCATCGCTTCGGGCTCGAATCCAGCCGATGCCATGGTGATCTGCCCCTGTACGATGGGAACCATAGGAGCGATTGCCGCGGGGCTCGCCGACAATCTCATCGAGCGGGCCGCCGACGTCATGCTCAAGGAGCGCCGCCCGCTGGTATTGGTGCCGCGCGAAACCCCGCTGTCGGCGATCCACCTCGATAATCTGCTGAAGCTCGCGCACGCCGGCGCGGTCATCCTTCCGCCGTCTCCCGGCTTCTACGGGCATCCTCACACGGTCGAGGATCTCGTCGACTTTGTTGTGGCGCGCATCCTCGACCAGGTCGGAGTGGCGCACTCTCTCGGGCCGCGCTGGGGCGAGACGCGCGTCGCACCACCGACGGTCGAGCGAAGCTAGCTCCCTCGGCTGCAATGTTCTCGTTCCTGCGCGGCGACGCACCGCGAGAGTCGAGCGCGGTGCCGCTGTTTCCGCTGAAGACGGTACTCTTTCCTGGGGGTGTCCTGCCGCTCAAGGTGTTCGAGCAGCGCTACATCGCCATGACCAAGGCCTGTCTCAAGGACGACAAGCCGTTCGGCGTGTGCCTGCTCACGCAAGGCGAGGAAGTCGCGGGGGCGACTGGCGCCGGGACCCCTACCGAATTCGCGCCGATCGGCACCTTGGCGCGTATCACCAATTGGGACATGCCGCAGCTCGGCATCCTGCACCTTCGCACCGAGGGTGGCTCTCGTTTCCAGGTCCAGTCGCACTCGACCGCAGAGGATGGCTTGGTGATCGGGCAGATCACGGCGATTGCGCCGGAGCCAACGATCGCGCTTCCAGAGACGTACCTCCCGCTCTCCAAACTGCTGGAGCTCCTGATCAGCCGCGTCGGTCGTGAGAACTTTCCCGCCGATCTCGCGCTCGATGACGCGTCCTGGGTGAGCTACCGGCTGGCCGAGCTTCTGCCGCTGCCGCTCCATATCAAACAAAGCATGCTCGAGATCAACGATTGCGCTGTGCGACTCAAGGCGCTCGCGCAGTTTCTTCATCAGCAGGGACTGCTCTAGCGGCGCAGCCCTGCGGAGAGGCCCCGCGTATAATTGCGGCGTTTGTCATCGAGCTTTTCATCATGGCCGGCCACAGCAAATGGGCCAACATCAAGCACCGCAAGGCGGCCACTGACGCCAAGCGCGGCAAGATCTTCACTCGTCTCATCCGTGAGATCACTGTCGCGTCACGGCTTGGCGGCGGAGATGTCTCGAGCAATCCCCGCTTGCGGCTTGCGGTGGACAAGGCTACCGATCACAACATGCCGAAGGATACGATCGAGCGCGCGATCAAGCGCGGCGCCGGCGCGCAAGATGGTACTAACTACGAGGAAGTGCGCTACGAAGGCTACGGGATCAACGGGGCCGCGGTGATCGTCGACTGCATGACCGACAACCGGACGCGAACGGTGGCCGATGTCCGTCATGCGTTTTCCAAGCATGGCGGCAATCTCGGCACCGACGGGTCGGTTGCCTTCCTCTTCAAGCACTGTGGACAGCTCGTCTTCGCTCCCGGCACGAACGAGGACAAGCTGCTCGAGGTCGCGCTGGATACGGGTGCGGAAGACGTCGTCGACAATGACGATGGCTCGATCGAGGTAATCACGGCCATGCACGACTTTGTCGCGGTGAAGGAAGCGCTCGCCAAGGCCGGCTTCAAGCCCGAGCTTGCCGAGGTGACGATGAAGCCGACCGCAGAGGTCGCACTCACCGGTGAAGATGCGGCGAGAATGCAGAAACTCCTCGACGCATTCGAAGCGCTCGACGACGTGCAGGAGGTCTATACGACCGCGGTTCTCGAACCCGCCTGAGGTGCGTCGTCGGTGTCTTCGCCGCGCAGCATTCTGGGGATTGACCCTGGCCTGAGGTCGACTGGCTTCGGGATAATCACGACAAGCGGAACGCGACTTCAGTACGTCGCGAGCGGTTGCATACGTATGAGTTCCGGCGAGCTGCCCGAGCGGCTGAAGTGCATACTGCGGGACCTCGCGACCGTCATCGCCACGCACGCACCGAGCGAAGTGGCGATCGAGAAGGTGTTCGTCAACGTCAATCCGCACTCGACGCTGCTGCTCGGACAAGCGCGCGGGGCAGCAATCTCGGCCGCCGTGCTCGCCGACCTTCCGGTCGCCGAGTACACGGCGCTGCAGATCAAGCAGGCGGTCGTCGGTCACGGCAAGGCGGCGAAGGAACAAGTGCAGGAGATGGTGCGGCGGTTGCTCGCGTTGCCGGCGGCACCGTCCGCCGACGCAGCAGATGCGCTAGCCTGCGCGATCTGCCACGCCCACGGAGGCGAGGGATTGCGCGGTCTCTTGATCGCCAGACCCCGCCTGCGGCGCGGGCGCCTCCGGTAATGCACATGGGATAATGCGACCAATGCGCGCTACGTCGCTTGCTCCCCGCCCATGATCGGCCGCCTGACCGGAACGCTGGTCGAGAAGAACCCGCCTCAGATCCTGCTCGATGTGAAGGGCGTAGGCTACGAGATCGACGTGCCGATGAGCACGTTCTACAACCTGCCGGCCATCGGCGAGAACATCACCTTGCTCACACATCTAATCGTGCGCGAGGATGCGCACATGCTGTTCGGCTTCGCCTCTGACAACGAGCGCCGCGCCTTCCGACAGCTCATCAAGATCAGCGGGATCGGGGCGCGCACCGCTCTCTCGGTCCTGTCGGGACTGTCCGTCGCCGAGCTCGCGCAAGCGGTGACGCTCCAGGAGCCCGGACGGCTCACCAAGATTCCCGGGATCGGGAAAAAGACGGCGGACCGGCTGATGCTCGAGCTCAAGGACAAGCTCGGCGCCGATCTCACGACCGCGGTCGGGGTGCATCGTGCCTCGCCGGTGGCCTCGGATGTGCTCAATGCCCTCCTCTCGCTTGGATACAGCGACAAGGAAGCTGCGCACGCGGTAAAGCAGCTGCCCGAGGGCGTCGCTGTGGCCGACGGCATCAAGCAGGCGCTCAAGGTGCTCGCCAAGGCATAATGCGCGATCGATGCCACATCTAGCGATGAACCGCTGCCGATGATCGAAACCGATCGGCTCGTCGCCGCACCCGCAACGCCGCAGGAGGAAGCCTTCGAGCGGACGCTACGGCCGCGAGCGCTCGACGAATACGTCGGCCAGGAGAAGATCCGCGGACAGCTCGCGATCTTCATCGAGGCGGCGCGCAGGCGAAAGGAATCGCTCGATCACGTGCTGCTCTTCGGGCCGCCAGGCCTCGGCAAGACGACGCTCTCGCACATCATCGCTCACGAACTCGGCGTAAACCTGCGACAAACCTCCGGTCCGGTGCTCGAGCGCGCAGGAGACCTCGCGGCGCTGCTGACCAACCTTGAACCGCACGACGTGCTGTTCATCGACGAGATCCATCGTCTCGCTCCCGTCGTCGAAGAGATCCTCTACCCGGCGCTCGAAGACTTCCAGATCGACATCATGATCGGCGAAGGGCCGGCTGCGCGGAGCGTGAAGCTCGACCTTCCGCCGTTCACCCTGGTCGGCGCGACGACGCGCGCCGGGATGCTGACCAACCCGTTGCGCGACCGCTTCGGAATCGTCGCGCGACTCGAGTTCTAT